>Ga0302323_100001744_pt1 | contig 17662 bp, 13 predicted proteins | sample Fen_T0_3_FD_201950 | JGI IMG/M metagenome (GOLD analysis project Ga0302323, IMG submission 201950) | Peat permafrost microbial communities from Stordalen Mire near Abisko, Sweden - Fen_T0_3 | ecosystem: Environmental > Terrestrial > Soil > Wetlands > Permafrost | place: Sweden: Abisko... | reverse complement strand
GCCTCGCCAAGGCTCATCCCAAGGCCCAGCGCGTGGAGCTGACTGGCGGCACCCTGCTGCCGGGTCTTATCGAAGGCCATGCCCATGTGGGCGGCCTGGGCGCCCTTGCCCGCAAAGTCGATCTCACGGGCCTCGACAGCCTGCCAGAGACCCTTGTCCGAATCCGCGCGTGGTCCGCCACCCATGCCGATGGCTGGCTCGTGGGCCGAGGTTGGGATCAAAACCGCTGGCCAACCAAGGACTTCCCCCGGGCTTTGGATCTGGATGCCCTGACCGGATCGCGTCCGGCCTACCTGCAACGGGTGGATGGACACGCGGCCTGGGTGAATACAGCCGCCCTCTCCCTCGCAAACATCGGTCCAGACACGCCGGATCCCGCCGGGGGACGCATCCTCAAGGATGCCTACGGTCGGCCCAACGGCATCCTGCTTGATGCGGCCGTGGACTTGGTCGCCAAGCGCATCCCCCAGCCCACGGACGCCGAGCTGGAATCCCAGCTGAAGGCTGGTCTCAGGTCGCTTCGAGCCGAAGGGTTCACCGCCGTGGCCGACATGGGCGTGGAGCAACGCGAACTCGCCGCCTACCGCCGGTTGGCCATGGCGGGCGCCCTGCCCATCCGCGTCTTCGCCTACCTGGCCCACGACCACGACCTCATGCTCCGGGAACTGAAGCACAGTCGCCCCAGGAAGCTGTCCTTCTTCCAGGTGCAGGGCGTGAAGTTCTACCTGGACGGCGCCCTGGGCAGCCGCGGTGCCCGTCTGCTGGCCCCCTACGCGGACGAACCTGGAACCGTGGGCCTGTGGGTCACAGACCCCGCCAAGGTGGCGGCGGATGCCGCCATCACCCTTCGCGCCGGTTATCAGCCCGCCATCCATGCCATCGGCGACGCCGCCAACCACGCCGCCCTCGACCTGCTGGCTGAGGCCATGAAGAAGGGCAAGGGTGTCTTGCCACCGCGCATCGAACACGCCCAGATCGTCACCGCAGAAGATGCCACCCGCTTTGGCAGGCTGGGTGTGGTGGCAAGCGTACAGCCCGTCCACTGCACCTCGGACCACAGCTGGACTCCAGCCCGCCTGGGGCCCGAGCGCGTGAACGAAGCCTTCCCCTGGCGCAGCTTTGCCGAGGGCGGTGCTCTGCTCGCTTTCGGCAGCGACACACCCGTGGAGGAAGCCAATCCCTTCGTCACCCTCGCCGCTGCTGAAACCCGGCAGGACCCCAAGGGCGATCCTCCGGGTGGATTTCTCCCGGGCCAGCGACTCACTCGAGTCGAGGCCGTTCGCGCCTACACAGCGGGCAATGCCACCGCCCTCGGCCGCATGAAAGACATGGGTGCCTTGCAAAAAGGTGCCGTGGCCGACCTCCTATGGGTGCAGGCCCCCCTTGCCGAGATCACCCCGGAAGCCCTCCGGAAGGTCAAGCCGGGACGCCTCTGGGTGAACGGAGTGGAAGTGTCCCTGGCACACTAGGGTCATGAGTCTGCGCCCCTCCACCCCCCTCCTGGCCCCCTCGCTCCTCTCCGCGGATTTCACTCGGCTCGGCGAGGAGTTGGAACTGATCAAAGCCTCCGGCGCCCAGGTGGTGCATGTGGATGTCATGGACGGCCGCTTCGTGCCGAACATCACCATCGGTTTGCCGGTGGTGGAGAGCCTGCGCAAGGCCACGACGCTGCCCTTGGACTGCCACCTGATGATCGTGGAGCCCTTGCGGTATGCCGCCGATTTCGTGAAGGCTGGCGCCGACTGGGTGAGCATCCACCAGGAGGCTGATCCGCACCTGCACCGCACCCTGGCATCCATCCGCCAGGCGGGCGGAAAAGCTGGCGTCGTGTTGAACCCCGGCACCCCGGTTGAAACATTGATTGACCTCATGGGTGACTTCGACTTCGTGCTGCTCATGAGCGTGAATCCGGGCTTCGGCGGCCAGAGTTTCATTCCGAGGGTGCTCGACAAAGTGAAGCGCCTGGATGCCCTGCGCACTGAGCGCGGCGTGCCTTTCTTCATTGAAGTGGATGGCGGCGTAAGCATGAAAAATGCGGGTGACCTGGTTCGCGCGGGCGCCGATGCCCTCGTGGCGGGCAACGCGGTATTCAAGGCTGAAGATCCGAAGGCCGCTGCTGCGGCGCTTCTCGGCGAGATGATCAAGGGCCGCACAGTCTGAATTTCGCGGCTCGTGTCATTCGCTTGATCTGACGCTCCCGGCGCAGGGCCTCGGCCTTGCCGTCGCAAACCTCCTGGTAACGCAGCTCAAGGGGGCCCCGGCCCCGGGTGTACTTGGCACCCTTGCCTTCCTGATGCAGCTTCAGTCGCGCCTCCACATCGAGGGCGATGCCGCAGTACAGGGTCCCATCCCCGCACTGCAGGAGATAGACCCACCAGCTCATGGCGTCCGCCACGAAGCGGGAAAGGCCTCGGTGAGAATCTGTTCTGCGGTCGCACCTTCAGCGGCACGGAAGTGGGCCGTGGCGAGGCAGAGACCTACGTTGTGGCCCCAGCCATGACCCTTCAGGTGAAGCGAGCCATCGGCAGATACCTCGCCCTCACAAGCATTGCTGGGCCAAGTGGTCCATCCGAAGCGACGCCCTGCGGCCAGGCGTAGCTTCTCCACGGCATAGGGCCCAGAATTCCCCAGGGTGAGGCCACGCTGCCCCGGCTTCAAACCGGGCGCGACGTCCCGCTTGAGGGCCGCGACCTGGGGGGCGCGCAGGCTGCGTTCCCAGGTCAACCAACGATCGCCCGTGAAGGTCCCGGCCACGCCGGTATCGGCAGGACCTTCGCCCCAGATCTCCCGTGGGCTGAGTGAACGCCCTCCAGCAGATCCCGTGAAGAATGCCCAGCGGGGATCCAGGTCCAGTGGGGGTGCGTTGGTGACCGCGCGGGTGGTACCCGCCGAGGCGAGGCCCCGAACCACGGCACAGTGGGTGAGCGGACAGAGAACACCGCCCGTATGCTGGTTGGAGTGGCCCTCCAGCCAGCGACCCAACACGGCGGCCAGAGCCCGGCGGGCCTCGAAGGGGGCCTCGGCCCCCAGTTCCCCTTCGGTGGCGGCACCGATCCAGATCGCCCTGGAGGTGGTCCAGGACAGGCTCCAGCCGTGGGTTTCGGCCCGGACCTTCACAGTGCCCTGAAGATCCCGCACCGGAAATCCCTCAGGAAAACGGACGTGACCCTGAAAGCGCCAGGTCCTCCCGATTCGATGCGACAGTCGTTGTCCATTCATGATCAAGGGCCCACGAAGCCGCTCCGCGGGCCAGACCACGGTGACGGTCTCCGTCAGGGTGGCGGCTTCTTTCACCCAGGTTTCGGACTCCGGTACCCGCATCACCGGCGGCACGGGCAGAGCCTCCCGACGCAGCCAGGCGCGAAGCCATCGGTAGGCCCAGACCTGTTCCCGGGTGGTGCCGCCTGCCAGCGCGCGATCGAGCCGATCCTGCAACGCAGACGTGGGTACCGCTGGCCACTGCCTGGGGGGACGAGGATGCGCCTCTGCCCAGAGACAGCGGGCCTCCTCGGCCCACCGGCGAAGGCTTTTCCCCAACTGGCGGCGGTGGGTCACCTCATGGCGCAGGACGGCGCCCAGATCGCGTCTCCGCAGTTGGTCCCAGGGGCGCAGATGGAGCGTATCCCCTACCCATTGTCCGCTGCGTCCTGGGGGTGCACTCGTCGCCCGCTCAAAGGATCCGGCATCCGGATGGAGGAACACCCGCCAAGGTCCCGGAGGCCACGTACCGTGGGCCATGGTCGCCGCGAAGGCCCCGCGCAGCGCCTCCTCCACCGCAGCCTGGGCGGTCAGGTCCCCCTCGAAGATCGGTGGCGTGAAAGGCGGCGCAGGGGCCAGAAACAGGAGCATCAACCCTTCAATCGGAGAATGTCCCGGATGCGGGTCAGGCCTTCCTGCTTGCCCTTGCCCCTGGGCACATGCAGCACCACCAGCGTGGAAGCGTTGCCGCCCGCCACCCAGGCACTGGTGGCCGCGGGCTCACCGGGCACGGGCGCGGTGCCCGTCTTGAACCACCAGCCCTCCTTGCCGAAGAGTTCCTTCACCTCGACCCAGTTACCCGCGAGGTAGCGCTTGCCGAAGGTCACCACCTCCGTCTGAGGAGGCTCCATCAGCCAGCGCAGGAAGGCTTCGGGACTTGTGCGCAGCAGGTCCCCGTCCCCCACCCAGGCGGCGGTCAGGGGTGGAAGGTTGTCCCCAGGCGGGAGTCGTCGACCAAGGAAAGGTGCGAAGACCTCCTCCATGCGGAGTCGCGCCGCCGCTTCGCCATAATCGGTCTTCCAGTGGATCTGCGCATCGGCGATCCAGGTCAGGAAGGCCAGGTTGCAACTCTCCTGAAGCGCCTTCCCCAGGTCCACGCGGCCATGCCCTTCCCGATTCCAGCAGACGAAGGGCCCCGCCTTGCCTGTGCATTTGAACTGCACGCCCTTGCTGGCCCATTCGGCCCCTTCCAGGCGCATCCACACCAGCTTCGCGAGGCTGCCCATGGGCGCTTCCTTCGCCGCTTCGCCGTAGGCACGCACCTCACCGTCACCGAGGGTGATGGCAAAGCCTTCACCCGGCAGCAGCGCCGGAGCTTTCATCAGCTCGGGCGCAGGTTGAGCCGCCGACATCAGCGTGGCGCAGAAAACCGCGAGAAGGATTCTAGGGTTCGACATCGAAGGTTCCCAGGGTGACAGGTCCTGCGCCCGGCAGGATGAGACGCTCCCAATTCCAGCGGCGTTCCTGATCGGTCCCACCATCCAATACGGCCTCCACCTTGATCCGCGCGGGCTTCCCGCCCCGCCAGCCACCGGCCCATTTCAAGGTGTAGGTCCCCGGCGGCGGGGTCTCGTGAGTGTACTCGCCGGACCAGCGCAGCATGCCGCCCGAGGTCGTGCGTCGACCACCTTCAGCCACGGCGCCATCGGGTTCCAGCACCTGGAGGCTTCCACCTGAATACTCGTTGTTCGTATGGATCGACACCACGCGCAGCCTTGTGCGCGCGGTGGACACCCACCAGCTGCGGATCACTTTCAGGCCTGACTCCGGTTCCAGAATTTCCAGGCGGTTTTCGCCATTCTGGGCGGTGATCTCCATGTTCAGGGTGAAACCCACGCGGGCGGACCAGGTCAAAGTCGAGCCGTTGAGCCACACCTTCAAGGTGCGCTGACGCCAGGCTTGGCGAGCCGCTTCGGCCTCGCGCTCCAAACGCGCCAGACGGAGTTGCTCGGCGGTGCGGGTGTCCCCACTGGCGTCATCGGACCCGGGCTCGTAGCCACCTTCATCATCCCCCTCATAGTCGTTCCATCGCCGGGCTTCATCCTTTGGGGGATTGGGATCCTTGGGATCCACCAGCTTGATCCGCAGGTTCACGGTTCGATCGCTGGACCAGCCGCCCAGATCGGGGGCCAGTTCCAGTCGCCATTGCTTGAGGTCGGGCACGTAGGCACCTAAAGCCGCGGGCTTGGGCCGATGGGCCTTCTGGGCACCCAACAGGGAAGCGGTCAGGAGGAAGGTCAGAACCAGCCACTGCCTCATCGCACACCTCCGTCCTTCACCTTGAGGCCGACACCATCGCAGGTGACCCACTGCCCCTCGTTCGACATGAGGCTCAGCTTCGCGGGGCGTAGGCGGTAGCTGCCCGCCATGCCCGCCCGCAGGTGAATTTTCACCGTGTGCGTGTTCCAACTCCAGGCCCGGTGGAACAGGAAGGTCACCTTGTCCGCGTGGACTTCGATGCGGGGCTTGATCCAGGTGTCTGAAGCACCTTCTTCGGTGAAGGCCTTGCCCTCCAGCACAAAGCCCTCCAGTTTCACGGTGGGGTTGAGACCTCCCGGGATCGGCACTTCGAGCATCACGTAGTCCGCGTCGCGATCCGTGCGGAACTGCACTTGCATCCAGGCTTCCTCGCCCGCCTTCATCGTTCCGGTCCAGGGCTGTCGGATCCAACCCTGCCGGGCATTACCGGTTTCCTGGGGGGTCTTCAATCGCCAGAGGTTCCGGGTCACGGTCATGCGCAGGGCCGAGGAGGTTTCACCCTTGGGCGCGCCTGCGGCGCTGCCCGGCACCTGGTAGGCGTAGGTCCATACCAGCAGGCCCTTGCCACTGGCCGTAACGGTCACGGGCTTGGGCTCGGCCATGGCGTAACTTCCAGCACGCGGTTCCCGCGCATTCCAGCGGCGTGTTTCGGGACGCTCCTTGAATTCGAAGGAGGGCCCACCCTGCACCCCCGCCTGGATGGATAGCGGCCCCCAATCCAGCTTGCGGGTCTTCATGAGGTAAGGCAGCAGGTCCACGATCTGACCCGTACTCCAAGTGGAATACCAGCCATAGCCCCGATACTCGGAGGCCAGGAAGGTTTCGCCTTGGCGGATCAAGGGCGATTGGGGGCGCGCCAGGCACAGGGCCTTCAGCGCCATGACCGTGGGCACCACATCGCCCGAGGCATAGCTCCACCAGTCCTCCCGCCGGCCCTCCCAGCGCGCCAGGCCACCCTTCACCACAGCCCGCTGTTCCAGGCGTTCGGCCAGGGCAACAGCCTTGGGATGCTTCGCCACCGCGGCGGCCAGGGCCGTCATGGCGTGGACATGAGCGCCGCTCCACTTGCCACTCAGCACCTTGTCGGCAGAGCTGTCCACGAGCCCCGCGACGGGCTCGCCGGTCTGCGCCAAGGACAGCAAGAGGAAGGCAGCGTCCGCCTGGGGATCGGCGCTGCGGCCCTTCCCTGGCTTTCCGCCCGCCTGATCCGCCTGCCGCGCCGCCTGCTGGAATAAATTCATGGCGGCCATGCGGCCCCGGCGATAGACGCCCTCGTCCACCGTGTAGCCCAGGCGCTTCATGGTGGCCAGGCTCTGGATGGCATAGCCGGTGGTGTGGGGGTTGGCGTCCAGACCGAAGTCGCCTGGCGCGTACCAGCCCCAGCCGCCGTTGGGCTGCTGGTAGCCGTAGACCTTGAACACGCCGTCGCGGATATTGCGATCCAGATCCGCCAGTTTCTTCCAGTCCAGGTCAGGCATGGCGCCCTGTTTGATGAGATCGGCCACCAGCAGGTTGGGCACAAAACTCGACAGCGTTTGCTCCACACAGCCGTAGGGGAAACCGATGAGGTAGGGCAGCGAAGGCGTGGCCAGGTGCTCCAGGTTGCCCACGGGCGTGAGAACCAGGGCTGCATCCCCCTTGGCGCCGGGAGGCACGGGCAACGTGAACGTCTGCGCGCCACCCTCCAGCACCACAGAACCCGACATCGACGCGGGCACCAGCTGATCCAGCACCGTGACCTTCTGCCGCTCAGCGTCTTTCAGGCCCCCACCTTCCACACGGGCCGTGACGGTCATCGATCCGGTCTGGTCTGAGAAGAGCGGCAGGGCGAATCGGTACTCGCCCTGATCCTGCAGGTTGAAGCTGCCTTCGGGCGAGCCCGTGAAGTGGCCGTTTTGTACTTCGAGGCGGATTTTACCGTTGATGGGCAGGCCCGAGAGGTTGCGCACAAGGGCGATGGCGCGGGCCTCCTCGCCAACACTCAGTGTGCGCGGCAGCGTGAGGGCCACTTGCAGGGGCTTGGAGGAAGGCTTGGAACTGCGACCCATGCCCACCTTGGTGTCGGCGGTGATGGCCGTGGCCGTGGCCCGCCAGGCGGTGAGGTTGTCCGGCAGCACCAGGTCCACGCTGGCCTTGCCATCCCGGCCCGCGACCACGAAGGGGGCCCAATGAGCCGTATCCTTGAAGTTCTGGCGCACCTTGTCGTCGTCATCGGCCTTGAAGTCGCCACGCTTGGTCTGCCTGAGGCTCCAAACGGGGCGTTGGCGCCGCAGCAGATCGTGGAAGCTCCAGTCAGTGGAGCCCGAGCGCAGCACGCCGTGACGGCGCGTGGGGTGGAAAAAGCGCACGGGATCCGGATGCAGTTCCTGGCTCAAGGCATAGATGGCCTCGTCCACCACGCCCACACTAAGATCCGCAGCGGAGGGCTTGCCTGCGACGTCCGTCACGGTGACAGAGACCTTCATGGACTGGCCGGGCTGGTAGCGCTCCTTGTCCGTAGTGACGGCCACCGACAATCGGCGATCCCGCTTGGGCACGCGGAGGGGCACCTCCACCAGCTGGCGGCGCCCCTCGGCCACGATCTCAAACACGGCCCACACATTGGGCTGCATGGCGACAGTGACGGGAATATCCACCAGGGCCGTGGTGCCCAGAACCAGGCGGCTCTGACGCTGGCCGAGGCCCTCATGTTCGACGGCCCAGTGCAAGGTGAGTTTGGGCCGGGGCAGCTGCACGAGGATACGGGCCACATCGCCGGGCTGGTACTCGGGCTTGTCCGCAGCGGCGCGGAGATCAGCCACCGCAGGCAGTGGCGTGCCTTCGGCGGCCACGGTGATCTGTCGCTGGGCCACCACAAGGCGGCCTTTCGAATCCTTCGCCTCGGCCACCAGCAGGAAGGCACCGCCTTCGGGAATGCTCAGCATGGCCTGAGGGCCCTGGGCCGAGGCCACCGTTTCCCCCGGCTTCAGGGCGTTGGGCCGCGCCCACCAGGCGGTGCCGTCCTTCTGGGCCACGATGCGGGCAGCCCGCAGGGCGATGCTCACTCCAGGCACCTCCTTGCCGTCCAGATCCAAGGCCCGCGCGGTCACCTGGAAGGGCTTGCCCGGCAGCGCCACCTGGCGGTCCGCGGCGATCATCAGCACCAGGTCGCCCGCAGCGGCGCGCACCTGGGCCTGGCCGCTGTTGCGCTGGCCGGCGGCATCCGCAACCTTCACCACCATGCGCCAGAGGCCATCGCTTTCGGCCTTGAAGCTGGGCAGATCAACCCGACCTTCGTCATCAAGTTCCAGCTGGCCGCTCTCCATGAGTTCGGGGGCCGGGCCCGAATCCTCGTCATCCCAGATCCACTTCGACTTGGGTGGTACCACCTTGTAGAGAAACCAGTCGGCTTTGGCGCCACGCACCGCCGCGCCGTAGAAATAGCGGGCATTCGCATGGAAGTTCAGCACATCGCCCAAGCCCACTTTGGTTTTCTCGGTGGTGACCTTCACCTCGAAGGCGGGTTTCACGAACTGCTCCACCTTGAACTCGGCCTGGCCGGGCCCCTGCGGGCCCTGGAACACGATGCGGTAGAGGCCCAGGCGGCCCGCGCCCGGCAGGTTGAACTGGGCGGCGTAGCTGCCGGTTTCGGCATTCAGCAGCTTCGCCTGGCCTTCGGTGACCTTGGTGTCCTCGGGATCCAGCACGGTGAAGGCCAGGGTCTGGGAGCCGCTGACCACACGGTTCTCTCCGTCTTCCACCCGGCGCAGGATGGCCTTGACGAAAACCTCCTGCCCCGGGCGATAGAGTGGCCGTTCTGTGAACACGTAGAGGCGCTGGCGGACGGCGGCGGCACTCTGCCCCTCGCTGGCAAGAATGGCGAGGCTGGCCCCGCTGCGTGCCATCACCACGCGGCGTACGCCGGGAGTGACGGTGACCTCGGCCTGGCCCGCGCCATCGAAGGTCAGGGGCTGGAGCCTGGTGCCTTCGATGACCTGCCCAGAGGCGCCGACCTTCGGGGCGCCGTCCCGCCCATCCACGGCCTGGAGGTGGAGGCGGGAGCCATCCTGCTCCGCAAGCAGCGCCAGATCCGTGACCATCCAGGGGACGTAGGCGGCGTCGCTGCCCCGCAGCACTTCCACCAGGTACAGACCCGCCGCCTGGGCCGGCAGTTCCACGCGGCTGAGGAAACCCTCATCGCCGGACTCATCATCTTCGTGGCCCTTCTTGCCAGCGATGTCTTCGCTTACCTTGGGCACGATTTCCGTCACGAAGGTGATCCCAGGCTGCCCCTCCAGCGCCAACGCCGAGCCCTCGCGAATTCTTGAGGGAGAAGTCTTGGCAGAAGTCAGTCGGTCCGTCTGCTTGGCCGTGTCCCGCAGGGCCTGACTGGCCGTGCGGTGCACGGTGACAAAGGCTCGGCGACCACCCCACAGGACAGCTTCACGCAACACATCCAGCGGGTCCTGCACACCTCGGCCGCCTTCAGCCGCAGCAGCGCCACGATCGAGCAGGATCTTCTTAAGGAAGGCGTCCGGATCCTCCACCCGGTAGATCCGGATGCGAGCTTCGGCGGGAATGGGGCCTGCCGCCTCCAGCTGCCCGGGCTTGCCCGGCAGGGTCGGCCGCAGGGTGGCGAAGGCGCCGGTCCAGCCACCCTCGCGCCAGGGCCCTTCGGTCGCGCGTTTCTGGGCTGTGCCGGTGGTGGGCAGCAGCAGGATCGCGGGCAGCAACAAGGTGAGGAACGGTCGGAACCAGCGCATGTCAGGACCTTGGGAGGGAAGCGTCGAAGGCATCATCCACCAGCAGGCGCCAGCGGAAGAGGCCCAGGAAGGCGGGGTTCTCGGACAAGGGACGGAAATCGGGATCGGGGTGATGCAGCAGCTCCTCGAGCCGCACCCGGCGGATCTCGCCGGGCTGGCGCCCGCTCTGGCGGTGGTCGCCGCTGCCCTCGGGGCCGGTGTGGTAGAGCAGCATGGGTGCACCATCCCCGTCGGGTCGCACAAAGGCCATGGCATGGTCGGGCTGGGGGCGTGCCCCACCCCGGGCGAAGAAGATCAGATCGCCGGGTCGCGCCAGCTGCAGGTCCCGGCCCAGAGGTACACAGGCCAAGCGGCGCAGATAGGCTCCCTTGGCGAAGGGCTGGGGTCCCTCCGGCGTGGGGAAACCGGTGCGCCAATCCTGGGCGAAAACGATCGAGGGATCTTGTCCCGGCGGCCCCGTCGTGAAGGCCACGCGATCTCGCCAAGCGGTCGTGTGGGTGGCCAAGGCCTCACGGAAGGCAAAGCGCAGCAGGCCCGCACAATCCCGCTGAGCGGGTTCCCAGGCGGGGCTGGGACCTTCCAGCTGCTGTTCCAGCAGGGCCACGAACCATGTTCGGAAGGCCTCGCGATCGCCCTCTTCGCTCAGTGCGGCACGCCTCGTGGCTAAGGATCCGGCGAGTGACGCAACGTGTCGGAATCCAGGCCAGGCCGTGACCGTGATTCTGACCGGCCCATCAGACCGTAGGAAGAAGCCGACATGAGGATTGCCCCACGTCGGGGCCCCGCTCACAGCCACGCCCCAGCCAGGACGCTTCAAGCCAAGCAGGCTCTGGCTCTCCACCCGGATGTGCCGCACTGAATTCGCGGGATTGGATTCCTCCAGCACGCGATGACGCACGGGCACCAGGGCCGCAAGGAGGCCCAAGCCCACCGCTAAGGCTGCGACCCATCGGTGGATGGGCTTCATCGAGACCGCCCCTCCAGACCGCCGGGCGTCCAGTTCCACTCCAACCGCACTGGACCGAGGGCCTTCATGGCACCCAGGAATGGTCCGAGGCTGAAGGCCAGTTCCGAAGCCGCCTCGTCCTCGCTGGTGGTCTCGCCGATCCACCAGCCACTGCTGGTGCGGCTGCGGAGGAAGGCCAGCAGCAGGTTCTCCAGTTCCTTCGAGGCGCGGGCCCCATCGATCTCCATGCGGGCCCAAGCCTTGGAATCCGCATCGGCAAGCGTTGGTGCCTGCCCCTGGAGGCCCGCGGAAACCGCCTTCACGGCTGCCTCATCGGTGCCCAGCACCAGCGTGTCAGCCACGACGGTCCAGGCGGGGCGGAAAGCCTGGGCAGTCATGATGCGGTGGATCTCGGACGCACCGGAGACCTGCTTCTGGTTCTGTCCCTTGAAGAGCCTGGGCAGCAGCCTCTTCAGCAGGTTCTCCACTTGGATGCGCTTGGCACCCTGCACGGGCAGGGCCAAGGCGAGGCTGGGCGTCATGCCGGGTTCGCCGAAACCGCCAAAGGCGGAGATCTTCCCATCCCGCTGGGCCTGCATGGCTCGCCAGGGGTCCTCACGCCGGAGCTTCGCAAGTTCCGATAGCGAGGCTTTTTCGGCCGGATTCAGAGCTGGTGCGCCCACCCAGCCGTTCCAGTAGAGGGCCGCGCCGCGCAGATCCAGACAGCCATGGAGGGCTGCGGAATCCTGGCGCAGGGCCGCCCGCTGGCGCTCCCTTTCCTGGGCCTTGGCCAAGGCATCCTGGTAGCCCTTCAGCTGCGTCGGGCTGAGGGACTGTCCCCCATTGGCGAACTCCGGCAGTTGCGGCATCCGGAACTCGGTGGTGTCGTCCACCCGGAGAATCGCCTCCACCAGTTTCTCGGTGGGGCCCGCGCCCAGCGCCACGGCCAGAGCGCCCGTTCGGGGCGCGGCCTTGGCCACGAACGGATTGGGCCAGGTGCCCTGCTGGGCGTTGGCCAGGCGGCGACGCAGGGCCTGATTCTCGAATGCAGCGTCCGCGCCGATGCGCGGCGACACCCAGAAGGACAGCTCGGTATTCGGGGTCATGGCGGACAGGGCCACCCGAGCCCATTCGCGGCGTTCTCCCAAAGTGGGCTCCGGCCCCGGAAACAGCAGGGCGCGCAGGGGCGCTTCCCGGTCACTGATCCAGGTGCCCTCGGCCCTCTGGATGAGGTGGAAGACACCGCCCGATCCCCGCAGCTGCTGCACCTCCGTGGATGCGCCAGCGGTTGTCCATTTCACCACCCGGGACCGCGCACCGGCGCTCAGCGGGTTCAGCTTGAGCAGCGCCATCATCAGCTGGGTGCGGGTCGGCAGATCCCCTGGAATGAAGACCAGCGTGCCCTGCAGGTTCCGGCCGCTCTCACGTTCGGCCCCATAGTGCAGCACCCAGGCCTCACGGTTCGCGAGGGGTTCGAGGGCTGGAGATACCTGCTTCAACCAGGGCTCCAGATGCCTCACCACAAAACCCGCGCGGCCGCCCTGGGCCAAGGCCGGAACGATGCCGCTGGGCGCTCCACCCGAGGTCGCCCCGGCGCCACCGGCCAGCAGCACCAGTTTTTCGAGCCCCGGCCGCAGCTGCTTCAAATGGATGAGCACACCGGGTTGCGCAGCCTGCTCCAAGCCTTTCGGGAGCGACGCGGTGCCGAGCTGCGTGAACAGCGCTGGACTGGGAATCCACTGGAAGCGCCAAGTGCCCTGATCCAGGTGCAGACCCAGCCCGTGGGTCCACGGTCGGTCCACCCGATCTGGCGAGCCAAGGTAGGCGTAGGGATCCGAACCGGATTGGCGGTAGCCGCGCTGGTAGAGGAAGAGGGCCACTTCCGGGTTGCGGGCCTTGAGGGCCTCTTCCGCCCAGATAGATGCAGAGCGCAGACCGAGGAGGGCCAGCGCCACTCGACGGGATTCGCGATCCTGTTTCAGGTGTTCCAGCATCTGCGCCCATTGCTCGGTCGGGGTCATCTTCGAGAAGGGAACCGCCTGCCAGACCCGCTGACCTCGTTCATCATTGCGATAGATCGACCAGCGCTCAGTCCGCTCCCGCGCCCAAACGGGCGCAGCCTCCTGGGCCATGGCCAGGGATGCCACGCTTGCACCCAACACACACCATCCCTGTGTGAGTCGCCTCATCCCACTCATCCCGCCCCGCACTGGAACCTCCGGTGTCGAGCGATGCTAACAAGGTCCCCCCGGGGCGCAAGGGACATGGGCGTGATTTTTTACAGCCTGGATCCCTGGCAGACTGAATCCATGGCAGATCGTCGCGTGCTCGTGAACCTCCGGGGTCTGTGGACCCCCGATCCCACCCGGACCTGGGCGGTGGATCGCATTCCGGATGCGGCCCTGGCCATGGAGGACGGTCGGGTGGCCTGGATGGGACGCGCCGCCGACCTGCCCGCCGCCTGGGTTGACGCGCCCCGGGTGGATGGGGGGGAAGCCTGGGCTACGCCGGGCTTCGTGGATCCCCACACCCACCTGCTCTTCGGCGGCAACCGCAGCGGCGAATTCAACCGGCGGCTCCACGGCGTCAGCTACCAGCAGATCGCATCGGAAGGCGGCGGCATCCGCGAGACCGTGCGCGCCACCCGCAACGCCACCATCGACGAGCTGGTGACCGCTGGCGAAGCGCACCTGCAGGCCTTTCGGGAACGCGGGGTGGTGCACCTGGAATGCAAAACGGGCTATGGCCTGGAACTGGAGGCGGAATCCCGTCTCACGGCCGCCTATGCGGAACTTAAGCACCGGGGCTGGAACCTGGATGTGACCCTGCTGCCCGCCCACGACCTCGCGCCGGAATTCAACGGCGATGCCGAGGCCAATGCCCGTACCGTAGCCGAGGACTGGCTGCCGGAACTGGTGCGCCGCCATCCAGGTGCGGCGCGGTTCTGCGATGTCTTCGTGGAAACCGGCGTGTACAGCGTCGACCAGGGACGCCGCATCCTGGAAGCCGGCAAGCGCCTGGGGCTGATCCCCCGCGTTCATGCCGATGAGCTCACCTGGACCGGCGGCGCGGAGCTGGCGGCGGAGCTGGGCGCCGCCAGTGCAGACCACCTCATGTTCTGCAGCGAGGCGGGCATGAAGGCCATGGCCACCGCTGGCGTCACGCCCGTCCTGCTGCCGGGCACCACCCTCTTCCTGGGCATGCGCGACTGGGCGCCCGCACGGAAGATGATCGAGGCGGGCTGCCATGTGGCCCTGGCCACGGACTTCAACCCAGGCTCTTGTCCCTGCATCGACCCCCTCACCATCCTGCGTCTGGGCTGCCTCCAATTGCGCATGACGTTCGAAGAGGCTTTTACCGCCATGACCCTGCATGCCGCCCGCAGCCTGCGCCACAGCGACCTCGGCCACCTCCACCCAGGTGCTCGTGCGGAAGTGCTGCTGTGGGATGTGGAGGAGATGCTGGAGCTGATTTACTGGGTTGGGGAGCCCTACCGACCTCGATTTCTTTCAGCCTGATTCCGCTGGCGGGGGAGGCTCGTTTCGGCGTCGGTGGCTCGATTTGGCGAACTCACTCCAGACCAGGTCCTCTTTGAGGACATGCACTCTCATCCAGCTGTACAGAATCTGGGAGAGCTCCAACCCAGCGCTGGTGTCCCCGGCCGCAACACGGTCACGGAAGGCATGGATCTGATGCCGGAAAGCCCGATGTCCCCGCTGGTGCTCCACCAGACCTGGAAAGTGGATGTGCTCCATATACGCCTCTTCCAAGGCAAGGTGCCCTTCCATGTGACCCTCCAGGAAGGTCAACGCCTCTTCCGTGGCGGCGGACCCTTTTCCGGCCTTGAGGGTTGCCTGGTACTGCCGGATGGCCTTGAACAACACCTCGTTCTGCTCATCCAATCGAGGGACGCCGCACTTCCAGGGGATGGACTTTTCGCTGCTCGGCGCGGGAGTCTCACTCGGGCGGGCATCCGGATGCACAGCCATGAGATCGCCCTTGCTCCGGAGGAGGAAGCGCTGCAGAAAACGCCCCAAGGACATGTAGAGAAAGCGGAAGGGTCGAGGCTGTCTCCGCTCCGGAAAGGCTCCTGGCACGGTCGCTCCTTGGTCAGGCCATCCAAAATGGGATGAAGTGATGGACCTTTCTTACCACTCAGAGGAGCCATTGATTGGTTAAGAAATCTTAATAAAACGAAGCCCCGGGCCAATTCCCGGGGCTTCTCCTACGAGTGAGGTGGCCTACTGTTCGGCCCGCTTGGAGGCCTCCTGCACGATGTGATAGATCCGTTCCTTCGCGCGCAGCTTGATCTTCTTCAGCTCGACCTCCTCCAGGGACTCCTTCGCGGAGAGGCTGGGCTTCTTCTGGAGATCACCTAGCCGCGAGTCAGCGGACTTGTGTTCTTCCATGAGCTTGCGGAATTCGAAGTGCTCTTTCATCAGGCGCTCTTGAACATCTGGGCGCAAAAAATCCATGACTCCTCCATGCCATGGCGGAACCGGTGCGAGTTCCGCGGGGTGATCGGGTGGACCAAGGTTAGGACCGCTTCTGAGGGCGTCAAGACCTATTCGAAGGATCTTTGGAACTCCTTTGACCGCTGTCATTTCCATGCGAACCTTTCGGCATGTCTCTCATCATCGACGCCTTGGTCCTTCATCGGGTGGACGGAGTCCGTCTGCTGGGGCCCCTCAGCCTGTCCTTGGCCCAAGGGGATCGCCTCGGACTGGTGGGAGAGAGCGGTTCAGGTAAAAGCTTGCTGGCCCAAGCCCTGTTCGGCGTACTGCCACCAGGCGTGCTCCAGACAGGGGGCTCCATCACGGCTTTCGGAGTCCGGATGGACCACCGAGGGTTCGAACGGGATGCCCTGGCCGGTGCCCGACTGGCCTGGGTGCCCCAGGATCCTCTCCAGGCCCTGAATCCTCTGCTCACCCTGGGTGAACACTTAGCCCTGTTGCCGGGGATCCATCGCCGGGAAACCCAAAGCGCAGCCCTGGCCAGGCTGGCTCCATTGGTGGAGCGCCTGAATCTACCCACGGGCTCGACCTTTCTGGATCGTTTCCCCCACCAGATCAGCGGCGGCCAGCGCCAACGGATCTGCCTCGCCATGGCCCTGTCCTGCGATCCGGAGCTGCTGGTATTGGACGAGCCCACCACGGCTTTGGATCCCCTGGTGCAGAGGGAATTCCTGAGTCTGGCGCTGGAGCTCCAGCGTGAGCGGGGCTTGGGTTTTCTATGGATCACCCACGATTTGGCGGTGGCATCGGCCGTCTGCGACCGGCTATTGGTGCTGTATGGGGGTGAGCCCTTAGAGGCCGGTCCAGTCCATTCCCTGCTTTCCTCCCCGTGCCATCCCTACACCATTCGCCTGCTGGAAGCGGCTCGGCATCGGCCCTCCACCGAATCCGGATTCCTCCCAGCCCCCGAGGATCGTCCCCTTGGCTGCCCCTATCAGGCGCGCTGTACCCACACCCAAACCTCCTGCGCATCGTGGTCCCCCTGGCAGGGCCTGCAAGCCCATGGCTTCCGTTGTGATTCACTTCGACCAAGGTCAGAATGGGCCCCATGCACCCCCTGCTTCGAACGCTAGAATGGGCAGCCCCCGCCAGGACGGAGTCCTCGGTCCATGACCTGCACCCGGTCCGGGATGCGGCCTCTGCCCGGTCCCACGGGTATCCGCTGCTGCTCAGCCTTCTGCTGACGCCCCTCCTGATCTACGGCCTGTCCATCAGCCTGATCTCCCCAACCACGGCGCGGGCCGTCCAGGGGGCCCTTGATCAGGCTCGTCGGTCAATCCCCCTGCTCCTGGAGGAACCCGAAAACCCCGGCGTCAAGGCCTCCGTTCCGACCCCCCCGGGACTGGTCGGATCCAGCGGAGCAGGCCACCGGGAAGGCACCAACACCCTGGATCCGCGCCTGGTCGCCCACACCTCCCTCCTCTCGCGGCCCAGTGATGCCATCGATCTCGACGAGCTGAGCCCCTCACCCAAGGCCGACCGCGTCTTCCTGTCGTTGAACCCAGCCCTTCCCCACGCGGCCGGCGGCAACGGCTTGGCCCGCGGGACCGGTCGGGAATCGGCCGTGGGTCCGGGTGGCCAGATTCCATACGCCAAGGTTCAGGACTTCAAGCTGATCCCCATCCGCCAGGTCATGGTCACCCACCAGCTCACCTCGGGCCAGGACTCCGCAGTCAAGGAGCCTCTGAGGGTGCGCATCTCGATCAACGAGGACGGTATCCCCACCGAAGCCACCCTGATTTCAGGACCGGAATTCCTGCGGGAGAAGGCTCTGAAGGTGGCCATGGAATGGCGCTTTGAGCCTCTCGGTCCCCACGGGCTCAAGGCCCCCCTCTCCCTGACCCTGATCTTTCACCCCAACTTGCTGCGTTCCCGATAAGAACCGGGTTGATCCCTGAATCCAGGTCACCCGTCCCGCGGCGCCCATCGCAGGGGAATCTCTG
>Ga0302323_100001742_pt1 | contig 17664 bp, 15 predicted proteins | sample Fen_T0_3_FD_201950 | JGI IMG/M metagenome (GOLD analysis project Ga0302323, IMG submission 201950) | Peat permafrost microbial communities from Stordalen Mire near Abisko, Sweden - Fen_T0_3 | ecosystem: Environmental > Terrestrial > Soil > Wetlands > Permafrost | place: Sweden: Abisko... | reverse complement strand
TGGGAGGCGCGGCCGAGGGATCCGGCGACCCGACGTCCGCGCTGGTCGCCACCGGTGGGATCCTCGCGGCGCTCGCGGTGGCCGACGTCCTGCGCCGTCGCGGCGCCTCCCCCGCCCGGCAGGCCGCGGCGGTGGCGACCGTCGGGCTGGCGGTCACCGTGCTGGACGCCGTGCCCTGGCTGGGCGACGACGGGCGCGGCCCCTGGGCGCTCGTCCCGGCCTTCGGGGTGCTCGCACTGCAGGTGGCGGGGGTCCGGCTGCCCCGGCGGCCGTCGTTCCTGCGGTTGCCGGGGGTGTCCCGGGTGGAGGCGGTGGGGGCCACGGCCCGCCGCCGGGAACCGCTGCTGCTCCCGGGTCTCGCCGCGCTCGGCGTGGCGCTGTTCGTCGGCCTCGTGACGCAGGACGGCGGGACGGCGGTCCCGCCGGTGGCGCTGCTCGTGCTGGTGCCGCTGCTGGTCGCCGTCGGGGCGCACGTCCTGGACGCGGACGAGCTCGAGCGCCGCGAGGCCGCCGCGCTCGCCGCCCTCCGCCCGGCCCGGCGACGCTGACCGGGCGACTCCCGAGCGGTCCCGGCGTCCGCATTCAGCGGTCGCCCGGGTGCTTCCGGGAGAGCAGCCGGGCGGCCCCACCGACGACCCGCAGGACCCGCAGCACCCGCAGCGGCAGCGCGCGACGGGCCCGGCGGACGGCGAGGACGCGGGCGACGTCCCGCAGCTGCCGCCACCGGCCGCCGACGTCCCCGGCACCCGGCTGGCGCCCCAGGTCGCAGGGCACCTCGACCACCCGGAACCCGGCGAGGAGCAGGTCGATCGTCAGTGCGGTCCCGAGCCCCCAGCCGGGAGCGAGGGGGCGCGCGGCCCGGAAAGCGGCCGGGGCCAGGCAGCGCAGGCCCGACAGGGGCTCGGTGGCGGTGAACCCGGTCGCCGCCGCGATCCCGGCCCGGGCCAGGCGGGCGACGGGACCGTCGTCCCCCGGGCGCCGGGACGGCCGGACGGCGATCGTCATGTCGACCGTCCCGGCGCGGACCGGTTCGACGAGGGCGGCCACGTGGACGGCGCTCCCGCCGAGGTCGGCGTCGACGAAGAGCAGCAGCGACGGCGGCAGCCCGGCGGCGTCGTCCAGCTGGGCGACCCGGTCGGCCCCCGTGGCGAGGGCCGCGGCCCGGCCCCGGTGGTGCGGGTGGCGCAGGACGAGCGCGCCCGCCGCGGCGGCCTGCCGCGCGGTGGCGTCGCGGGAGCCGTCGTCCACGACGATCACGTGCCGCAGCCGGGGGAGCCCGTGCAGGGCCCGGACGGTGGCCCCGACGCCGTCGGCGGCGTCCCGGGCGGGGATGACGACCGCCACCTCGCCGGCGACGTCGCCGGCATCGGCCCGCGGGGAACCGGCCCAGGGGGAATCCGCCACGTGCCGAGCCTACGCGGGCCCGGCGGTGGAAGGATCGCGTCGTGCATGCACCTACGGGAACCCTGCCGGTACCGCAGGAGGCCGTCGAGGAGCTGGTGGACCGCCACGTCGAGGCGGGGGGCAGCGGCCCGGGCCTGGCCTACGGGATCGTGCACGACGGCCGGCTCGTGCACGACGGCGGGCGCGGGGAGCTGCGGGCGGGCGGCCCGGCGCCGGACGCGACCACCGCCTTCCGGATCGCGTCCATGACGAAGAGTTTCACCGCGGCCACCGTGCTCGCCCTGCGGGACGAGGGTGCCCTGCACCTGGACGACGAGATCACCCGCCACGTCCCCGAGGCCGCTGCGCTGGTGCCGCCCACGGACGACGCGCCCGCGATCACGATCCGCGCCCTGCTGACGATGACCGCCGGGCTGCCGACCGACGACCCCTGGGGGGACCGCCAGCAGGACCTGCCGGACGACGCCTTCGCCGACCTGCTGCGTGGCGGGCTGAGTTTCGCCTGGACGCCGGGCACCGCCTACGAGTACTCGAACACCGGGTACGCCCTGCTGGGGCGGGCGATCGCGGCCGCCGCGGGCGAGCCGTACGCGGACGCCGTCCGCCGCCGCCTGCTCGACCCGCTGGGCCTGACCTCGACCGTCTTCACCGCCCAGGAGATACCCGCCCCCCGCCTGGCCCAGGGGCACCGGCAGGGCCCGGACGGCGAGTGGCAGGAGGTGCCGTTCGCGGGGCACGGCGCCTACGCCTCGATGGGCGGGCTCCTCTCCACGGTCGCCGACCTCGCGGTGTGGATCGGCGGGTTCACCGGCGCCTTCCCGCCCCGGGACGGCGCCGACGACGGGCACCCGCTCCGCCGGGCCAGCCGCCGGGAGCAGCAGCAGCCGCACCGGTCGTCGGAACCGTCGGTGACGTGGCGCTCGCTCGCCGAGCCGCCGGTGGTCCGGGGGCAGGCGTACGGCTTCGGCCTGGTCGTCGAGCAGGACCCGGTGGTCGGGGACGTGGTCGGCCACGGCGGCGGGTACCCGGGGTTCGGGACCCACATGCGCTGGCACCCGGCGAGCGGGCTCGGCGTCGTCGTCCTGTCGAACAGCACCTACGCGCCCTCGACGCGCCTGACCGGCATGCTGCTCGACCTGCTGCTGAGCCGCCCCGGGACGGCGTCGCCCGGCCGCCGGCCGCTCGGCCCGGTGCCGGGTGCGGCGGCCGGTCCCGTGCCGCGCCCCGACGACCCCGCCCGGGACCTGACGGGCGCGACGCTCGCCGCCCGGGCCGACGTCGTCCGGCTGCTGCAGCGGTGGGACGACGGGCTCGCGGCCCGGCTGTTCGCGGCGAACGTGGACCTCGACGAGCCCCTCGCCGAGCGCCGGGCCCTCGCGGAACGGATCGCGGAGGAGTTCGGCACGCTCGCCCCCGAGCCGCTGGACCCCTGGTCGCGCTCGCCCGCGCACGCCGGGTGGTGGCTGGCGGGGCGGGGCGGGCGGGTGCGCGTCGAGATCCGGCTGTCGCCGGAGCGGCCCCCGCGCGTCCAGACGCTCTCGGTGACCGCCGTCCCCGACCCGCCGGCGCCCGTCGTCCGGCTGGCCCGGCGGCTGGCGGCGACGCTGGGCGAGCCGGTGCCGGACTGGCCGCCGGGCTGGGACGTCGCGGAGCGCGCGGACGTCGTGCGGTGCCTGCGCGTGGCCGCCGCGTGGGCCGGCGCCTGCCGGGTGAGCGCGGTCCTGGGCGGGGACGGCGCGTCGCAGGCCACGTTCCGGCTGGAGGGCCGGGTGCCGCTGCTGCTCCGCCTCTCCTGGACGCCCGGGACGGCGGCACTCACCTCGTGCACCCTGACGCCGGCCCTCCGCTGACCCCCGCCATCCCCCGCCGCGATCCTGCAATCCGGGACGATCCTGCACTCCGGGAACGGGACGGGCCGCGCCGGGAGGGTCAGCCGCGCAGGGTCACCTGGCGCGAGACGACGCCGGCGCGGGCGCGGCGCTCGTCGAGGGTGAGGGGCGCCGTCGCGGCCATGGCCTCGCCGAGGCGCTCGGCGAACTCCTTGGCGGGCTCCTCCAGCGCGGCGGCCTCGGTCCCCTCGGGCAGGTCCCACACGGGGACGAGCAGGCCGTCCGCCCGGAACGACCCGGCGTACCGCGCCCCCTCGACGACCGCCGACGACCCGGCCGCATGCAGGCGCGCCAGCCCGTCGAGGATCGCGGACTCGTCGTGGGGCAGCACCCAGCGCAGGTGGAGGCGCTCCCCGATCCGGCACCAGTAGGCGGCGTCGACGCTGGTCAGGCGGGTGGTAGGCACGACGACGCCGTTGGCCCGCTCCAGCGACTCGCGCACGTCGGGGGTGATCTCCTGGTCGGGCAGGAGCCAGAAGTCGAACCCGGGATGCACGGTGACCTCGAGCGGCAGGGAGAGGTCGAGCACGTCCTGCAGGCGCGGCCCGGGGCCGGGCAGCTCGCCCTCGACGACCGGGGAGCCGGGCTCGGTGTCCAGCGCTCGCAGGAGGGCGTGCGCGACGTCCCGGCTGGCGTCGCCGGAGCCGCCCGCCGTCTGCAGGCCGATCAGGACCGACCCGTCGCTGCGTCGCAGCCCGGGCCAGGCCATGGGCAGCACGGTGGCCAGGGTGACGGCGGCGGCGCCGTGCTCGGCGGTCGTCGTCACCGTGGCCGTCGCCGCCGGGACGATCTCGCGCAGGGCCACCCAGTCGCACTCGCCGGGCAACCCCTCGAACGGGCGGGCGACGAACCGCGCCGACGCCTCACGCTCGGCCCGGCCGTGGCACAGCCGGTACCGCTTGCCCGACCCGCACGGGCAGGGCTCGCGGCCCCCGACCACGGGGACGGGCTCGCCCTCGGCGAGCGCAGGGACGGCGGACACGGCGCGACGCGACTTCTTACCCACCCCGCGAGCCTAGCGAGCCCGCGCCGATCCGGTGACGTCAGGTGACGAGGCGCAGGGCCCGCGGCGAGCCGGTGAGCGCGATCGACGCCCAGACCGAGCGCAGGCCGCCCGCGTGCTCGCTGACGCCCCACACCCGCGCCAGCCGCTCCACGATCTGCAGCCCGCGGCCGGAGACGGCCAGCGGGTCGGGGCACCGGGGCTCGACGCCGCGCCCGCCCCCGCCGTCCGTGACCCGGACCATCACCTCGTCGGAGCCGACGTGCCAGTAGAGCAGGACGAGCCCCCCCGCGATCGGCCGGGCGTGGCGCACCGAGTTGCCGAGCAGCTCCGAGACGACGACCTCGACGTCGTCCCGGACCATGGCGGGCACGCCCACCGCGGTGAGGTCGGCGCGCACCTGCCGGCGGGCGGAGGACACCGCCACCGGCGAGTGCCGCAGCCGCAGCACGCCGGACGGGGAGGTCGCGCGGTCGCTGACGGGGGTCAGCCTGGCGGCCTGACCCCTGTCCCTACCGTCGGTTCCCGTCACGTCCACAGCTTTACCCCTCCCGGCCGCGGGCGAAACACCACCTTCGGCACGACGTCCCCCGCGGACCCGCCGACCGGATCCGCCCTGGTACGGATCCGGATCCGGTACAGATCTCTCCCGTCATGGTGCCTCCGGCGACGGCGTGCCGCCACCGCTGTGCCCGACCCGTTGCCATGAGTACCCGATCAGGCGCGGCCCAGGCGGCGCAGGACGGCGTCCGGGCGGTTCGTGATGATCCCGTCGACACCGGCGTCGAGGCACCGCTCGACGTCGTCCGGCTCGTCCACCACCCAGACGTGCACCCGGCCCCCGGCCCGGTGGACCTGCCGGACGTACTCCGGACGGCGCCGCAGCACCTCGACGCCGATCCCCGCCACGCCGACGTCCCGCGGCAGGCGCCCGTCGCGCAGCGCGATCGGACGGTGGTCCAGGAGCAGCACCAGCGGGACCGCCGGCGAGAACTGGCGCATCCGCCGCAGCGCCAGCGCGGAGAAGCTCATGACGCGCACGAGCGAGTCCGCCGGGGAGGCCGGCGCGTCCAGCCCGAACTCGGCGAGCAGCCCGGCGAGCGCCCGCTCGACCTGGCCGCCGTAGCGGGTGGGGTGCTTGGTCTCGATCGCCACGCGCACCGGGCGCCCGCAGTCGCGGACGAGTTCCAGGAGCTTGCGCAGGGTGAGCAGGTGGGCGCGGTCGCCGGGCTCGACGACGAACGGCTGCTCGGCGTCGTCCCCGCCGACCTTCCGCCACGACCCCCAGTCCAGTCCCTGCAGGTCGGTGAGCTCGAGCGTCGACACCAGGCCGCGGCCGTCCGACGTCCGGTCGACCCGGCGGTCGTGGACGCAGACCAGGTGGCCGTCGGCGGTCAGCCGGACGTCGCACTCGACGGCGTCGGCCCCCATCTGGACGGCGCGCCGGTAGGCGGCGAGGGTGTGCTCGGGCTCGATGCCGCTCGCTCCCCGGTGGGCGATCACCTCGGGCCACGGGTGAGTCACGCCTGAGATGCTGGCACACGGCCCCCGGTGACGCCCAGGCCGGGGCGTGCCTGACCGAGCCGGACGACGGAACGAGGTGCGATGCCGCGGAGGTTCGGGCTGCGGAGGTTCGGGCTGCGGAGGTTCGGGCTGCGGAGGTTCGGGCCGCGGACGTTGCGGACCCGGCTCGCCCTGCTGTCGGCCCTCGCCGCCTTCGGGTGCCTGACCGCGGCCGGGGGTGTCGTCCTGCTCGCGGCGACCCGCCTGCTCGGGCAGCAGGCGGAGGGCCAGGTGCGGCAGGGGGCGGCCCTGGTCGTGCCGGTGGCCCGGCTGGCCGACGCGCGGTCGCTGGAGGGGATCTGCACCAACCTCGCGACGCCGTCGAGCGGCCCGGTCGGGGGGCTGCAGCTGCGCGGGTTCGGCCAGGACGAGATCGTGGTCGAGCTGATCCGCCCGGACGGGAGCACCTGCCACGCCCTCGGCAGCACCGGCGTCCACGCCGTCGCGCCCACCGCCTGGGGGTGGCGGCGGGTGCTCGGCACCGACCTGCCGCAGGGTCGCGGCGACCACGGCGAGCGGCTGCTCGTGCTCGACGAGCCGCTGGCCTCGGGCTGGCGGCTGCGGATCGCCCGCAATCTCGGCCGGGACGTGCAGGTGGTCCTGAAGCTGCGCGGGGTCCTCTCAGGGATCGGGCTCGTGGGCGGGCTGGCGGCGCTGGGTGCCGGCTGGGTGGTGGCCCGCGGCGGGCTGCGGCCGGTCGAGGGCCTGGCGCGCGCCGCCGAGCACATCGCCCGCACCCAGGACCTGTCGGTGCGCATCGAGGTCCCGCAGCGGGGCGGCGGCGACGAGGTGACCCGGCTCGCCCGGGCGTTCGACCGGATGACGTCGGCGCTGGCGGCCTCCCGGGAGCGCCAGGCCCAGCTCGTGGCGGACGCGGGCCACGAACTGCGGACTCCGCTGACCAGCCTGCGGACGAACGTCGAGCTGCTGCTGCGGGCCGAGCACAGCGGCAGGCCGCTCGCGCCGGCCCAGCGCGAGGCGCTCCTGCGGGACGTCGCCGCCCAGCTGGCCGAGCTCACCCAGCTCGCGGGGGAGCTCACCGCGCTGGCGCACGACGACCCCGCGCCCGTGCTCGGGCCGGTGCGTCTCGACGAGGTGGCGGCGTTCGCCGTCCGGCGGGTCCGCGCCCGGGCGGGCGAGCGGGTGCTGGACGTGGCGGTGCAGGAGTGGGAGGTGGACGACGCGGACGCCGCCGCGCTGCAGCGGGCCGTCGTGAACGTGCTGGACAACGCGGTGAAGTTCTCCCCGCCCACCTCGACGGTCCGGGTGCGGCTGGCGGGCGGCCTGCTCACCGTGGACGACGAGGGTCCGGGCGTGCCGCACGCCTTCCGGGAGGAGGCGTTCGCCCGGTTCCGGCGCGGGGAGTGGGCCCGTGGCCTGCCGGGGAGCGGCCTGGGCCTGGCGATCGTCGCGCAGACGGTGACCCGGCACGGCGGTTCGGTCACGCTGGACGACGCCCCCGGCGGGGGCACCCGGGTGCGCCTCCTCCTGCCGGGCCACCCGCCGCGGGGAACCGTCGCTCCTGACGACGACCCTCACAGCGGCGCGGCCGGGAACGTTCAACAGACGTGAACCTGCCACCGTTCCAGCGCCTCGTCGACGACCACTGGCGTGACGTCGCCCGGCTCGCCCATGCCCTCGCCGGGCCCGCCGACGGCGACGACGTGGCGCAGCAGGCCTGGGCCCAGGCGCTGGCCGCCTATCCCCGGCTGCGCAGCGACCGCAACCTGCGCGGCTGGCTGCTGACGATCACCTCCCGCTGCGCCACGGACGTCCACCGGGCGCGCGCCCGGCGGCCGGTGAGCGTGGCCGACGTCGCCCTCGTCGCCGAGGGCGGGGCCAGGGCGCCCGCCGTACCGGCCGCCGACGTCGTGGCCGCCCTGCCCGACGACCCGCTGTGGGAGGCGGTCCGGGCCCTGCCGGAGCGCCAGCGGATCGCGGTGGCGCTGCGCTACGTCGTCGACCTCGACCACGCCGAGCTGGCCCGCCAGCTCGGCACCACGACCGCCGCGAGCCGCCGCCTGGTCTCCGACGCGTTGGCGGCCCTCCGCCTGAGCGCGGACGCTTCCCCCGGCCGCGCCCTCACCCCCCTGGAGGCACCGTGAACACCATCGACGAGTCCCTCAGCCCGGTGGAGCGGGCCCTGCTCGGCTTCGCCCCCGAGATCAGGCCGCCGGCCCTGCCCGACGGCGACCTGCGCTACGTCGTCGACGAGACCGACGTCGGCCGGCTCCTGCTCGCCGCGCGACCGGACGGGCAGCTCGTGACCTGCGTCTACGTCGCGGACGACCACGAGGCGGACGGCGTCGTCGACCGGCTGGCACGCCGGATCTCCCCACGGCTGCTGCACGGAGGGCCGGTGCTCGACGGCATCCGTCGCCAGCTCGCGGAGTACCTGGCCGGGCGGCGCCGCGCGTTCGACGTCGCGGTCGACCTGAGCCTGGCGACGCCCTTCCAGCAGGAGGTGCTGACGGCGCTCCTCGCCGGCGTGGAGTACGGGCGGACCGCCTCGTACGGGGAGCTGGCCCGGCGGATCGGCCGCCCGGCGGCGTCCCGGGCCGTCGGCAGCGCCCTCAACCACAACCCGGTGTGCCTGGTCGTGCCGTGCCACCGGGTGGTGGGGGCGACGGGCGCGCTGACCGGCTACGCGGGCGGGCTGGCCGCCAAGCGCCGGCTGCTCGACCTGGAGGCGGCCGGGGCGATCGCGTGATCGCTCCCGGCCGCCCTCCCTTGCTCGATGGCACTGTCTGCAGCTGTCTCCGCTCAGAGCTAGACAGCCGTAGCGAGCCGCATCGACCGCTGGTCAGGCCTGCTTGTTGGCCTCGATCTCGAGCACGAGCTTCACCTTGTCGCTGATGAGGAAGCCCCCGGTCTCCAGGGCCGCGTTCCAGCTGATGCCCCAGTCCTTGCGGTTGATCGTGGCCGAGCCCTCGAAGCCGGCCTTGGTGTTGCCCCACGGGTCCTTGGCGATGCCGCCGAACTCCCAGACGATGTCGACGGGGGCCGTCTTGTCACCGACGGTGAGGTCGCCGGTGGTGACGACCGTGTCCCCGTCGACCTTGACCGAGGTGCTCTTGAACGTGATCTTCGGGTTGGCCTCGGCGTTCCAGAAGTCGGGGCTCTTCAGGTGGCCGTCACGCTGCTCGTTGCCCGTGTCCACGCTGGCGGCGTCGATCTCGAGCCAGGCGCTCGACGCACCGGGGTTCTCGGCGTCGATGGTCGCGCCGCCGGAGTAGGTGGTGAACTTGCCACGGGTGGTCGCCACGACCGCGTGCTTGACGGCGAAGCCGATGGTGCTGTGCGACTCGTCGATGACCCAGGTGCCGGTCAGCTCGGCGGGGAAGGTGCTCATGTCGGTCTCTCTCCTGGCGCGTGGGGGCCGGCGGCGGAGCCGGTCGAACTGATGGTTGAACTCTAAACCATAGAAGGTTGAAGGATCAACCGGCCGTTCGGGTCGGCGGGTCCTCGATCCTGTCGGTGGCGCGGTCTAGCGTCCGCCCGAGAGCCCGACGTCGGGGAACCCGACGTCCGAACTCGACGAGCCGCACCCGATGAGCGGACGTCATGACAAGCGTCTACCGCCTGGGCGGCCCCGGCCCGTGGACCGACACGGCCGGACCCGGGCCCGGCACGCGTCACCACCGCACGCTCACCACCGCACGCGCACACCACCGCACCTGCCACCAGCACCAGCCGTCGTCGACGAGGAGGATGCAGTGATCCATGCACGAGGACTCGTGCAGACGTTCACCACCCGCAAGGGCCGGGTCAAGCGCGAGGTACGGGCCGTCGACGGCGTCGACCTCGACGTCGCCGAGGGCGAGGTCGTGGGCTTCCTGGGGCCGAACGGCGCCGGCAAGACCACGACGCTGCGGATGCTCACGACCCTGCTCCGCCCCACGGCGGGCACGGCCACGGTCGCCGGGCACGACGTCGTCCGGGAATCGGTCGAGGTCCGCCGCCGGATCGGCTACGTCTCCCAGGCCGGCGGGGCCTTCAGCAGCGCCCGCGCCGGGGACGAGGTCATGGACCACGGGATGCTCTACGGTCGCAGCCGGGCCCAGGTCGAGCAGGTCGGCAGGGCCCTCTTCGAGCAGTTCCAGCTGGACGGGCTGTGGGACCGGATGCCGAAGACCATGTCCGGCGGGCAGAAGCGCCGCCTCGACATCGTGATGGGACTGATCCACGAGCCCCGGCTGGTCTTCCTCGACGAGCCGACCACCGGCCTCGACCCCCAGGCCCGCGCCAACCTCTGGGAGCACATCTCCGCCCTGCGCGGCGAGCGCGGCGTCACGGTGTTCATCACCACCCACTACCTCGACGAGGCCGACGCGCTGAGCGACCGGATCGTGATCATCGACCGCGGACGGATCGTGGCCGCCGACACCGCGGACAACCTCAAGGCGCAGGTCGCCGGTGACCTCGTCGAGCTGGAGGTCACCGACCCGGCGCGCGCCGCCGTCGCCGCCGAGAAGCTCGCCGCCGTCGCCGAGCCGCCCCGCCACGGGCTGCCCGGCGTCGAGGTGGACGGGAACCACGTCCGCGGCCGGGTGCAGCGCGCGGGCCGGGCGGTGCCCGGCCTGCTCCGCGAGCTGGAGACGTACGAGATCACCCTCGAGTCCATCGAGGTGCACCGCCCGACCCTGGACGACGTGTTCCTCACCCTCACCGGCCGGTCCCTGCGGGACGCCGACACCGATCCGGGCGACCCCGACGCCGAGGGCGACGCCGGGCGGGGCGACCGGCCGCCCGGCGAGGCGAGGGCGCCGTCCACCCCCGGTCCCGCCGCCGCGCCGTCCGCCGCCGAACCTCCCGCCGCCCCCGGGACCGAGCTGACCGGAGCCGAGCGATGACCTTCTGGCGCGAGTGCTTCATCGTCTTCCGCCGCCAGCTGCGGATGAACCTGCGCAACCCGGCCTGGGTGATCATCGGCATGCTCCAGCCGGTGCTCTACCTGCTGCTCTTCGGCCCGCTCCTCGAACCGCTCGTCACCCGGTTCGGCGCCACGAACGCCTACACCTTCTTCGTGCCCGGGATGCTCGTCCAGCTCGGGATCTTCGGGGCGTTCTTCGCGGGGTTCACCCTCATCGGGGAGTGGCGCGAGGGCGTCATCGAGGCTGAGCGGGTGACCCCGGCCAGCCGGACGGCACTGCTCGTCGGGCGCCTCGGCCGCGACCTGCTGCAGCTCCTCGTGCAGGCCCTCATCCTCGTCTGCCTCGGCCTGGCGCTCGGGATGGACGCCTCGGTCCCGGGGATCGCGCTGGGTATCGTGCTGACGCTGCTCGTCGGCGGGGCCTGCGCCGCGTCGTCCAACGCGCTCGCCCTCTCGACGAAGAGCGAGGAGGTGATGGCTCCCGTCATCAACGTGGTGATGATGCCGGTGCTGCTCCTCTCCGGGATCCTCCTGCCGATGACGATCGGACCGCGGTGGCTGCAGCGCGGGAGCGACTTCATGCCGGTCCGGCACATCGTGGACGGCGTCCGCAGCGCCTTCGCCGGGGACTTCGCGGCCGGCGGGGTGCTCTGGGGCTCGATCTGGGCGGCCGCGCTGCTGGCCGGCGCGCTGTGGTGGGGGACGGCGACCTTCCGCCGTGAGAATGCCTAGGCCGCCCGATCCACAGGCGGCCGTCTGCTCCCGCAGGCAGAGGCCCGGACCGCCCGGGTCCTCCCTGAGGGGGAGAGCGAGATCGTTCCCCAGACAGTCGATCTCGGGCCTCCCGACGGCCTACCGTCGGGAGCGTCCCGTCGGCCGGGCCCAGGCCCGGCCGGTACACCTCGGCAGACCGGAGCACCCAGTGATCCACATCCGTGGGCTCACCAAGAGATACGGCGGCACGCTCGCCGTCGACGACCTGTCGTTCGACGTCCCTCCCGGTGTGGTGACGGGCTTCCTCGGTCCGAACGGTGCGGGCAAGTCCACCACCATGCGCGCGATCGTCGGCCTGGACCGGCCGACGTCCGGGTCCGTGACCGTCAACGGCCACCGCTACCAGGACCTGCGCGCGCCGCTGCGCGAGGTCGGCTCCCTGCTCGAGGCGAGATCGGTGCACCCCGGCCGGTCGGCCTACAACCACCTGCTCTTCCTCGCCCGCAGCAACGGCCTCCCCAAGCGCCGCGTCGAGGAGGTGCTGGAGCTGGTCGGCCTGCGAGCGGTCGCCCGCAAGCGCGCCGGGGGCTTCTCGCTCGGCATGGGCCAGCGCCTCGGCATCGCCGCGGCCCTGCTGGGCGACCCCTCGACGATGATCTTCGACGAGCCGGTCAACGGCCTCGACCCCGAGGGCATCATCTGGGTCCGCAACCTCATGCGGTCGCTGGCCGCCGAGGGACGCGCCGTCCTCGTCTCCAGCCACCTCATGGCCGAGATGGCCCTCACCGCCGACCGCCTCGTGGTGATCGGCAAGGGCCGGCTCATCGCCGACACGACCGTCCGCGAGGTCACCGAGGGCGCAGGGGGCGGGCGGGTGCTCGTGCGCGGGGCCGACCAGCTCCGGCTGAGGTCCGCCCTCGAGGCGGCGGGCGGCAGCGTCACCGACGGCGCCGAGGGTGCGCTCCTCGTCGAGGGCCTCGTGGCCCCACGGATCGGCGAGGTGGCCCACCTCGCCGACGTCGTCCTGCACGAGCTGACGCCGCAGGTCGCCTCCCTCGAGGAGGCGTTCATGGAGCTGACGGCCGGGGCCGTCGAGTTCCGGGCCGGCGCCGGCCGGCCGGCCTCCGGCGCCCCGGGAGCCACCACGGCCACCGGAGCCACCGCACCCACCGGAGCCACCGCGCCCGTGAGGGCCGTCGCCGGCACGGGTGCCACCTCGGGAACGGAGCGCTGACCATGTCCACGTCGACCGTCGGGGGAACCCCGGCCGTGCACGCCGCAGGGCGCGCCCCGCAGCCCGGCCTGCCCGCCCAGTTCCGCAACGCGCTCACCGCCGAGTGGATCAAGTTGCGCAGCGTCCGCTCGACCCTCTGGGTGCTCCTGCTGACCGTCGCCGTCTGCGTCGGCTTCTCCGTGCTGCAGGCGATCGCCAACACGCAGCGGTGGGACTCGATGGGCCCCCAGGAGCGGGCCCACTTCCACGCGGCCTCCAACAGCGTGGCGGGCGTCTTCTTCGGTCAGCTGATCATCGGCTGTCTCGGGGTGCTGGCGATGAGCGCCGAGTACACCACCGGCACGATCCGGGCCACGATCACCGCGACCCCGCAGCGGGTGCTCGCCTTCCTGGCCAAGATCGGCGTGTTCACGGTCGTCGCCGGGATCGTCGCGGTGTTCACCACGCTGACGTCCTTCTTCGTGGCTCAGGCGATCTTCTCCAGCAAGCACGCCGACGTCGGGCTGACCGACGGCGAGAATCTGCGGGTCGTCCTCGGTGCCGCCGTGTTCCTCGTCGGCGTGGCCCTGATCGGCCTGGGGTTCGCCGCCGTGCTGCGGCACACCGCAGGGGCGGTCAGCAGCCTGTTCGGCATCCTGCTCGTGCTGCCCATCCTCATGAACTTCCTCCCCGAGGACTGGGCGAACGCGATCATGAAGTGGCTGCCGCTGCAGCTAGGGCTCGTGATGATCCGGACCGGGGAGTCCAACTCGAACGCGTTCGCTCCCTGGACCGGCATGGCGCTGCTCTACGGCTACGCCGCGCTGGCACTGGCCGCGGGCGCCGTCCTGCTGGTGCGCCGGGACGCCTGATCCCGCGAGCCCGTCCGGCGGGCATCCCGGCGCCGGCCGCTGGGATGCCCGCCGTCACCCGACCGCTACTCGGAGGCGTGCTTGCGCAGGTAGCGACCGAAGTGCGGGACGGTGAAGGCGATCCGCCCACGCTCCCCGCTGTAGACCAGGCCCTTCTTGATGAGGGCGTCCCGTGCGGGTGACAGCGACTGCGGCTTGCGGGCCAGCAGGTCGGCGATCGCGGACGTCGCCACGGCCTCCTCGACCGCGGGGCCGGGGCCGGCGCCGTCCGGGGGGACCGCCAGGTCGGCCATCGCCCGCAGGTACTCCCGCTCGGCCGGGGTCGCCCGCTCGTACCGGGAGCCGAAGAAGCCGACCGCCAGCTCGGCCTCCGCCTCGGGTGCGGCCACCCGGACGTCGTCCGCCGTGATCGGGCTGGCCGGCGCGACGTCCCAGGCCACCTTGCCGTAGGCCTGGACGAAGTACGGGTACCCCGCGGTCGCCGTGTACATCTCGGCGAGCGCGTCCGGTTCCCAGTCGGCGCCCTCGTCCTGTGCCGGGGCCCGCAGCGCGCGGTCGGCGGCGGGCGCGTCGAGACGGTCGATCCGCGCGTACCGGAACAGCCGCTCGGAGTAGGACTTGCTCGCCGACAGCACCGCGGGCAGGTGAGGCAGCCCGGCCCCGACGACGACGAACGGCAGCCCGGTCTGGCTGATCTCGTGCGCCGCAGCACACAGAGCCGACACGTCGTCCGGGCCGAGGTCCTGCATCTCGTCGATGAACACGGCGACACCGCGGCCGCAGTCCGCGGCCAGGCCGCCGATGTCCGTGAGCAGCTCGACCAGGTCGATCTCGATGTCCCCCGAGTCGGCGCGCCCCGGGACGGCGGGCGCCTCGATCCCCGGCTGCCAGCGGTCCCGCAGCCGGGCGGGCCCCCGGCCGGACGGCGAGCCGTCCTCCTTCAGCGCGAAGGACTTGAGCACGCCGAGCACCTGGTCCGCCTCGTCACGCTGGCGGGGAGCCAGCTCGCGGACGGCGAGGTGGAGCGCCGCGGCGAGCGGGCGGCGCAGCGGCTGGTCGGGCCGGGCCTCCAGCTTGCCGGTCCCCCAACGGGCCCGGACGGCGGCCGACCGCATCGCGTTGAGCAGGACCGTCTTGCCGACCCCCCGCAGGCCGGTCAGCACCAGGCTGCGTTCGGGTCGGCCGCGCGCGATCCGCTCGAGCACGACGTCGAAGGCGTCGAGCTCGCCGTCCCGGCCTGCTAGCTCGGGTGGGCGCTGCCCGGCTCCCGGGGCGTACGGGTTGCGCACGGGGTCCACGATCGCAGCGTATCCCGGTCTCTAGCGCGCAGCCGAGAAAGCAGCAGACGACACCAGAACCCGGACGAGAGGGACGAGCGGCCCCGACGGTCAGCGGCCGTCCGCCGTGGGCCCGGAGGCGGGCCCGGAGCCCGGCCCGGGAGCGGGCTCGGAGACAGGGACGGGGACGGGGACGGGCTCGACGTTCTGCATGATCCGCAGCAGCCATCCCGGGCCGGTCGCCGCCGTCCCCGGGGGGAGGGAGGCGCGCAGGCCGCGGTCCGCGGTGACGGCGAGCGGGTGGCCGCCGGCCGCCAGCACCTCCCCGCACGCCCGGACGACGGCGGAGTCGCCGTCCGCCGGGGAACGCACCACCTCGACGGCCCCCACCTGCGGGATCTGCCGCGCCCTACCCTCGACGACGGCGAGCACCCGGGCCACGCGCGCCGGTGCACCCTCCCCGGTGTGGGGCGGGACCACCGTGCCGGGCAGGGCTGCGAGCCCCTGCACGATGCGGGTCGCGGCGGCGGCCCGGTCGCGCCACCACCCGTCAGGGCGCGAACCCATCACGTTGGCGACGTCGACGACCAGCACCACGGGTGGAACCGTCATGGCACCCAGCCTGACGTATCGCGGAGGTCCTGGCGAAGTGCTACGCATCGTGACCGACCGGTACGTCCGTGGAGTTTGTGAGGGATTGACCAGTAGACTGCGACAGCTCGGACGGCAATCCCGGAATCCGCGGCGCGGATGCCGGAGACTGCCGTCGGAGGCAGTTGCGGGCGAGTCGGAGAGGTGCGCATGAGCCGGCGCGGGCACGAGGGTGCAGTGACCGTGCCTGCACGCCCGGTCATCGAGCTGATCCTCGACGCGCAGGGCCGCGGCACCGTCGACGGCCGCCTGGTCGCCATCGAGGATCCGGCGGACCCGCAGGCCAGCCTGCTCGCCGAAGCCGTGCGGCGCTCCCGGTCCCTGGGGCGGCCCGTGCGCGTGCGCGCCCTGGACCCCGACCGCGTCGTCTGGCACCTCGTGGCGCACCCCGACGGCACGGTGTCCGAGCTGGGCGACGACGAACCCGAGGTGGCGGACGCCGCACCCGACGACCCGCCGGCCGGCTGGCCCCTGCGCGTCCACCCCACCGGGGAGATCGTCGCCCTGGTCGACGAGTTCGCCGACGAGCCCGAGGCCCACCCGGTCGCTGCCGCGGCGCCCGCTCCGCCGACGCCTCTGACGCCGGCCCCTCTGTCGCCGGCACCCTTCCCGCCGGAGCCCCCGGAGGACCTCACTCCCGCCGAGCCGCCCCCGGCAGTCCCCGCGCCGGCAGCCGCTGCACCGCCCGCACCCCCCGCCCCTGAAACCTCCGCGACCACCGAGGTCTCCGCGACCCCCGAGCCGCCCGCGCCGAGCGCCGCCCCGCCCGTCGAGGCACCGCCGGAGCCCTCCCTTCCCGAGCACCCCGCCGCCCGCACCCCGGAGCGCGTCATCGACCTGGATGCGCTGGCCGATCAGGGGACCGGGTACGACGCCGAGGCCGAGGAGTTCCCGTACGAGAGCTCCGACCCGTACACGCACGTCCCGCAGGACGACCAGTACCCGGCCGCCGTCGGGTACCCCGAGCCCGAGCCGGCCGACGACGAACCCGTCGCCGGACCGCACGCCTGGCTCATCAAGACTCCCCACCCGCGCATCCAGGAACCGGCTCACGAGCAGGAACCGGACCACCGGCAAGAACCGGACCACCAGCAGGAGCCGGTCCACGGGAGCGGTCCCGCCGACGTCCAGGAACCGGTGCGCGAGCACGTCGCCCGGCATGTCCGGGAGGCCGTCCCCCGCGACACGCCCGTCCCGGAGGACGCCGACACGCCGACCCGCCCGCGCCGCCCGGGTGTCGACGGCCTGCTGGGTGACCTCCGGACGGCGCACCACACCACGCCGCGACCCCGGCGGAGGACGTCGCCCGGGTGGGTCCGCCCGGCGGCGCTGGCCGGTGCGGCGGCGGTGGCGGTCGGATCGACGGTCCTCGTGCTGACGAGCGGGGACGGCGGGTCCGGCAAACCGGCCGCCGCGGCGTCGTCGTCGTCGGCGGGCGCGGCCCGGGCCGCCTCCCGCACGCCGTCCGCGTCGGTCGTGCCGGCCGACCCGGCACGGTCGGCCCCGGCGCCGCTCGAGAAGCCGCCGGCCACGCTCTCGGTGGGACCGCCCCCGGGATTCCGGAACACGCCGCTCTGGGCGATGCCGATCTCCCCCGCCTCGACGTCGCTGGTCAGCAGCGACGGCCGGGTGCTCGCCCTGACGAACGACGGCCAGGTCGCGCTGATCGACCCGGTCACGGGAGCGGCCCGCTGGCACGCCCCGGTCGCACCGGGCGCCACCGGCCCGCACCTGGCCCGCGTCGACGGCCGGGACGTCGCCGTCGTCCTGACGGCCGAGCAGCTCACGTACTGGCCCCTGCCCCCCGCGACCTCGCACGGGGAGTCCGCCGACACCGGGGCGGGCATCTCGATCGACCTCCCCGCGGGGACGGCGGTGTCGTGGTCGGGCCCGTCGCCCCTGCTGGTGCTCGCCGACGGGACGGCGGGGGTGATCCGCAACGGCGGACTGCAGCGCACGACCCTCCCCAGCGGGATGAAGCCGCTGGCCGCCGACGGCGCGGACGTCCTCGCCGTCAGCGGTCACGACTGGATCCGGCAGCCCGCCGGGCAGGCGCCGGGCACGCCCGGCACGTTCGCGGCCCCCGAGGGGGGCACGGGGACGGCGCCGATCCGGGTGGAGAACATCGGCGGCGGCTACTTCGGGACGGCGTGGGCCGGCTCGAAGGGCCCGGTCGTCGCCGCGTACGACGCGCACACGGGCCGG
>Ga0302323_100001741_pt1 | contig 17665 bp, 11 predicted proteins | sample Fen_T0_3_FD_201950 | JGI IMG/M metagenome (GOLD analysis project Ga0302323, IMG submission 201950) | Peat permafrost microbial communities from Stordalen Mire near Abisko, Sweden - Fen_T0_3 | ecosystem: Environmental > Terrestrial > Soil > Wetlands > Permafrost | place: Sweden: Abisko... | reverse complement strand
CCTGGCCGATCGCGAGAACGCACCGGCCCTCGCCTTCTACCAACGCATGGGATGGCGCCCCACCCAGCTCGTCTGCTGGCGACGTGGCGGCGCGCCCGTCTGATCCTCTCCCCCGCAATCCCACCGGCCAGTCCCGCGCGGACCCCTCCGCTCGATCCGGCCCGATCCCGTCGATCGCCTCCCTGTCCCGATGCTGACATCGGCCTGTACCGATGCTGACAATCGGACCTCCGATCCCTCATTTTCCGCGGTTTCTCGGCTGGAATGGTCGGTGCAAGAGCCTGGAGCATGGATCGCCCATCCGTGAAGGCCGATGCCGTCTCCGACCCGACCCGCTCTCCCGCCGCCAACTGCCGGTTCCAGTCTGGCGCCGAGGAGCGGCCGGCGAAGCTGCCTCCTGGCGCTGCGGAGAAGCTCAGGAACCACCCGTGCTACGGCGAGGACGCGCGCCACCACTTCGCCCGGATCCACCTGGCGGTCGCCCCGGCCTGCAACATCCAGTGCCACTACTGCAACCGGCGCTACGATTGCGCCGCCGAGAACAGGCCCGGGGTGACGAGCCAGGTGCTCTCGCCGGCGCAGGCGCTGGAGCACACCCTGAACACGGCGGCCCAGCTCCCCAACCTGTCGGTGGTGGGCATCGCCGGGCCGGGGGACCCGCTGGCCAACCCGGACGCGACCTTCCGCACCCTGGAGCTGGTCCGCGGCGCCCTGCCCGACCTGACCCTCTGCATCTCGACCAACGGCCTGGCGCTCCCGGATCACGTCGATGCGCTGGCTGAGCTGGGCGTGAATCACGTGACCGTGACCGTCAACGCCGTGGACCCTGCCGTGGGCGCCCGGATCCACCCCTGGGTCTACCGCGACGGCAAGCGCTGGCACGGCGAGGAGGCCTCGGCGCTCCTTCAGGACAGGCAGCTCGAGGGCATCCGGCGCGCGATCGCCAAGGGGATGCTGGTCAAGATCAACACCGTGCTCGTCCCCGGAGTGAATGACGCGCACGTGGCCGAGGTCTCGCGCCGCACCCGCGAGCTGGGCGTGTTCCTGCACAACGTGATGCCGCTCCTGGTCGCGCCCGAGTACGAGACCCACTACTCCAAGACGGGGCAACGCGGCCCCACCGACGCCGAGCTCGAGGCGGCGCGTTCCTCCTGCGGCGAGAGCCGGATGATGCGCCACTGCCGCGGCTGCCGCGCCGACGCGGTGGGCATGCTGGGCAAGGCGACCCCGCTCGCTCCGCCGGCCCCGGCCGCGGTCGGACGAGATCCCGCTCCGCGTGAAGCGCACCGCGCCTACGTCGCCGAGCAGCGTGCCCGCACCACCGCGGCCCGGGATCACGCACTGGCCCGCCTGGCGCTGGTCTCCGGCGCGGCCCCGGCGCGCGTGGCCGTGGCCACCCGCGGCAATGGGATGGTCAACGAGCACTTCGGGCGGGCGAGCGAGCTGGAGGTCTACGAGGTCGACGCGACGGGCGCGCGGCTGCTCGGGATCCGCAAGGTGGCCACCAGCTGCGCCGGTGGGTACGAGGACGAGGAGGCGCTGGACGAGGTCCTGGTGGCGCTCCAGGGCTGCGCCGCGGTGCTGGTGACGCGCGTGGGCCCCTGCCCGCGCGACGGCCTGGCGCGGGAGGGGATCGAGGCCGTGACCCGCCACGCCTTCCAGCCGATCGAGGTGGCGCTGCTGGAGTGGTTCTGCGGGCACGTGGGCGCTCCCGAGCTCGCGGTCGAGGGCGCTCCCGCGCTTCCCGTCGAGGGCACTCCCGAGCTTCCCATTGTCAAGGTGGCCTGACCCTATGGATCCGACCCTCGAGAAGACCGTCCAGATCGACGATACCACCCTGCGTGACGGCGAGCAGGCTGCGGGGGTGGCCTTCTCCGCGGAGGAGAAGCTGGCCATCGCGCGGCTGCTCGACGCCGCGGGCGTTCAGGAGATCGAGGTGGGCACCCCAGCCATGGGCGGATCCGAGGCGGTCGCCATCCGGGCCATCGTCTCGGCCGGCCTGCGGGCCGACCTGCTCGGCTGGTGCCGGGCGGCCCGGAGCGACGTGGAGGCGGCGGCAGCCTGCGGCCTCACGCGCGTGGAGATCTCTGTCCCGGTCTCGGAGATCCAGATCGGCGCCAAGTTCAACGGCCGTCGCGACCAGGTGCTGGCCCGGCTCCGGGAGACGCTCGGGTTTGCCCGCGACCGCGGCCTGTTCGTGGCGGTGGGCGGCGAGGACAGCTCCCGGGCCGAGCCGGGATTCCTCTCCGAGGTGGCGGGGCGCGCCGCTGAGTGGGGCGCGGGGCGCTTCCGCTTCTGCGACACGGTCGGGGTGCTCGATCCGTTCACGACCTACGAACAGGTCTCTCGGCTGGTGAAGGAGCTCACCATCCCGGTCGAGATGCACACCCACGACGACTTCGGCATGGCCACCGCGAACGCGCTGGCCGGGGTCCGAGCCGGTGCGCGCTGGGTGAACGTGACCGTCAACGGCCTGGGCGAGCGGGCCGGCAACGCAGCGCTCGAGGAGGTGGTGATGGCGCTCCGATACCTGGAGCGGATCGACCCGGGCATCGACTGCGGCCGGCTGACCGAGCTCTCCCGGATGGTGGTGGCCGCCTCGGGCGATCGGCTCCCGCGCTGGAAGGCGATCGTGGGGGACAACGCCTTCGCCCACGAGTCGGGGATCCACGTCGACGGCCTCTTGAAGGATCCCGCCACGTACCAGGCCTTCGCGCCGGAGGCGGTGGGCCGGTCCCGCCGGCTGGTGGTCGGCAAGCACTCCGGCCGGCGCGCGTTGCGCCACGTACTGGCCGGCCGCGGCATCGCCATCGAGGAGGATGCGGAGGTCCTGCTGGTGGCCGCGGTGCGGGAGCGCTCGGTGGAGCTGAAGCGCGGGCTCACCGAGGACGAGCTGTGCGGGATGGCCCGCCTGCCGGCGGACGGGCTCTCCATCGAATTGGCGGGCGAGGGCTGAGGAGCTCGTCACTCTCGACGAAGCGCGGTGATGGGGTCGAGCCGAGAGGCCCGCCAGGCGGGGTAGGCACCGGCGACCACCCCGACCACCACCGAACAGAGGACAGCAGTCGACATGGCCGTGGCCGACAGGGTGATGGGCCAGCCGAGCAGCTCGTCCACTGCGAAGGACCCGATCGCGCTCAGGGGGATCCCCAGGAGCCCTCCGGCGAGACTCAGGAGGACCGCCTCCCCCAGGAACTGGAGCCGGACGCTCCCGGCGGTGGCCCCGATCGCCAGCCGCACCCCGATCTCGTTGGTCCGCTGCATGACCGAAGCGAGCATCACGTTCATGATGCCGATGCCTCCGGTCAAGAGCGCGATCGAGGCCAGGGCGAGGAGCAGCAGCGCGAGCGTCCGGCTGGCCTGGATGCTGGCCTTGATCACCTCGTCCGGCCGCCGGATGTTGAAGTCGTCCTCCTGCCCCCGGATCTGGTGCCGCTGCCGCAGCAGCGCGGCCGCCGCCTCGATCGCGGGCTTGACGGCGTCGGGCGACACGGCCGAGCAGAGGATGTCGTCGAGCCAGATGAAGTTGCGGCCCCGGATCTTGGCCTGGGCGGTGGACCAGGGGACGAGGAGCGTGTCGTCCTGGTCCTGCCCCCCGCTGGTCTGCCCCTTGGGCGTCAGGACACCGATCACCTGGAAGGCCATGCTGTTCACGCGCAGCACCGATCCGATCGGATCGATGTCGCCGAAGAGCTGTCGGCGCACCGTCTCCCCCAGGACCACCACGCTGTTGCGCTGGAGGACGTCCTCGTCGCTGAAGAAGCGCCCCGAGGCCATGGCCCAGAGCTTGATCCCGAGGAACTCGGGCGAGACGCCGCGGTAGCGGGTCAGCCAGTTGCTGCGTCCTCCCACCACGCGGACCGTCCCATCCACGTTCTCCGAAACGCTCCGGAGGAGCGGCACCTCCCGCCGCAGGGCCGCGGCGTCCCCCGGAGTGAGCGTGCTGGTCCCATGGGATCCCGTCCGAACCCCGTTGACGTTTCGCGATCCGGCCTCGATCCAGACGAAGTTGTCGCCCAGGACGCGCAGCTCCGCCTGGGCGCGCGCGGAGCCCGCCTGGCCCACCGCGACCACGCAGATCACGGTCGCCACGCCGATCATGACGCCCAGCCCGGTGAGGAGCGACCGCCCCTTGTGGCGCGCCAGGGCGCGGACCGCCTCGACGAAGAAGAGCCTCACCCAGAGTCGAGTTCGATCTGCCATGGCTCTCCGGTCAACAGACCTGGACGAGGAAAGATGCCCGGCCGCGCTTCACGCCTCGACCCCTGGCCGGGCTGCGACCCCGTTCGCGGGCTGGCACCGGAGGAACGCCGCCGCGACCAGCAGGGTCCCGGCCAGCCAGTAGTAGTTGGAGAAGGCCTGCTTGCCGGTGATGAGCGTCACCAGGAAGGCGGCCGAGGCGCAGGCCAGCGCCTGGGTGAGGTCTCCCCGGCGCGGCCAGCACGCCACCAGCGCTCCCAGGGTGAACAGCACCCCCGCGACCGGCACCGGCGCAGGAGGGATGCCCAGGCGGAGGAAGGCCGAGGTCCAGGTGAGCGCGTCGAGCCGGAAGGGCATCTGCATGAGCTGGACGACGTTGCCCCGGTACAGCCCGCCGAAGTCCCAGACCGCGAACGGGAGCATCACCGCCAGGAGAACGATCACCGCGGCGCCCAGGACGTGCCACCTCCGAGCCCGGGGGAGGACGGCCACGATGGGGGCCAGCAGCAGCGGCGTGTACTGCTTGGAGCAGGCGAAGATCCCCATGGCCACGCCCGTCCAGAGCCAACCGCGCTTCTCGCCGGCGGACAGGCGGCGCAGCCCCACCAGCATCAGCAGCGCCGGGGCGAGCACGGTCGGCTCGGTCCAGGCGTAGATGAGCTGGTGGCGCGTGGCGGGGTGGAAGAGCACCAGGGCCGCGGCCAGGTCTCGCATGCCCGCGGGCGCCAGGCGGGACAGCGCCCACGCCGCCAGGACCAGGACCGCCGCCATGGCGTAGCGCACGTCGCCGAGGAGCACGAAGCCGGGGATCCCGGAGAGGATGGTGAGCGGCGGGTAGGTGAAGACGTGGACCCACTGCGCGTCGGCCACCGCCGGGCTGTACACCTGTACGCCGTCGAGCCAGAGGCTGCCGAAGATGTTTCGATAGGCGATGGAGTACGGGTTCTGGCCGCGGAGCAGGGCCGCCGCCGCCTCCTGCTCGGTGGTCCAGACGTCCATGAGCGGCAGCGGCGTGCCGTACACGACCAGGAAAGAGGTGCAGGCGCCGCAGGCGAGCCAGAGCCAGAGCCGGACCTGCTCCACCGGAATCCGCCGGCGCGCCAACGCCCGCGCCACGGGGGGCAGGTCCGCCGCCAGCGCCGCGGCTGCCAGGCCGTAGCAGAGCTCGAGATCCGGGACCGGGTCGAACGACCGGGCCTTGAGCAGGTAGTAAAATAGGAACGCCGCCACCATGGCCACGAGCCACGGCCGCAGGTTGGCGCCGTCCTCGCGCGACCGCGCCGGATCCGACTGGCCGGCCGCACCTCGCGTCCGGCGCGCCGAGCACAGAGCCAGCGCAGCGGCCGCGGTGACGCAGGCCAGCGCTCCCACCCCGAACCTTCCGTTGCGGTCGGCCAGGGCCACGGCGCAGAGCATGGCGGCCAACACCAGCTGGCCGCTGGCCGAGGTCGCGAGGCTGCGCACCCGCGGCGCGATCTTCATGGACAAGGAGGGCTCCCCTCTCGCCTGGTTCCCCCGTAAAGCCGGCTCTATAGTTCAGGGTGTGGGCGCCGGTCAACCTACCGGAGGACTCGCGCCGGCTGGACCCGAGGGTCAGGGTGGTGGTTGGATCACCTGGGAGAGAGCGCGCGACCAATGTCGGGTCTTGCCCACAAGATCAGAATGGGTCCGGCTCTGCTGCTGGCCCTGCTCGCGCTGCTGCTTCCTGGGCGGAGCTGGGGCGGCGACCCGAGCGTGGCCCCCGGCCGAATGGGACCCAACGCGCTCCCGACCATCCCCAACGCCGACCCGGTCCCGGACGACGACATCCTGGTCGATCTCCAGGCGGCGGCGCAGCTCTCCGAGCTGGGCCTGGGAGGCGATCGCGCCTTCACCCCCTACGCGCACCTGGTGATCCCGTTCCGAGGAGTCGCGGCCTTCGAGGCGGACGGGGTCCCGTTCGAGTCCTGGCGCGTCTCGCCCCAGACCCAGCTCCGGCTCGGCGCCCGAGGCAGCTCCGGGCGCACCCCCGGGGACGTCCGCTTCGGCGCCCGCTTCCTGCTCTGCTCGGAGGGTGCTGTCCGCCCCGCGATCGGCTTCCGGTTCCTCACCAAGTCCACCACCGGCAAGGGGTTCATCGACCGCCGCTTCACCAACTCCCCCGCGTACGTGCTCGACCTGATCTTCGGCAAGGATCTGGTGGGACCGGGAGGGCCTGGGCCGCGGATCCGGCTCCTGGCCAAGGCCGGCTTCACCGCCTGGGAGCAGGGAGCCAACGACCAGGACGACGCGCTCGACGGTGGTGCCACCTTGCAGCTCCTGGGCGCCTGGGCCGGCCTCGATCTGGAGTGGCGCGGCTACTTCGGATGGGAGAAGCGCGACAAGCCCCAGCTCCTGGGGCTCCGGGGCATGTTGACCCCCGGCGTGATCGACTTCACGCTGACCGTCAACCGCGGCCTGAGTGCCGACGCACCGGCGTGGGAGGCGCGCGTCGGCGTGGTCCTCCACATCCCGACATTCTGGAACTGACGGACGGGCGCGGCCTCCTTCGATTACTCCAGCCGTTCCAGACGAACGCCGCGCTTCTGCGCGGCCACGCCCGCGGCGGTCCCCAGGGCCGTCCCCTCGCTGATGGCCGTGGCCGCCCCGGCCGCGGTCCCGAGCCGGAGCCCCTCCTCGATCGGCTCGCCGCGCGCCAGCGCAACCGCCAACCCCGCGACCATCGAGTCGCCCGAGCCGACGGTCCCCTGCGCATCGACCTTGGGTGGAACGGCGTGCCAGACGCGACCGCCCTCGAAGCAGATAGCGCCCTTGGCGCCCATGGAGATGACCACGATCCCGACGCCCCGCCCGGCGATCTCCTTGGCACCGGCCACCACGGCCGAGAGGTCCGGCAGCTTCCGGCCGAGCAGCTCCTCGGCCTCGGCCAGGTTCGGCTTCACCATGTCTGGCCCGGCGGCCACCCCGTGACGGAGCGGCGCGCCGTGGGTGTCGAGGATCACCTTCACCTTGAACCGGTGCGCGGACTCGATGATGCCGCGGTAGGAGTCCTCCGGGATCCCGGGAGCGATGGTGCCGGCCACCACCAGCAACCCGCCGCCCTGGAGCCAGACCCGGATCATCCCGACCAGCATCGAGAGCGCCTCGGGGGTCACGGTGGGCCCGGCGCCCAGCAGGCTGGTGGCCACCCCCTGGCCATCGACGATGGTCACGTTGACCCGCGTCTGGCCGGCGACGCCGACGAACTCGTGCTGGACGCCCTCGCTCTGGAGGGCCCGCTCCACGATCCGGCCGGTCTCGCCGGCCAGGAACCCGAAGGCGATGGTGGGCTGGCCGAGCCGATGGGCCATCCGGGAGACGTTGATCCCCTTGCCGGCCGGGTCGAGGAGCGTCTTGTTCACTCGCAGGACAGTGCCCGGCTGGAGCTGCTCGACCCACACAGTCTGATCGACGGCTGGGTTGACCGTGAGGCTGACGATCATTCCGTATCTCCGGTCGGCCGAACGACCAGCCGCTCGGGGAGAGAGCGCGCGATCTCGGCTTCACCGACATATCCCACGATCGCGGCACCGACCACAACTGGGACGTGTGGCATTCAGAGGCCTCGATCCGCCGCTGCGGCTCCCAGCGGCCTCGCCGCGTTTCCAGCGGGCCCTCGCCGCGTTTCCAACTCCGATGCGGCCTTTGGGGACGGCCTCCTCTAGGTGACGCCGAGCCGACCGCCTGTCCAGGCCCCTCTGTGGCGCTGGGTATCTTCCGGATTAGGGATCAAGAGATCAGAGGCTCAGGCCGCGTCCTGCTGCGCTCCTCGGGATGGGTCTGGTTTCGGTCCGAGCCGCGGCGTGGCCAACAGCAGCGCGGCCCCACCGATCCCGGCCACCAGCGATCCCGCGATGATCCCCAGCTTGGCCTCGTCCAGCAGGTCGGGCGCGCCCGGGAAAGCCAGGCCGGCGATGAAGAGCGCCACGGTGAAGCCGATCCCGGCCACGGCCGAGACGCCGGCCAGCTTTCCGGCGGAGGCCCTGCCGGGCATGGGGGACAGCCCGGTCTTCACGGTCAGGAAGGTGAAGCCGAAGATCCCCACCAGCTTCCCGACCACAAGCGCCATGGCCACGCCGACCGCGACCGGTCCGAGCACGTGGGAGGCGTCCATGCCGCGCAGCTCGACGCCGGCGTTGGCCAGGGCGAAGAGCGGCATGACGCCGAAGGCCACCCAGGGATGGAGCGCCTCCTCGAACCGATCCAGGGGCGGCTCCAGCGCGTCGAGCCGCTCGCCCACCTGGAGCACCGCGTCGCGTTCGAGCTCCTCGTCCGGCGCGCCGCGGCAGAGCGACGCGACGTGCTCGGCCAGCTGTGCGAGCACCTCGCGGGGCCGGGCCCGCGGGCGGGCCGGGATGGTCAGGCCGAGCACCACCCCAGCGATGGTGGCGTGGATGCCCCCTTGCCCGAGGGCGAACCAGAGCGCCAGCCCCATCACGGACCAGGCGACCGCACTCCGGACGTAGGCCCGGGACATCCCGACGAGCCCCAGGGTGAGCGCGGCGGCGGCGGCCAGCCAGGGCCAGTGGAGGCCGTGGCCATAGAACAGGGCGATCACCAGGATGCCGCCGATGTCGTCGAAGATCGCCAGCGCGGTGACGAAGACCACCAGCGCGCGCGGGACCCGGCTCCGGAGGAGCGCCAGCGCCCCTACGCAAAAGGCGATGTCGGTCGCCATGGGGATGCCCCATCCGTGCTGGCCGGGCCCGCCCCAGTTGACCAACAGGAAAATCCCCGCGGGCAGGATCATCCCTCCCACCGCGGCCACTGCCGGAAGGAGCGCCTGGCCCAGGGTGCTCAGCTCGCCCACCGCCAGCTCGCGCTTGATCTCCATCCCGACCAGGAAGAAGAAGACCGCCATCAGGCCGTCGTTGACGAGCGCGTGGAGGCTGAAGTGGGTCGTGGCCGTGCCGGCGCCGAGTTGGAGCTGGAACTCCAGCAACCGGTGGTAGCTGGGCGGGTCGATCAGGTTGACCCAGGCCAGGGCGGCCACCGCGCAGGCCAGCAGGAGGATCCCGCTCGACGCCTCCAGCTCGAAGAAGGCCTGAAAGGGCTTTACCGCGGCCCCGAAGAGCCGCTTCACCGACTGCGCACCAGCCGACGTCCCCCCCGATTCACGCTCGCCGCTCATGTCCCCCTCGATTCACGCTCGCCGTCCATGTCCCCCTCGATTCACGCTCGCCATCCATGTCGCCCTGTCGAGGGTCCATGCGAAAACGCCCGAGAGCACGATGGGATCCTCGAGTCCATTCTCCCTCGCCCCGCGAAGCGGGGAGAGGGCTGGGGTGAGGGGCTTGGGTTCACGCGTGGTGTCTGAGGCAAATGCGCGTATCGAGAGCTACCGGTACGGATCCGGCAGCCCCCGCGTCCTCGAAGTCCAGACGCGCTGGAGGACGGGTCACCCCCCGTCACTGACGCTTGGACCGGGGCAGCGGCGCCGGCAACCCCAGGGCCGCGTCGATCTCGCGGGCCTTCTCCTGCACGATCCGGGCGTTCGCCGGCCCCATGCGCAGCAGGTGCTTCTCGACCGGGCTGAGCTTCTCCAGCCGCGGATCGACGAAGACGAAGACCTTGCCGTCGCGCTTGACCTCCAGGTCGCCGTCGCGCACCGGCACCGCCAGGATCCGGAGCAGCGCCTTCTTGGTGACCCCGTCGATGCGCCGGTCCGGGTAGCCGAGCGCCCGGTACGCGGCGTCGAGGGGGCCTCGGAGCGCTCGGTAGACGGAGGCCGCCTTCTGCGCGTCGATGGAGCCGACCACGCGGGCGACGAGGTCGTAGCGCTGGTAGCTCTGCGGGGCGATCGCCGTGCCGCTCGGCCGATCGACCGTGGAGAAGGGGCTGTCCGGCGCGAGGAAGGCCAGCTGGCGCCGCGGCGAGACGCCCTCGGCGAGGTTGTCCGTGACCACCACCCAGCGTCGGATCAGGTCGCCGTCGGCGATCCACTTGCGGTACTGCTCGTCGGACGAGAGGGACTCGATCAGGGAGCGGGTGGTCGCCGGCGGGACCGGGGCGGGCGCGGGCGGCGCCACCGCGGGCGGCTCGGGCTGGGGCGCGGGGGCCGCAGCGACAGGAGCGGGCGGGGGTGGAGGCGCCTGGTGTGTCCACCAATAGTAAGCAGCCGCCGCGCCGGCCAGGACCGCGATCGCCAGGATGATCCAGGGCGCTCGGCTGGGGCGGCGGAGCGTGCTGTGATCGTCGTCCAGTCGCGCCCGACCGCTCGGCCGCTCGTCTTCCGTCTGCTCGGAACGTGGGGTCATCGGGTCCCTCGGTCTCCGTGGATTGAAGGGCATGATTGTAGGCCCCATTCCCGTGGCGTCCAAGCTCACCGCCGCGGCTAAGAGGGCTGCCCAGACGCTCGGCCGGCCGGAGCGGTCGGGCGGCACGCCCATCGCGCAGGGAGTGCCGCGGCCACTCCGCGGGTACCGGCTCACCCTGAGGAGATGTCTGGAGCAGGGCTGCGCAGGCTCCCCACACCCGTCCAGAAATCGACTGATTCAGGCCGCTTTGCCGCGCGCAGGATCAGTGACCTGTGGTCGCACACCGGGTACTCTGCTGGCACCTGCCGTGCAGCAGCAGGCAGCGTCGCCTCGCCGCGGAGACCCACACCAATGAAGAACAGCACTCTGGCCGCCCTCGCCTTGGCCGTCACGGCCAGCGCCTGCGGGCGTGAACGCGCAGCGCTCCCAGTTTCGCCGTCGTCGGCCGAGGCCAACGCGGTGGGTGTGAAGGCGATGAAGCCGCGCGGCGACGGCGGCGCGGTGGTCCGGGCCACGGGTGAGCTGCGCGCCCGGCACGAGGCGGTGCTCTCGGCCGAGGCGTCGGGGAGGATCCTGCGGTTCGCGGTGGACGTGGGCGCCGCGGTGAAGAAGGGCGACGTGCTGATGGAGCTCGACGCCACCTCGGCGCGGATCCAGTTGGCCCAGGCCCGCGCGGTGCACGCTGCGGCCGAGGCTGGCCACGCCTCCATCGCGTCGGATCTGGGGCGGACGCAGGAGCTGGCGCGCGGCGAGGCGGCCTCCCCCGCGATGCTGGAGCGGGCGCAGCACGGCGAGCAGCAGGCAGCTGCGTCTCTTCAGCAGGCGACCGCGTCCGTGGCCGCCGCCGAGGATCTGCTCGCCAAGAACACCCTGCGCGCCCCCTTCGATGGCGTCATCACCGCGCGCTTCAAGAGCACCGGCGAGTACGTCGCCATGATGCCGCCCACGCCGGTGATGGCGATGGTGGACGTGGCGACGGTCGAGGTCCGGGCCGCGGTGCCGGAGTCGGTGGTCGATCTGCTCGCCCCGGGTGCCGAGCTCGAGGCGACGGTGAGCCCCTCGGGCAAGCCGTTCAAGGCCCGGGTCCGGACCATCGGGGCGTCGGTGGAGACCGCCACGCGGACCGTGGACGTGCGGGCCGATCCGGTGAAGCCGCTCTTCAAGGAGCTGCGGCCCGGCGCGCTGGTGGAGATCCGGCTCGACGCCGCCAGCCAGAAGGGGCTCTTCCTCCCGGCGGAGGCGGTTCACCGTGAGGACGGGAAGAGCTTCGTCTGGGCGGTGGTCGGGAGCGAAGCGCGCCGCCGGCCGGTGCAGGTGGAGCAGCTCGACCCGGGCACGTTCCACGTGCTGTCCGGGATCGGCGCAGAGGAGCTGATCGTGGCCCAGGCCGGGGCCGCCCTCTCCGAGGGCATCCGCGTCCGAGTTCAGGAGTGACTTCAGCGCCAGGAGCCGAGCCGTGAGCCCCATCCGCACCTTCATCAACCGGCCGATGTTCACCAGCATGCTGGTGCTGGCCCTGGTCGTGTTCGGGATCAACGCCTACCCGCGCATGGGCGTGGACATGACGCCCAAGGTGGACATCCCGGTCGTCACCATCACCACCATCCTGGCCGGTGCCGATCCCGACACCATCGAGAAGAACGTCTCCAAACCGCTGGAGGAGGCGCTCAACTCGCTCTCGGGGCTGGAGACCATCCGCTCGTCCAACTTCGAGAGCGTCTCCATGGTGGTGCTGGAGTTCCAGCTCGACCGGAACCTCGACCTGGCGGCGCAGGACGTGCGCGACAAGGTGAGCGCGACCCTCTCCAAGCTGCCCACCGAGATCGAGCAGCCGCTGGTGCAGAAGCTCGACCTCCAGGCCCAGGCCCTGGTGCAGCTCGCCATGACCGGGCCCCTGACCGTCGAGCGGATGACCAAGATCGCCGAGGACGACCTTCGGCCGGCGCTGCAGCGCATCTCGGGCGTGGGCACCGTCGACATCACTGGCGGTCGCAAGCGCGAGATCACCATCGAGCTCGACCCCCTTCGGCTCCGGTCCTACAACCTGGCCGCGACCGACGTGTCGCAAGCGATCGCGATGCAGAGCCTCAACGTCCCGGGCGGACGGACGCTCGAGCCGACCCGAGAGCGGGTGGTGAAGCTGGAGACCGAGGCGCGATCAGTGGACGAGCTCCGCGCGCTGGTGGTAGCCAGCCCGGGGGGCCGGCCCATCCGGGTGAAGGACGTGGCCAACGTGATCGACGGCCCTGCGGAGGCCCGCTCGTCCGCGACGCTCAACAGCCGCCCCACCATCGCCATCGTGGCCAAGAAGCAGTCGGACGCCAACACCGTGGCGGTGGCCGAGGCGATCAAGGAGAACCTGCCGAATCTGGAGAAGCTCCTGCCGGCCGGTTCGCGCCTGACGCTGGTGAGCGACAACTCCAAGTTCATCCGCAAGTCGATCGAGTCGGTGCAGGAGGACATGATCCTGGGGGCGATCCTGGCGGTGCTGGTGGTGCTGACGTTCCTGCGCAACTGGCGGGCCACGCTGGTGGCCGCGGTGGCCCTGCCGACGTCGATCATCGGCACGGTGGCGGTGATGCGAGCGCTCGACTTCACCTTCAACCTGATCACCATGCTGGCGTTGACGCTCTCGATCGGGCTCCTGATCGACGACGCCATCGTGGTGATCGAGAACGTGTTCCGGCATCTGGAGAAGGGCGAGAAGCCGCGCGCCGCGGCGTTTAACGGGACCAACCAGATCGCGCTGGCGGTGCTGGCGGTGACGCTCTCGGTGGTGGCGGTCTTCGTGCCGGTCGCCTTCATGCAGGGGATCATCGGCCGGTTCTTCTTCCAGTTCGGGATCACGGTGGCGGTGGCGGTGGCCCTCTCCTACTTCGTCTCGATGGCGCTGACGCCCATGCTCTCGGCGCGGTTCCTGTCGCACGGTGAGTCAACTAACGCGGCGGGACGGTTCCTGGAGCGCGGGTTCTTGGGGCTGGAGCGCTCCTATCGGCGGGTGCTGACGTGGGCCCTGGACCATCGGTGGACAACCATCTCGGGTGCGGCCGGGCTCCTGGTGTTGACGGTCTTCCTGAGCCAGTTCCTGTCCAGGACGTTCATGCCCGACCAGGACATGGGGGAGCTGGTGGCCACGTTGGAGATGCCCCTCGGCACGACGCTGGCCGGGACGCAGAAGGAGTCGCTCGATGTCTCGGGGCAGATCGAGAAGCTGCCGGGGGTGGTGTCGGTGCTGTCGCTCATCGGCGGGGAGGTGGACGCGTCGGTGGAGAAGGCCCAGCTCACCATCGGTCTGGTCCCCATCCCCGAGCGGTCCTACAAGCAGCAGCAGCTCAAGCAGTACATCCGGGATCACCTCCGCATCCCGCCCGGCGCCATCTTCACGGTGGTGAACAAGCCCATGATGTCGGGGGGCGGCAATCGCGCCCAGCCGGTGCAGTTCAACCTGCGCAGTGACGATCCGGTCGCGCTCATGAACGCGGTGGAGAAGGTCACCGCGGCCATGCGTGCCAACCCCGGCTTCTCGGATGTGGACTCCACCTATCGAAACGGCCGGCCGCTGATCTCGGTGCAGGTGGACCGCGAGCGGGCCGCGGCGCTCGGGTTGCCGGCGGCGCAGATCGGCAGGACGCTGCGCGCGCTCCTGGGCCAGGACGAGTTCGCCAAGTACCGGGAGAAGGGGGACCAGTACGACATCAAGCTGCGGCTGCCGGACGAGATCCGGGCCAGTCCGGACGCGATCGGCGCGCTGACCATGCGGACGCCGCGCGGCGACCTGGCGGAGCTCCGGAGCGTGGCCAAGCTGGTGCAGACCGAGGGGCCGTCGCAGATCGACCGTCAGTCACTGAAGCGACAGGTGACCATCTTGGCAGACCTCAAGGACTACCCTCTGGGCGACGCCCTGTCCTTCCTGGACAAGGCGGCCAGCGACCTGCCGGGCGTGCAGCACGACTTCGCCGGCCAGGCCAAGGAGATGGGCAAGAGCATGCGGGAGTTCGGGCGGGCCCTGTTGCTGGGGGTGATCCTGCTCTACATGGTGCTCTGCGCGCAGTTCGAGAGCGCGCTCGATCCGATCACCATCATGGTGTCGCTGCCGCTGTCGGTCATTGGCGCCCTGGGGGGTCTACTCCTGTCGCACGAGTACCTGTCGATCTTCACGATGATCGGGATGATCATGCTGATGGGGCTGGTGGCGAAGAACGGCATCTTGATCGTGGAGTTCGCGAACCAGCTCCGGGACGAGGGGAAGTCCACACGCGAGGCGTTGCTGGAGGCTGGGCCGCTTCGGCTGCGGCCCATCTTGATGACGTCCATCGCGATGATCGCCGGGATGCTGCCGGTGGCGTTCGCGCGAGGTGACGGCGCCGAGACGCGGACAGGGATGGCCTGGGCGATCATCGGCGGGATGGTGGCGTCCACGGCGCTGACGCTGGTGGTGGTGCCGGTGCTCTACTCGCTGCTGGACCGGATGCGCAGGAAGCACGTGCACCGGGAGGTGCCGACGGTGGAGCGGGAAGCGGGGGAGCGGGAGGTGGCGTGAGGGGGGGGGCGACCATCTGCCCTCCCACAAAACACGGACTACGGCAGTGCCTCCGCGGAGCCGGAAGCTTAAGCGGAACTCGGGCGGATGCTGGAGTGCGGGGAGCGGGTTGGGCGGAAAAGCACTGTCGGAGCGGCAACCTACCCGGTCGTCCGACCTGGCCCCACGAACAACGTCTTGACCGTTGGGGGACGTACGGTCGATAAATGTCCACCACCATCTGTGTCCGGAAAAAGGGGAGGACCATGGCACACCGTTTCATCACGCGCTCTTGCGCGATTCGATCGTTTCTCGTGTCGTTCGTTGTCGTAGGCCTGGCCGCCTGCGGCAGCGGTTCTGATGCCAAGGCCCCGAGCTACGAAATCCAGGCGACCGTTACTGGTCTTCTCGGCAACGTCGTGGTGCTGCAGTTGAACGGCCGCGGCGACACCACGGTCTCCAAGGACAGTTCTGTAACTCTGACCTGGGCGCCAACGGGTTTCCAGTATGACGTCACGGTCGCGACGTCCCCGACCAGTCCGGCCGAGATCTGCACGGTTTCGAACGGCAAGGGCACCGTCGGCCAGGCGGCTGTGAAAGACGTCCTCGTGGCGTGCTCCGAGCAGGCCTTCAAAGTAACCGCGTCGGTGACCGGACTTATTAAAGGTTCCCATTTGCCACTTTGCGACAGAGCCAATGACCTAACGTGCGAGAATCGGGTTTCTGTTACCCAGGATGGGGTCGTCACCGTTACGCCGATCTTGGCCGACGCAGGCCTCTATGCGCTCCAGGTCTTTTCGCAACCGGTCGATCCCCCGCAGGCTTGCACCATGAGCAACTGGTTCGGAGCCATCCACGCCACGGACGCGACGGTCTCCGTGGTCTGCACGACCCTCCGGATCACGGGCAAGGTCACAGGGAGCCAAGTTGCTGGCGTTCAGGTCAGTCTCACGGGTGAGTTGACAGCGACGGCTACCACCGACTCCGGCGGGAACTACGTGTTCGATAAGGTCGCGAATGGGAGTTACACGATTACTCCGACCCTACCGACGACTTCGGGCTGGACGGGCTGGGTGGTCGCGCCTACCAGCGTTTCGGTTGTCGTGAATGGGGCGGATGCAGTTGCTACGCCTTTCCGCCTGATCGCCCCGGGCTGCGTGGCGGCCTGGTGCGCCGGGGGTCCGAACGATGCGATCGGCGGCGGCAATACCGTCTGGGGCACCGGACCGGACGCCGTCTGGGTGACCGGCGGCGCCGGTACCATCAACCATTGGGATGGCGCTCACTGGTCACAGGAGAACAGCGGCACGACCAACACAGTTCTGAAGGTGTTCGGTAACTTGGGCGAGGTCTACGCCGTGGACACCGCCGGCAACATTCTCCACCGGACTGGGGCATCTTGGACAACGCTCGGCAATGGAGGAACGATCAGCATCACGAAAGCAGCACCCATTGGGCCGAGCGATGTCTGGGCCCTCAGTTATGGATCTGACACTGGTTACGCCGTCCTTCACTGGGATGGAAAATCGTGGACAACCAGCCTGAATGTCTCGACAGACTACGAGGTATTCAAGCCAACGATCAGAGACCTCTGGGCTGATGACTCGAGCGACGTCTGGGTCGTTGGGCAGGACATGACGGATGGTCATGGCATTTTCCTGCACTGGAATGGAATCAGCTGGAAGCCCCGCAAGACAGACGGAATCTTCGAGCCGTACACGGTCGGGGGAAGCGGACCGAGCAATGTCTGGGCGGCAGGGTACCAAAGCAATGCGGTCCGCTGGGATGGGAGTGCTCTGTCATCTCCAGCGATCGGCAGGTCTCTACTGTTTGGTCTTTGGAGCGACGGACCTACCAATGTCTGGGGGGTCGGATACAGAGGGCTGACGGTTCACTGGGACGGCCAAACTTGGACTTACCCAGACACGGGAGTCATCGCCAATCTCGGGGGCGTCTGGGGAGATGGGCCGAACGACATCTGGGCCGTGGGAGACATGATTTTGCGATGGCAGCAGTAACTCATCTGCACTCTGGGATGGGCCCCATAAGGTCCGGTGGTGGGAGCCAGCCCCCAATCCGGTAGGGGGCACCGCTCCTGGGGTGTTGAAGGAGCAGCCAGGCCGGCAGCCCTGATGACCGAAACTGCCATCAATCTGGCAGCCTTCATGGGGTTTCGGCTTCCGAGGGCCAAGACCAGTATCCGGCGTGCCCTGGATTACGCTCAAGCGACCGAAGTGACACCAGAAACAAGAGGATGGAGCCGCACCGTTCCCTCAGGGTTTTCGGCCTCGGGGGGCGCTGGCCTCCGGCCCCCATCAGAACGCCGAGGGGCCGAGTGCGCGATTCAGCTAAGATGCAGTCAATCCGCTTCGCCTAGCACAGGACGGTGCCGCCATGATGTCCCGGATCCACGCTGCCGCCATCGCGGCGCTCCTGCTGACCCCCACCATCCACCTGCTCGCCGAGGACGCAGAGCCGGTCGACCCGACGGACGAAGAGCTGACCACGCCCGCGCCACAGCCAAAGAGCGAGCCCACCCCTCCCGCCAAGCCCGCTCCTCGCGCCGCGCCAGAGCCGGCCAGCGGGCTGACGCCGCCGGCGGAGCCGGGTGGAACACGGATGGCCGTAGAGGGCTGCTTGGCCTCCAAGGGCCAGAAGAGCTCCACGGAGA
>Ga0302323_100001740_pt1 | contig 17665 bp, 17 predicted proteins | sample Fen_T0_3_FD_201950 | JGI IMG/M metagenome (GOLD analysis project Ga0302323, IMG submission 201950) | Peat permafrost microbial communities from Stordalen Mire near Abisko, Sweden - Fen_T0_3 | ecosystem: Environmental > Terrestrial > Soil > Wetlands > Permafrost | place: Sweden: Abisko... | reverse complement strand
TCGCCGGTGTGGTCGTGACAGACGGCTCCGGCTCGCCCCGCGACGGGCTCTACAGCAGCCTCAGCGACGAAGCGATGCGCCTAGTGCGGCGCAAGGAGCAGCGCAAGGCCGCGGTCGTCGGCGAGTACGGCGTGCAGGTCTTGCTCGATCACCCGAGCGCAGCGGCCAAGGATGCGAAAGAGACGGCGGTCGTGCACGACCTCAGCGCGCTTTTAGACGCTGCGCGGCCGGAAGTGGTCTACAGCCACAACTTGGCTGACAAGCATGACACCCACGTGGCCGTGGCACTTCGGCTTATCGACGCGATCCGTGCGCTGCCGCGCGAGGCTCGGCCGCGGCGCCTGCTCGGCTGCGAGGTCTGGCGCGATCTCGACTGGATGCTGGATACGGACAAGTCGGTCCTGGATCTCTCCGCGCACGCGAACCTCCAGGCCGCGCTCCTGGGGGTCTTCGACTCGCAGATCGCGGGCGGCAAGCGCTACGATCTCGCCACGCTCGGCCGGCGCCGGGCGCACGCTACGTTTCACGCGACCCACGCCACGGACACCGCCAGTGGAGTGACGTTCGCGATGGACCTGACGCCACTGGTCCTGGACGACAGCCGCGACCCATTGAGCTTCGCCGACGAACACACCGCCCGTTTCGCAGCGGACGTGCACGCGCGCATCGACCGCCTGCGAGGCCAATGAGACCTGTTCCGCGCTTCCCACTGCCACTGTCGGAGAAGGACTATCTGCGCGCCGTGCGCGGGGTCTTTGCCGATACGGGCGACATTGAGCAGTACCTCTACGACTCCTGGGAGCGCATCCAGCAGGTCCTCGCCTGGGTCGACGCGCTCGTCGCCGCCGGAGCGCGTAGCGCCCTGGAGCTGGGCGCCAATCCCTACTTCCTGACGCTGCTCGCCCGAAGGCATCTCGCTCTCGACCTCACGCTCGCCAACTACTTCGGAGAGCAGACCCGGCTCGGCCAAGGCGTCCACAGGCTGACCACGCCGGACGGTCCGCTTGATCTGGCCTACGATCACTTCAACGTCGAGAGCGATCGGTTTCCCTATGCCGAGGCCAGCTTCGACATCGTGCTGTTCTGCGAGATCGTCGAGCACTTGCTCAGCGAACCGCGCATCGCTGAGATGCGCCGCGTCCTTCGGCCCGGTGGGTACCTGCTGGTCACCACACCGAATGCGACCCGGCTCGGCAATCTCGTGCGCCTCGCGCGCGGCCTGAACATCTACGCCGGGTACTCGCCCCACGGCCCGCACGGCCGGCACAACCGCGAGTACACGCTGGCCGAGCTCGTCGGATTGCTCGAGCGCCATGAGCTGCGCGTCACGCGAACGCTCGTACGCAATGTCTATCCGCACCCGCTGCGCTCACGGCTGGTCCAGTCCCTCAGGCCCAACACCTGGCGCGAGCACCTATTTGTTCTAGCGCGGCGAGATTAAGACCCGGCCTGCGAGCGCCGCTCAGCGTGTCGCTGTGCCCTTGAAGAACGTGTAGCTGAACGTGCCGTCGACTTCCGCCGTGCGCTTGAGAGCCGCGATGCCGGCGTCCCAGGCCGCCGCGTCTATCAAGCCCAGGTCGATCGCGCGCTGCCGCGCGCCCTGGACCATCGCGATGAAGGTGCGCCGCGTGAAACCCTCAACCCACTCCGGCCGCCCCGCATCCGCATAGACGACCCGCGGCGTGACTGCGATGTCGCGAAAGCGCGCGGCTCTTAGCAGTGGGAACAAGCGCCGACCGATCAGGGCGTCGCCGCCCGCCCGCGCCTGTGCCGTGACCAAACAGTCGATCGTGCGCCAGGCCAGCTCGCTCCAGGGGTGAAAGTACGCCGAACGATGATCGCCCTCGATCAACGTCAGGCGCCCATCGGGCTTCAGCACGCGCCGCACGTGTCGCAGCGCCTCCAGTGGTTCGGCGACGTGCTCGAGCACGAAGCACACGAACACGTGATCGAAGCACGCGTCTGGGAACGGTAGCCGAAAGAGGTCCGCGTTGACGAAGCGCACGTTCTCCAGGCGCTGCTGAGCGGCTCGCTCACGCGCCTGGCGCAGCGACTCCAGCGCGATCTCGACAGATACGATCCGAGCACCGGGATTGGCGGGGCCGACGATCGCGGTCTGCGCACCGATGCCGCACCCGACCTCGAGGACGCGCGCGCCTTCCGGGAAGCGCGTGTCGTGGTGCAGCAACTCGCTCAGCGTCGCGGCCTGGTCCGAGAGTCGCTCGCCCTCGCGCTGCGAGTAGCCGTGAACGTACGCGGCGGGCCCGTGTGCCATGCGCGCGCAGGATAGGTCGCTCCAATGAACTGGTCAAACCGGCGTGCTCCTATCCACAAACCGCACGGCCGCGGCGCGCGTAGCACCAGGGACGGGTCGTCTGCCAAATTCCACGGTACGCAGGCCCGCAGGAGGAGAGAGCTCTCCGATGCTGCTCAAAGGTAGGACGGGTTTGATACTGGGCGTTGCGAATCGACGCTCCTTGGCCTGGGCCGCTGCAAAGGCAGTGGCGGGCGAGGGCGCACGCCTGGCGCTCACGTGCCGCAGCGAGCGCATCGAGGAGAACGTGCGCGAGCTGGCGCACGAGATCGATCACCCGTTGATCCTGCGCTGCGACGTCACGCAGGACGCAGACCTGGATCGCATGGCCGAGACGCTGCGTCGCTCCTTCGGCGCGCTCGACTTCGTCATTCACGCAGTGGCCTTCGCGGACCGCGACGATCTCACGGGTCGCTTTCTCGACACGACCCGCGCGGGCTATCACCTGGCCCAAGACGTCTCGGCATATTCCCTCACCGCGGTCGCACGACGCGTTGCGCCGCTCATGGTGGGGCGCGACGGCAGCATCGTCACGCTCACCTATCTTGGCGGTGAACGCGTGGTACAGAACTACAACGTGATGGGCGTCGCCAAGGCCGCGCTCGACATGTCCGTGCGTTACCTGGCCGCAGACCTCGGACCAGAGCAGATCCGCGTCAACGCCATCTCCGCAGGACCGGTCCGAACCCTGGCTGCTTCCGGGATCCGCGGGCTCTCCCGCCTGCTATCGTTCCACCGCGCCCACGCTCCGCTTCGGCGCAATACCGCGCTCGAAGACATCGGCAACACGGCGCTCTTCCTCGTCTCGCATCTCTCGCGCGGGGTCACGGGCGAAGTGATCCACGTCGACAACGGATTCCACGTCCTGGGACTAGCCGGTCTCGACACCGAGAGCTAGTGCCGCGCGAAGACGTCAGTGCCGCCGGCGACGGCGGCGCCGACGCTGGGACGGCTGATTGGCGCTGTCGTTGGCGCCTGGCTGCGCGGGAGTGGCTGCGTTCGCGGGGACCTGAGCATCGCTGGGTGGACGCGGCGCTAGCTGCTGCGCGGCTGCTGGCGGCGCGGTTGCCGGTGGCGCGGTTGCCGGTGGCGCTGCCGGCCGGCCACGACGGCGGCGCCGGAAGCGCGGCCCACGCCCAGGCGGCCGCGCCGCGCTCCCTGTGGCGCGCACGACCTCGCGAGGCTCGGCACCCGCATCCTGGGCCTGCGGCTTCTGGCCCTGTCGACCTTCGTACTGACGCCGGGCATAGCGCTCGGCGCCCTCGACCGAGGAATTGTTGGCGCGATTGTCCCAAGCCACCTCTTCGTGCAGGTCGATGACGCTGATCGTGTGTGGCTGCGTGTCAGCGCCGTCGAGATCGACTGTCGCGTCGTCGGCGACGGTCTCAGCGACGAGCGGCGGCCCGATGTGGCCCGGATCCTCCTCGCCATCCTCGGAGCTGGGCCCGATGATCTCGCGCGCTCGCGTCGGAGCTCGCGCCGGGATCGGCCGCACGTGACTGGGCACAAACCCACGCTGGCGCACGACTTCGTACAGCCCGGCACCGACAGCGACCGAGACGTTCAGCGAGGCCACCTGCCCGAAGAGCGGCATGGCCACGATCTGGTCGCAGGTCTCGCGCACGAGACGCCTCATGCCACGGCCTTCGCCGCCGAATACGAGCGCCGACGGCCGCCGGAAATCGGGCGCATGCCAACGCTCCGTGCCTGAAGCGTCGAACCCGACCACCCACAGGCCGCGTGCCTTTATCGCCTCGATGGCCTGCGTCAGGTTCCCGACGCGCGCGACGCGCACGTAGTCCAGCGCCCCAGCCGAGGCGCGACTGACCGTCTCGGACAGCGGCGCCGTGTGACGCTCCGGGAGAACGAGGCCGTCAGCACCGGCCGCCTCGACAGTCCGCACAATGGCGCCCAGGTTGCGCGGGTCCTCGACGCCGTCTAGCACCACCAGCAGCGCCGGATCGTGCGCCTGGCTCAGCAGGCCGTCGAGATCGATCACCGGCTTGGCGGACACCACGGCGATCAAGCCCTGGTGATTGACGCCGTGCGCCATGTGATCCAGCGCGGCCCGACTCTCGAAGCGCAACGGCACGCCGATATGCGTGGCACGCGCGATCGCCTCGGTCACACGCCGATTGCGCAGCCCCTTGGCGATCAGCAGACGATCGAACTGCCGCGCGCCAGCGTTGAGCGCCTCGAGCACCGGGTTGATGCCGCAGACGAGATTCATCACTACTCCCCTTGGTTCTGCTCCCCTGGCCTGTCCGGAGCGCGCAGAAGCACCGTTGCCAGCGCGGCGATCCCTTCCTCACGGCCCAGCGCGCCCATGTGGTCAGCGCTTTTGACCTTGACCGAGACGCGCTCCTCCTCCAGACCCAGGCAGGCCGCGAGCGCAGCGCGCATGGCAGCCACGTGCGGAGCGAGCCGCGGCGCCTGAGCGATGGCAGTGACGTCGACGTTCTCGATGCGATAGCCACGCTCCACGACGATGCGGTGCACTTCGGCCAAGAAGGTGCGGCCAGAGACGTCGCGCCAGCGCTCGTCGCTCGACGGGAAATGCGCGCCCATGTCACCTGCGCTGGCCGCGCCCAGCAACGCGTCGCAGATGGCGTGGCACACGCAGTCGCCGTCGGAGTGGCCGAGCAGCCCGCGCTCGTTTGGGATCGCGATCCCACCTAGCATCAGCGGCCGGCCCGCGACCAGGCGGTGCGAATCAAAGCCACTGCCGATGCGCAGCCCACTCACGCGCGCCCCTCCTGCGCCAGCAAGGCGCGCTCGGCCCAGGCCCAGTCTGCCGGCGTGGTCAGCTTCACGTTCGCGCTGCTCCCAGCGACTGCCACCACGCGGCCGCCGAGGCGCTCGACGGCCATGGCTTCGTCGGTCAGAGTGACGCCATCCCGGAACGCCTCTTCGTAGGCGCGACCCAGGACGTCGAAGCGAAAGCCCTGAGGCGTCTGAGCAGCACCCAGCTCCTCGCGGTCAAGAGTCCCGACCACGTCGCCGTTTCGCACGCGCTTGATGGTGTCCACGAGGGGGAGCACTGGCAGCGCAGCGCCGTGCTCGTCTGCCGCCCGCGCCACGGAGAGGATCAGCTCGGCATCCACGAAAGGCCGGGCGGCATCGTGGATCAGAACCACGCCATCAAAACCGTCCGGCACGTGACGCAGACCTTCTAGAACCGAGTCCTGGCGTCGCGCGCCGCCTGGTGCCACTGCACGCAGCTTTCCCACGGCTTTGAGCATGCTGCGCGCATCGCCTTCAAGACCGCGCGGGACGACCGCCACGATGCCAGTCACTGCTGGCGCAGCGTCAAACGCCGACGCGGTGCGCAGCAGGAGCGGCTGGCCGGCCAGATCCAGAAAGGCCTTCGGCCGCGAAGCGCCCATGCGTTCGCCGCGGCCAGCTGCCACCAGGATAGCGACTGTGTCCATAACACTCGCGCCTCCCGGGCGGGAGGCGCGACGGCAAGGTTAGCCGCTCACTTCGGGGGCGTCAAACTCAAGCTGCCCTGGCCCTCGTCGTCTGCGAGCGCGCTCTCACTGCCGACCCGCACGAGTCGCGCAGCCGTGCGCTGGGCCGAGGCGCCCTGCTCGCGCAGCGCGTCGCGCGCGTTGGCCGCCTGGACGAGCGCCCGGGAGAGCCGACCCTCGACCTCCTCGTCCATCTTGCGCAGCGTCTCGGCCAGCTCGCGCAAGCCGCCGGCCACGGCCTGCGCGTCGGTGCCTGCTCCAAAACGCACCGCCAGGCGATAGAGCGTCAGCAGAAACGGCAGCGCGAGCGAGTACGGCACGACCAGCACGCCTTCGCGGTAGCCCTCGCCATGCACCTCCGGCGCGGCCTGGTAGACAGCATCGGGCAATGCCAGCACAGCCAGTGAGAGCGTGCGGTCAGAGTCGAGATACTTCGTCATGTCACGGACGCGCGTGCGCACCTCGCGGGCGATCTGCTCCGTGAGGCGCTTCAGCTCGGCCGGGTCGTCGCTCTCCTCCAGGCGTTCGAGCGCAGCCGCGCTGGTCCATTTGCTGTCGATCGGCAGCAGACGGCCGTCCGGCAGGCGCAGCGCGTACTCGACGATCTTGCTGCCAAAGGAGACGTTGACAGCCAGCAAATCAGGTGGCAGCTGGGCCAGCGCGCGCACGAGGATGTTCTCCCCTGCTGCGCCGCGACTGCCTGAGCCAGCGATCACCACTTCCAGACGCCGCAGGCTGTCTGCCGCGCGGTCCATCTGCCGCAGACGGCCCTCTTCGAGCGCCTTGACTTCACTCAGGGCGCGCCGCGCTTCTCCTATATCGCCGCGGATCTGCTGTGCCGTTGTGCCGAACTGCGCGAGCCACGTCTCGCGGCCGCGCTGCGCTTCGGCCCGCAGCTCGTCCTGCTGGCGGGACACACGCAGCAGCTCGTTCTGCAGGGGGCTCAGGGCGCGGCCCAGATCATCGGCGGACAAACCACTCCCCCGCCTGAGCGCCACAACGACCAGCGCCAACACCACCAGCCCCAACAGGATCCCGAGTGTGGTCTCCAATGTCCCCCCGCTTGCGACTGCATTCTACTGCCAGTCCCTGGCACCCCAGGTCCACGCCCGCTGGCGTCAGGGCATGGCGTGCCGTGCTCTGACGGACGCAGGTCGATTACGGTCACGATGACGATCACGCGTGCGTCTCGCGGAGCTGACCGTCGCCCGCCCTTGGGAGGAAGATCACAGAGGACCGCTCCCCGTATCCCGCAGGGAACCGCGAGAGATACCCTTGCAGACACTCTCCATGGGAGCCTGACTTGAGACGGTACAGGAGGAAGTGATGCGACCACCGCCCGTCGGCCTGGGGCCACTCAGTCGCCGCTCGTTTCTGCGCGCCAGTGCCGGACTTGTGAGCAGCGCGGGCCTGCTCAACCTGGCCTGCGGCAGTGACGATGGCGAGCAGCACGTCGATGGTCCGGGGGTCGCGATCGTGCGCCAGCGCAACTACGACCTGACCGAGCTGAAAGCAGCACTGTCCCATGCCTTCGACCTGGTCGGCGGGATTGGGCCGCTCGTGCGCAGCAAGACGGTCACAGTCAAAGTGAACTTGACCGGCGGCGCTGGCGCGATGTATGGCCGACCATCTGGCGAGAGCTACACGACGCATCCAGCGACCGCCCTGGCTCTGGCCAGCCTACTCAACGATCTGGGAGCAGCACGCGTGCGCCTTGTCGAGTGCTGCCCATCTCAGGCGACGCTCGAAGGCTTTGCCAGCACCGTTGGCTGGGACCAGTCCCCCTTCTTGGCGTTGGGCAACGTGAGCTTTGAGAACACGCGCAATCTCGGCAGCGGCAGCCGCTACGTGCAGCGCAACGTGCCCGGCGCACCGCAGCTGTTCTCGTACTTCATGTTCAACCACTGCTATGCGGACACCGACGTGATGATCTCGTTGGCCAAGATGAAGAACCACGTCACCGCAGGTGTGACGCTGGCCATCAAGAACATGTTCGGCACAACGCCCAACTCAATCTACGGCACGGATTCGGCAGCTAGCGGCGAGGATGCCGTCGGGTATCGGCACCAACTCCATGATCGGGCCCAGGGCAGCATCGCGGCTCGGCCAGGAGAGCTGCCAGGTTTTGCGAGCCAAGACGCCTACTTCCGCATCCCGCGCATCGTGACAGACGTCGCTGCTGCGCGGCCGATCGATCTAGCCATCGTCGACGGCATCACGACGATTTCCGGCGGCGAAGGCCCCTGGTGCCAGACGACCACCAACCCTCTGACCTATCTCTCACCCGGGGTCCTACTCGTCGGCCGCGATCCTGTCGCCACAGACGCGGTGTGCGTGCGCGTGATGGGGTACGCCAATCCGCTCGCAGCGCGCGGCACAGCGCCGTTCGCGTTCTGCGACAACCACATCCTGCTGGCTCACCAGGCCGGCCTGGGAATCGGCGACGTTGCGCGAGTCAACGTGCTGGGCGAGACGATCGGCGACGTGGCGGCGAAGTTTGCGTGGATCTGAGGCTCGCCCACCGCTGACGTTGCCCGGGTCGCAGGTCGATCACGACCAGGTCGCACGTTCACGACCACGGTTGCCCGTGCGCGTGCCCTCTTGAACGTCGCACGTGCTCGATCTGCTTCCGTGCTGCCCGCCCACCATCGGCTGACTGCACGGACGCCGCCAGCACCCGTCGCGCCCGCTGTAGGGGCGCACGGCCGTGCGCCCTTTGGTCTCGCGGTCACGCCGGGTGCAGCGTCGCTGGTCGCGCCTATGTCAGGACCAGCTCGTCCGGCCCCGCAAGTTGTGAGGGGCCGGACAAGCCGGTCCCGGCACAGGAGGTTTCCCATGCACAGCGACACCGCACACCCTCAGCCGCCGACGCAGATCGCTCACGACCACGCGAACGATCACGCCACGTTCGATTTCGAGAAGCTCGATTGCTATCAAGCGGCGCAGCAGTTCAACGCCTTGGTCCCGCGATTGGTTCCTCGCGGTCATCGCGAGCTGCGCGATCAGCTGACGCGTGCAGGCCTCTCGATTCCGCTCAACATCGCAGAGTCCGCAGGCAGAAGCGCGCCTGCCGACAAGGCGCACTTCATCGCCATCGCGCGCGGCAGTGCCATGGAGTGCGCCGCGATCATTGATGTGCTGCTATCCAGCGGCATCACCGCGATCGGTCTCTGCCGCGCAGCGCGCGTCCTGCTGATCCGCGTCGTTCAGATGCTGACCAAGCTCGAAGCGAGGTGTAGAACCCACGCGGCGCTTCCCCGCTGATGGCCACATCCACTCGGGCACGACGGATGAGCGCTGGACTCCGCCGCGTCCATCGCGCTATTCTCCTGTCATCCACCATTCGCCATAGAAGGTCGATGGAATGCCACCTGCGCACCCCGGTCGAAACGAGGCCTACCGCGCAGGCCCCGCTATCGCTTCTCGTGCACCGGGGCAAGTGCGTTCTAGGTATCGAGAGGTACTCCGGTCGCCTGCCAGGCGCCAGGCGTTTCTGTAGCGGAGAAACGGTATGCCCACACCGAGGATCTTCGTCAGCTCCACTTGTTACGACTTGAAATACATCCGCGAGAACCTGACTTACTTCGTCCGCACCCTGGGGTACGAGCCCGTGCTGAGTGAGGAAGGGGCTGTCTTCTACGACCCGGCACTCAGCGTGCAGGATGCGTGCCTTGCCGAGGTGTCCGCCTGTCAGCTCTTCGTCTTGATTATCGGTGGCAGATACGGCGCCAAGTTCCGGGACACCGACAAATCGGTCACCAACGCCGAGTACCTGGAGGCCGTGAAGGCCGAGATTCCTATCTTCGCACTGGTGGAGCGCTCCGTCCATGAGCAGTACCGACTCTTCCTCGCGAACAGAAACAATCTCGACCTCGACGCCCGCAAGATCGCGTATCCGGCGGTCGACTCAACGCATATCTTCGACTTCATCGAATCTGTGCAAGGGCAGGCGGTCAACAATGCGCTCGTCCCATTCGGCGATTTCGAAGAGATGCAGGACTACCTCAAGGGCCAGTGGGCGGCCATGCTCTTTCGCTTCCTGACAACGGAGAACGAGGCCAAGCGTGTAGGCACCGCGCTCGCCGGGCTCTCGGGCGCGACACAGAACATCGAGTTCGTAACACGTCAGCTCCTCAATGCGGTCGGAGACCCGGTCGCCAAGGCGATGGTCGAGTTCTACGACTTCATACTTGGCTTTGACGTCACACGCGATCTGACGGCCTGGAACCTTCGCCCGTCTCCGAAGGCGATTGTGCAGCACGACACGCTGGACTCGTTCTGCGGCAACCAGATCATGGCGGAGGACTACGACGAGGAGGAAGGTGGCGAGCGCGTCCTGACTCACGGAGGCCCGCCTTACAGGCTGGGTACTGCGCGGCTTGAAGACAACCGCCGGCAGTACTTGCATATGCGGGGCGAGCTGCTCAAGCGGCTAAAGGACAAACATATCTCACCAGAGCAGTTCCTTGGTCAACCGTAGAGACCATGTTGTGTATGGAGAGGCCACCGAGCAAGCACATGCGGCAGACCGTCGGCGCGTTCGCCAGGAAATCACGCCACGCAGGTGAGCGCGAGCGCTCGACGCACGAATCGGAGGCACCGTGAAGGTGGTAGCGTTCATACTCGCGCTGGCCTCGGTGGCCGGGCTCTTCGCCTACGCCGTAGCTCCAAGCTGGATGAGGGCGTTGATTGTACCGTCGCCTGTGGTTGCGCACGCGGTAGACGTGACGAGCGATGAGGTCAGGAATCTCCTCTCCCTGGCAGCCACGGGCCGTGAACCAGTGCTCTCCCCATTGCCGACGACCGGCAGCGTCCAGGTACTCCGACACAGATGGTTCTCCTGGTTGCGCACGCGCGGCGACACCGTGGTTGTCTGGGAGGAGCCTCGGCATTCGAGGGTCTGGCACTTCTCGAAGCCAGGGCCGGACGTTCGCCTCATGTGCGAGGAGGAAGTCTTCTACGGCCCGAGCGGCGCAGCCAACGACGCGCTGTCGATTGTGGTTGGTACCATGCCGGGAGGCGGCGCCGGTCCCACCACGGGTGGTGTGCGAATCGAGCGCTCTGGAAGCCGAGGGACGTCGACGGTGCGACCCGAGGACCTAGATGTCGCTCTCAGAGAACTCGGCTGGCCGTCGAGGGGCGCCAACAATTTGGACGCCGCTCGCAAGTGAGCGCTACGAGCGTGGGGGCGCGTGGACGATGAGTGTCGAGTCGATGACGGAGAGGATCGACGAGGTCACGAAACTGGTTACCACTCTCAGTGGTGACCTCGTCTACTCGGGCGAAGAGATCGCGCTGCAGCGTCATCGACGGTCGTACGTGCGTGGCGTCTTCGCTCTCATCGAAGGCACGGTCTTCGGGCTTAAGAGCATCGTCCTCGAATCGCTCGACGTATTCGGAGCCAACCTCGATCCCGGTGAGCGAGCCCTGCTTAACGAACAGTCGTATCTGCTGCGCGACGACGGTACGGTCCGTGCGGTTCAGCAGTTCATCAAGATCGCCGACAACCTGCGGTTCACCCTTGGCCTTGGTACGAAGGCCTTTGGCGTACCCATCCAGAGCGACTACTCAGGCGAGGGGTGGGCCGGACTGAAGGCTGGTGTTCTGGTACGAAACCGACTATTGCACCCCAAACACTCGTCAGATCTCGATGTCGGGGATGATGAACTCGCGACGATTGCCAAGGCGATCGAGTGGTTCAAACAGAGCGCCGTCACGTTCATGCTTGGAGCGCGAGAGGCTGCCGTGCGCAAAGGACGAACTTCGGCGCTCGCTGCGGCAAAGCAAGGGAGATGAAGAAGCACGCTGGGGGCTACGGGAACGGGTAGGGGAGTGAGAGGGTGATCTCCCATCAGACGAGGCTCTCGGTCTGCCAGCTGCTCGATCTCCTGACGGGCGAGCGAGCGTACCTTGGCACGCTTATCGAGAAGCATTTCCTGGACGGCGAGATCAACTGGTACGACCGGGACCCCTTGGTCGTTGTACGTCGTGTGATCCTCGAGTCCGACGAGGAGCGTTTGTTGACGTTCCTGCGGGAGCTGGCACGAACTAAGAACGAGACCCGTCAGAGAGTGGCGCCCAGGTATCGGTTCGACGAACGCATGACGGAACTTGAGCGCTGCCTCGCACTCGATGGATACCACATCCAAGATGCCGAACTCGTCGCTGGGGACCACGGGACAAGTGATCAGGACGATCTTCTACCGCTGTTGCGGCGAAGGGTCTTTGACGCTGACCTGGTCAGGTACGTTCGTGAGGCCGCCCCAGAACGGCCCGTTGCCCTGGTAATGCTGGACCTCGACAAATTCAAGGCCGTGAACGACAGCCACGGGCACCCTGTTGGCGATGAGCTGCTGATTGAGGTTGCGCGGTGCGCGACCGACGTGATCGGGTCCAAGGGACGGGCATACCGCTATGGCGGTGAGGAGATTGCAGTCCTCCTGCCCAACTACTCGCCGGACGAGGCACTCGCGCTCGCAGAGCGGCTCAGGCGCGCGCTGGAGACCGGAACTTGGACTTCGAAGCAACTCAAGGTCACTGGCAGCTTCGGTGTGGCCGCGGCTTCCACCCTGGCCTCCGACCCTGCGGACCTCCTCCGCCTCGCGGACATCGCTCTCTACGACGCCAAAGATCTCGGCCGCAACTACGTTCGCCTAGCCGGCGAGCCGCGACCCGTCTCGCGGCAGCCGCGACGAGCTGACCGACGAGAGCCGGAGCCCGGCGGAATGTCCGAAGCCCAAATGGAGGAACTGCGGCTGCAGTACTACAAGCTCGGCGATGCGCTCTGCCCGAGAGACGCTGTACCGCTGAGAGTCCAGGAGACCACTGGTTTCGGCTTCAAGAGCCCGGGATTGCACATGGCATGCCTCGCGTGCGGCTTTGAGGTCGAGATTCCCGGCATTCCGGTCGCCAACTCGGAAGGGTGAGCTGCATCCCAACATCTGTCAGCTCAGCACTGTCCGGTTGAGGCAAGTCCGTCGCTCACTCCCACACCAAGCGGTGGCGCTCTCTCCCCTACCTCTTCTTGATCGCCGCCAGCCAGACGTCGTTCTCGTGCATCTCGATCGTGTGGTCGAGCGCTGCGCCTGCGGCGACTGTCACGCGCTTCTGGAGCACCGGCGCGCCGCTGTTCTTTGATGTGAGGTCTTTCACCTGCTGCTGCGAGAGCCAGGTGGGCGACCCGATCTGCATGAAGTCGGCATACACGTCGTTCGAGCGATAGCCGATGCGTGAGAGGGTCAGCTCGTACTCCCCCGGCGCCAGGCCTGACACACGCAGCTTCACGTTGCCGCTGCGCGCAGCTGGAAGGTCGCGCTTGAAGTAGGTCTGGTTCGACACCTCCCCCTGCTCAGGCGTGTGCAGGTCCCACAGAAGCACTTGCGCGCCATCGCGGCCGCTGCATGCCCAGGAGTCAGGATCGGCATTCTCGAGCTCCGTGTCCCCGAGCTGATTGAGGAATTGAAATGCGTAGAACACCGGCTTCCTGAGGCCTTGCAGGTTGAGCAATCCGAACCCGCCGTGAAACGGCGTCGGGCCTGGGCCGCCCTCTTCAAAGACGTCCGTGAAGGTCCAATACGACATCGACGTCGCTGCGCCGACCACGTGCTTCAGAGTCGAGAGGATGTACGGCGCCGAGAAGTAGTGATCGTGCACCGGGTCGCGCGAGGAGTACGACGCGCTCCACTCTGTGAAGTGCAGCTCGAGACCCGGGAACGGCGACGCGGCGATCTCCTTGGCCACGCGCACAACGTCGCCTACGACGGTGTTGCGGCCGCGAACGAGGCGCAGCTGCTGCTCTCCTTTCTCGTCGAGATAGCCGTCCACGTTGTAGCTGTGCGTCGCGACAAAGTCGACCGGTAGCCGGTTCTCCGCGCAGTGGCGCAGGAACTCGGGAGTCCACGCTGCGCCAGCGGTGGCCGGGCCGCCAACGCGATAGTCGGGACACACGCGCTTGATCGCACGCACGGTGTACGCATAGAGCTTGAAGTAGTCGGCCTGAGTCCCGGTCCAGAAGGGACTGATGTTGGGCTCGTTCCAGACCTCGAAGTACCAGGTCTTCACCTCTTCGCGGCCGTAGCGCTCTTCGAAGTGGCGCGTGAGGGCCTCGATGAGCGCTTCCCACTTCTCGTACGACTTGGGCGGCGTGATGTTGCCGTTCCACCAGAAGATCGTCTTGGTTTCCGAGGCCAGAGCCGCAGGCATGAAGCCCAGCTCCACGAACGGCTTCACACCCGCTGCCAGCATCGCGTCATACAGTTTGTCGACGTACTGCCAGTTGTAGAGCGGCGCGCCGTCGCGCGTCTCGCGGTAGACGCCCATGTCGTCGTGAAGTAAGCCGTGGAAGCGAAGATAGCGGAAGCCGCACTCACGGTGCACGGTAGCGAGCTGCTCCTGCCAGTCCGCACGCAGGCCCTCGTTGGCGCGGCCAGCGCCCACGCAGAAGCGGAATGCCTTGTCGTGCGGGCCCTTCACCCTGGCGACGTCGACGGCGATCGTGCGCGTCGCTGTCACCGCCGGCTGCGCGACCGCGGTCCCAGACAACGCGGGGACCACGACTGCCAGCGCTATGACCACTCCTGATGCTCGTAGCATTTCGTCCTCCACATGATCTTCGGCACAGGTTATGCCGACCAGCGCTCCACGGTCAATGGCGCAATGCCACCTTCGGAAGAAGCCAGAGAGCTCGTCTGCGTGTTCTCGCTGGGCTCGCGCTGGCCGCCGAGCCGAGCGTCTGCCATACTTTATTCGTGCCAGGCGCGCGCCACACTGGCCGTCGCAAGCGGCGATCGCCAACGCGAGACAGTGCGAAGGGGGCCTGAACGTGCAGATCGGCCTGTTCCTGATTGACGCAAGGAGCCTTTTCCAGAAGCAGCAGGAGCGTGCGGGGATAGAGGCGGCCCGGGCCGCAGGCGTACCGCTCGAAGTTGCCTTCGGAGAGGGTGACGCCAAAAGACAGCGCGAGCAGGTCTTCGAGTTCATTCGTCGCACCCCCACACCGACGGCGGTCATCATAGAACCGGTGGAAGATGCCGGGCTGCGCTACGCCGCGCAGGAGGCGCTGACCAAGGGCTGCGCCTGGGTGACGATGAACCGCCAGCCTGCATGGGCCCAGACTCTTCGGGATGCGCACAAGGCGCCGTGTTTCACAGTCGCTGCCGACAACCTCGGGATCGGCAAGCTGCAGGGCGAGCAGTTCCGGACCTTGTTGCCCGACGGCGGCACCGCGCTCTACGTCACGGGCCCGCCAACGACACAGTCGGCCGAGCTGCGCGCAGCAGGAATGGAATCGTCGAAGGGGCCGAGGATCTCGATCACGAAGATCGTGGGCACATGGACGGAGCAGAGCGGATACGAAGCCGTCAGGCGTTGGTTCGAGAGTACGCGCGGGTTCGTGGGTTGCGACCTAATCGGCAGCCAGAACGACGACATGGCCATGGGAGCGCGCCGGGCAGCGGCAGAGGTGGCGATCCCGCTGGGAAAGCCGGAGCTGCGAGATCTGCGCGCGACAGGTGTGGATGGTACGCCAGAGTACGGTCGCAAGCTTGTCGAAGAGCACCAGCTGGCCGCGACAGTGATCATGCCGACGACGGCGGACAAGGCCATCCAGCTGCTTGTGCCTGCGCTCCGCGATGGCCAGGCGCCCCCGCTGCTCACGATGCTGCCCGTCCAGTCGTATCCGGCGCTCAGCGCATTGCGTTCCCGGTCGTAGTCGGAAGAACACGCAGCGCGACTCGCCCACTCGCGAGACCCGGCGCGCCGTGTGATCAGATTTCGAGCAGGCGCGGCAGACGCGTCAGCCTACGACAGCCGACCCTGGTCACGACAGCCAGGTCCTCGATGCGCACGCCGCCAACGCCCAGGTAGTAGAGGCCTGGCTCCAGGGCGATCAACTGCCCGCGCCTGAGACGCTGGCTCGGCTGACGCGAAGAAATCGCAGGCGCCTCGTGGATCTCCAGTCCGACTCCGTGCCCTGTGCCGTGGATGAAGCCTTGCATGCGACCGCGCACCTCGCCGGTCGTGAACCCGCAGCGCTCGAAGTGCTCATGCACTCGCGCGTGCACTGCTGCGCCTGATCGTCCTGGTCTCGCAGAGGCGAGAGCTGCGTCGAGCGCTTGGCTGACGACAGCGTAGATTCGGCGCACGTGATCGCTGGCGTGGCCCCGTACGACAGTGCGGGTGATGTCAGCAAAGTAGCCCGTGGCCTCTGCGCGGGGAAACACGTCGATGACGATCGGCACGTGGGCACGCAGCGGCCCATGGCCGCCCTCGTGCGGATCCACTGCTTGGTCGCCGCAGGCGCAGATCGTGTGCGCCGGGACAGCACCGCGCGCGAGCACGGCCGTGTTGACGACTGCGCGCAACTCCTCGGCCGTGAAACGTTGCCCAGCGCGCCTCAGAAAGCCGTCCTGCCCCACGCGGCAGGTGCGCAGTGCTGCGATGCCAGCCTCGATGCCGGCCTCGGCTGCACGCAGCGCCACAACAATCGCACGCACTTCATCCACACGCTTGACCGCCCGCTGTGGCCAGAATGGCCCGGCTTCGGTCAAGAGGCGCACGCCGCCGCGGGTCAGCTCACGCGCGAGACCGAGGGGGAAACTGCCCGGCACCGTGATACGCGTGACGTGGTGCTCGGCCAGAACACGCTGGATGACTCGCGCGACGGTGGCCCGCCGGCCCTGGCGCCCGATCTCGCGCGCGTAGGCCGACCACGACAGCACGCGGTGGACGCGAGCCGAGCGCCGCGCGCGCCCCAGCTCCAGATCGCTCGCTGCCATCAGGCGCTGGTGACCGAGTTGGAGGAAGAGCAGCGGATCAGGTGCGAGAAAGCCTGTTGCGTACAGCATGTCTGCGTCGCCCTCTGGCGAGGCATAGTGCAGGCGCGCCTTCCGCGGAACGCCGTGCCGGGATCTGGAGTGCAGCGCGGTCGATCGACTGGGCATCGCCAGCTCAGTGCACCGGAGGATGCGGCGGTCGCGGCGAGAGCCAGAACAACAGGGTCAGCCCGGCGCACCCGGAGAGTATGTCGGCCGCGATACCCGCTGGTGTGGCTTCACCCATAACTCGAGCTGCGCCCCGCAGGGCGAACAAGGCCACGAGGGGCAGCAGGCGGCTATCCCTGACGCGCAGGAACTGGAGCAGCGTGACGACCGCGGCAGCGACGAAGAAGCCGGTCACCGCACCCACCCGGCCGGCACGCCCGCGCGACGCGCTGACTCTTGGAGGTCGTCGAGGGCCTTTTGCGCCGCATCCAGCTCGACCTTGGCATCAGCCACCAGACGCCGCAGATGCTCGGGAGATCGCACCAGGACGCGGCCGTTCCTGTCGCCGATGGCCTGTCCCGGAGCCAGCGCCATATCTTTAACGCTGTCGTAGCGCTCACGTGCCTTCTCGACCCGCGCGTTGGCAGAGGTGAAGCGCTCGCGCCACGTCTTCTCGTCTCGCTCGCGCTGGGCGCGCTCACGGTCGAGGTCGCCCGTCGCCGCGGCGGCTGACGCGGCCGGCTCTGTCCTGACGACCGCGCGCGTGTCGATCTGGCGGCCCGTGCCCGAAGCGGCGCCGGCTGGTGTTGCCGCAGCTTTCGCCTCCTCCGTCGTCGCATACCTCAGTCGATCTTCGTTGGCCTTGGCCAGCGCGCCCTCGTCGATGACCGAGGCGTCTTGCCGACGCTCGTCCTGCGCCTTCTTGCGCCGCTCTGCCTCCTGTCGCGCTGCCTCGCCCAGCGACTGTGGAAAAGCAATGCTCGGCAGGGCCACGAGGGCCAAGAGACTTAGGACCCGCATATTCACCCCCGGTACATGGCTGAGTGAACTCTAGCATGTCGGCCAGGCGCCGAACCGTGCCACCGCGGGCCGTGGGTGTAGGGTGCAGCGGGCCGCCCGGA
>Ga0302323_100001739_pt1 | contig 17671 bp, 15 predicted proteins | sample Fen_T0_3_FD_201950 | JGI IMG/M metagenome (GOLD analysis project Ga0302323, IMG submission 201950) | Peat permafrost microbial communities from Stordalen Mire near Abisko, Sweden - Fen_T0_3 | ecosystem: Environmental > Terrestrial > Soil > Wetlands > Permafrost | place: Sweden: Abisko... | reverse complement strand
GCGGCCTTCTTCTCGGTCTTCTGCCTCTTGATGCGGGCCTTGAGCTTCTTCTGCGCCTTCTTGCGGCGCATCTTCATCGACGTGCGGTTATCGTGTTTTCCCATGAAGTCGCCACTATTCGGAAACTAGGCCGTCATGTCAAGGAGCTTCATTGATCAAGCCTTGCTGCGCCTTTGCTTGATCTCGTTGATGAGGCCGTTGGTCGAGGCATCGTGCGAGGTCACGGCGCCCTCGGCGCGCAGCTCGGGCAGGATGGCGTTGGCTAACTTCTTGCCGAGCTCGACCCCCCACTGGTCGAACGAGTTCACGTTCCAGATGATCCCTTGCACGAAGATCTTGTGCTCGTAGAGCGCGATGAGCTTGCCCAGGGTGCGCGGGTCGAGCTTCTGGTAGAGCAGCGAGTTGGTGGGGCGATTGCCGGGGAATACCTTGTGCGGCAGGAGCGCCGCCAAGGCGTCGCCTTTCATACCGGACGCTTCCAGTTCGGCGCGCGCCTCGACCTCGGTCTTGCCCGCCATGAGCGCCTCGGTCTGGGCCAGGAAATTCGCCAGCAGCAAGGTGTGGTGCTCGCCGATGGGATTGTGGGTGTCGATGGAGGCGAGAAAGTCGCTGGGCACCAGCTTCGTGCCCTGGTGCAGAAGCTGGTAGAAGGCGTGTTGGCCGTTGGTGCCGGGCTCGCCCCAGATCACCGGCCCCGTCTGGTAGTCGACGACCTTGCCGGCACGGGTGACCCGCTTGCCGTTCGACTCCATGTCGCCCTGCTGGAAGTAGGCCGGGAAGCGCGACAGGTACTGATCGTAGGGCAAAATAGCGTGGGTTTCGGCGGCGAAGAAGTTGTTGTACCAGACGCCCAGCAGCGCCAGCGTGACGGGCAGGTTCTTCTCTAGCGGAGCCGTTCTGAAATGTTCGTCCATCTCGTGCGCGCCTTCGAGCAAGGCGTGGAAGTTCTCGAAGCCGATGCCCAGCGCGATGGGCATGCCGATGGACGACCACAGCGAATAGCGGCCGCCAACCCAGTCCCAGAACACGAACATGTTGTCGGTGGCGATGCCGAACTTGGAGACCTCCTTCGCGTTGGTGGAAAGCGCCACGAAGTGCTTGGCGATATGCCCTTCGTCCTTGGCGTGGCCCAGGAACCACGCACGCGCGCTGTGCGCGTTGGCCATGGTTTCCTGGGTGGTGAAGGTCTTGGAGGCGACGAGGAAGAGCGTGGTCTGCGGATCCACACGCTTGAGCACCTCGGCGATGTGCGAGCCGTCGACGTTGGATACGAAGTGCAAGTCCAGGTCGTCGCGACAGTAGGGTCGCAGGGCTTCGGTCACCATGACCGGGCCAAGGTCGGAGCCGCCGATGCCGATGTTGACGATGGCGCGAATGGCCTTGCCGGTGTAGCCCTTCCATCCGCCGCTGCGCACGGTCTCGCTGAAATCGCGCATGTGGTCGAGGGCCGCGCGGACCTCTGGCATCACGTCCTTGCCAGCAACCAGGACTTGCCGCGACGAGAAGTTGCGCAGGGCCGTGTGCAGGACCGCCCTACCCTCGGTCAGGTTGATGGGCTCGCCCGCGAACATCTTGTCGCGCATGGCCTCGACGCCGGCCTCGCGCGCCAGAGACTGCAACAGAGTCATGGTTTCGGCCGTGATGCGGTTCTTCGAGTAGTCGAGCAACAGATCCCCGAGGCGCAGCGAGAAGGTCGCGAAGCGCTTGGGATCCTTGGCAAACAGGTCGCGCATCTGCATGGGCGCGATGGCCTTGTGGTGCTCTAGTAGCTTCTTCCAGGTGTCGGTGCCGACGATGCTCATGGAGGCGATATCTAGCACAAGCGAGCGAAGGTTCGGATGACCAGAATCGCCCATGGAAGCGTCGTGTTTGGCTGCCGCGCGGAAGCGCCTATTTGCACAGGCTGCCCGGCAAGCCGGTGACCGCCACGCCATCGACGTCGAGGCGAGCGCTCTTGACCGTTCCGTCGGCCGCGAAGGCGAACACCGTTGCGTGCAAGTCGGCAAGGCACTGGCTGCCGTTCGCTCGCAGTGCCAGCGTCCCGACACCGCCCTTGGCCTGGTCCATGGCGCCCGCATCGCCGCAGGTGCCAAACCCGGCGCTTACCACGCCCCAAGACGACGGCAGGGCGATCTTGAGCGAGGAACTGGTACCCGTCATTGGGCGGGCGAAGGATGACGTCGCGCAATCGGAGCCGGACTTGGTGATGGTGACGTGATCAAGTCCGCCGCTGTAACCATCGGCCATGTAGGTCGCGCTCGACGGTGATTCCGGCGCACCTTCTGCGCAGCAAACATAGTGAACGCCAAGGCTGCATCCCACGAGCGAGCAGTTGGTTGCGTTCTTGTCCGCCTGGTCTTGGGCGGTAATGGCTGCGATGGTTTCGCCCAGGCTCGGATAGTAGCAACGGCTGGCCGCCTGCGCGCCGCCACAGCAGCCGCAGCCACACGCGGTGTAGTCGCCCGAGCAGACGCCTCCTGTCGCTGTATCGCTGGCTACCGAGGCATCCCTTGCGGGATACATGCAACGCCCGGTGCTGGGATTGATGACGAAATAGCTATTGCACCCACAGGTTCCGTCAGACTGACACGTGCCCATGACTGCCTGGGAGTTGGGATCGTCGTTGCAGGGCACCGGTCCCAGCGCGTCCGACTTGCAGACCGCGGGTCGATCGCCCGCACCGTCGCGAGGAGCGAGATCTGCGGGTGCGGGAGCATCGGTTGCCGGGGCATCGATAGCGGGGGCATCCAAAACGACCCCGGGCAGGTCGGTCGGAATGATCGTGTCCTTGCCAACCAAGGTGTCGGGGGACGGCACATCCCCATTCGCCAGGTCAGGTCCAGGCAAGTCCGGTCCGGCCAAATCCGCGCCAGCTAAATCCGCGCCCCAATCCCGCGCCGCCCGATCCGCCATGCCCAGATCCGGCGTCGTGGCGGCATCGCTACCCTTCTTGAGCGACGTGGACGAACAAGCGACCACTGCCAGATTCAGCGCAGCGAGTCCCACGAAAATGCGACGTGACGATGTGTCCATGGTCTTCCCCCGAGTGGCCCGGCGATTCTCGCACGACTCTCCCTGCCGGGGGGTGTGGAGGGCCACGGTGTGGAACAAGCGAGGCCGCTAGGAACCGGTCAGGGTCGTGGACAGCGTCAACCCGTGTAGATGCAGCTCGCCTCGAAGGGTGTCCGCGGGATCGTTGGTGAGATCCACATTGCCGGAAAAGGCCTGGCCAATGGGCGACTGGAAGTTGTTGCCATCGTAGAAGAGCCAGTCGCTGTACGGCTGTTGCCCGTTGTACGTTCTCATTTCGTTCGACGACCAGGTCTTGCCGTCGGACTGGAAGTAGATGAAGTAGCGCATCTCGCGGCTCTTCTCGGTCCAAATCAATTCCAGCGTGGTGTACGACGACCAGCCTGGATCGCTATGGACACTGACGACCGCCGACGCGCTGGTGTAGCACTTGCCATCCGCCACGATCCAGAATTCCGCTGCCTTCAGCGACACGGTGGATGTCTGCCAGGACACAGCCATCGGCGTGCAGGTGGTGGGTGCGGCCCCCCCGGCACTGCCGCCCATTCCACCCGACACCCCGCCGTCGCCGCCGGTTGTCCCTGCACTGCCGCCGGTACCAGCGGCCGTGTTCAACGGGCTGGGATTGAGAGGCGTGGTGGTAGCCGTCGTGGCGCCGCCCGAACCGTTCCCGCCAGAGACTCCGCCACTGCCGACGGGCTCGGTGTCGAGAGGCACAGAGGCGCCGCAGCCCGCGCCGAGAAACACCGCAATCAGGGACAGTGCGAAGCTAGGATGCCGTCTCATGCGCGAGATCATGCCACGAATGCTCCGCTGCCTTCTTCTGCCAACGGCACAACCAGGCAGAATCCACAGATGTGCAGTGATCGATCTCACCCATGGCAAGGCTGACCAGGGGCGCTGCACAGGCCCCACCCACATGCCCGCGACTACGCGCGTAATCCTCGACAATGTGGGCGCGAACATTGCCTTGTTCCAGACCTAATGCCCCCAACCTGGACGCTGATTCCTTGTGTGGATACCCTTCCTCGTGGGACGAGTGAGGAAGATGAACTCCTTTCAGATGCTTGCAGTCGGCACCTTCGTATTGTCCGCGGCCTGCGGTGGACGAACGGCCATGGACACGGTCACGCAGTCCCCTGGCGAGGCCGCTTCCTTCGGCGGCACCAAAGCGACGGGCGGCGCTGGCGGGGTAGCGGGTGGAGGGGGAAGCAAAGCTTCTGGCGGAACGGCCGGCACCGGTGGGCTCAAGCCAACCGGTGGTACGCCAGGCATGGGCGGGGTCCAGGCCACTGGCGGCACCACCTCGGCCGGGGGCGCCAGCGGTACGGGTGGCACGAAACCCATGTCGACCGAGGTTGCCGCCGGCCAATACCATTCCTGCGCCATGGCCAACGACGGCTCGGTCAAGTGCTGGGGCTATGGTTTCTACGGTCAACTGGGCAACGGCACGTGGGACAGCAGCTCCGTCGCCGTGTCCGTCCGTGACATGAGCAGCGCCATGTTTATCACCGCCGGTGGAATTGACTCCTGCGCCCTTTTGCGCGATCGAACGATTCAGTGCTGGGGCGGCAACTACTCCGGAGAGCTCGCGACCGACTCCGGGTCGTACAGCCTGGTGCCAACCCCGATCTCCGGCATCAGCGACGCAAAGGATCTCTCCCTCCACAACAGCCATGTTTGCGCCGTGCTCACGAGTGGCGCGGTCCTGTGCTGGGGACGCCTCTACAATCCACCCGACGGCCCCGGGTCCGAAGCGTATGCCACGACGCCCGAGCCAGTTCCTGGCATCACGAGCGCCCTCGCGGTTGCCACGGGCGACTACCACGCTTGCGTCCTGCTCGGCTCGGGCACGGTAGCTTGCTGGGGATTCAACTACGCTGGGCAACTCGGCGACGGCACGACCACCGACAGCTTCGCACCGGTGCAGGTCAGGGGAATCACCAGCGCAACGGCCATCGCCTCTGCCAATGCCCACACCTGTGCCTTGCTGGGGGATGGGACCGTGCGGTGCTGGGGGGAGAACGTCTTTGGCATGCTCGGTGACGGAAAGAGCACGGACAGTTCCATTCCGGTGGTGGTCTCGGGCGTTACAAATGCGACCGCCATTGCCGGGGGAAGCTGCGCGCTTCTGAAGGACGGAACGGTCAAGTGTTGGGGCTCGTACAACTACACGGAATACGGCAACGGAAATACCAGCAGCTACCTGCCGGCCACCATTTCCAAGGTCAAGAACGCTGGCGCCATCGCCGTCGGAGACTCGCACGCGTGCGCGGCATGCACGAGCGGGGAGATCCTGTGCTGGGGCCAAAACGGCTGGGGTCAGCTCGGAAACGGCACGACGAATTTCAGCGCTTCGCCTGTCGCGGTCACGGGCTTGTAGAACCACCAGACAGGTTGATTCAAGTCGGCAAACACGCGAAGATTCTGCTGCGTCGGCAAGTTGTCCCCCAAACGTGCCTGTCCAGGAGAATTGCATGACCAAGCAGACCGCCCTACTTACCAGTTGCGCTCTCTTCACCTGCCTGTGGGTCCATCCCGCTTCCGCGCAGGACGACGACACGCCGGTCCCGGCACCAGCCAAGTCGACCAGGGCAACCGTCGACCTTACGCCCGCGCAGCTCGATGGGTTTGCCGAGCTCACCGGCGAGGGACAGAGAGCCGTCGCCTATCGTCTTTCGACGAATCCCAAGTTGGTTCCGCTCGCGGCTGCAGCGGCCGACGCGCGCGCAAGCCGCAGGAGCACGGGAAAGATCATGGCCATCGTCGGCTTCACCATCTTGGGCGTGGGCGACATCGTGGGCACGTACATCATCATGTCCACGCCTGGTTACCCGAACGTCAAAAGCGAGGATCAGGGCCGAGTGTACCGTGGACTTGGGATCGGCGTGCTGTCCTTGGCCGCCGGACTGGCGTTGGCCATTCCCGGACTGATCAAGATGGCGAGCCCTTCCGAGGTGGAGCAACGGGCCCTCGATGCCTATTCTCAGGGCTGGCGAGACGTCAGCTTTCAGTTCCCGCCGCCTCAGGTGCTGGGCAAGACGGTTGCGTCGCCGGTCTGGTCGCACACTTTCTGATTCACTTTCTGATCTTCCCACGCGCCAGGCCACTGCGATCGGGCCGCCGTAGTGCTACCCTCACGCGCCCGGCATGATCGATACCACCAACCTGGCCAAGGAATACGGCGCGCGCGTCCTGTTTGAAGACGTGACCCTGCAGCTCAACGCAGGGTCGCGCTATGGACTCGTGGGCGCCAATGGCTCGGGCAAGACCACCTTCATGCGTCTCTTGGCCGGCGACGAAGAGCCGTCGCACGGCAGCTTCAACCTGGCCAAGCGGGCGCGCCTGGGCGTGCTTCGCCAAGACCGCTTTCTCGACGACGACGCCATCATCGTCGACCTGGCCATGCGCGGTGACGCCGTGGTGTGGGAGGCCTTGGCCGAGCAGCACAAGATCGGCGAAGAGGGACATCCCGACCCGGGGCGCATCAGCGATCTGGAAGACATCATCTCATCCCACGACGGCTATACCCTGCAGGCGCGTGCCACCGAGGTTCTGGTCGGTCTCGGCATCCCCATGGCCGTGCATCAATCACCGCTGTCCACCCTGTCGGGCGGGTTCAAGCTGCGTGTGCTGCTGGCGCAAGTCCTGATTGGCGGTGCGGACATCCTGCTGCTCGACGAGCCGACCAACCACCTCGACATCCTGACCATCCGCTGGCTGGAGAAGTTCCTGGCGGGCTACGCCGGCTGCGCCGTCATCATCTCGCACGATCAGCGCTTCCTCGACAACGTGACCAGTCACACCCTGGATGTGGACTACCGCACCATCACCTTGTACACCGGCAGCTATTCCACCTTCGTCGTCGACAAGGCCGCCATCCGCGAGCGCAAGGAAGCCACCATCGAGCGCGCCGAGGAGGAAATCGCGCGCAAGCGCGCCTGGGTCGAGCGCTTCGGCGCCAAGAACACCAAGGCAACCCAGGCGCAAAGTCGATTAAAACAGATAGACCGCATCGAGGTGGAAGCATTGGTGGGCAGCTCGCGGCGCGCGCCCATGCTGCGTTTCGAGCAAGAACGCCCGAGCGGCAGGGACGTGCTGGCCATCGAGAACTTGTCGAAGGCCTACGGCGACCATCGTGTGCTTTCGGACGTGAACCTGGTCCTGCGCCGGGGCGAGCGCATCGGCATCATCGGCCCCAACGGCCTCGGAAAATCCACGCTGCTCAAGATCCTGGTACGCCGCCTGACCGCCGACACCGGGCAGGCGCGCTGGGGCCACGAGGTGCGCTACGGCTATTTCCCTCAGGACCATCGCGAGGTCCTGGACGACGAGGATGCGACGCCACTGGGCTTGCTCGATCGCGCCTGCCCAGGCGCCAGCCCGACCTTCGTGCGCAGCCACCTCGGCCGCGTGCTGTTCTCGGGCGAGGAAGTCCTGAAACGGGTCGGCTTGCTCTCGGGTGGCGAGGCCGCGCGACTCATCTTCGCGCTGCTCATCGTGCAAAGGCCCAACGTGCTGGTCTTCGACGAGCCGACCAACCACCTGGACCTGGAAGCCATCGGCGCCCTCATCGACAGCCTGAAGAACTTTCCCGGCACCGTTCTCTTCGTCTCGCACGACCGCTGGTTCGTGTCCGAGCTGGCCACGCGCATCGTGGAGATCACGCCGGACGGTCCGCGCGATTTTCCCGGCACCTACACCGAATACCTCGCCCGCTGCGGCGACGACCACCTGGATGCCGACGCCGTGGTCGAGAAGGCAAAACGCGCGCGCCAGGAAGGCGATCCCGCCGCGAGCTCGCCCAGCGCCACCGACTGGGAAGAGAAGAAGCGCCGACGCAACCGCATGCTCCAGCTACCCAAGCGCCGCGACCAAGTCCTGGCCGAGATCGAAGCCGCCGAAACCCGCAAGCAGGCCATCACCGATCTGTATTGCAGCCCCGGCTTTTTCGAGCGCACCAGCAAGGACGATGTAGCCGCGCTGGAAGAAGAGAAGGCATCGCTCGATCCGCGCATCGAGGCGCTGCTTGCTGAATGGGAAACACTAGAGCAGGAAATCGCCAGTCTGGAAGCGACTGGCGAACCCTAGTTCACGGGCGTCTTTTCCGGGCTTTCGTGTTTGACGGTCGACGCCGTGCAAGCGAACGTCAGCTTCTCGCCCTCCATGTCCACCTTCACACTGCCGCCATTCGCCAGCGCGCCGAAGAGCAATTCGTCGGTGAGCGGGCGTTTGACCTCTTCCTGGATCACGCGGGCCAGCGGCCGAGCGCCGTTCATCGGGTCGTGCCCCTTCTTGGCCAGGTAGTCACGCGCGGTCGGCGACAGCTCTAGCGTCACCTTGCGCTCGGCGAGCTGCCCCGACAGCTCGGCGATGAACTTGTCCACGATGCGCAGCATTTCCGGCGCGCCCAGCGGCGCAAAGTCGACCTTGGCGTCGAGGCGGTTGCGGAACTCGGGCGAGAACATGCGCTTGAAGGCCTCGTCCGAGTCGCCAAAGCGGTCGGCGGCGCCAAAGCCCGGCATGTGCTTGGACAGATCGCGCGCACCCACGTTGCTGGTCATGATCAGCACCACGTGGCGGAAGTCGGACTGGCGGCCGTTGTTGTCGGGGAGCGCGCCGTGGTCCATGACCTGGAGCAGGATGTTGAAGAGATCCGGATGGGCCTTCTCGATCTCGTCGAGCAGCAGCACCGCGTGCGGCGACTTGTGAATGGCGTCGGTGAGCAGACCGCCCTGGTCAAATCCAACGTACCCGGGTGGTGCGCCGATGAGGCGCGACACCGTGTGCCGCTCCATGTATTCCGACATGTCGTAGCGAAGGAAACTGACGCCCAGGATTTCTGCCAGCTGCTTGGCCAGCTCGGTCTTGCCCACGCCGGTGGGGCCGGCGAAGACGAAACAGCCGATCGGCCGGCCGGGCTGGCCCAGGCCCGCGCGGTTCATGCGAATGGCCTGGCACACGCGCTCGACGGCCTTGTCCTGGCCAAACAGGCGCGCCTTGATCTCGGTCTCCAGATTGCGCAGGCGCTCGCGGTCGCTCGAGGCCGCGCGCCGGGGCGGGATGCGCGCCATGGTAGCAACCACGGCCTCGATGTCGCGCGAGCGAACGCGCAAAGACGCGTCCGCCTTGGCCTCGGGATCGCGCTCGCGCAGCTTAAGGATGGCGCCAGCCTCGTCGATGAGATCGATGGCCTTATCGGGCAGCTTGCGCTCGGACAGGTAACGATCCGCCAGCTCGGCGGCCATGCGCAGGGCCTTCGGGCTGTATTTCACCCCGTGGAAGTCCTCGTAGTGCCGGCGCAGTCCCTTGAGCACCTTGACCGTGTCGGGCACGTTCAGCTCGGGTACCTCGATGGTCTGGAACCTACGCAACAACGCCCGATCTTTTTCGATGTGGCTGCGCAGCTCTTTGTGCGTGGTGGTGCCAATGCAGCGAATGCGCCCGCTCGAAAGCAGCGGCTTGAGCAAGTTCGAGGCGTCCATGCTGCCGCCCGACACCGCGCCTGCGCCGACGATGGTGTGCAGCTCGTCGACGAAGATGACCGCGTTTTCCTTTTCCTCCACCGCACGCAAAACCGCCTTGAAGCGCTCCTCGAAGTCGCCTCGGTAGCGCGTGCCAGCCAGTAGAGATCCCATGTCGATGGAATAAATCGTGGTTCCACGCAATGCCGACGGTGCCTCGCCCGCTTCGATTCGCGCGGCCATGCCCTCGACGATGGCGGTCTTACCCACGCCGGGGTCGCCGACGAACAGGGGATTGTTCTTGCGCCGCCGGGCCAGCACATGCAGCGCCCGCTCGACCTCCTTGTGGCGGCCCACGAGCGGGTCGATCTCACCCTTGCGCGCGCTTTCATTCAGGTTCACGGCGTAGACCGACAGCGGATCTTTCGCTGGACCTTCGTCGCCAGGCTCGTCGGACCCTGCTTCACCATCGCCGTGCGCAGGCCCGGGCAGCATCTTCGAGGTTCCATGCGAAACGGCGGTGAGCAAATCCAGACGGGAAATGCCCTCTTCCTTGAGGAAGTGCACAGCGTGGCAATCGCGTTCATTGTACATGGCCACCAGCACGTGCGGCCCCTGCACCTCCGAACGGCCCGCGCCCAGGATGTGGTTCACGGCATTCTGGACCACGCGCAGAAAACCCAAGCTGGGCTGCGCGTGATGCTCTTCCTCCTCCTGCTCGCCGCTTTCCTCAGTGGCCTCTTGCGACTTTCCACCCACGACCTCGCGCGCTGGCGGTGCCGGCATGGCCGGTACAGACGTGGATAGGAATTCCTCGAGTTTTTTCCGCAGCCGCGGCAAAGTCCCGCCGCACTTCTTGATGACGTCGGCGGTCATGCCGTCGTCGAGAAGCGCCAGCAGCAGGTGTTCGAGGCCGGAGAATTCATGGTGGCGCCGGGTGGCATCCGCCAGCGCCTTGCGCACCGCCTTTTCGAGCTCTGCGCTCAGCATGACTGCCTCCGTACTGAACACTCCAGCGGCATCTCGTGCTTGCGCGCGAAAGCGACCACCTGGGTTGCCTTGGTTTCCGCCATATCGCGCGGGTAGACACCGGCCACGCCGACTCCCTTGGTATGTACGTGCATCATGATCTCGTTGGCCGTGTCGGCGTCGTGGTGAAAGAACTTCATCAACACATATACGACGAAAACCTGGGTGGTGTAGTCGTCGTTGTGGAGCACGACCTCATAGAGGCGCGGCACTTCCACCTTGACCTTATCAAGGGTCGCGAGCTCGCGCTCCTCGTTGGGGGGATGCTTCGGCATGGCGTTCTGAGAGGTAGCTTGGCACGTGCGCAGCGGCGATCAAGATCCACGCAGATCCGAATCGCGGGTTCGCGCATCGTATACTGTGAGGAACATGGATCTATCGTTCTACGACAAGCCGGCTTGCGCCGAGCGACGCGGACGCCTTGCGGCCCGGCTGGGCAACCGCCCTGCCCTCATCGCCGCGGGTGCCTCGCGGCCACGCGGCACCCACCGGGGCCTGCACCCATTTCGCGCCGCCAGCCACTTTCTTTACCTGTTCGGTTTGCACCTGGAAAAGGCTGTGGGTCTTTGGACCGGCGAAGGCTGGCAGGTCTTCTTGCCCGAGCCGGGGCCAGACGCCGCCTTGTGGACCGGGCCCGTGCCAGGTTTCGCCGAACTGGGCGAGATCCTCGGTGTTTCGGTCCTTGCGACGGCAAAGCTGCAGGAAGCCCTCAAACCAGGAACCGCCACCCTGCCCTCACCGGACGTCGAAACCTGCGTGGAGCAGTCGACCCTACTCGGTCGGGAAATCCGTCCGGGCAAGCTGGCCGCGGTGGACGAACCGCTCGCCGATGCCCTCATCGAGCTGCGGCTGGTCCACGACCGGGCAGGCATTGCAGGACTGCGCGAGGCTGCGCAAGCGACAACGGCGGCGCACGCCGAGGGCCTTCGGGCCATCCGCACCGGCATCCGCGAAAGCGTAGTGCGCGCGGCGATCGAAGCCGAGCTGGTGGCACGCAACATGACGACCTCCTTCAATTCCATCGTCTCCGTGCACGGCGAAGTGCTGCACAACGAAGATCATCACTTCACCCTGGCCGACGGCGACCTTCTGCTCGTCGACGCGGGCGCCGAAACCGCTGGCGGCTGGGCTGGCGACGTCACCCGCACCTGGCCGGTCAGCGGACACTACTCACCCACCCAGCGCGATCTGTACGACGTCGTGCTCAGCGCCCAGACCGCGGCCATCGCGGCCATCAAGCCCGGCCGACGCTACCTGGAACTGCAAGGGATCGCCGCCCGCGCTATCGCGGATGGGCTGGTCGGGCTCGGAATCCTGCGCGGCGATCCGGCCGAACTGGTCAGCGACGGCGTGGTGGCGCTGTTCTTCCCGCATGGGGTGGGACACCTGGTGGGCCTCGACGTGCACGACTTGGACGACCTGGGTGACCGCGCTACCTACGCGCCCGGCCGAACCCGGTCGACGGATCCCGGCCTCAAGGCGCTGCGCCTGGATCGGGATCTCGTGCCGGGCATGGCGGTGACTGTTGAACCTGGCTGCTACCAGGTGCCAGCCATCCTTGACGATCCAGAGCGCACGCGCGTCGCCAAGGATCGCCTGCGCCGCGACCGGCTTGCCGCCTTCCGCGATGTACGCGGCATCCGCATTGAAGACACCATCCTGGTGACCGCGGACGGACACGACAACTTGAACGCGGAGCTGCCCAAAGCCACCTCGGCCATCGAGGCCGCCATGCGCGCTACTTGATGAACTTCACGGCCACCACCGTGGCCGCGACCAGAAGCACCACCACCAACACGCCGCGGACGATTTTCCAAACCTGAGAGGGTGCTCGCATACCGACCTCCGTCGTCGTTCGGGCCGGACCACTGGCACGCAGCGACGGGGCGGCGAGCCGTGGAACGTATTTGCGCTCTTCGACCGGACGGGCTGAACGACGAACAGCCGTCCCATCGCGGAGCAAAGGCAGGGAGTGGGAATGGGTTCGTGGCGGTGTCTTGCAGTCGGGCGGCGGTGCGTGCGATGTCCCCAAGTCTATGACCAGGGCGCTCATCTGCTCTTCCTCCTGGCTGTCCGAGGCTGGCTCCTCGATGTGTAGCCCCAGGCTTGCGCGCAGCTCCTCGATTTCTTGCCGGCGGTCTTCCTCGGAAAAGGCGACCTCGGGCAGTTGCACGGCAGGCAGATCTTCCGTCGTCGTGGCGAGCTCGTCATAGTTGGCGGGCTTGTGCGATACATGGATCGCCGCGGGCAGTGAGGTTCGATGCCTGGCCGAGTCCGACGTCGGAAGCGAACCTGGGACGACCTTGGGCTGGCCATCGGCGCCGAGACTTTCGAGGGCCGTACAGAAATCCGCCGCTGTTTGGATGCGGTGCTCGGCCTTCTTGGCCAGCAGGCGCAGGATGATTGCGTTCAAGGTGGGACTGATCGCGTCGGGGGCAAGGTCGATGGGCGCGCGCGGGGCCTGTTCGGCGTGGGCTTGCCAGATGTCCACCGGCGTGGGGCCATCAAAAGGCAAGCGCCCGGTCAGGGTCTCGTAGAGCAGCACACCGAGCGCATAGAGATCCGAGCGCGCGTCGACCTTCTGACCACGGCATTGTTCGGGCGACATGTAATGGGGCGTTCCGACGTTGACCCCGGCGGCCGTGCGCGGCCCGCCTGCACTGAGGTGCGTGGGCACGCCCTCGACCAGCTTGGCCAGCCCGAAATCCACCAGCTTGACGCGCTTTCCGCCGGGCTTGACCTCGGAGAGCAAGAGGATGTTCTCGGGTTTCAAATCCCGGTGGACGATGCCTTTGGCGTGCACGGCCACGAGAGCGCGACCCACCTCGATGAAGATGGGCAGGGCTTCAGCCATGGGCAGACAGATCCGTTCGCACAGAACATCGCCCAGGTTGCGCCCCTCGAGAAACTCCATCACGTAGTAGTGGCGCCCGTCGGTGAGCCGGCCAAACGAGAAGATGTCGACCAGCCCTGGGTGCTGGATGTCGTTCACGGCGCGCGCCTCCAGCACGAAGCGGCTGATGGCGTTCTTGTTCTTGGCCAGCCTGGCCGCCAGCACCTTGATGGCGACCTTCTTGCCGATGATGGGGTGAACGGCGCTGTAGACCGTGCCCATGCCCCCCTCGCCGACGCGCGCCAGGATCTGGTATTCGCCCACCTTCGTACCCGACGAGAGTTTCGTGCCGAGGGAAGTGTCCAGCGTGTCGAAGGAACTTGAGGGCCGCGACGAGGTTGGACTCGAAACATCGACGGGCGAGCCCATGACCGGTGCGCCCGTCGCCACGGTTTTTGTGTCGGAGAGGCCGGGACAATCGAAGCTCGATGCCGTGCCGTGCGCCGCCTTACCGCAGTATGGGCAAAGGTCTGGGGCCATGTTCGGTACCAGTGTATCCCGAGAAGGTTAGGGACGCGCGACGACTTTCCATCCGGACGGATCTGTCACAGATCGCCGCGTCCGAAGATGAGACAGGCATTGGCGCCGCCGAAACCGAAGCTGTTGGTGAGCGCGTGACCTACCCTTGCGTCGCGCGCAACATTGGGCACGTAGTCGAGATCGCACGCGGGGTCGGGCGTCGTGTAGTTGATGGTTGGCGGAATTTGCCCGCGCGCCACGGATAGCACGGTAAACGCGGCCTCGATCCCGCCCGCGGCGCCCAGCAGGTGACCGGTCATCGACTTGGTCGAGCTGACCATCAGCTTGCCCGCATGCTCGCCGAACACCTTCTTGATGGCCAGGGTTTCGGTCGCGTCGTTCATCTTGGTCGAGGTGCCGTGGGCATTGATGTAGTCGATGCTTTCCGGAGTCAGGCCTGCGTCCTTCAGCGCCGCGCGCATGCAACGCTGAACGCCTTCACCTTCCTCGGCGGGGGCCGTGATGTGGTGGGCATCGGCATTGGCGGCGTAGCCCTCGATGACGGCGTGGATGCGCGCGCCGCGCTTCTTGGCATGTTCCAGCTCCTCCAGGACAAGGATGCCGGCGCCCTCGGACAGTACGAACCCGTCGCGGTCGAGATCGAAAGGACGGCAGGCCTGCGCCGGCGCATCGTTGCGCGTGGACAGGGCACGCATGGCCGCGAATCCTCCGACGCCGAGGGGCGTGACCACGGCTTCGCTGCCACCGCAAATCATGGCGTCAACCTCGCCGCGCTGGATGAGGCGGAAGGCGTCGCCGATGGCGTGGGCGCCGCTGGAGCAGGCCGAGACCTGGCTATAGCAAGGCCCCTTGGCGCCGTACTTGATGGATAGCTGGCCGGCGGCCAGATTGATGATGATTTGGGTGACGAAAAAGGGCGAAATCCCGTGGCGCGGTCCCTTGGCCTGCAACGCCAGATGGGTGGCTTCGATGGTGGCCACCCCACCCATGCCCGACCCGATGAAGCAGCCCGCACGCTCGGCCAGCTCGCCTTCAAAAACCAACCCAGAATCCTCCATGGCCATGGTTCCAGCCGCCATGGCGAACTGGATGAACAGATCGGACATAGACGACCGGGCTTCGCGCGCGGAAATCCAGCGCGTGGGATCGAAGCCCTTGACCTCGCCCGCGAATCGCGTGGCGAACTCGCTGGCGTCGAAGCGGGTGATGGGACCAATACCCGAAACGCCGCCCAGCAGTGCCCGCCAGGTTTCCTCGGTGCCGATCCCCACGGGGGTGACCAGCCCGAGGCCAGTCACGGCTACCCTGCGTGGCATGGCCACACGCTACTTCGCGCGCGTCTTGACGTAGTTGACCACGTCGCCGACAGTCTTGATCTTCTCGGCATCCTCGTCGGGAACCTCTAGGTTGAAGGCCTCTTCGACCGCCAGGATGAGCTCCACCACGGACAGCGAGTCTGCCTTGAGATCGTCCGTGAATAGGGACTTCATGGTGACCTTCTCAGCCGGCACCTCGAACTGTTCGGCAACGATCTTGATGACCTTCTCTTCGATGTTCTCAGCCATTCTCGGATCCTCTTCTTACAACTGTTTCTGTGAGCGTGATGGGAAGCATAGGTTACATCAAAAGACCGCCGTTGACCCGCAAGACCTGGCCCGTGATGTAGGCCGCCTTGGGTCCGGCGAGAAACGCCACGAGATGGGCCACGTCGTCGGGCGTGCCGAAGCGTCCGAGCGGGATCGTGCCCAAGACCTCCGCCTTGCGCGCCTCGGGCATTTCAGCGTCGGTCATGTCGGTGGCGATGACCCCCGGTGACACCGCGTTCACCGTGAGGCCGCGCGAGGCGTACTCGCGGGCCCAGGATTTGGTGAAGCCGATGATGCCGGCTTTGGCCGCGGCATAGAAACCCTGACCAGCCGACCCACCTTCTCCGATGATCGACGCCATGTTGATGATGCGGCCACCGCCGGGCGCGCGCATCAGCGAGCGCAGGGCCGCACGCGTGCAGTTGAAGGTTCCGCCCAAATTCACGTCCACAGCCCTGCGGAAATCCGCATCTTTCCCGCCCAGGGTCAGACCATTGACCGCCACGCCGGCGTTGTTCACCAGGATGTGCACGCCACCCCAGGTGGCCACGACTTCCTTCATAGCCGCTTCGACCGCAGGGGCGTCGCTCACATCGAAACGCATGGCCACGGCCTCGCCGCCCGCGCCCACGATGGCGGCCACGGTCTCGACGGCGGCAGCCTCGTTGCTTTGAAAGTTTACGACAAGCTTGGCCCCCTCGACGGCAAGCGCGATGGCCACGGCGCGGCCGATGCCACGCGAGGCACCGGTCACGACCGCCACCCGGCCGGCAAGCTCCTGCACGGTGCTACGCCTCCTCGGAAACCGCCGGCGCGCTGTCCGACCACAAGAAGGCGTGCGCCGCCATGGATCGTTTGATCTCGCTGCGCAGGTCAATCTTGGCGTACTCACCCGCCGTCAGGATGGCGTTCTTGATCGCTCTCGCGTCCGAGCCGCCATGGCAGACGATGACCACGCCATCGACACCGATAAGTGGCGCTCCACCGGTCTCGGCGTAGTCCGAGCGCTGCTTGAACCGGCGCAACGCGGGCCGCATCAGCCAGGCGCCGAGCTTCTCGATGAAACTCCCCTTCATGACTTCTTCCTTGACCGCCTCGCTGATCCACTCGACCAAGCCCTCGCACCCCTTGAGCAAGACGTTGCCCGTGAAGCCATCGGTGACCACCACATCGGCGGTGCCCTTGAAAATGTCCCGGCCTTCCACGTAGCCCAGGAATTCGAACTCGGTGCCGGTCCCGTCGGGAGATGTCCGGCTGAGGAGCTTGAACGTCTCGCGCGTAAGCACCGTCCCCTTCTGTTCCTCGGTACCATTCGACAGAATGCCGACCCGCGGCCGCGGCTTCTTGTGCTGCAGGCGTGCGTAGTTGGCGCCAAGCACGGCAAACTGGGCCAACACCGAGGGCCGCAGATCGACGTTGGCGCCCATGTCGAGCAAAGCGCATTGACCGGTTCGGGTCGGGAACGTGGTCGCGATGGCGGGCCGCTCGACAGCACCAATGCGCCCCAGAACGATGAGCGCCCCGGCCATGAGCGCCCCGGAATTGCCGGCGGAAACCACGGCATCCACCTCGCCCGCCTTGGCCATGTCAAAGCACACGCGCAGCGAAGATGCCTTCTTGTGACGGAAGGCAATGGCGGGCGCCTCGTCCATCCCGACGGTGTCGGGGGCGTGGCGGATCTGGATTCTCTCAAGCGGCGCCCCCGGCCCGGATTCTCCGAGAACCTGGCGAAGGCGTGGCTCCTCTCCAACCAATACGACGTCTAGGCCGCTCGATGCGACCGCGGAAAGGACACCATCAATTTCGATGCGAGGCGCCCCTTCCGAGCCCATCGCATCGACGGCGATCCTGATCTTGCTCAGGAGCTCTCCTCTTCGGTCTTTTCTATGACCATGCGGTCTTTATAGTAGCCGCAGGATGCGCACACGTGATGGGAGATGCGCGGCTCGCTGCAACGCGGACACGGCACGAAATGCGGCACGGGCCGCTTCATGACCTGGGCCCGGCGGATTGCCGAGCGGGACTTGGATTGCTTTCGCTTCTGAACTGCCATTTTCGCCTCTTTGCTGTTTCGATAAAAATCCCCGCGTCAAGCGGGGCGAAGGTCATCGGGAAGGTATTCGCGAGGATGTTCGGATTGGTGGCTGTGTTGTTACTACTGAAGTTTGATTTTTGCCAGCACAGCGAGC
>Ga0302323_100001737_pt1 | contig 17676 bp, 12 predicted proteins | sample Fen_T0_3_FD_201950 | JGI IMG/M metagenome (GOLD analysis project Ga0302323, IMG submission 201950) | Peat permafrost microbial communities from Stordalen Mire near Abisko, Sweden - Fen_T0_3 | ecosystem: Environmental > Terrestrial > Soil > Wetlands > Permafrost | place: Sweden: Abisko... | reverse complement strand
CCAAGGGCGTGATCAAGGCCATCAGCCGAATGGGCATCTCCACCGTTCACAGCTACCACGGCGCCCAGGTGTTCGAGGCCATCGGCCTCAACCGGGACTTCGTGGACGAGTACTTCACGTGGACGCCGACCCGCATCGGCGGCATCGGCATCGAGGTCGTGTCCAAGGAGGTCAAGGCCCGCCAGGATCGCGCCTACCCGCCGCGCCGGCCCATCGTCCACACCCAGCTCCCGCCGGGTGGCCAGTACCAGTACCGCGCGGACGGCGAGAACCACCTGTTCAACCCGCTCACCGTCCACACGCTCCAGAAGGCGGTCCGCACGGGCGATTACGCGACGTTCAAGGACTACAGCTCGCTGGTCGACGACCAGAGCAGTCGGCTCGCGACCCTCCGCGGTCTCCTCGAGCTGCGGCCGGCCATGCGGCCGGTGCCCATCGACGAGGTTGAGCCGGTCGACACGATCGTGCGCCGGTTCAAGACCGGCGCGATGAGCTACGGCTCCATCAGCCAGGAGGCCCACGAGTCCCTGGCGATCGCGATGAACCGCCTCGGCGGCAAGTCCAACACCGGCGAGGGCGGCGAGGACCCCGCCCGTTACACGCCCGACGAGAACGGCGACTCCAGGAACTCGGCCATCAAGCAGGTGGCGTCCGGGCGCTTCGGCGTGACCAGCGAGTACCTCGTCAACGCGCGCGAGCTCCAGATCAAGATGGCCCAGGGCGCCAAGCCCGGCGAGGGCGGCCAGCTCCCCGGGTCCAAGGTCTACCCGTGGATCGCCAAGGTCCGGCACTCCACGCCCGGCGTGGGCCTGATCAGCCCGCCGCCGCACCACGACATCTACTCGATCGAGGACCTCAAGCAGCTCATCCACGACCTCAAGAACGCGAACCACCACGCGCGGATCAGCGTGAAGCTGGTCGCCGAGGTCGGCGTCGGGACCGTGGCGGCGGGCGTCGCCAAGGCGCACGCGGACGTGATCCTCATCTCGGGCCACGACGGCGGGACGGGGGCGTCGCCGCTCACCTCCATCAAGCACGCGGGCATCCCGTGGGAGCTGGGCCTCGCCGAGGCGCACCAGGTGCTGCTGATGAACGACCTGCGCAGCCGCGTGGTGGTCGAGGTGGACGGGCAGCTCAAGACGGGCCGCGACGTGGTCGTGGGCGCGCTCCTGGGCGCGGAGGAGTTCGGCTTCGCGACCGCGCCCCTGGTGGCCCTGGGCTGCGTGATGATGCGCGCCTGTCATCTCAACACCTGCCCCGTGGGCGTCGCCACGCAGGACCCGGAGCTGCGCAAGCGGTTCGCGGGCGACCCGGAGCACGTCGTCAACTTCATGCGCTTCATCGCGCAGGAGGTGCGCGAGCACATGGCCCGCCTGGGCTTCCGGACGCTGGACGAGATGATCGGCCGCAGCGACCGCCTGGAGATGCGCCCCGCGCTCGACCACTGGAAGGCCCGCGGCCTTGACTTCAGCCGGATCCTCGCGCTCCCCGACGTGCCGGGCACCTACGAGGGCCGCGCGACCAAGATCCAGCAGCACCGGGTGGAGGACTCGCTCGACGCGACCACCCTGCTCGAGCTCGCCGCCCCGGCCCTGACGGAGGGCCTCGCCGTCAACGCGACGCTCCCCATCCGGAACGTGAACCGGGCCGTGGGGACGATGCTGGGCTCGGAGATCACGCGCCACTGGGGCCGCGCGGGCCTGCCGCAGGACACGATCCGCCTGCGCTTCCAGGGCTCGGCGGGCCAGAGCTTCGGCGCGTTCATCCCGCGCGGCCTGACGCTGCGCCTGGAGGGCGACGCGAACGACTACATCGGCAAGGGCCTCTCGGGCGGGCGGCTGATCGTCGCGCCGCCGGCGGGATCGACGTTCATCGCCCACGAGAACGTCATCGCGGGCAACGTGGCCCTCTACGGCGCCACCGGCGGCGAGGCGTTCATCCGGGGCGTGGCCGGCGAGCGCTTCGCGGTCCGCAACTCGGGCGCCACGGCGGTCGTGGAGGGCGTGGGTGACCACGGCTGCGAGTACATGACAGGCGGACGGGTCCTCGTCCTGGGCCGGACCGGACGCAACTTCGCCGCGGGCATGTCGGGCGGCGTGGCGTGGGTCTATGACCTCGACGGCGGCTTCACGGCGCGCTGCAACCCGGAGCTCGTGAGCCTCGAGCCGCTCGACCCGGAGACCGAGGACGGGGCCACCGTCCTGGAGCTCCTTCGGCGCCACAGCGATCTCACCGGCTCCGAGCGCGCCGCCCGGCTCCTGGCCGCGTGGCCGGCCGCCGCGGCCGACTTCGTCCGGGTCATTCCCAACGACTACCGGCGTGTCCTTGAGGCCCAGGACCGGATGCGCGCCCTCGGCCTCACCGACGACGAGGCCGAGATGGCCGCCTTCGAGGAGAACGCGCGGGACCTCGCTCGCGTTGGAGGCTCCTGATGGGCAACCCCACGGGCTTCATCCAGATCGAGCGCCGGTCGCAGCCGGGGCGCCCGCCGCTGGAGCGGATCCGGGACTGGAGCGAGGCGCACCCGCACCTCTCCGAGGGCGAGCTGGCCGACCAGGGCGCCCGCTGCATGGACTGCGGCATCCCCTACTGCCACACGGGCCTGCTGATCAGCGGGATGGCCTCGGGCTGCCCGATCAACAACCTGATCCCGGAGTGGAACGACCTGGTCTACCGGGGCCAGTGGCGCGAGGCCGCGATCCGCCTCCACCGGACGAACAACTTTCCCGAGTTCACCGGCCGCGTCTGCCCGGCGCCCTGCGAGGGGTCGTGCACGGTCGGCCTCAACGGCGACCCGGTGGCGATCAAGACCATCGAGCAGGAGATCGCCGACCGCGCCTTCGACGAGGGCTGGATCACGCCGACCCCGCCGCTCGGTCGAAGCGGGAAGACCGTCGCGGTCATCGGGTCCGGGCCGGCGGGCCTCGCGACCGCGGACCAGCTCAACAAGATGGGCCACCTCGTCACGGTCTACGAGCGTGCCGGTCGCATCGGCGGCCTCCTGATGTACGGCATCCCGAACATGAAGCTCGACAAGGACGTCGTCGGGCGCAGGACTGCCCTCATGGAAGCCGAGGGCGTCGTGTTCCGCACCGCGGTCACCGTCGGCGCGGACATCGCCGCGGACGAGCTGCTGGCGACCCACGACGCCGTCGTGCTCGCCACGGGCTCCACCGTCGCGCGCGACCTCGCCGTCCCCGGCCGGGAGCTCGGCGGCATCCACCTCGCGATGAGCTTCCTGCGCGGCAACACGCGCAGGCTGCTCGACGGGGGCGCCGGCGCCGAGGCGCCCATCGACGCGGCCGGCAAGGACGTCGTGGTCATCGGCGGCGGGGACACGGGCACGGACTGCGTGGGCACGGCCATCCGCCAGGGTGCCCGGAGCGTCCGCCAGCTGGAGCTGCTCGCCCGGCCGCCGCTCGCACGCGCGGCCGGCAACCCGTGGCCGGAGTGGCCCAAGGTCTACAAGATGGACTACGGCCAGGAGGAGGCGGCGGCGCTCTGGGGCGAGGACCCCCGCCGCTACTCCACCACGACGCGCCGGTTCATCGGCCGCAACGAGCACGTGGCCGGCGTGGAGATCGCCGACATCAGCTGGCAGCCGGGTCCCGACGGCCGCGTGGCGATGCGAGAGGTCCCTGGCACGACCCAGCTGATCCCCGCCGACCTCGTGCTGCTGGCCCTCGGCTTCACGGGCCCGGAGCCCGCCCTGCCCCGCGCCTTCGAGTGCGAGCTGGACCCTCGCGGCAACGTGCGCGCCGGCGACGACCGCATGACCTCGGTCCCGGGCGTGTTCGCCGCCGGCGACTGTGTGCGCGGCCAGTCGCTTGTCGTGTGGGCGATCAAGGAGGGCCGCGTCGCCGCCGAGGGCGTGGACCGGTACCTGGCCCGGGTCGTCTAGGGGGCTCGCTCGCCGGGACGCCGGGGACGTCGCCGTCCCCTGGCACGGCCGGCACCGACACCACCCGAGCCCGTCCAGGATCAGAGCCGGCCCGGTCACGGGCGCCCGTCGGCCGGGAGCGACCCGGCGGGGCGGCGGCGGTGTCGAGCGTGAGCGCCGCCTCGAAGGCGGCGGCGAGGCCCCGGGCGTCGCGCAGGCTCGCCGCGACCTGGACCGCCGCGTGGTCGGGCCGGCCTTCGAGGAGCGCCGCCCAGGCGAGCGTCCGCTCCAGCTGCGCGGCCGGCACGCTCGGCCCCGCCTCCCGGCGCACCCTGACGAGCGCCTCGCGGGCCGCCGCCCGTGCCGCCTCCGCCTGACCCGCGAGCGCGGGCACTCCGCGATGCGGGCCCGGGTCTCGTCCACGTACCCCTCAGCGCCGGTCCGCCCGAAGACCAGAGCGGGCTTCGTGCACGGGACGACGCCGTCGCCCTCCCGACGGCGCCTGATATACCGCCTCGTGAGGTCGATGATTGAGTCGACCTCGACGGGGAGACCGGCGCGCGCCTATCCGGCAGATGACCGTTGGAACTAGTGTCCGGCCCCCGGCCTGCGGCTGTGAACGGTGATCGGGATCCTGCGGCCTGGACCGGTGATGGGACCCGTCAGGCGACGTCGGCCGGAGTGCTCGGGCACCCCCGAGGGTCGGAAGGGAGTGCCCGATGGTGACGGTTGGGATCGACATCGGCGGGCGGAGCCACGCGGTCGCCCGCTGCCGTGACGGAAACCTCAATGCGGATCGGGAGATCGTCCGCGTCACGCAGGATCGGCTCGGGTTCGATCTCCTCGACACGTGGCTCGACCGCCAGGGCGAGCCCGTGGACCTGGTCGTGATGGAGTCGTCGGGCCACTACTGGATGCCGCTGGCCAGCCACCTGCGCCGGCGGGGTGTCCCCGTCGCCGTGGTCAACCCGCTCGCGGCGAAGTACTTTGCGAGGAGCCGGCTCGCCCGGACGAAGTCCGACCCGGCCGATGCCCGGAGCCTCGCCGAGATGGCCATGCGCGACGCACCAGACGCGACCCGCGACCCACTCGCCGGCGTCGAGCTGCGCCAGGCGGCCCGGTTCGCCATGACGCTGGTCGAGGAGCAGGCGAGGGTCTCCCAGCGCCTGCTCCGGCTCATCGACCTCGGCTTCCCGGAGCTCGGCGAGGTGTTCGACGATCCGACCTGCCGGACCGCGCGCGAGGTGCTGCGGATCGCGCCGACAGCCCGGAGTGCGACCCGCCGCCGGACGGCGACCCTCGCCAACGCGAACAGTGCACCCGGACACCGGCGTCTCGGCACGGCGAAGGCGGAACGGATCCAGGCCGCCGCGGCCGGCTCGATCGCGGTGCCCGAGCTCGACGCCGAGGCGGCGTTCGAGATTGGCCTCCTCCTCGACCAGCACGACCTGCTCGAGCGCCAGATCGAGGCGGCCGACCGGCACATGGCATCGCTGCTCGACTCCGAGCTTGCCCGGCGGCTCCAGACGATCCCGGGTGTCGGACCCTCGACCGCGGCCGTGCTCATCAGCGAGATCGGCGACATCACCCGGTTCGACGACTTCGACCAGCTCCTCGCCTATGCCGGCGTGCACCCGGCTGAGCGGAGCTCGGGGCGCAAGGGCGCGAGCCCCGAGACCGCCTGGCACATGAGCAAGGCCGGCAACACGCACCTGCGGGCGGCGGCCTACCGGATGGCCCTCGTCGGCACCCAGCACAACCCGGTCATCGCCGCCCACTACGCCCGCAAGCGCGCCGCCGGCAAGTCGAAGATGAACGCCCTCGGCCATTGCATGCGCAAGGCCCTGGCCATCGTCTGGGGTGTCTGGCGCAACGGGACCGACTTCGACCCCGGCCACGGGGTCGAGGCTTGACGAGACCCTATGGGATCTAGTTGCCGGTCCCCGCCAGCCCGCGACGGTCCACGGCGAACGGCGCCAGCCGGGCGCCGAGGAGCAGCAGCTCGCGGTCCAGCAGCGCGTCGAGGTCCCGCAGCCGCTCGTCGGCGCTCGCCGCCTCGAGCAGCGCCTGCTTGCGATCCGGCTCCACCTGGACGATGCCCGTCAGGAGGTAGGAGAGGGCCGAGGGCTCGTCCGGGATCCGCAGCGCGACGCGGGCGGCCTCCGGGTCGTCCACCGGGACGGGCCGGGCGTCCGACTCGAGCAGGGAGGCGTCGCGAGCGGCCGGGCCGCCGTCGTCCTCCTCCTCCTCGGTCTCGACCTCCATCTGGACGTCGATCGGCTCCGCGGTCTCGCCGTCCCGGGGCTGGAGGAGGCGCAGGTAGTCCACGAAGCGGCGCGTGACGCGGCCGGCGAGCTCCTCGGTCTCCTCGTCGGTCGCGTCGGCCGGCTCGTCCGGGTACGGGTCCACCTCGGCGACGAGGTACGGCTCGAGGTCCGTGAGCACCTCGCGGACGAGGAACCGCGACGTGCCCACCGCCAGCACGTCCCAGCGCCCGTCCGCGTGCTTGCTGGCCTCGCGGATCTCCGCGAACGTCCCGACACCCGCGATCGCCAGCTCCTGGGCGGTCCCGTCGCGAGGGGCGACCTCGCTGCCCTCGCGGATGAGCACGACGCCAAAGGGCGCGGACGCGTCGAGGCAGCGCCTGACCATCAGGCGGTACCGCTCCTCGAAGACGTGGAGCGGCAGGGCGATGCCCGGCGCGAGGACGGTGTGCAGGGGGAAGAGCGGGATCTGCATGGGCCTGCCGGTCCGGGGTGGAACGCGCGGAGCGGCCGGACCCGGCTGCCGCGGTGCCAGCCTACGTCACCGCCGCCAAAGCGGCACGGCCCAGTGCCGGCGACCCGGCCATCGGGGCAGGGTCGGTCAGGTCGCCTGGGAGGTCCCGAACGCGAGGCGGGCGCGCACGCCGTCGGGGGCCGCGGGGCGCTCCCGTGCGAACAGGGCCTCGAACTCGACGGGCGACATGGGCGATGCCAGCACGTTGCCCTGGCCCAGGCCGCAGCCCAGCTCCCGAACAGCGTCGAGCTGCTCCTGGCGGTCGATCCCCTCCGCCACGACCCGCAGGCCAAGGGTCTCGCCGAGGCTCACCACGACCCCCGCCAGCCGGCGGTCGTCCTCGCGCTCGAGGTGGGCGAGGAACACCGGGTCGATCTTGAGGATGTCGACGGGCAGGTGTCCCAGCGATCCCAGCGACGAGTGGCCTGTGCCGAAGTTGTCGATCGCGACCCATGCCCCCAGCTCGCGAAGGTGGCCAAGGTTGGCCTCGGTATGCGAGTCGTCGCCCATGAGGGCGCCCTCGGTGATCTCCAGGATGATCGCCCCGACCGGCAGCCCGGCGTTGGCGGCCGCGGCCTGGACGGTCCGCACCAGGTCCCGGCCGGCAACCTGGCGGGCGGTGAGGTTCAGGGCCACGCTCAGCGCCGGCTCGAGCGTCCGGCGCCAGGCGGCCACCTGGACGCAGGCCGCCTGCAGCACCCACTCCCCCATCGGCCGGATGAGACCGGTCTCCTCGGCAAGCGGGACGAAGACGGCCGGTGAGATCGGGCCACGCTCCGGGTGAACCCAGCGGACGATGGCCTCCACGGCGGTGGCCCGGCCGGTCACGAGGTCCACGATGGGCTGGTACACGAGCGAGAGGGTGCCGCTCTCGATCGCCTCGCGCAGGTCCGCTTCCAGTCGCATGCGGTCAACCACGCCGTCGCGCATCTCGTCGACGAAGGCGCAGGCCTGGCCCTTGCCCAGGGCCTTGGCGCGGTACATGGCGATGTCCGCGTCGGCGAGGATCTGGGCGGACGTGGCGCCCGGCCCGGCCTGCGCGACGCCGATGCTGCCGCGGGTCACGACCGTGACGTCGGCCACCTGGACAGGCTGGCGGAGGCTCTCGAGCAGGCGCTCGGCGATGCGGACGGCGGTCGCCTCGTCGACGCGTAGCACCACCCCGAACTCGTCGCCGCCCATGCGCGCGGCATGGTCCTGCTCGCGCAGGTGGCTGCGGATGCGTGCCGCCACGTCGATGAGCAGGCCGTCACCGGCGGCGTGGCCCAGCGTGTCGTTGATGCCCTTGAAGTCGTCCAGGTCCAGGAACATGACCGTGACCGGGTCGCCACCCCGGCTCGCGAGGGCCTGCTCGACCCGATCGGTGAAGCCGCGGCGGTTCGCCAGGCCCGTCAGGGGGTCGTGCGAGGCACGGAAGCTGAGCTCGCCCTCGAGCGTGCGCCGGGCGGCGTTGTCCCGCGCGAGGGCGCCGACGACGATGGCGAGGCGGAGGAGCACCAGGCCCGAGAGGAGGGCGGAGCCGAGGGCGAGCAGCGGGATCTCGCGGCCGTCCTCCGGGGTGTGGACGAGGATGAGCGCGGGGCCGGTGAGCAGCGCGAAGGCCAGGAACGCGAGCCGGGTCCGGCTGAGCCAGGCGATGGGGACGGGGTGTGGCACGGCGACGGCCCGCATCGACGGCAGCAGCGCCGCGACCCCCAGCAACGCGTACGTGGCCAGCCACAGGAGATCCAGCGGGCCGCCGTCGACGGCCGTGCCGTCGGCCACCTGGAAGGCGTACAGGGTGTCGGCGGCGAACTGGAGCCCGAGGCCGCCGACCAGCAGCCCGAAGGAGACGCCGCGCGGCCCGGGCGTCGCCACCATGCCGATGGCCACGCCGATGATGACCAGGTCGCCCAGCGGGTACGCGGCCCCGATGGCGAGCGCGAGCGAATCCCCCTCACCCAGGAGCACGGGACGGACCAGGACGACCCAGCCCGCGAGCGCCACGGCCACGGCCAGGATCGCGGCGTCGAGGAGGCCGGAGCGATCGCCCCGGTCCACGCGGACGGCGATCACCAGGAGGACGGCCAGCATCAGAGCGGGGTAGCCGAGGAGGTAGGCGATGTCCGCGCTCGACGGGAAGGGCTGCTCGCCCAGCGCGTCGAGGACCATCCAGATGACGTCCCCGGTCGCGAACAGCAGCACGCCGGCGGCGATGAGCAACCAGGGGCCCCGGTGGTCCGGCCGATGGTGGCGGATGCCGGCCAGGACGGCGATCCCGGCAAGCACCCCGACCAGGCTGTACGCCATGTCCCGTGGAAGCTGGGCGAGACCCGGCAGGTAGTAGACGGCCGTGAGCACCCCGAGCAGGGCGAGGAACAGCAGCGCCGGGCGAATGCCGGCACGCCTCGCTGGGTCGCTGAGCGGCGTGGAGGTGGGCAAGAGGGAGCGCTCGCTGCTTGTGGTGCCGTCCCTTGGCCCGCACAGGGTCGGCCGCGGAGACGCCCGCTGGGAATGGCCCGATCGGGGTAGGGTCTGCCCCGGATCGGGGAACGCCGGGAATCGCGAACGCCGCCGGGGGTCCCGGCGGCGTCGTTCCGCGCTGGTGGAGGACGCGCCCCGCGGGCGCGTCCTCCTCGCGGCTTCGTCAGTGCGAGCAGGAGCGCGGCGCGCCGGCCTCGTCGGCGGTGCGGAAGCTGGAGCCGCAGCCGCAGCCCGAGACGGCGTTCGGGTTGTTCACCGTGAACCCCGCGCCCATCAGCGTGTCGACGTAGTCGATCTGGGAGCCCTTGATGAGCGGGACGCTGTTCGCGTCGATGTAGACGCGGACACCGTTCGCGTGGAGGACGTTGTCGTCCGCCGTGGGCTGGTCCTCGAGCATCATCCCGTAGCGGTAGCCGGAACAGCCTCCGGAATAGACGTAGACGCGGAGACCGATCTCCGGGCTCGTCTCCTCCTTGGTCAGCTCCGCAAGCTTGATGGCGGCGGCGTCGGTGAGCGAGACGACGGTCGACGGGGCGTCGAGCATGGAAAGGTCTCCTTCGGGGTCGCTGGCTCCGCACCGACCCGGGTGCGTGAACTCCGCCGATCCTACGCATCGCAACGGATTTCGTCCAGCACCTCCGCCAAAACTACGTCAGTTGGGGGAGCGGCCCCGTGGCTCGGGAACCCGCGGGGGCGGAGCGGCGTCCGGGACGGGCGGCTGCGTCGCCGCGAGACCGGACCGAGGAACAACGACCGTGTGGAAGCGTCCCAGCCAGCCGCGCGAGCCGATCGCGCCGCCGTCGACCCGAACGTGGCAGCGCCCTCCCGCCTGCCGTCGCACGTCCGCGCGGCTGGCCGCCGCTGCCTCGCTCGTCGCGCTCGTGGCGACCGCGTGCGGGGCCTCGTCGGGCACGCCCTCGACGCCCGCGCCCGCCGGTGGCGGGCCCTCTGCTCTGCCGTCGTCCGCGGTCCCGTCGTCCGCAGTCCCGTCCCCGGCGGACCCGTCCCCGGCCGGGGCAGCGGGACTCCTGCTCGAGGTCACGACGGAGGGCGGCTTCATCAACCCGGCCGCGACGATCGGCGCCCTTCCCTCGCTCGTCGTGGAGACGGATGGCACCATCTACACGCCCTCGCGGGATTCCGCCCCGGCGCTGGCGCCCGCCATCACCGTCCGCGACGTGGGTGCAGCCGGCGCCGGGGCCATCACCGACGCGATCCGGGCCGCCGGGCTGGACACGGAGGGCTCGGGCGGAATCATGGCCGACACGGGCGCCGCGGTGTTCACGGTGGACCTTGGCGGGGCCGAGATGGTCAGCCGGTTCGCGGGCGGGGGCGGCCCGGGGCCTGGCGTGCCCGGCGGCCACGGCGGCCCGGGAGCCAGCGCGGACCCGTCCTCGCCCGGGGCGGCGGCGTTCGACCTCCTCGCGCGCCTCACCGACCCGACCGTCGACTGGGCCGGCTCGACCGGCTCGCAGGCCGCCTACGTGCCCGTCGGGTACCGCATCTTCGTGGCGCCCACTGCTGACGCCGCCAGCGCGGGAATCCCGTGGCCGCTCGCGGGGACCCCGGCCGAGTTCGGGGCGCCGGCCGCGGTCGACCACGGGGTCGACGGGCTGCGGTCCGGGGTGGTCCTCGCGGCCGATGCGGGCCCGCTTGCGCCGCTCCTCGGCGCGGAGCCCGGGTCGCCGGTCACGGCCGGCGGCAAGACCTGGAATGTCTGGGTACGGCCGCTGTTCCCGCACGAGCTGGGCGGATAGGCCGCCACCCTCGCATCCAGGCGGCGTCGCGGCCTATCCGTCGCCGGCGACCGCCGCTTCGGCCGCCTGGGTGGCCGGGGGCCCGACGGCGGCACCCTCGGGCGTGGAACCCCGGCCTCAGCCCTCGACGCGCTCCACGATCGTCGCGATCCCCTGGCCCACGCCGATGCACATGGCCGCGAGCCCGTAGCGCCCGCCGGTGCGCGCCAGCTCGTGGACCAGCATCGTGGCCAGGCGGGCGCCGGACGCGCCGAGCGGGTGGCCGAGGGCGATCGCCCCGCCGTTGGGGTTCACGCGCGCGGGATCGAGCCCCAGCTCGTCCATGCAGGCCACGGACTGGCTCGCGAACGCCTCGTTGAGCTCCACGACATCGAGGTCGGCAGCCGTCAGCCCGGCTCGCTCCAGGGCCTTGCGGATCGCGGGCACCGGCCCGATGCCCATGACGTCGGGGTGCACGCCGGCCACGGCCGTGGCGACGACCCGCGCCATCGGCCGCAGGCCGAGCGAGCGCGCGCGGTCCGCGTCGGCGAGCAGGAGCGCGGCCGCCCCGTCGTTGATCCCGGAGCTGTTGCCGGCCGTCACGGTTCCACCGTCACGGAAGGCAGGCCGCAGCGCCGCGAGGGCCTCGGCCGTGGTGTCGGCGCGGGGATGCTCGTCGCGGTCCACCACGGTGACGGCGCCCTTGCGGCCCGGGACCTCGACGGGAACGAGCTGCCCGCCGAACCGCCCGTCGGCGATGGCAGCAGCCGCGCGCCGCTGGCTCTCCAGCGCGAACGCGTCCTGGCGCTCCCGGGTCACGCTCCACTGGTCCGCGACGCACTCGGCCGTCTCGCCCAGGGAGATCGGCGGGTAGGACGCCTGCATCCGGGGGTTCACGAAGCGCCAGCCGAGGGTCGAGTCCTCCATGGCCCGTGCACCGCGGTCCCAGCCGGCCTCGGCCTTGAGCATCACGTAGGGGGCACGCGTCATGGACTCCACGCCGCCCGCGATGAAGACGTCGCCGTCGCCCGCGCCGATCGCGTGGCTGGCGGTGTTGACCGCCTGGAGGCCGGACCCGCACAGCCGGTTGACGGTCTGACCCGCGACCTCCACGGGCAGGCCGGCCAGGAGCGCCGCCATCCGGGCGACATTGCGGTTGTCCTCGCCTGCCTGGTTGGCGCATCCCAGCACCACGTCCTCGACCAGGGCGGGGTCGATCCCGGTGCGCGCCACGATCGCACGGATCACGGTCGCGGCGAGGTCGTCGGGACGCACGGATCCAAGCGCTCCCCCGTAGCGCCCGATAGGCGTGCGGACGGCATCGATGATCACGGTCTGGCGGAGGGGTCGATCGAGTGTTCGGGCCATGTGCCGATTGTAGGAGCAGGAGCCCGTGGACCACGCTCGACACCGGACGCCGGCCCGCGGGAGGACCTCTGTACCTGGCTCGTCGAAGGGCGGGCCATCCGATGGTCCTGATGCTTCGCGAGGCAAGGAGCGTTGTAATGGAACCATCCATACGGCCGCCCAGCCAGTCAGCCGCATCCGGTGTCCAGCGATGTCCGCACTGCCCCGATTCCGACGAGGTTCCGCCGGGGTTCGGCATGCCCCGTGGGGGCGCGGCGGGAGGCGCGGCCGGAGCCGCGGCCAGGCCCTGGTCGAGTTCTCGCTGGTGTTCCCGCTGTTCCTGACCGTGATGCTGGGCATCATCGAGTTCGGGTTCGCCTTCAACGCCGTGCTGGCGGTCAACTTCGCCAGTCGCAACGCAGCCCTCACGGCCGCGGAGGGCGGTGACGGAGAGGGCACCGACTGCCTCGTCCTGCGGGCGGTCGAGAGCGACATCACGGCCCCGGCGGACCGCGCCCGGATCGGCCACGTGGACATCTTCCGGTCCGACAAGAACGGGGACCAGATCGGGGACGCGACCGTCTATGCGCGCTCCGAGGGCTCCACGACGTGCACCTACGCCGGCGGGACCACGGTGACGGTCCCGTATGCGCTGGTCCAGGACGGCTACCCGGTTGCCGACCGGTGCAACACCCTCGCGGGCTGTGAGGCGGGACGGACGCTGGACCTCGTGGGCGTGCGGATCACCTACACCCACGTCTGGGTCACGCCGCTGCGCAACTTCGTCGGCGGCAATCCCGGCGGCTTCACGTTCGACCGGTCCAACGCGACGCGGATGGAGCCGGTCCTGTGAGGCGCCGGGTCGCGCGGCATCGCGAGGAGGGGCAGGCCATCGTGGAGCTCGCCCTGATCATGCCCGTCTTCATGCTGCTGCTGCTGGGCATCCTGGAGTTCGGGATGGCCTTCGACCACCTGATCACCATCAGCTACGCGTCCCGCGAGGGCGCCCGGACGGGCGCCGCGCTCGTCAACGGCGGCGGGACCCTCGGCTGCTCGGCGGGCCAGTCGCCCAACGCGGCCAGCGTGGACGCGCAGGTCGTCGCCGCGGTGGAGCGCGTCCTGACCTCGCCGGGCTCACAGGTGGCCTTGAGCCGCGTGAGCCAGATCCGGATCTACCAGGCGACGAGCACGGGGGCGGAGACCGGCAGCGTCAACGTCTGGACCTACACGCCGGGCGTCGGGCCGGTCGTCGACGGCGACCCGCTGGACTTCTCCGCCTCGGCCTCCGGCTGGACGGCCTGTTCCCGCGTGAACACGCTCCCGGCGCCGTCGATCGGCGTGACGATCCGGTACCGCTACGCGTTCAACACGCCCCTCGGCGGCATCCTCGGGTTCTTCGGGGGTGGAGGCCAGACCGGTCTGGACGTGACCGATCGCTCGGTCATGGCCATGAACCCCACGCAGTAGGGCGGACATGGGCCCCGCGGGCGGACGGCCGCTCAAGCGTGCGAAGCCCCAGGGTGGTCAGGCCCTGGTGGTCTTCGCCATGTCCATCATGCTGTTCCTCGGCATGTGCGCCGTGGTGGTGGACGTGGCCTGGTACTGGGCTGGCATGCTCCGGATGCAGCGAGCGGCCGATGCCGCGGCCCTGGCCGGCGTCGTCTACCTGCCCGGCAACGCGGCCTCCGCCGTGACCGCCGCGCGGGCCGAGTCGACCAAGAACGGGTTCACCGACGGCAGCTCGGGCGTCACGGTGACCGTCGCGCCGGACGCGGCCAACAACCGTGCGCTGCGGGTCCGGGTCAGCGGGTCCGTGCCAACCTTCTTCATGCGGCTGTTCGGCATCACCACGATCGCGGGCGTGCGGAACGCGAAGGCCGAGTACGTGCTGCCGGTCCCGATGGGCAGCCCGGAAAGCACCTACGGCATCTTCGGCACGCTGCGCACCCCGGACGGCGGCAGGTGGGTGCCGTCGACGACGTCCGGCACCACGTCGGCGCTCCTGCCGACCACCGCTCCTTCGGGCAACTGGACGACGCCGCTCAACGCCATCAGCAGCACGGACGCCAACGCCTCGGCGACGAAGAACGCGGTCGCCAACCCGTACGAGGCGTGGAGCGGCTTCAACGTCGCGATCCCCGGCAGCGGGACGCTGGCGGTCGATGGCATCGAGGTCTCCGCCCGCGCGAGTGGGACGGCGGCCGGGTGCGTCCTGGGCGTAGCGCTCACCTGGGACGGCTCAGCCGTCAGCGGTATGGGCACCAACTGGACGGCGACGCAGAACCTGACCCTGGGGGCCGCGAACACGTGGACGACTCCCTCGACTGGCGGCCCGACGTCGACGTGGGGCCGGACCTGGGTGGAATCGGAGCTCGCGAACGCGAAGCTCCGCGCGCGCCTCCAGTACACGGGCTCGGGCTGCTCGGCCGGCACGGTCGTCTCCGTGGACGCGATCTGGGTCACGATCTCGTGGACCCGCACCACCAACGTATGGGTCCCCGACCCGCCGATCGACGGGCCGAACGGGGAGAGCCTGGCCGCCCGCGGCTTCTGGGGAACGATGCTGTCCCAGGGCGCGGCGGACATCAACGGTGACGCCTACCTGCCGTACTACGAGACGCCGGGCGGCGCGACCAACGCCGAATACGCGCCGACCAAGTTCTACGACTACGCGGTCTATGTGCCGCCCGGCGCGGCGAGCGGCGAGCTGCAGATCTTCGACCCGGTGTTCTGCGGCACGGACGGCGGCGGCCAGTTCGGGACCGGAGACCGCTGGTTCAGCACCAGCACCAGCCCCGTCTCGGCGTTCTACACGCTGTGGGACACACAGGAGACCCTGTACGACACGACGGACGACACGCTGGTCGCCGACTCGGGGACGCTGTTCCGGCGGATCCAGTCCCTGGACGCGGACCTCTACTCGGGCAGCCTGCCCACCGGGAGCTACACGAGCTGCACGGCGGGGGCCGTGTCCGATCCGACCGATGGCCGCTACTGGCACAACCGCTGGTGGCCGATGGTCAGCAACCTCACGGGGGGCACGGAGGGCAAGACGTACCGCCTCCGGACCTCGTCCACGGACCCGGGCAACAGCACCGACCAACGGAACTCGAACGCCATGAACAGCTTCGCCCTGTGGTCGAAGGCCAGCGGGGGGTCACCCCGCATCTACGGCCTGGGCGCCATGGAGACCTACGAGCCGCTTCCGAAGAGCGCGTCGTCGACCTTCTACCTCGCCCAGATCGATGACGTCCACGCCGGCAAGACGCTGGTCATCAGCCTCTGGGACCCGGGCGACACGCCTGACGACATGTCGTCCTCCGTCCAGATCCTCATTCCGGGATCTGCCGGCTATTCGGCGGCGACGCTGAAGTGGTCGTCCGCCAAGGGGACGTCGGCCGGCGGCGTGTCCGCCTGCACGGGCGTCACCGGAACCGGCACGACCATCACCGCCAACTCGGGGAACGGCACCACGTCTGCCAAGAAGTTCAACGGCTGCTGGGTCACGATCGAGGTCCCGATTCCCGCCGGGTACACGGCGCCCACCCCCCCGGGCGAGATGGAGCCCGGCTGGTGGAAGATCAAGTACATGACCGGCGCCTCGTCGAGCGATTACGGGTTCGACGTCACGACCTGGCAGGTCACCATCCGCGGCAACCCGGTCCACCTCGTCCTCCCCTGACCGGGAATGGACCACGGCGCGAGGCCGGCGAGCGAGGCCCCGGCCGATGTGCCCGGTCTCAGCGGCCCCTCCAGGCCGGGGCGCGCTTCTCGAGAAACGCGACCATGCCCTCGCGCTGGTCCTCGGTCTCGAACAGACCCTCGAACTGGTCGCGCTCGAGGCGCAGCCCCTGCGCCAGCGATAGCCCCTGTGCCGCCACCACGGACGCCTTGGCGGCCGCGACCGCGAGCGGCGGCATGGCGGCGATGCGCCCGGCCAGGTCCAGCGCGCGGTCGATCGTCTCCGTGGCCGGCACGACCTGGGTGACAAGGCCCATCGCCTCCGCCTCCCTCGCGCCGATCCGGCGGCCGGTGAGGACCAGCTCCATCGCCCGGGCCTTGCCGATCGCCCGCGCAAGGCGCTGCGTGCCGCCGGCGCCCGGGATGATCCCGAGGCGGATCTCGGGCTGGCCCAGCTGGGCGTCGTCGCCCGCCACGAGCATGTCGCACGCCATCGCCAGCTCGCATCCCCCGCCAAGAGCGAAGCCCCTGACCGCGGCGATCACGGGCGTCCGCAGGTGGCCGATGCGGTCGAGGACGGCAAACGGGTCCGCGTCGTGCAGCGAGTCCGGCGTCTCGCCTGCCAGCTCGCGGATGTCGGCGCCGGCCGCAAACGCCCGGTCCCCGGCGCCCGTGATCACGATCGCGTGGCAGGCCGGGTCCGCGTCGAGGACCGCGAGCAGGTCGCCCAGCTCCGCCACGAGCCGGAACGAGAGCGCGTTGAGGGCATCCGGACGATCCAGGGTCAGCAGCGCGACGGCATCGAGCGGCACGTCGCCGGCCGGGAAGGCGACCCGCACGAGGGGGCGGTCCTCGCCTGTCGCGTCCATGTCCTGGTCCGTCATGCGTCAGCCCTCCGGCGACTCGGGCTTGCCGGCAACGGTGGCCGTCGTCGCCCGCTCGATGCGCAGGTAGCGCTTGCGGTGGTACAGCAGCGGCGGGGCGGCGGGCTCGTCCAGCGCCAGCCCCTGGACCGCGCCTACGTAGAGGTAGTGGTCGCCCACCTCGAACCGCTCGACGACCTCGCACTCCATGGCGGCGATGGCGCCCTCGAGCAGCGGCAGGCCCGTCTGCCCGGGCCGCCAGGCCGCGCCGCAGAACGCGTCGCGGCTGGGCGTGACGTTGGCGCCCGCGAAACAGTCCGAGAGCCATTGCTGGTCCTCGGCCAGCACGTTGACCGCGTACCGGCGGGACACGTCGATGGCCGGCACGATGAACCGCCTCCGGTCCAGGGCGATCACGATGATCGCGGGCTCCAGGCTGACGGACGTGAGCGCGTTGACGGTGATCCCCGCGGGACGGTCCCCGTCGAAGGCCGTCACCACGGTGACCCCGGTCGCGAACTGGCCCATCACGGTGCGGAAGTCGGCGGTCGAGACGTTCACGGCGGAGAGCATACGCGGGCGGGGCGCCCCGACACGCGGGCGGACACGGACAGGGCTTGCGACGCCGTGGCTGCCATCCTCGAGGCTGGCGTCGACGCCTTCCCGAGCCGCCGATCCACGTGCGTGCACCTGTGCCCGATGGCATAGGTCAATTGCCGTGTGACTACCGGGGGGCGGACTTTCGGGCTGTGTCATCCGACCTCCCCGCAGCCCGGAGTTTGTATCGCCCGACCGGTGGGCGGCTCCGGCCATCTCGGCCAGAGTGTCCTTGAGCGACGCACAGGCAGCGTCGCCACCGGTGTCGAGGCGTTCCTGCGGGACACCCGGCGCCCCAAGAGGAGGATCAGTTGATGACTGACCCGACCCC
>Ga0302323_100001735_pt1 | contig 17686 bp, 10 predicted proteins | sample Fen_T0_3_FD_201950 | JGI IMG/M metagenome (GOLD analysis project Ga0302323, IMG submission 201950) | Peat permafrost microbial communities from Stordalen Mire near Abisko, Sweden - Fen_T0_3 | ecosystem: Environmental > Terrestrial > Soil > Wetlands > Permafrost | place: Sweden: Abisko... | reverse complement strand
GCGCTTCGGATGACGCCGCAGCTCCTGGATCACGGGCGCCATCTTGATGGCCTCGGGCCGCGTTCCGATCACGCTCAGGATGGTCTTCATGCTCTGGGTCTCCTCAATCGGCATGTGCCTCGGTCGCGTCGGGGAGCAACGCGTCCAGCGACCGCAGACGCACGCCGCGGTTACCGAGGCGGGTCGCGAGCGGGCCGCGCAGGAGCTCCCGCGGCACGTAGAGCGTGCTGTCTGCCGGCAACGAATCGAGCGCAGCCTCAGTGACGAAGGTCAGTGGTCGTTTCAGCGCCAGACGCATGAGCGCGTGCCGTTGTGCCAAGTCCGACGCGTCCGGAGGTTCGGCCAGGGGATCGAACACGAGCAACCCGGGCCAGCGTGTGTCGCTCTTGCGCGCCTCGCCGAACGCGCGCCGCACTGACCGCAAAGCGTGAGCGTTGACCCGCCAGGCGTTGTCCAAGAGTTTGCCGGTGTGCGTGCGGAAGGTTTCGGCATAGCTCGTCTTTGTGAACTCGTAGATCATGCTGCGCGGCGCGAGCGGTTGCGCGGTGCGGGCGATGAAGGACAGCTCCTTGGGCTGCAACACGACGCCCTTGCACTCACTGCCGCTTTCGAGCACATAGGTCGGCTTACCGAGAAGCGCAGCAAGACCCAGGAAACCGACCGTGGCCTTGTCCGAGGCGTGGCCCCAATCGCGATAGCCGCAATCGGTGTAGAGCGAAAGGCCCAAGACGTCGGCGCGCGACATCCAGTCGAAGATGTCCAAGGCCGCGAAGGCGGGCCGGCCCAGCGCGAACTTCTCGGCCATGGCACCGTTGAACTGGAGCATGAAAGGCACATCCCGATGGGCTTTGCTCTTCCACAGCGTGCGGCACGCGTCGAGCTGGGCCACGACCCAGGCATTGACCGCCGCCGCAAAGTCCCAGTAGGCGAGCTCAGCGTCCCCAAAGGCCGGGTCGTGCTCGTTACGCGGCAGCGGGACCTCGGCGAAAGATGAGAAGCGCGCGCGGTAGCGGCGGTTCAGCTGCTCGAGCGAGCCGGCGGTCACGCGCTCCAGGTAGTGACGGTAGACCTCGCGCGCGAACGGCGTGTACTGGCCGATCTCGTACGAGTTCGCGTGCGCATCGAAGCAGAGCAGAGAGCCGCGCTGCGAGACGAAGGGCTCGTTGAACAGTCCCACCCCAAACGCCAGGAGATTCTCGCGTCCGGAAAAGTGCTCGGCGTAGAAGGCGGTCTCCTCTCGGAGCCAGGCTTCGTAGTCGGGCTTGCCGACAGTCGCCAGGAAGAAGCCGGGCGTCGCATGGCCAGAGGGCAGCCGGCCTGGGGCAGTGAGGACGTTCGTGTAGAGCCAATTGTTGCGCGCGGCCGGGTCGCTGGCGAACCAGCTGCCGTCGATACGGTTGAGCAGCACCGCCACGCGGCGTTCTTGGGTGCGATCGAAGATGTGGCCCAGTGTCGCCAGGCTGCGCGGGTCCTCCCAGATGTGTGGCGGCGGCACGACATTGAGAATCTCGACGCCTTGGTCGAAGACGAACGTGAGCAGGCGGTCGGCATCCTCAGGGCTGTTGATGAAATCCCAATGCAGCGTGAACCCAACGCGCGGGCGCGCCGAAGCTCGTTCCTCGCGTAACGGTTCGGCGGACGCGGTGCAGACGAAGCTGCCGAGACAGAAACACAACCCTGCACGCAGCCAGACCTGTATCATGGGTGCTCACGGGCGGGCGAGTCACCTGCCGGGCGCCGCGCCGTGCGGGCGCAAGGTACCATACCCGCGGCCGTGCTACCATTACCGCCCGCGCGTGGCGTCCGCCGGCCGCCGCGTGGTACCTAACGGCAGGGCCGCGGAACGACTGTCCGACATGTTGCGATCTCTTTGGGCTCGATTGGGACGTCTAGCTGCGTTCGGGGCGCTTTGCGTGCTGGCCTTGGTGTTGGCTGGCCCTAGCGTAGCCGCGGCAGATGCCGCGCCTCAACGCGTCCTGATTGTCTACGAGCCGGGCCGAACGCTTGACGTGAGCGCGGAAGGCGACGCACTGCAGTTGCGTCAGCTCTTGGGCCACTTCTCCGTTGACGTGACGGTGATCTCGGCCAACGCGTACAAGGGCGGCACTCTGAGCACGTACGCAGTCGGCTTCTACGTAGGCTTCTCGACAGCCTACGCGCCGCCCGCGGCCTTTCTCGACGACGTCTTCAAGACCTCGCGCACGTTCGTCTGGCTCAACGCCGGGCTGGACGATCTCGGACGTGGCCGCGACCTGGGCGCTCGCTACGGTTTCCTCTACCGGGGCTTCGTGAAGGAGTCGGCCTACGACGTCGTGATCGCGGACGAGAACCGATTCCCGCGCATGGAGCGGGAGATCAACCTCGTACAGATCGTCGACTCGGAGAAGGCCCAGGTGTTGGCGACGGCCAGCAGCACCAAGCGCTCCGTCCCAGACACGCCGTACATCGTTCGCGCTGGCTCGTTCTGGCTCGTGGCCGATTCGCCGCTCTCTTATGCCACGGAGGCAGATCGTTACCTGCTGTTCTCCGACCTGCTGCACGACATGCTCGGCGAGCAACACGCCAGCTCGCACAGCGCGATCATTCGGATCGAAGACACGAACCCCTTTTCGGACCCAGAGACCCTGCGCACCGTCGCCGACCGACTCGCAAGCCTGGGCGTGCCGTTCCTGGTCGGCGTTACCCCCTTCTACGTCAACCCGGCCACGGGCACGCGCATCGCGATGTCGGCCAAGCCGGACTACGTGGACGCTCTGCACTACATGATGGAGCGCGGCGGCACAGTGGTGATGCACGGCACCACCCACCAGTACAAGGGCGAATCCGCCAGCGATTACGAGTACTGGGACGAGAGCGGCGACCGGCCCATCCCTGACGAGACGCGCGCCTCTGTCGAGCGGCGCGTGCGTGACGGGCTGCTGGAGTGTCTGCGCAACGGCGTCTATCCGCTGCTGTGGGAGACGCCACACTACGCCGCCTCAAAGTTGGACTACTCCGTCTTCGCGGCGCACTTTAGCTCCGCCATCGAGCAGCGCCTGGTCGCAGAGCGGCTCGATTACAGCCAGTACTTTCCGTACATCATTCGGCGTGACGTCTACGGTCAGACGATCTACCCGGAAAACCTGGGCTACGTGCCGCTAGAAGGCGGGGAGCGACAGCAGACCGCGACCGTGGAGAAGCTGCTGGGTTTCGCGCAGGCGAATTTGATCGTACGCGACGGCTTTGCGTCGGCCTTCTTCCACCCCTTTGTTCCGGTCGCGCGACTGGAGCAGCTCGTGCGCGGTCTGAAGGATCTGGGCTACACATTTCTGGATCTCAGAGACGCGCAGCACGTGGTCAAGCTGGACGATCGCGCCATCGTGTGTGGCAACGGCAAGGTGTCGGTCGATCTAGACGGCGAGTATCTGCTCGAAACGACGGTCGGTGAGCACGGCGTTGTCGTCAAGCGGGAGTTCTCCCAACACCGACTGCGCGGCCTGGTGGAGCGCGAGGTGCGGCTGCCGGCCCGCAACCTCTTCATCCTGGAACCGCGCGAGTACAGCGAGCGAGCGGAATCGCTCTGGGAGAAGGTGCGCGCCAAGACCAGCGCCATCGTGCGCGAGCACTTTCTGCGCCGCGAAGCCCGCCAGCCGGCCGACGTGCTGTATCTTTCGGACCCGAAAGCCACCGGCGGGGCATTGAACGACCAGCGCAGCCTGGTGGCGCCCTTCCAGGCCCTGAATGTGCCTGTGGAGAGCGTGTCCGTGGATTCGGACGCGCCTCTGGACCTGGCGCGGCACAACCTCGTCGTCGTTCCCTATAACGTCGCCGAGCTCTTGAGCGACGAGCAGATTGCGGCGCTCAAGGCCTACGTCGAGCACGGCGGCAACCTGATCACCGATTTCGCGACTCCGCTTTCACAGGCGCTGGGGATCGCGACGCGTGGCTCGAACGTGACCGTGGAACAGGTGCGCGATCAGTACTTCCCGGAAGAGACGTTGCGCTGGGGCCGCAGCGAGGTGATGAGCCGGTTCGAGCTGGTCGAGGGCGATGAGGTGTTCGCGATCGACGTGGTCAGCGAGACGCCGGTGGCCATCGGGCGGCGCTACGGCAAGGGGCACGTGGTCTTCTTCGGCACGCGCTTCGATCCGGTCGGCAGCGGGGGCTACTCGCGGTTCCCGTACCTGATGCACTACGTCGGGCGCTTCTGCTCGCTGACACCATTGGTGCGCCGCGAGCAGCTCGAGATGTACTTCGAACCGGGCTATCGTCACAACATCAGCGTCGACGAGCTCGCAGTGCGGTGGGCTGCCGCGGGCGTGCGCGTTATCCACGCCTCGGGCTGGGCCGAGTTTCCGAAGCACACCTACGACTACCGACGGCTGATCCAGTTGTGTCATGCCAACGGCATCCTGGTCTACGCCTGGATCGAGCCGCCGCAGGTAACTGAGAAGCTCTGGCGGGAGCACCCCGAATGGCGCGAGAAGAACTACAAGGGCGCGGATGTACGCCCCTCGTGGCGCTACCCGGTGGCGCTCACCGATCCAGCCTGTCGTTCCGCGGCGTTCGAACAGTACCGCCGGCTGTTGACAGCTTATGACTGGGACGGGGTCAACATCGGCGAGTTGTACTTCGAGGCTGGCCGCGGTTTCGAGGACGCGGAGCTGATGACGCCGCTGCATCCATCGGCGCGTGCCGAGTTCCGCCGGCGCTTCGGGTTCGACCCGCTGGAGCTCTTCGACCCCGCAGCAGCGCGCTACTGGAAACGCGATGCGGTGGCTGCCGCCGCCTTCGTGCGCTACCGCGCCGACACCGTGGTGCGCCTGCACGAGCTGATCCTGAACATGGCCGAGTCGGTTCGCGCCGAACGGCCGGGCTTCGACATCGTGGTCACGGCCATGGATAGCCTTTCCATGCCCACCTTGCGAGACTACGTGGGCGTGGACACGCGGCGCATTGCGGAGTTGACGGCGCATCACGACTTCACACTGCAAGTGGAGGACCCTGAGTCGATGTGGTCGCAGGACCCGCGGCGCTACGAGGCGATTGCTGCCCGTTACGCCTCGCTTGTGCCGGCGCAGCACTTGGCGCTCGACCTCAACATCCTACGGTTCCGGGGGCAGGCGGCGGTCACACCATTTCCGACACGCATTCCCACCGGCACAGAGAGTTCTTGGCTGGTCAACACGGCGTCGCAGAGCGGCCGACGAGTGACGATCTACTCAGAGTCCAGCGTGAATCAGCAGGACCTGCCATCGTTCAACGCCGCCTATGCCTCTGGTGCCAGCGTCGAGCGCACGGAGGACGGTTGGGGCATTCGCGCGCCCTTTCCGGTGGTCGTGCAATTGAGCGGGGATGCGCAGGAGGCCTGGGTCGACGACCAGCGCGTCTACAGCATCGGCGGCGGCCGTTTCCTTGTGCCAGAGGGCCAGCATCGCGTGCGGCCCGCGGCGAGCGGTTTGCAGGCGCTTCAGCCCGAGCGCCTGCACGCGCGCATGCTGTCGTTCACGGGAGGGCTGCGCTCTCTGCGCAGCTCGCCGCGCAGCGTCGACTTCTCCTATCACTCCGCCACGCGCGCCGTGGCCACCTTCGACAAGGAGCCGATCGCGTTGTTCGTCGACAAGGTCGAGATGGCCTGCACCCCGCTGAAGGGCACCGGACGCTTTGCGCTCATGCTGCCGGCAGGCGAGCATGAGGCCCTGGTCGTGACGCAGAGCACGGTCCTGTATAGCGTCGATTTCACCAGCGCCTGGTCCTCGTACCTGATCGCCGTGTTCGGCACGGTCTCGGGTGCGCTGCTGCTGGGGCTCTATCTGGCGGTGCGCGTGCGCCGTCCGTTCGTGCGACGGGCTTCACGGGTCTGACAAGCATGCTGCTCGCTATTGAGGTCGCCTTCATCCTGGCCGTGATCCTGATCTGGTTCATGATCGCGTACCAGCTCGTGCTGACCGTGGCCGGCTTCTTCCACATGCTGGCATCGGCTCGCGAGAGGGAGCTGATCGACGGGATGACGCTCGATCTGCCGCGGGTGGCCATCCTGATCCCTGCGCACAACGAGGCGCGGGTGATGAGGGACACGCTCACCGCGATGTTGGCCCTGGACTATCCCGTCGAGCGCTACGAGGTGATCGTCGTCGATGACGGCTCGACGGACGGGACTGGCGCGCTAGTGCGTGGCTTTGCCGAGCGGGACGCGCGTGTACGGCTGGTGAGCGTTGCTCCCGGGGAGGGCGGCCGCGGCAAGTCGCGCGCGCTCAACATCGGGCTCAGCCACACGGACGCTCCCTTCATCGCGGTCTACGACGCGGACAATTCGCCCGAACCGCCGGCCTTGCGCTACTTGATGGCGCAGCTCGTGCTGCACCCGGAGCTGGGCGCCGTGCTGGGCAAGTTCCGCACGGACAACTGGAGCCGCAACCTGCTGACGCGCTTCATCAGCGTCGAGACCCTGACCTTCCAGTCCATCGTGCAGGCCGGTCGCTGGAAGCTTTTTGGCGTATCGACTCTGCCCGGCACCAACTTCGTGATCCGACGCTCGGCGCTCGAGGCGATCGACGGCTGGGACGAGGACGCCATCACGGAAGACGCGGAGATGAGTATCCGCGTCTACATGGCGGGTCAGCGCATCAAGATGATCCCGTACGCGGTGACGCACGAGCAGGAGCCCGAAACCTGGAGCGTGTGGTTTCGCCAGCGCACGCGCTGGGTGCGCGGCAACAACTACGTCGCCCGCAAGTTCTTTCACCAGATTCCGAGCTTCACCAACAAGATGCTCGCGTTCGAGATCCTGTACCTGCTTTCGCTCTACTACGTCTTCTTCGTGGCGCTGGTGTGCTCGGATGTGCTCTTCGTAGCCAGCTTGTTCGGTCTCGTGTCGATCCCGTTGCCTGGCCCCTACACGACAGTCTGGGCGTTGGGGCTCGTGCTCTTCGTGATGGAGATACTGCTGGCGTTGTCGTACGACGAGCAGGACTCAATGGTGAATTTCGGCCTGCTGCCGCTGGCTTACTTCAGCTACTGCCAGCTCTGGATACTGGTTGTCGGCAAGGCCCTGTATCTGGACGTGGTCAAGCGCGAGCGGCAAACTTGGGTCAAGACCCCACGCTTCAGCCGATCCGCACGTGCCGGCCAAGATCCGTCCTGATCGTCGCCCTGTCCGTCAACGCGCGGCGAGATCTAGCTCGCCTCAGCGCGCGTCCATGGCCGCCCTGTCAGCTCACGGTAAAGGTCGCGGGCGACCTGGTCATCAACCCCCGACAGGACGACCTTGTGCGTTCCGTCCGAGCCGATCTCGAGCAGATCGGCAACCAGCACACATCGCGTCCTGACCGCGAGACGCGCGCTTCCAGCCGCCTCCGCCGCCCGCGAAAGACGCCAGCCGTTCGGCCGTCCCACCAGCGCTCTGAGCATGCCCATGCGCGTTTGCGACCCCGCCTGGTACGCACGCTCTCGGCAGGGTCCCTCCTCCTGAAAGATCTACGCCGCGTGAAGCCGTGCCGGATCTGCGCGCTTTCCTCTCTGCGCGAAGGGACCGTATCATCCGGAGGTCTGTCGGCTGACAGGAGGCGGAACGGCCGGCCCGCGTGTCCACCAACGACCGGAGCAGAGCATGATCGAGGAATCCTACGACGTCCGGGGCCCGCCGGCTGGATCTACCGCGCCAACGGAGACGTGCTGATGGAGCAGACTGAGGAGTCCATGGAAAACACGAGTGTTTCGCAGAAGGTAGGCCTGAGCGCATCGATGCGGCAGGGCTGGACGCGCCGCATCGAGGCCGAGCTGAAGGGCAACATCCTGCCGTTCTGGATGCAGCATGCCGTGGACAAGGTCAACGGCGGCTTCTACGGTGCGCTTAGCAATGACCTGCGGGTCAACAACGACGTGCCGCGCTCCGCCATACTCTGCGCGCGGATCCTCTGGACGTACTCTGCGGCGCAGAGGCTTTTCCCGAGCGACGCTCACCTCGAGATGGCGCGCCACGCCTTTGACTACCTCACGCGACGCTTCTGGGACCAGGAGCACGGCGGCGTCTACTGGATGCTGAACTCGCAAGGCCAGCCGCTCAACGACCGCAAACACGCCTATGTGCAGGCGTTTGCGATCTACGGGCTCTCGGAGTTCTATCGCGCGACGGCCGAGCCCGAGAGCCTGCGCCTGGCGAAGCAGCTCTTTGGTTTGCTCGAGAAGCACACCCACGACCGCGTGCACGGCGGCCACATCGAAGGCTGCGGCCGCTCCTGGAACCAGCCGGCCGACATGCGCCTGAGCGAGAAAGAGCCGGACTGCCGCAAGTCGACGAACACGATGCTGCACGTCATGGAGGCCTACTCCAATCTGCTGCGCGTGTGGGACGCTCCCGAGCTCCGCGACGCGCTGGCTGGCCTCATCGCAGTGCATCTCGAGCATATCGTCGACCTGGACAGCGGGCACCTGCGGCTGTTCTTCGATGACGCGTGGCACGAGATCTCCGGTCTCGATACGTACGACCACGAGGTCTCCTACGGTCATGACATCGAGGCGAGCTGGCTCTTGGTCGAGGCTGCCGAGGTGCTGGGGGACCGCGAGCTGCTGCGGCGATCGCAGGCGGCTGCTGTCAGGATCGCCACCTCCGCGCTTGTCGAAGGGCAGGGCAGAGACGGTCGACTGCGCGCGACACCCGCCGCTCACGAGCAAGCCGACGTCGAGTGGTGGGTCTCGGCCGAAGCCGTGGTCGGCTTCTACAACGCCTACCAGCTCTCGTCTTTGGCCCGCTTTGCCGACGCGGCGCGCTGGAATTGGGACTTCATCGAGACCTATCTTGTGGACCGACAGCACGGCGACTGGTTCAAGTGGCTGAATCGCAATGGGCAGCCGGATGCCACCAAGAACAAGGTTGGGCCATGGGAGTGCCCATATCACCACAGCCGCTGTTGCTTCGAGATGCTGCGCCGTCTGGCACAGGCGGGGTCGCAGACGCAAACGGGGACACCTTGACGTTTCGTTCGGGCCCGCCCAAGGTGTCCCCGATCACGGGTGGCGGAACCGGGCCACGCCGACCGTCAACCCAGCGACGAACGAGACCTTCTGGGCGCCGTGGCTGAGGCCGATATCCGCGCCGGCGTCGAGCACCAAACGCGGGGAGACTTTGTAGCCCAGCGCCCACAAGTTCGAGACGATGCGCGGATTCGAAGAGGTTGCACCGATGGTGTAGACCTCGGCCGTCAGCGACCAGTGTGCGCTGAGCGTGCGACTGACGCACACCGTTCCAGCAGGTTGGCGCTCATGGCCGCCGCCCGCCGAGGCCGGCAGGCCGAGCCATGTCACGATCGCGTTCGCGTCGACGTGGTACGGGCCGAGGTCGCGGCTAAAGAGGAGCATCAGCAGCGTATCGGTCTCGCCGCTGCCGAGCCCCTGGGCCGCGCTGGCGGTGGGTAGCTTCTCGGTGACCTGAACGGCGAGATCAAGGCCAAGTGGCCCGTTCTTCCAATAGCACCACTGCACGCCGAGCGTGGTGTCGCCGAATCCGCTGTTGGCCGGCGCACCGCGCGGTTGTCCTTGGCGCAGCCAGCCACTGCCGCCGATGCGTGCCTCAAGAGACGCCAGCAGCCCGAGCTTCAGCAGGAATGGGCTTGCCGAGAGGCTGCCGCCGTCGCGGGGCAGCGTGTGCTGGCCCCCGAACTCCAATTCCGCGACACCCTCCTGTGTCGTGCGCGCCGGCGTCGCAAAGCTCGGCCGGTTGGGATTGACCTCGATGGGCGGCTCATCTGCGAGTACGCACGTCGCTGCGAGCAGGACGATGGCTGCGGAGATCTGCGCACAGACGGGGACACCTTGACCTTTCGTTCGGGCTCGTCCAAGGTGCCCCCGATCACTCATTGGGGATCGGCCTGTCCAAGGTGTCCCGGGCCACTCAGGAGAGGCGGCTTCTGCCTGGCTCGCAGGAGCTCGACTACGGTCGGGATGAGTAGCAACCAAGCCAGGTGGCCCACCACGACTGCGCCCACCGGGTGGCCGACACGGAAATCCGAGTAGAAGGGGCGCGTGTGCGTCCATAGGCTGAAGTAGAGCACGAATGCGTACAATCCCGCCGTGGTCGAGAAGATCACCGCGCGGTTGAGGTTGGCCACGAACAGTAGGGCGACTGGGTATGCGATGTACTGAATGCCATAGCCTGGCGCCAGAAACAGAAAGGCGGCGAGGACGCACGCGCCCAGCTCCCTTGCGCTCCACGGCCGACCTCTGGCCAGGTTCACACCGGCCAGGACCAGTGGAACCAGGATCGCGAAGTGGGCACCGCTTTGCTCCCAGAATGTCATCAGGTGGAAACGCTGGATGAGCGTGCCCCAATTTGCATTCGTCTTCAACGCGGACAGGATCGAGAGGATCCCCCAGTTTCCAGGGACGGGGCGGTAGGTCAGGACGTGAGCGTAGAACCCTTGCCAGTGCCAGATCGCGATCGGAACGAATGGCAGCACGCCAAAAGACAGTCCGACGGTGAAGCGTGCGGCCCTTCGCCAGTCACCCCAGCAGGAGTAGAGCACAGGGATCAGGAGCACCGGGATGAGCTTGACGTTGATGCTGGCGCCGAGCGCTAGCCCTGCGAGCAGCGGTCGCTGGCGGTCGACCAACAGCGTGGCAGCCAACGCCAGAGCCACACACAGCGCATCGGTGTTGCCGTGGTAAGCGGAAACCAAGAGTGAGGCAGGATTCCAACAAAAGAGAGCCACCACCAGCGCGGCGCAACGGGCGCTCTTGCGTTGCCATGCCCAGTAGATCAACGCAGCAGCCCCTGTGTCGGCCAGCAGTTGCGGGATCTTGAACAAGACGTCGAATCGCACGCCGGTCGTCGCAGCCATGACGTAGAGCAGATGGGCCAGAAGCCCCATCAAGGGAGGGTGGTTGAAATCCTGGGTGTTGTCGTACAGGAAACCGAGCCCGTACAGGTCGATGTCCGCAGCAAAGAGCCTCCAGGTGACCATGTCGTTGCTGCCCAGCGAGTGCTGGATCACCCAGATGCGAGCCAAGAGACCCAAGAGCCCCACGCCGAGCAGGATGAGAGTCGCAGGCTGCTGGTTCGATGCCCAGCGGGAGAGCCGGGCTGTCTTCGCCACCATGTCACCCCCAGGAGCCACGCTGAGGCCTTCGCGATCCTTGTGCGCTGCCGCCTCTGGCGATCGCTGTCGCACGCCTACCAACGGTTGGCGGAAGCCTTGGTCTGCGTCGGCTGCGCCAAAGTTACCACAAGGGAACCTTGCGCGAGGCGCTGGCCCCGGCTGCGTGATGGCCCATGCTGCGCGGCCGATCTGGGGAGGCGACCCGCTTACGACGCGACGCCGGCTTCACATAGAATTAGATCGAGTGTCCGCGACGGACCGGCAGAGAGGGACTCATGAGTAAGGCTAAGGTCGCCATCATCCGAACCGAACCACGCCGAGTGCTCGACGACGTGAACCGGGTCTTCGAGCTGGCCGATGGCCCTACGACACTCGCGCCCGGCCGCACCACGATCCTCAAGGACAACATCAGCTGGCACTATCCGTTTCCCGCGGCCAACACCACTCCGTGGCAGCTCGAGGGCGCGATCCGCGCGCTGCGGCGGCACGGTTTCTCAGACCTGACTTGTGTGCAGAACAAGACCGAGGTCACTGACGCGCACAAGGGCGAAGATCTCAACTTCTATCGCCCGCTCTTCGAGGCTTACGGCATCGAGGTGCGCTTCAACTTCGTCGACAAGGACATCACCTGGGTCCCGTACAAGCCGCAGGGACGGCTCCTGGTGCTGGATCGCATCTACGGCGACGATCTTCGTATCCCAGACTACTTCATCGGCAAGAACATCGTTCACCTGCCCACGGTCAAATGTCACATCTACACGACCACCACTGGCGCGATGAAGAACGCCTTTGGCGGCCTGCTGACGCACAAGCGGCATCAGACGCACACGGTCATTCACGAGACGCTCGTGGACCTGTTGATGATCCAGAAGGAGATCCACCCGGGTCTGTTCTGCATCATGGATGGCACGACAGCTGGTGACGGCACCGGGCCGCGCATCATGCGGCCAGTGAAGAAGGACGTGATGCTGGCGAGCGCCGATCAGGTGGCCATCGACGCAGTGGCGGCGAAGATCATGGGCTTTGATCCGATGGCGATACGGTACATCGCGCTGGCGCATGAGGCCGGGCTCGGCGTGGGCCGGCCGGAAGAAATCGAGATCGTTGGTGACCTTGATGCGGCACGCGAGAACTGGCACTTCAAGATCGGGCTGTGCTTTCACCAGTTTGCGGCTTGGGTCACCTGGTTTGGCCCGACGCGCTTCTTGCAGGGATGGTTGACGCGGCCGCCGCTGCTCTACCTCGGCAACTTCTACTCGTCCTTCTACCACGACGTCCTGCACTGGCGCCTGAAGGAGCATCGCGTTTACGAGCGCTGGCTGGAGGAATCGGAGTGGGGCCAGCTCTTTGAGCACTACCGCGGCGGTCCGCTGGGAGTGCCGCCGCCACCGCGCCACAACTGAGTATTAGACCTTGCCGCGACGCGCCTCGAGCTGCTGACGGATCTCCGCCATGCGCTCCCGTGTGAGCGGGTAGAGGAAGACGGCCAGGAGCGCGATCGTCAGGCCCACGGCTGGGATGAGCGCGAAGTTGAGGCGTATCTTCGTGACTGTCTCGACCGATTGCTGAGCCTTCTGAGCGTCGAAGCCGGTCGCGTTGAGTACGACGCCCGAAAGGAACATGGTCAGGGCAGACGAGGCCTTCATGATCCACGAGCTGCATGCGGAAAACGCCCCTTCGCGCCGCTTGTGGCTGCTGATCTCGTCGTAGTCCATGACGTCGGCTCCCATCGAGCCGTGCATCACCCAGAGCGCCGCGCCGGCTAGGCCGATGGCGCCAGAGGCGATGAGCTGCATCCACGGGATCGCCGGGTTGTAGAGCCACCATGTCGCCAGGAACGCGACGACCCCGAAACCGATGTCGATCATCAACGCGCGACGCTTGCCGAGCCGTCGTGAAAGCACGTTGATCATCGGCACGCCCAGGAGCGCCCCGAACATCGCCGCCAAGCCCATGTGGCCGTTCCATGCCGAGCCCGCCTGCTGGTCTCCGCCTGCGACGTAGAAGATCGTCGTGTACTGGCCCAGCTGGCCCACGATGGCGCTGCCCATGTTGAAGCTCAGTCCGATGACCACGATCATCAGAAACGGCTTGACCTTGAGAGTGGTGAAGAAGGACTCCTTGAGCGACACCTTTGCCTGGTGCGTGCTCTCGACCTTGTGGTAGTAGCGTTCCTTGACGAACAAGAAGTTCAGGACGCCGAAGAGGACGATGATCGCGCCCATGATCGCGCAGAAGACCTGCGCTCCACGCAGCGTGTTATAGGTCATGTGGCCCGTGGCAGCGTCGATACCCACCGCAAAGAGCGTCGTCTGCGTGAAGGCGAATGCGTAGAAGTTCGGGACTTCGAGGATCTTCTGAATCATACCTCTGAAGGACATGAGGTTGGTGCGTTCGTGGTAATCGGGCGTCAGCTCTGCCCCGAGGCTGTAGTAGGGCATGTTGTAGCAGCTCATCATTGGCGCGTAGATCACGGCTGAGATCAAGATGAACAAGAAGAGCTGGTGCTCGTTCCAGTGTGGCGACGCCATGAAGAGTATCGGCAAGCCGAGCCCGGCCAGAATCGATCCAACCAGGATAAACGGTCGGCGCCGACCCCAGCGTGTGCGTGCATTGTCGGAGAAGCGCGCCAGTATCGGATCGGTGAAGGCATCCACCAGACGCGTGATCATCAGCGCCAGTCCGATGTAGAGCGGGTTGACCTTCAGATAGAGGTTGAAGACCGGGTAGGCCAAGCCGACGTACAGCCAGTGGCCCCACATGTCGCCTGCCACGCCCAGGCCGTAGACGACCTTCTGACGCACTGGGATTCGATCTTCAGGCGCGACGACGTGTGGCTGGTTCTTGGTCTCTTGCATGGGCACGCTCAGGACCGCGGGCGACTCGGTCGAAGAAGTCGTTCTTGAGGGACGGTGTGGGCCGCGCGGCCCCTGGCGGACATGGTCGGCGGATCATGGCATCGGGTGACGGTGATCGCAAGCAGACGGGGACACCTTGGTTCCCCATTCGGGCCCGTCCAAGGCACAGACGGGGACACCTTGGTTTTCCATCCGGCCCGTCCAAGGTGTCCCCGATTACAGCCGGCGCCTGGCTTCGTCCAGAATCTCTTTGGTTCTGCTCGCGCCGCAGCGTGTGGCGCCGAGCGCGCGCACAGCCAAGAGCGTGTCGAGGTCGCGCACGCCGCCGGCAGCTTTGACTTGAACATGAGCAGGCGAGTGCTGGCGCATGAGCCTGAGATCGTCGAGTGTCGCACCGCCCGGCGCGTAGCCGGTGGAGGTCTTCACCCAATCGGCGCGCGCCTCACCACAGATCTGGCAGAGCGCGATCTTGTGCTCGTCCCCCAGATAGGCGTTCTCGAAGATGACCTTGACCTTCTGGCAGTTGGCATGCGCCGCATCGACGATTGTCTGGATCTCGTGACGCACGTAGTCCCAATTACCTGACAGCACCTGGCTGATGTTCACGACCATGTCGAGCTCTTCGGCGCCGTCGTCGAGGGCCTGACGCGCCTCAGCCAGCTTGATCGCCGTCGTGTGGCCGCCGTGCGGAAAGCCGACAGTGGTGGAGGCCTTGACGCCGCTGCCCTTCAGGAGCGCGGCGCAGCGCGGCAGGTAGTAGGGCAGGATGCACACGCTCGCGACGTCGTACTCGATCGCCACTCGGCAGCCGGATTCGAGATCCGCGAGGGTCAGCGTTGGCTGAAGCAGCGAGTGGTCGATCATCTTGGCGACGTCCTGGTAGGTCCAGTCGATTGTCACTTTCTTGTCCAAATGTCTAGCCAGGCGCGTATTCGTGATTATGCACGAAGCCGGCACGCATTTCGTTGACGCGCTCGTGGCAACAAGCTAACCTCCGTGCCGCTGCCAGCCCTTGGAGGCTATATGAGCGTTGCGAGCGAAAAGGTCGGTCTTGTCGAACGGGTCGGCTATGGTTTTGGCGACCTGGCGTCTTGCCTCTTCTGGCAGACGTTTACCGTCTTTCTCCTCTTCTTCTATACGGACGTGTTCGGCATCGCGGCAGCTGCGGCTGCCACGATGCTCGGCGTTGTGCGCATCATCGACCTGTTCGCTGACCCGATCATGGGCATGCTCGGCGACCGCACGCAGACGCGCTGGGGCAAGTTCCGGCCGTACCTGCTTTGGATTGCGGCGCCTTTTGGCCTGATCGGCTTCCTTACTTTCTTTGCGCCTGATCTCGCGCCGACCGCGCGGCTCATGTACGCCTATGTCACGTATGGCGCGATGATGCTCGTGTACACCGCGATCAACATACCCTACGGCGCGTTGATGGGTGTCATGACGCCCGACTCTCTCGTGCGCACGCGCCTGTCCTCCTACCGCTTCCTTGGCGCGTTCACCGGCAACCTCATCGTCCAGACCTGCACGGTCGGCCTGGTCAAGTACTTCGGCGGCGGCGCGGACCGCATCGGCTACCGCTGGACCATGGCGGTCTACGCAACGTCCGCGACACTTCTGTTCCTGGGGACTTTCGCGCTCACGCGTGAACGAGTCCAGCCGCCCCAGGACCAGCAGACCTCGTTCGGCCGCGACCTCGGGGACCTGATGCACAATCGGCCCTGGCTGGTGCTCTGCGTCGTGGGCATCTGCGCCAACACCTGGGCCGTGCTGAAGATGGCCTCGCTGGTGTACTTCTTCAAGTACTACCTTGGCAACGAGACCGGCGTGTCGCTGTTCATGTTCTGGGGCACGGCGGGGAACATCGCGGGTGTGCTCGCCACTGGCTGGATGGCCAAGTATCTCGGCAAGCGCAACCTCTACATCGTCTCTATGGTCCTGAACGCGATCACCACGGCCGCCTACTTCTTCGCGGGTCCGCACGACATGGTGTTTCTGTACGCCATGAACATCATCGGCGGCTTCGCTTCAGGGCCAGTATCTCCGCTCATCTGGGCACTGTATGCCGACACCGCCGACTACTCGGAGTGGAAGACCGGTCGCCGCGCCACGGGTCTGGTCTTCTCCGCTGGTACCTTTGCACAGAAGATGGGCTGGACGATCGGCGGATCGCTGGCAGGCTACCTACTCGCCTACTACGGCTTCCAGGCCAACGTCGTGCAGACCGTGGGCTCGCTGCTGGGCATCAGGCTGTTGGTCAGTCTCATCCCAGCGGTCGCCAGCCTCCTTGCCGTGGCTGCGATCTTCTTTTACGCCATCGACGAAAAGTTGCAGAAACAGATCTCGGTCGACCTGGCAGAGCGTCGGGCCAAGACCACTGTCGCGTCAGCGATCGCCTAGGACTGCGTTCGCGCGGATTTCAGGGGCATTGAGATGAGCAAGCCGAGCAGAAGCCTGTCCAACCCGTACGGCTACTTCGACGCCGAGCAGCGCGAGTACGTGATCACACGGCCGGACACGCCGACGCCGTGGATGAACTACATCGGCGAGGGCCGCTATGGCGGCATTGTCTCGAATACCGCGGGTGGCTATGCCTTTGACCGCGATCCCAAGAACCGCCGCGTCACACGCTATCGTTACAACTCCATTCCCGCAGATCAGCCGGGCCGCTACGTCTACATCCGCGACATGGAGACCGGGAAGTACTGGAGCCCGACCGCGCAGCCGATCCCTGGCGTGAAGCTCCAGGCGTACGAGTGCCGCCACGGAGCCGGATACACACGCATCTCGAGCGCGCACGCAGGCATCACGGCGAGCCTGCTGTATTTCGTGCCGCGTGCTCCTGAGGGCGAGCCGTGCCCTTGCGAGCTGTGGGTGCTGAAGGTCAAGAACACGGGCAAGCGAGCGCGCAAGCTGCGCACGTTCTCCTATGTCGAGTTCAGCTTTCGCGACACGCTCGTCGACCAGCTCAACCTGGACTGGGGCCAGCACATCAGCGAGGCCAGGGTGAATGACGGCATCATCACGTCGGGAGTGCGCTTCACGCCCCCAACGACGAACTTCTTCAGCTCGAACGTCAAGTCAGCCGGCTTCGACACCGACCGAGAGGTGTTCATCGGCCCGCTCCGCGATCTTTCGAACCCAGCGGTGGTGGAGCGCGGCAAGCCCACCAACATCGAGGCGGCGCGCGGTAACAACATCGGATCGCTCTGTCACAACGTCACGCTCGCGCCCGGCCAGGAGAAGGAGATCGTCTTCATCATGGGCGTGACAGACGAACCGGCCCGCATTGCCTCGGTCGTGGCGCGCTTCCGCGACCGGAAGAACGTCAGCGCGGCGCTCGAGGACTTGCACGCCGACTGGGCGGACTACCTCGGCCGCTTCACGGTCGAGACGCCGGACCCGATCGTCAACGCCATGCTCAACGTCTGGAGCCCGATCCAGTGCCGTTCGACACTCTTCTGGTCGCGCTTCGTCTCCGCATACGAGACCGGCACCGGCCGCGGCATGGGCACGCGCGACTCAGCGCAGGACACGCTGGGCACAGTGCACAACGCGCCGGATCGCGCGCGCAAGACGCTGAACATGCTCTGGCATCTGCAGTACCAGGACGGCCGCACTTGGCACCAAGTTCTGCCACTGACGGGTGAGGGCGGGCCTGGCCTGGCGGCTGAGTACCCGGACTGGCCGCAGTGGTTCTGCGACGACCACCTGTGGCTGGTCCTCGCGGTCTGCGCGTACTTGCGCGAGACCGGCGAC
>Ga0302323_100001734_pt1 | contig 17694 bp, 17 predicted proteins | sample Fen_T0_3_FD_201950 | JGI IMG/M metagenome (GOLD analysis project Ga0302323, IMG submission 201950) | Peat permafrost microbial communities from Stordalen Mire near Abisko, Sweden - Fen_T0_3 | ecosystem: Environmental > Terrestrial > Soil > Wetlands > Permafrost | place: Sweden: Abisko... | reverse complement strand
GAACGAACTCGCATCGGCCGAGCTGTATGACCCGGCGAGCGGGAAGTTCACGGCCACGGGCTCGATGATCCAGGCTCGGGTTTTCCACACGGCCACGCTACTCGCGGACGGCCGGGTCCTCATTACTGGCGGCCGAGGAAGCGGATCAGGCACCAACTCGTCCGGCCTGGCCACGGCCGAGCTCTACAACCCCTCCACCGGCAAGTTCACCGCGGTCGCGCAGATGACCCGCGGCCGCATGTTTCACACCGCCACTCTGCTCTCCGACGGCCGTGTCCTTCTAGCCGGAGGGAACGGCGACAAAACGGCGGAGCTGTTCGATACGGCCACGCAGACCTTCCATGCGACGGGGTCGATGGCGAGCGTGACCGGATCTCACGTCGCCGCGCGCCTCGCCGACGGCAAGGTCCTCGTAGCCGGGGACGGCCTGGCCGGCGGAATAACCTATCCCAAGGCGGACCTATACGACCCGGCGACCGGCCAGTTTCACCCCACCGGCCCGATGCTCAACTCGTGCAACTGCAGCGGTCCGGTGGGCTCTCCGAGCAGCGCGTTGCCGCTACCCGACGGTCGAGTTCTCGTGCCCGATGCACGGGCCGCCGGCTCCGACATGGCATCCTCGGCGGAGCTCTACGACCCGGTTGCCGGCGTGTTCAGCCAGGCCGGGGACATGAGCCGCTACCGCTTCGGCATGAGCATGACGCTGCTCAACGACGGGCGAGTCCTGTTCGCCGGCAATGAAGGGGTCGTCCGCATGATGGCATCGCCCACCCTGTCCCCGGCGGCGGCAGCAGCCAACGAGGCGGATCGCGCCTCGGCCGAGCTGTACATCCCCTAGCCCGAGACGCTCGGTCGCCGAAGGCGCCGCCGGTCCTGATCGGCGCGTGCAGCGGGGATCTCGGAGTGCCGTGTGGGATTCGAATCCACGACCCGCCGATCAATGGTCGGTGGCATCGCCTGCGGCTCCCCGTGCTTGTGCACAGGGAGCCGCTCCTGGCGGCACGCAGAGACCCTGCTCTACCCGCCGCCCGTCTGACAGCGACGGCCTAATCCACCTATTCGTAGTAGCCGGTGATATCGAGAATGAAGTTGGTGCTCCCTCCGACGGAAGCGCCACACACAATCGTGACCTGACGTTCTGCCGATGCCGATCCCAGCTGGATCGTTCCACCAGTCGCCAGTGTCTGCCCTGCCGCGTACCAGTTGATGTTGGACGTGTTCACGGTCTTGCTGGTGCCGGGTAAGACGGCCAGGCTCCCTGCGCCAACCGTGCCCGTGATTGTCAGAGCGAAAGTCACCGCCCTGGCGCCGGCCGGGACGGCGTTGGTCTGAAGCACGGCACCGCTCTTTGAGTCGATCGCGTCCTTGACGTTCACGAGGCGCGAGATACCGGCGCCGATCGGGCCGCCAAAGCGGCTGAACCGCGAGTCGAAGACGCGCGCCGGGGTGATCGGTACGTAGGAAAGCTGGGGCAACGTGTACTGGTAGACCGCGCCCACGAAACCCTTCGTCGAGTCGAGACCGCTGGCGCCTATCAGCCATCGATGTCCAGTCGCCAGCGTGAGTCCACTCGGGAAGCTCATGGTGGCATGAACGAGGCCGGAACCGGTGGAGGTCGGCCAGTCGCTGCCATCAAGGCCGCCGGTGGTGCTGTCACGATCAAATAGCGTCCAAGTCTCAGTGCCGGCTACGGTCGTGCAGCCGTACACGTCTACCTGCCAGAGCGTGGCGCCTGCAGGAAGGTCGAGCGGAGCCTGGATGTAACCTCCGACGCTGCTGTAGAACATGTTGGTTGAGTTGCAGGCGCCCGTCATGCTCAGCCCTTCAGGGGCAATCACGTCGGCCTCGGTCACCGAGCTGACGTGCGCTCCGGGGATCAATGTTGGGCCCGTGGCCGCGCCGGGTAGCTGGACGGCACCGGCTCCGCCACCTCCCGGATTGCTGGCTGCCCCGTGGCTCGCGATAACAAGTGACAGGGTCGCGCCAACGCAGAGCGCGACCAGAATGGGTACGGACCGACCTAGGCGATGCACAGAGTCCCTCCTCATGTCGGGAAGGAGTGCCCGGCTCTCCGCACAGCGCCATGCCCCCTGTCGTAACGGTGGCGCCGGGCCGGAGCCCCATTCAGCAGGCCCCTCTTCCTCCTCCCGCTCACCTGATGGTATGTCGGCCGAGCAGCCGCGGCAAGAAGAACCGGCTCAGCGCCGGGCGCGCCACCGCGCCTCGAAGTTCCCGGGCCCGGAAGGGGATGGAGGGCCGTGTGGGATTCGAACCCACGACCAGCCGATTAAAAGAGCCCGTAGGTGAGGCCGCGGGGGTTCGTCAGCGTCCGGTCTGAGCGTGAGAGGCGAGCTCTGGGGTGGTCTTTGACCGCCTCCGTTCGCGGGCGAAGATGCCAACGAAGCTGCCACGTCCCCGCTCGCCAAGTCATCATCTTGGAGGTTCTACTGGATCTTGAGCCCGGGCTTTCCAGCTGATCCACATAGTCGCGTCGCTGCCGGGCGTCTGGTCGATGGGCGTAGTCAGCGATCGCACCGTACTTGAGGCAGAGATAGCCAACTGAGCCGTATGCCACGCGAGATTGGTGTCGGCGTCGCGTCAGGCGTAGTGCCCATGCTTATCAACCCACCTGCGAGAACGAAGCTGGCGCGCGGGACGCGCAAAGGCTGGATAGCCCTAGGCGAGCGTGGCGACACAGCAGGATCTGGATCGCACATCTGCGCCGAGACCCGGTGTTCGTGACCATCGGCGGCCAGATCCGAGGGCGCCCCGGATCCTTTCTGAATACCCGTCCGGAGACGCACAGTCTCTGAGCGGACAGGTGCTCAAGCGGAAGTCGACAACCGCGTTCTGACACGTGTTTCAAGCGAGTACCCCGGGCGGACGGCTTGTCGGACACCGGCATGTTCAAGCTTGCTACACTCCGGGGGTGGAAGGGGATCGGAGTGAATGGCAGAGAGGGGCCGCGCGCTCGCTCAACAAGCTGGCATCCCGCCCTGGCCTGCCGGCGCTCTGGGCCGCGGTCGCCCTGGCCATCTTCCTAGCGGGGATTTCTGCGCCGTCTCTGTGGATCGATGAGGGCCATGCGTGGGCCTACGCCAGCAGATCGCTCGGGTCCATCCTCTCGACGACGGTCGGCCAGACGAACGCAGTCGAGGCCCCCTACTACGTGCTCTTGCATCTCTGGATTCGGGTCGCCGGCGACTCGGAGCTGTCACTGAGGCTCCCATCGGCTGTCGCCATGGCAGTTGCGGTGTGGGCTACGGCAAAGGTTGCGTTTGACACGGCAGGGACGAGAGCCGCACTGGCCGCAGGCTTCGTCATGGTGGCTCTGCCCGGAGTCACCCGCTATGCGCAAGAGGCTCGACCTTACGCCTTCGTCGTGGCCGGCGTGGCCCTTTCCACGTTGTTCCTACTGCGGGGATTGACCCGATCGGAGAGACGTTGGTGGGCAGGTTACGGTGCCTCGATTGCCTTGGTCGGCTACTTCCACGTGCTGTCGTTGCTTGTGATGGCCGGGCAGCTGGTCGTGGTGGTCCTTGTTGATCGGCAACGCTGGCGTCCGTTCGTAGTGGCCGCCGCACTTGCCTTGTTCTGCGTGGCCCCGATCGCGGTGCTCGGGTTTGCACAACGCGGCCAGATCGCATGGATACCGCCGGTCCAATTCGACTGGCTTTGGAGCGGACTATCCGCGCTCACCGGCAGCCTCGCAGCGAGCGCTTGCATCGGCGTGATTGCCATCTATGGGTCGGGTCGCGGCCGGCTGTTCATCGTTGGCCTGTCCATGGCCATCGCGACCCCGATACTTCTCTGGACGATCGGCCACTTCGGGCCCTGGTACCTGGCCCGCTACCTTCTTGGAGCCGCTCCGGGCATAGCCCTCGTCGCCGCGGCCGGCCTCGCGTCCGCCAAGGGCGTACGTGCCCTCGTAGTCGCGTGCCTCCTGGCGGCCTTGGTCCTGCCTCAGCACATCTCGCTGCGCGACCCGGCTTCCCACGGCCAGGACTATCGGTCGGCGGCGCAGCTGGTGGCCACCGATTGCTCGGCCGCGATCAGGTATGACGGCATGTCTCGGGACGCGATGACCTACTACTTACAGCATCAAAGCTGTGCGCCTTCGGAGGGCGCATCTTCCGCTCGGCTCTGGGTCGTCCAGGCCGAAGGGCCGCAAGTCGCTGAGCCGGGCTACCAACTGCTGTCTTCGAACGCGTACGGCAGCGCTCTCGTGACCTATTGGGTGAGGAAGTGAGTTCTCGAACGTGAGCAGTGCGGCGGTCGTGTCCGAGAACCTCCAATTTCAGGCAAACCTGGATCCGGCGATCCGGGGGGCCTACCTGAACGGGTCCATGATCGACGTCGGCGGCGGTGTTGCCGTCATGGCCGCGTCCTTGCCAATGCCCGCACGGGGCACGGTCACGGCGTAGTACGCCTTGGCCACGTACGGGCGACCGTCGGCTTGTAGTTGCGAAAGACCCTGCGACCTCGCCTGGTCGCCGCCATAAACGTAGATGCGGTAGAAGACGTCGCCAATGTTGCACTCGAATTGCCAGGCGCCGTCAAACGCGTAGGTTTGTTCGCTGTCGAAGTTGCCGCAGTTGGCGTTCGACGCCACCGAGTAAGCCACGTCCTCGGCCTGCGCTTCGTTCGCGGCCAATGTGTCCGCTGGAAGGCGACCGTGGACGAGTCCGCAAGCCGCGACCAACAGTGCCGTCGCGCAGAGGGCCAGAGGCTTTCGAGAAGAGAGGGCGATAGGACGCATGTTTAGCCTCCGATGGTGACACGCGGGTAGTTGCCGAGGTTGATACCGACGCGGAGATCGACTAGATGGAGCAGGATCGAGGCCCGGGCCCGATCCTGCTCCGACAATCAGCGCGGATCCATTACCAAGCGTACGGAGGGTTGCATTGGTCCAGCATCGTTTGGCCCAACCCTACATGGACCCGATACTCGTCGAGGTGGTAAACGGCGCCGCCTTCGATCCTGAGAATGCCCGCGAATAGAATCTGGTGGCATTGATACTGATCACTCATGCCATCGACGTTGGTGTTGATGTAGTGGTGGACGTCCTTGCTGACGAGCTCGGACCAGCCGAACACGGCTACAACGGGATTGCCGGACATGTTGATCGCCCACGGAGTAGGCCACACATAGTCCGACCACCCGTTCTTTCCGTTGTGGGTGTAGGTCACCACCCATTGCCAATGATCAATCAGGTCGATGAAGAGATAGGGGTCCGCCACTACTGGGTACGCCAGGGCGGCAAGATTGGCATCAATCACCTGAACAACTGAGTTGCCCTGTACGGTGTAGTGGGTCGGCACGCTGGCACCATTGCGGTCCTTGGCCCAAGGCGGGAGTAGCCCGCCCAGGAAAGACCCGTCCGGCCCGACGATCAGCACGCCGCCGTTGTCTTGAACCTCGATGCGAGAGCCCTTCTGGAGGTCCAGCGGATAGCTGAAGGAAGATCCGGCATCCTGTGAGGTCAGTGTCGTCGACATACGAACGCCATTCGTGAACCCTTGGACGATGATTGACGATGGGCCGGCGACTGAGCCATAGACGACAGAGCCATCGCTCGAAAGGACGGCGTCTGCGGGAGTGACCTCCGCGGGGAGGCCTATGGTGAGTGTCCTCGAGCTCTGGGAGCTTGCGAAAGCGAGCTTGCCGCGGGAGTTGGCCGGAGCGCTCGTCTTCGTGTGAGCCGACCTCGTCGAATATGAGCCGTCAGGATTCCTGATCGCTCTTGTTTGCACTTCCCCTTGCACCGGCGGCGCAACACGCGTGACGGAATCTGCCGCCTGTGAGGCATTGTCCCCTGGATGCGCGCTAACGACCGCTGTCGACCACGACATCAACGCGACGACTACGAGCGCACAGCTAATTAGTCTCCGGTGCATTGTTCCTCCTCATGACGACCATGCTCGCTGCCCGCTGGGAACAGGCCGAGGCGTCGCCCACGGGCAGGGTATCACCCTTGTTGACCGAGCAGTTGCCCGGTATGTGACAGCCGGCTGCGTCCGGCCGAAGGGCGGGCCGGCCGGCGTGTGCGCCGCAGGCGCGCCTTGATCTCGTAGAGAAAGTTGTAACAAGCGGCATCCGAGGTTCAGTCCAGCCGGGCAAGGACGCCGCTCCGCGGGCATGATCACCATCCCCGCCCTCTCGGTAGGTTCCTACGAGCGGATCGCGGCGATAACAGGCGAACCCGCCCGATGACCCCGTGCATCGGGCCATGCTCGCCGGTCGCAGCGATCTAGCGAAGTCCGTCGGGAACGATACCGTCCGACGACCATGTAGCCCTCCCGGACTGCGGTTGCCACATGGCTGGCGGTCGCTCCGCCGGTTGCGGCCCGAATTTGGTACGCAATTTTGTACGCAAACACTATTGATTCCCGAGGTCGGTCGGCCTAGCGTTTTCGGTGGCGATTGGCGCAGGTCCCGGTAAGGCACACCGGACCAAGAGAGAGCGCTCGCCCCACTTTTCGGAGCCCCCTACGAGCTCTTCACGGCGATAGCTGTGAGCGAAGCGTCGGCTGTTTCTGGCTGTTCGAAATCACATAGGAGAGCATGTCATGGCACTTAGCAGACACATTCCCATCACCAACGAGCTGTTGTTCCCGCATGGGGCATACGCAGTTGGCGGCGTAGAGCAGCTCGTCGACTTCGACGCCTCGACCCGTGAGCAACGGGTCCAGGCGCACGATCGCGACTCCGGTCTGCCCTTGTGGGCGATCTCGGTGTTCGACGCCGATCCCGAGGCGCGCACCAAGGTCGTGCGCGTCAAGATCGCGTCCCGCACTCCGCCCGTTCTTCCCCAGGCTCCGGCGGGGTCGCCTTTCCCGGCTGTGGCCTTCGAGGGCCTAACCGCGACGGCGTACGTGGATACCTCAGGCTCTCGACCGCGCCTGGCGTGGTCGTTTCGGGCGACTGCCGTCCGGGCAGCGACGCCGAAGGGGCAAGTCCCGCAGGCACTGCATCGGGCAGAGCAGGGCGCCTGAGGAAACAGCGGTGCTGATCGCTGTGTCTCGGTCCGCGCCTCAGCCGGCGTCCTTGGCGGTCCTCTCGCGCCGCTACGGCGCCGGCGCACCTGCCGTCGTCGAGCTGATCCGCCGGACCGGCGGCTGCACCTCGCCGATCCGCCTCGAAGGTGAGTCGGTCGCGGTCTCGGGACGCTCGGGAGAAGTCTTGGCTCGGCGGTCGACGAGAGCGCAGGCTCCAGGCTTCGTCCTCGTGGCCTGTGGCAACCGACGCGAGTCGCGATGTCCTCCCTGCTCGGAGCGGTATCGCCGGGACGCCTACTTCCTGGTGGCCGCCGGCCTTGCCGGGAGCGAAGAGAAAGGTGTCTCGACTGACGTGGCCTCGCACCCGCTCGTCTTCGCGACGTTCACCGCACCCTCGTTCGGGGCGGTCCATCGCCGTGTGGTCGACGCCGGTGGCGACATTCGCCGCTGCCGGCTCGGTGGTGAAGGGCAGGAATGCGAGCACGGCATGCCGCTCCGCTGCCTCGAGCGCCACGTCGAGGGCGATCCCCAGATCGGACAGGCGCTCTGCCCTTCCTGCTACGACTACGAGGCCGCGGCGGTCTGGAACGCGAACCTCGGCGCCCTGTGGCGGCGCACGATCACCTACCTGCCCCGCGAGCTCGCGGCCTTGGGCGGACTCAGCGTTGCGGCGCTGCGAAGCCAGGTCCGTGTCGCCTACGCCAAGGTTGCGGAGTTCCAGGCCCGTGGTGCCGTGCACATCCATGCGGTCATCCGGCTCGACGGACCAGACGGTCCCGACACCGCGCCGGCGGGCGGAGCGACGGCGCAGCGTCTAGCGGAGGCCGTCGCCCGCACCGCGGCGCGAGTAGCGGTCACGGTGGCAGGACCCGACGGTCGTGAGCTGATTGTCCGCTGGGGTCAGCAGGTCGACGTCCGGCCCATTCCGCGCAACACGAAAGACGCTGATACCGACCGGACTGCAGTCGCAGGCTACCTCGCGAAGTACGCAACCAAGGACGCAAGTGTTGGCGGCGGCCTCGACCGACGAATCCGCGTCAAGGGCGTGATCGAGCGCGCCGAGCTCACCGAGCATGCCCGCGCGCTGATGCGATCGGCCTGGACCATCAGCCCACGATGGGCGCACAACCTTGGCTTTCGCAGCCACTTCCTGACCAAGGCCCGTCGCTACTCGGTCACCTTCGCAGCCTTGCGAGGCGTGCGGGCCGAGTATCGAGCCCAGGCCGATCCCTGGCTCACGCAGATCCGAGCCAAGGCAATAGGCGACCAGATCGTCATCCGTCGGAGCTTTCATTACGCCGGATCAGGGCTGAGTCCGGCTGAGCGGGCCGTAGCGGAGAGCTACCGAGCGAGCCTAACCTCGCCGGGTCGTTCGGTGTCTATCGGTTCTATCGGCACGAGACGCATCGTGGGAATGCCGGCAAGCGCCGCACTCCATAGGTCGCAGGATTCCTCGGCGCCATGAACGAGCTGCCGAAGCGCCAGCCTGTCCGAGAGCGTCCAGACCGCTCCGGTCGGCAGTCGTTACGAAGCGGAAACCAGATCATCAGGCCGATGTTCCTGTCCGGCGTGCCCTCGAACGCGAGTGGTCCGATGAGCGACCGGCTCGTGACGGCCGTCACGGAGCTTGTGGCCGCGCTACGAGATGAGATTGCCACCGAGCCTCGCCCGAGCGAGCGGGAACCCGACCGGCTGCTGAGCATCGAGCAGGCCGCCCGGGCTCTCGACATAGGTCGGACCGCCCTCTATTCGGAGATCGGGGCCGGACGCATCCGGAGCGTGAAGGTCGGCCGGCGACGATTGGTTCCATCCTCGGCCATCAGCGAGATAGCCTCACGGCAGGATTGACCGAGCAACGGCTGGTGGTCCTGCCTTCAGTCTTTCGGCTGACCTTCCACTTGCAGCGCTCGATCCAGCGCGTCGGCGGCCTCGCGCCGAAGGTCTGGCGTCACGTGCGCATAGACGTCCGCCGTGATTGCGATCGAAGCGTGGCCCAGCGTCTCGCTGACAGTCTTCAATGGGACGCCCTGGGCGAGCATCAGGCTTGCTGCGCTGTGCCGTAGATCGTGGAATCGGATCGGCTGAAGGCCGAGCCTGGTCGCCGTCTCGTGGAAGACGCGGGAGACCGCATCGGGTCGCATGGGATTGCCCAGGGCGTCGGTGAACATGAGATCGGCCTGATCCTGCCACGAAGTTCCGGCTGCGAGCCGCTGGACGGCCTGGGCTGCCTTCTGGCGTCGCAGGGCCTCGCGAACGAACGTAGGCACCATGATCGTCCGGCGACTACGCCGGGTCTTGGGCTCCGCCAGGCTCCACGCGGTGTGGCGGTGGCCTTTGTCGTCGGCAACACGGCCGGATTCGGCGAGCGCCCGTCTCACGGTCAGCGAAGAGCCATCGGCCGCCAGGTCGCTCCATGCCAGGCCGAGCAGTTCGCCAAGCCGGCATCCCGTCCCAAGGGCAACGGCGTACAGCGGGCCCATCGGGTCCTCCGCGGTTCCGTTGATGAGTCGGGAGGCTTCGGCAGGCGACAGAGCCCGCATCTCACGAGCTACCACGCGGGGCGGTCGTGCTAGGGCCGCAACGTTGCGGTTGAGAAGGCCCTCTCGCATGCCGTCGTTCAGCGCGCGCCGAAGAACTCCTCGGGCGTACCGAACAGTGGTCGGCGAGAGCTTCCGTGCTAGCAGCTCGGTCATTCGCTGCTCGATATCGAGCGGCTGCAGTCGCGTCAGGGCTCGCTTCGCCAGGTCCGTGGTGAAGCCGGCGCCGAGCCAGTACTGCCGGACGATCCGCTGATATTCGACCTGCGTCGAGGGGCGGATTCGCGTCGCGTGGACCTGCAGCCAACGGGTGAGGAAGGCATCGAGCGTCTCGCCGGTCAGAGCACCGGACGCGCCTTCTTTGCGCTTGGCATCGAGCTTGCGGACGACTTCGGCACGGGTCCGGCCGCTGACGTAGACGCGCTTGGTGCGGCCGTCCGGAAACTGGACGAGTAGGGAGCCGCGCAGTCGTCCGTCCGCGGTGTCGTAGATGGCTCCCTCGCCGGCGGATCTTCGTGCCTTGGTAGCATGGTCCACGGGCCTTCCTCCCGTTGAGGAGGGCTACTGAAGGCCTGCGGTTTGCTCCGGCTGGCCTTCGCGCCATGGGGAATCTACACCCGCGAAGATGCCGCGAAGCTGCCATGTGCCGTCTAGCGAGACTGAGAACGGCCAGTCTGAGCGTGAAATTGGAGGGCCGTGTGGGATTCGAACCCACGACCAGCCGATTAAAAGTCGGCGGCTCTACCGCTGAGCTAACGGCCCTCGAGAAGCGCGTGTTGTGCGGCGCTGCGGCGATAGTAGCGCCCGTGATTCAGGTTCGCGCTCAGGAAGCGGTGCGGTTCCGGCCGAAACGCCCGATCTTGCGCCCCGGCCGGACCCTCTACTTGCTCAGGTCCTTGATGGCTGCCTGCAATTCGGTGTCCGTGGCCGCGGTCACCTGCGCCGGCGTCATTTTGCTGAGCGTCACCGGATCGAGCGGCACCGCCGTGATCGGCAGGATCACTTTCTCGTCGGGCGTGATCCCGACACCGAAGATCTTGTGGCCCTGCGGCGTGGTCCAGTAGGCCGTGCCGAGCAGGATCACCGAGCCGTCCGAGAGCGTGAACTTCTGCAGGACGGTGCCGGTGCCATACGTGGCCGTGCCGACGATCTTGGCCCGGCTGTAATCCTGAAGCGCGCCGGCCACGATCTCCGATGAACTCGCGGAGTCGTGGTCCACCAGCACGACCATCGGCAGGTCCGTGTGGGTGAGGCTGGTGTTGACGTCGATGGAGGTCTTCTTGCCGTTGGCGTCCACGGAGTAGTAGATCGTGCCGGTGCTGAGGAACTGGCTCGCGACGTCCGTCGCCTCCTGGGCGTAGCCGCCCGGGTTGCCGCGAAGGTCCAGGATGATCGAGGTCGCGCCGGCGCTGGTCGCGGAGGTGATCGCAGCCTTGACCTGATCGCTCGCCCCGTCGGAGAACTCCAGGAGCTCGATGTCGGCGATGTGGGTGCCCGGCACGACCGTCCACTCAACGAGCGGGATGGAGATATTGGCGCGGGTGACGGTGATCGTCACCGGAGCGGTGGTTCCCATGTGGATGACGGTGATCTTGACCGAGGTTCCCACGGCACCGCGTATCTTGGACGAAACGTCGTCACGGGTCATCGTGTCGGTCGTCGCGCCGTCGATCGCCGTGATCTGATCTCCCGCCTTGATTCCCGCGAGCGCGGCCGGGGCGCCGTCCATCACTCGATCGATCTTGAAGACGCCACCCGTATCCGACAGCCAGACGCCGATCCCCGCGACCTCGGCGTTGAGCGAGTCCTGGAACTGCTTGTACTCGTCGGGTGTCATGAAGATCGTGTGGCCCGTGTCGCCCAGACTGTCTACCAGGCCCTTGATGGACCCGTACAGCAGCTGCTTGTCGGTGAGGGTTGAGCGGCCCACGAAGTTCTTGCGGATGATCTGGAGAGCTTCGCCGTAGAGCGCCGAGTCCTGGGGCGACACGTTCGACGACGAGCCGGCCGTTGGACCGGCCGCGGGCGAGGCGCCGGGGAAGGCGTAGTGATCGACGACGAGACCGCCCGAGAATGCCATCAGCCCTAGGGCGATGACCGCGATGAACTGGGACAGCCGATTCGGACGGCGGGGGCCGGCCCCGGTCAGGTAGGTGGAGGCCACGTACTGGCCCGGGTTCGGCTGAGATGCGTTGGGCGACCAGGCCGTCTGGGGCGGAGGTACGGGCTGCCAGGGCTGCTGTGGTGGATTTGGCTGCCAGGACTGCTGCGGAGCCTGTGGCTGGGGCTGCCATGGCTGCTGCGTAGCCTGGGGCTGGGGTGTCTGCTGCCACGGAGACGGTGGCCGCGGCGGCATCTGCCCCGCGCTCCACGTGGGCTTGGGTTCGGGCCGCCAGCTCTGATACGCCGGCGGAAGGTCGTCACCAGTGGCGCCGGGGGTCGGCTGCCAGGGGACCGGAGTCGGCGCCTGGGCAGGAGTCGGCGCTGGATTCGGGTTCCAGGGCTGCGTGGGTACGTTCGCGGCATCCGCGTTCGCCGGGTCGCCGCCCGTCCCAGGGGTCGTTGAACCGCTGTCGGCCGAGTCCCCGAGATTCGGTGTCGAGCTGTTCGTTTCCTTGTCGTCGCCGTAGCCCATGCCTGCCTCCAATTCGCTGCACGGCACATGATGGCGCACGCGGCGTAACTGAATGCTGAATCGGTGCGCATGTGCGCAGCGTGGGCGTAGGATTCGCGCCGGAGAACGCCGAAATGACAGTTGCCGAACGACCGTCCACCGCAAGCGGGACCTGGATCGAAAGCCCCGGCTCGATCTCCCCGACCGTCTTGATCCTCGGCGGCTTCATGACCGCGCCGCTGATGTACCGGGGGCTGGCCGGGCGATTGCGGAATCGCGGCGCCGCGGACGTTCTCGTCGCGAACGTATGGCCGCCCGATTGGATGCTCGCCGGAGTGCGTGGCACCGGGCCGCTGACGACCCGGTCAGGAAAGGCGCTGATCGACGCCGTCCGCATTTCGAGCCGCGTGTCGGCAGGCGCGCCGCTGCTGGTTGTCGGGCATTCCGCCGGCGGCGTTACCGGCCGCCTGCTCACCGCGCCGGAGCCGTTTCCCGGCCGCAGGTTCGGTGCGGACCGGCACATAGGAGCGCTCTGCACGCTGGGTACCCCTCACCGTCTCGCGGCGGGGCAGGGGATTGGGAAGCGCATGAACGAGGTCGCGGCGTCGATCGCGGATCTGGCGGTTCCGGGTGCCTTCTTCGCGCCGCGGACCGGGTACGTGTCGGTGGCGTCGCGGGCGATCCGCGGCGACCCCGCCGGCAGCGGCCGCGAGCGGCTGTCATATCTGATGTACCGGTCGATCATCGGCGGGGCGGCCGTTCCCGGGACGGAGGGCGATGGCCTGGTCCCGGTGGCGGCAACGGACCTCCTCGGGTCGCGACGGATCGTCCTGGACGGCATCCTGCACAGCCCAACGTCCGGGCGCGAGTGGTACGGGTCGGATCGCGCGGTGGACACGTGGTGGCCCGTCGCGGTGGAGGCGTGGCACCAGGCGCTGGCCTTTCGCGCGCGGGAGCGGGCGGCCGAGGGCGGCAATGGTCAGGTTTGACGCGAAGGGGGACCGTGCCTACACTTCGCGGGCGGGGTGGAGCAGCGGCAGCTCGTCGGGCTCATAACCCGAAGGTCGGCGGTTCGAATCCGTCCCCCGCAACCAACGCCGATCACTGGAACCCGGCCTCAGGGCCGGGTTTCCTTTTGCCCGGCTGGATTCGCTCGCCATGGCGGCCCGGACTGATCAGCCTCGGGGCACCGTCTGGAGGCCGGCGATGAGTATCTCGACAGCTCGGCCGAAGTTGGGCCCGAGCAGAAGCGACTCGACCGGGATCGCGCCCATCTCCGAGACCAGGGCGGACTCGTTCCGCGGCTCAGGTACGTCCGCGTGGCCAGGCACTGTTCCGACTTCAGCGAGCAGATAGCCGTTGAGGAACGTGAAGAACGTGTTGAGCATGAGCATGCGCTCGGGAATCGAGTAGCCGGAGTCTCCGAGGGCCTCGTAGAGCGGAGCCACATGAGCTACCGAGGCCGCCGTGGAGAGCGGTCTCGTCGCGAGGAGTACGAACACTCGAGCGTGAGCGCTGGCAAGCCTTCGATACTCAAGAGCGATCCGGCGCAGTGTGTCCGGCCAGGCTTCGTCCGGGCGGCTGGCCACATCTACCTGGAGCACGAGCAACTCCACCAGACCATCCAGCAGCGCGGCCTTGTTGGGAACGTGGTTGTAAAGCGACATCGCCTCGACGCCCAGCCGGGCACCAAGACCGCGCATGCTCAGTCCCTCGACGCCGACCTCGTCGACCATGGCGAGGGTCTCGGCGAGTATCCGATCCCGATTCAGGGTGCCTCGCCGGCCGCTTCGAGCCACTCTCTTGTCCTCCGCTCGCGGTCCTTGACGACCTTACGGCGTAAGTATAACATGGCGTCGGCGATGCTTACAGCGTAAGTTCATGATCCCGAAGGGAGCGGTCGATGGAAGCCGTGGAAGCCGTGGAAGTTGGCGGGCATCGCGTTCCCGCCGCCGGACTGCCGACCGAGGTCGGCCGGAAGCTGCCATGGTGGTTGACCGATGGGTTCGGCAGGCTCTTCGCCGGCCAGGCTGTCTCCGCCGTGGGGTCGCAGGTGACCTTCCTGGCGCTCCCGATTGCGGCGGTCTTCCTGCTTGGCGCTACGCCGGCGGCGATGGGGATCCTGGGCGCGCTGGACAACCTTCCGTACCTCCTATTCGGGCTGGGGGTTGGCGTCGTCGTGGACAGGTTCCGCCGCCGCAAGCTCATGATCGTCGCCGATCTCGTCCGGGCGATTGCCGTGGGTTCGGTCCCCGTCGCCTTTGCGCTCGGCCGGCTCGGCTTCGAGCAGCTCTGCGTCGTCGTCTTCGTAGTCGGCGCGGGAAACATCATCTTCGACGTGGCAGCTCAGGCGCAGATGCCCGACCTCCTCGCCAGGGAGAGGCTCGTCGCCGGGAACGGGACGCTCCAGACGGCGACCTCGCTTGCCGCCGTCGGCGGCCCAGGGATCGCGGGTCAGCTGATCGCGTTCGTCGGCGCTCCGATGGCGATTGTCTTGGACTCGATCTCGTACGTCGTTTCGGCCGTCTTCGTCTCTACGATCCGCGAACCCGAAGCTCCGCGCACACGGAGCGAGGAGCCAATGCGCGAGCAGATCGCAAGCGGGCTACGGCTCGTCCGCGCGGACGTTCGTCTCGTTGGCATCGCCGGAGCGGCCGCGACGATCAGCCTCGCCACCAACGCACTCTTCGCGGTCTTCGTCTACTACCTCGCCATGCGAGCCGGCATCACCCCGGCGGGAATCGGGTCGCTATTCATGGCCGTGGGCGTCGCGGGCGCGGTCGGCGCCGTCACGATGCCGATGCTGGCCGAGCGGATCGGCGCCGGCAGGGTCCTGGTGGCGATGCCGCTGGCGGCCGGTCTGGGCCTGGCCGCAATCCCCGCCGCGCTGGAATTGGCTCCGGCCGTCTCCACGTCGGTCCTGGTGGCGGGCTCCCTCGTTTTCGGACTGGCGATGATCTCCTTCAGCGTTCTGAGCGCGGGATTGCGGCAGACGCTCGCGCCCGTCGAAGCACGCGGGCGCGTTCTCGGCACGCTGAGGTTCTTCGAGTGGGGGACGATGCCCATCGGTTCGCTCCTCGGCGGGGCGGTTGGCCAGGTCTTCGGGCCGGTCGTCGCCATTGAGCTGGCATCGGCGATCTTCGCCTGTGCCGCCATATGGATCGTCGCATCACCGCTCGCCGGCATGCGGCCTGCGGCTGAGGCGCCAGACGCCACCGCGAGAGGCTAGTGCCGTTTCTTCGAGTGGCAGTCCACGCAATCCACGGCCCACGGCAGCGCCTCCAGGCGCTCCGGCGCGATCGGCTTGCCACACGTCTCGCACGCACCGAACGTGCCGGCTTCTATGCGACGCAGTGCCGTCTCGATCTGGACCAGGTGGGTCGCTTCCTTGTCGCGGAGCTGCTGGCCGCGCTGGCTTTCGGAGACTTCCGTGGCCGCGGCGGTCTGAGCGCCGTGAGACACGCGCGGATGCTCAACCTCCTCGGCGAGCCCGAGCTGGAGTCGCTCGCGCTCGGCTTCGAGCGTGAGGCGTGCGTCTTCGACAAGCTTGGCGTCCATGCGCTGCATCCTACGCTGGTCGATGGCCCAATGCGCGGTTCCACTGCATCGTGCGCGGAGGCATCGAGCAGGCCGTATCGGAAGCGCATCACGGGTGTTGAGCCCAGCGGTCGCCTTGCGCATTCGAGGCGGCCTGGGAATACACTCGGGCGGGCGGCTGGGTCGTCAAGACGTTGCCGCAACAGTTCGACCTGAAGGTCGGAGGAGCGCCATGGCTTCCGCGAAGGATCCGGTCTGCGGCATGGAGGTCGACACCGCGACCGATCTCCACTTCGAGTACGACGGCGAGACCTACTATTTCTGCGGCCGCGGCTGCAAGCTCGAATTCGAAGAGGACCCCGAGAAGTATCTCGATCCGACGTACGAACCCCATATGTAGGCCTGCGAGACGCGAACGGCGTCCCCGCCGATTGGGGTTCGCGTGGTACGCTCCGGTGAGCGTTCGGAGTGCCGCTGGGCCTCCAAGAATGACGACATAAGCAGACCTCAGGAGAAGCCCGATGGCCTATGTGATCGCCGAGCCGTGCGTCGACACGATGGATCAGGCATGCGTGTCCGTGTGCCCGGTCGACTGCATCCATTTCGATGAAGGCACCGACCGAACCCTCTACATCGACCCGAACGAATGCATCGACTGCGGCGCTTGCGAACCCGAGTGCCCGGTGAATGCCATCTTCGCCGAGGACAGCCTCCCCGCCGAGTGGGCCGGCTACACGGAGATCAACGCCCTCTGGTACACCGACAAGGCCGCGGCCCGTGCCGCCGTCGAGGCTGCCAAGCCGGCCTGATCGCACAACTACGTTCGAGCTGCGCCCGGCCCACCGGCCGGGCGCTTTCGATTCCGAGGTGATCCGCAGGTAAGCGGGGGGTTGGGGTATCGGGGCTAGACTCTTCCGATGAGGATCGTCTCGCTGCTCCCTTCGGCCACGGAGATCGTGTGCGCGCTTGGTCTCCGCGATCAGCTCGTGGGGATCAGCCACCGGTGCGACTTCCCGCCGGACGTCGAGGGCGTCACGGTGGTGACCGCGGCCACGGATGGAGCTCACGATGCCGCGGACGAACTCGGGCCCGCGCGACTGGTTCGCGAGGCGTTGTCGGCGTGTGATCCGGAGCTGATCCTCGTTCGTGAGGCGAGAACGGGGCTGGGCTCGCGACAGATCGAGGCTGCGCTGATCGACATGGAGGATTCGCCCGCGATCATTTCGCTCGATCCTGTGAGCCTCGAGGGGATCCTCAACACCGTGAGCAGCATCGGTGCGATGACCGAATCCGAGGACGATGCGATGGGCCTGGTGGAGGCTTTGCGCGAAGACCTCGGCGAGGTGGAGCAGCAGGTCGTGGTCCGCCACGATCAGGGCCTCCGCCCGCGACGCGTCGTGGTGCTCGAGGGGCTCGATCCGCTCATGACGAGCGGCCGCTGGGTCCCGGAGCAGGTTCGCCGCGCCGGCGGCTGGGACTTGCTGGGTCGCGAGGGCGAAGCCCCGGTCGCAACCACGTGGGAGGCGGTCCTGGACGTCGATCCGGACATGCTCGTGATCGCCCCGGCGGGGCTCACCCTGATCGAGGCGCAGCAGCTCTTCGGCCGGCTCGCGCTTCCCGAGGCGTGGAGCCAGATAGAGGCCGTGCGGCGCGGCCACGTCTTCTTCGTCGAGCCGGTCTACTTCTCGAGACCCGGGCCGCGCGTGGTCGACGGAGTGGCGATGCTCGCGGAGATCTTCGATCCCGATGCGTTCGTGGACGCGTCGCCGCCGGACAGCTGGACGGTTCTCACGAAGTAGCGCGGGCCTCGTGCCGATACCGGCCGCGTGCCGCGTGCCGAGACCGCCGCGCGCCGCTGGCCGGGCGCCGACACCGCCGCCGCCGGTGCCTGGTTCGGCCCCACGAGCCTCGACGAGTCCTGCTTTCATGCCATATGCCCACCCGCCGAACGTTACGCCCGAATGCCCGGCTTTCCTGCCACCCCGTTGCGTCCGGCGCAGCGCTTGAG
>Ga0302323_100001733_pt1 | contig 17706 bp, 15 predicted proteins | sample Fen_T0_3_FD_201950 | JGI IMG/M metagenome (GOLD analysis project Ga0302323, IMG submission 201950) | Peat permafrost microbial communities from Stordalen Mire near Abisko, Sweden - Fen_T0_3 | ecosystem: Environmental > Terrestrial > Soil > Wetlands > Permafrost | place: Sweden: Abisko... | reverse complement strand
CCCGGACGATGACCGCTGGAGCGCAGTCACGGCGCTGAGCGCGGCACTCGGCGTGGAGATTCGCGAGGCGGCGGTATCGGGTCCCTACTGGGTGATGCTGGCCGGATCCGCCTCCGACGTGCGCTCCGCCCGGCCGGATATTGCGGCGCTGGCGCGACTCGGCGAGATGATCATCCTCACGGCGGCGGCAGACGGCGTGCTACCCGGAACCGCCACGCTGCCGCCGGGGGTCGCGGCGGCGGACTTCATCTCGCGCGTGTTCGTGCCGGCCTGGGGCATCCCCGAGGATCCCGTCACGGGTTCGGCGCACTGCGCGCTGGCTCCGTTCTGGAGTCACCGGATCGGGTGCAGCCAGATGACGGGGTTCCAGGCCTCGGCACGCGGTGGCGTGGTGGGCATGGTTCTGACCGATGACAATCGCGTCCTTCTTCGTGGCCAGGCGGTCACGACAATCGAAGGTCAATTGCGAGCCTAGCGCGGACCGGTTGCCCGTCGTCGGCCGGCCCCCGGCGGACTTCTGCGGCCGCCGGCCGTAGAATCGCGAGACACCGAAGAGCGCTACACGAGCAGGAGAGCACCAATGCCGCAGATCCACCTCCGGGCCGAGACCGGCGACTACGCTCCGGTGGTCTTCCTGCCGGGGGACCCCAACCGCGCGACCTGGATCGCGGAGAAGTTCGATGGAGGGCTCGCCGCCTCGCGGCAGGTCAACTCTCATCGTGGCCTTCTCGGCTACACGGGCACGTACAAAGGGGTCCCGGTTAGCGTCCAGACGAGCGGCATGGGCGCCCCATCGATGTCGATCGTGGCCGAGGAGCTGATCCGCCTGGGCGCCCAGAAGCTGATCAGGGTGGGGACGTGCGGCGGCATCGGGCGCGGCATCAAGACCGGCGACATCGTTGTGGCGATGTCGGCTACTCCGGTCGACGGTGCCACGCGGACGTACCTTCACGGGGACGACTACGCACCCACGGCCGATTTCGGGCTGGTGCGCGCGCTTGTCGAGACGGCCGAGAAGAGCGGCCGCAAGCCACATGTCGGGCAGGTCGCAACCGTCGATGTCTTCTACAACCCCGACAACGACTACTTCTCCAAGTGGCGGAACCGCGGCGTGCTCGCCTTCGAGATGGAATCGTCCGTCCTCTACTATCTCGCGGCTCGTGCGTATGCCGCCGGCGGAAACGTTGCCGCGGCCACGATCCTCACGGTGAGCGACGTGCTGTCCGAGGAAGTCACTTCGGAGGACTCGTACCTTCCGCTCGACGAGCTGAACAAGGTCATCGAGCAGACGATCGAGATCGCGCTAGACGCCGGGACGGCAGGTTGACCGGCACCGAAGCCGCGGGCCGGCTCGGCCGGTCAAAGGCCTTTGGGCCCGAACTGGCACTGGCCATCGATCTTGCGCATCAGGCCGGCCGGATACAGATGGAGCGCTACGAGCGGCTCGAGGACATCCGGGCCAAAGGGCCGCGCGACGTCGTCACGGAAGTCGACCACCTGTGCGAAGCACTGGTCATGAAGGCGGTGCGCGAGCGCTATCCGAACGACCTGTTCTACGCGGAGGAGATCGGTGAGGTGGCCGCGAGCGGAGCCTCCAAGTCCGGCCGTGTTTGGATCGTGGACCCGTTGGACGGCACGATCAACTACGCCAACGGCATTCCGTTCTTCTGCATATCGATCGGTCTGGTGGCGGACGGACGTCCTGTCGCTGGGGTCGTCTACGATCCGACACGCGACGAAACGTTCGCCGGGGCGATCGACGGGCCATCGCTGCGCAACGGCCAGCCGATCGAGGTGGGGCGGAAGGAGCATCTCGAGGATCTCGTCGTGACGCTGGCCGTCGGCGGACGTGGGGTCGCGCGCAAACGCCACGAGGCGATGAAGAAGATCCGAGCGCATCGATCGATGGGCTCGGCGGCGCTGACGCTCGCCTACGTGGGTTGCGGCCGCTTCGACCTCTACGCGCAGGGTGCCGGGCTCTCCGCCTGGGACGTGGCGGCGGCCGGGTTGATTGCGGAACGTGCCGGGGCGACGGTCACGTCGCTGAGCGGAGGGCCGTGGTTCGATCTGGCATACCCGGCGAAGAAGTGGTCGTGCCTCGCGGCCGCGCCGGCGCACCACGCGGCGATGCTGGAGATGCTCCGCTAGGACGGCCACGGATTGCGCCGCGAGCTCCGCCGGCACACACCTCGCTGCGCTCGCCAGACGTGCCGGCTGCGCCCGCGGTGCACTCCGTGGCCTCGGCGCAGGAGGGGAGTGTCCGCCGCAGTGGCCGGAGTTCCCAGCGCGAACCGGCACGGCTATCGCTCGCCAGACTTGCGGGCTGCGCCTGCGGCACGCTCCGTGACCTCAGAGGGGAGGGGAGTGCCCGGCCACTCAGGCGCGATGCAGCGCCCGGGCGCGGACGCTCAGTCCTGCCAGAGGTGCGGGCGTTCTGCGAGGCGGGGCTGCCCAAGCTCCTCGCACAGGGCCGTGAATGCCGCGCGGCGGGCGCCGCGCCACTCCAGCCCGGAGACGTCGCGCTGGGGTAGGGGAGCGTCGGCGCGGAGAGTGGCCAGAACCCGGAAGAGCAGCGCGTCGTCGCGGCCCTCGCGCAGGGCTGCCGCCAACGCTCCCGCCGAGCGCACATTCACGTGCCACTCGGCTGCGTTGGGCGGGATCTCCTCCAGATGTCCGAACCTCGCGAGGACGGCGGCCGCGGACTTGGCGCCCCAGCCCGGTAGTCCGGGGAAACCGTCCGCGGAATCTCCGACGAGTGCGAGGTAGTCGGGGATCGAGGCCGGGCTCACTCCCCAGCGAGCCAGGACTCCGGCCTCGTCGTAGGTGATGCCACGGCGCCGGTCGCGCGTGACGACGCGGTCGCCTCGGACGCATTGGGCGAGATCCTTGTCGGGCGTGCAGATCACGATCCGTTCGACGCCCGGCGCTTCCGCCCATCGAGCAGCCGCCGCGGCAAGGGCGTCGTCGGCCTCGAACTCCACCATCGGCCAGACGATCAGGCCCATCGCGCTCATCGCCCGCTCGGCGAGCGTGAACTGATCGAGTAGGTCCCGCGGCACGCCCGCCTCCGTCTTGTACCCGGGATAGAGGTCGTTTCGGAAGGAGCGGATGACGTGGTCGGTCGCGCAGCCTGCATGCGTGGCGCCCTCGTCGCGGAGAAGCGCGAGCATCGAGTAGAGCAGACCAACGACCGCGCCCACGTCGCGCCCGTCCGGGGCGATCGTCGCCGGTCTTGGCGAGTAGTAGGCGCGGAACAGTTCGTAGGTGGCGTCGACGAGGTGAATCTGCACGGCCAAACGTTAGCGGCGCCGGGGCTCGGCCGGAACACGCGCCGAGCGCCGGAGCGCCTGGTGAGCGTGCCGGATCTTCTAGTCTCGGACCGTCCGGACGCCCACGAGGCGCACTCCCGCCGCGGCCATCTCGTCGAGCGCGCGATCGCCGTCGCCCGGCTCAAGGTCCACGGCCCGCACGCAGTCGAGCAGCACGGAGGTCTCGTACCCGAGGCGGACCCCGTCGAGGGCCGTGGCCTTGACGCAGTAGTCCGTGGCAAGTCCCACTACGACGAGCCGCCTTGCACCGCCGCACGCGATCTCGGAGTCCAGTTCGGTCGCGATGGGCAGTCCCCCGGCCGGGTTTCGCATCGAGAAGCCTGAGTAGCCGTCCTCCCCACGGGTGCCCTTCCGCACTACGGGTCCTTTGATCTCCAGTCCGGGATGGAGTTCCGCGCCCCACGTGTCGGCCACGCAATGGACCGGCCATAGGCCGCCGTCCTGAGCAAAATGGGGAGTGTGTGCGGGATGCCAGTCCTGCGTGTACGCCACGGCCGCCCCGGCGGCGAGCGCTCGGCCTATCTCGGCGTTCACGGGCGCGACTATCGCATCGCCGCCGCGTACGCTCAGGCTCCCAGCCGGATCGGCGAAGTCATTCTGGAGATCCACGACGACCAGGGCCACGAGCGAGTCGTAGCGGGCAGCCGGATCGTCGGGCGCCCAGGGACCGTCCTGAGGAGGTCTCCAACCGACTGACATGACGCGAGTACCTCCTTGTGGCGTTCCTTCAAGCCGCGCCTGCGGCGATGACCCTTTGTACTCGGGCAAGTTGCAGTCCGCAAGCGACCCGTTCGGCGAGTTAGTAGCGTCTGCAACGACGATGAAAGGGCTGTGATCCAGCGCAACACGCGTTCGTGAGGTTTGCGGACCTATTCTTCAAAGTGACATTCAGTGAGTATCGAACGACACGCGGAGACGCCAGTGACGGGGCGTCTTCGATGACAAGCAAGCGGCCCGGGTCCCCCTCCTCGGGCCGCTTACTTTGTGCCGCGGAAGGCTAGTTGTGCAGATGCCGCCGCCACGGAAGCTTCGCCGTGCCGTCGCCGTGGCTCTGATCGGGCTTGGGGGCGCCGGCGCGCGAGGCTCCCACGTGCGCGTCGGCGGAGTCGCAGTTGCCCTGATCTATGCCCGGGCGCAGACCCGAGCGCGGCTCCTCGGTCCGGCCGGCATCCACATCGAGCAGGTAGCCGATGCCCTGGAACGTCTTGATCCGGCCCGGTTCACCCGGCTTGGCACCGAGCTTCCGCCGGACGCGGCTCACCCAGACCCGCAGGTATTGGATGTCGTCGCGATACTCCGGCCCCCACACCTTGGTCAGCAGCTCCGTATGCAGGACTACCTTTCCGGCGTTCGAGGCAAGGTGCTGCAGCAGGAGCCACTCGGTCCGGGACAGCTCGACAAGTTCGCCGCACCGCGTGACGATGCGGCGCTCCAGATCGATCTCGACATCGTCGAAGGCCACGGCTCCCGTCACCTGGCCGGTTCCCGACGCTCGCCGGAGGACGGCACGCACCCTGGCCGCGAGCTCGTCGAGGTGGAATGGCTTGGCCACATAGTCGTCGGCACCCAGGTCCAGGCCCTTTGCCTTGTCGGACGCCGCTCCCTTGGCCGTGAGAAGGATGACCGGGACGGGCCGCCTTTCGTGCAGCCGGCGCATGACCTCTATGCCGTCCATGTCCGGCATCACGATGTCGAGGAGCACGATGTCCGGCCGGATCTCCTCGGCCTTTGCCAGCGCTTCCTCGCCACTGGCGGTCGTCACGACCCGAAAACCCTCGTCGCTGAGTGCCATGGAGACCAGCTTCGTAATCCGTGGCTCGTCATCGGCCACCAGAACGAGCGGCTGAGTGCTCACTGCACGCGCTCCTCCGGGACGGTAAGGGCGCCCGCAGTCCGTTCCCCGCCTGGCAGCGCGGCCGCCGATCCCGTCTCAACCAATACTGTGCGCCGATCCGCCCGACAATGCGAGAGTGAATTGTGAGAAATGAGGTTGCGCCGAGGTCTCATTTCTGCGGCGGGTGCCACGAGCACCCCCTGGAGTTCACGGTGCGGACCCGGGTATCTATTGCAGGTCCCACGGCGTCGCCGATCGGCTACCCTGCGGGGGAGGTTGCCGCGGCTCCAAGCCGCGGTGACGCGAGCCCATTCGTAGAGGCGCCAAGAGCCATGTACTTCGACGAGTTCAAACACCAGCTACCGGACATCGATCCGTCCGAGACGCAGGAATGGCTCGACGCCCTGGATCAGATCCACGGACAGGAGGGGGACGAGCGCGCCCGATTCCTGCTCTACAAGATCCTCAAGCGGGCCCGGCAGCTTCACGTGGGCCTTCCGCCCTTGACTCAGACCCGCTACATCAACACGATCAGCCCGGAGCAGGAGCCGTTCTTCCCCGGGGACGAGGTGATGGAGCGGCGCATCAGACGGCTCATTCGCTGGAACGCCGTGGCCATGGTCCTTCGGGCCAACACAAAAGCCCCGGGTATCGGCGGACATCTGGCGTCCTACGCCAGCGCGGCCACGCTTTACGAAGTCGGCTTCAATCACTTCTTCCGGGGGAAGGACGGGATGGATGGTGAGGCGCCGGATGGGGGCTCGCACGGCGACCAGATCTTCTTCCAGGGACACGCCGCGCCGGGCATCTACGCGCGTGCCTTTCTCGAGGGCCGGCTGACCGAGGAGAACCTGGACCACTTCCGGCAGGAAGCGCTCTCCGGCGTGGGTCTGCCGAGCTACCCGCATCCGCGAACTCAGCCCGAATTCTGGGAGTTCCCGACGGTGTCGATGGGCCTCGGCCCCATCGCCGCGATCTACCAGGCCCGGCTGAACCGCTACCTGCAGAACCGAGGCATCTCGGACACCTCCGCGTCCCGGGTGTGGGCGTTCCTGGGCGACGGCGAGATGGACGAGCCCGAGGCGACGACCGCGCTTTCGCTGGCGGCTCGCGAGGGTCTCGACAACCTGACCTTCGTCATCAACTGCAACCTCCAGCGCCTCGACGGTCCGGTCCGTGGCAACGGCAAGATCATCCAGGAACTCGAAGGGCTCTTCCGCGGCGCCGGCTGGAACGTAATCAAGGTCATCTGGGGCCGCGAATGGGACGACCTGCTTGCCCGGGACGTCGAGGGCGTGCTGGTCAACAAGATGAACGAGACGGTCGACGGCGAGTTCCAGAAGTACTCGGTTGCCGGCGGCGCATACGTCCGCGAGCACTTCTTCGGGCCGGACGCACGTCTCCGCCGCCTTGTCGAAAACCTGTCCGACGACGAGCTCTCGCGGCTCCGCCGCGGCGGCCACGACTACCGCAAGGTGTACGCCGCGTATCGCGCAGCAACCGAACATCGCGGAGCCCCCACGGTCGTTCTTGCCCAGACGATCAAGGGCTGGGCGCTCGGCCCCGGAGTCGAGGCGCGCAACATCACCCACCAGGCGAAGAAGCTTTCCGAGGCCGAGCTCAAGGTCTTCCGCGACCGCCTGGAACTGCCGATCCCAGATTCGAAACTGCACGACGCTCCGTACTTCCATCCGGGTCCCGACTCGCCGGAAGTCAAGTACATGCTGGAGCGGCGGCGCGCGCTCGGCGGGTTCGTGCCGCGGCGCGTGGTTCGATCGCGGCCGCTGCCCGCGCCGCGCCCCGAAACGGACGCGGAGTTCACCGCGGGGTCGGAGATGGCCGTCAGCACCACGATGGCTTTCGGCCGGCTGCTGCGGAACCTCATCCGCGACCCCGGATTGGGGAAGCGCATCGTGCCGATCGTGCCCGACGAAGCGCGGACGTTCGGACTCGATCCGCTCTTCAAGGAAGTGGGCATCTACGCGTCGTCCGGTCAGCTTTACGAGCCGGTGGATTCGGACCTGGTGCTGAGCTACCGCGAGGCGAAGGACGGGCAGGTGCTCGAAGAGGGGATCACCGAGGCGGGCGCCGCGGCGTCGCTGCAGGTGGCGGCCACGGCGTATGCGACGCACGGCGAGCCGCTCATTCCGTTCTACATCTTCTATTCGATGTTCGGGTTCCAGCGGACGGGCGACCAGTTCTGGGCGCTTGCCGATCAGCGCGGCCGAGGGTTCGTCATGGGGGCGACGGCCGGGCGGACCACGCTCACCGGCGAGGGCCTCCAGCACGACGACGGGCATTCGCACGTGCTCGCCTCGGTGGTTCCCAACATTCGCGCCTACGATCCTGCGTATGCGTACGAACTCGCGTCGATCGTCCGCGAAGGCATCGATCGCATGTACGTGCGTGGCGCAGGCGACGGGACATCGCCCGACGTCTTCTACTACGTCACGCTCTACAACGAGAACTACCCGATGCCGAAGCGTCCGGCCGACCTCACGGACGAGCAGATCTCGCGCGGCATCTACAAGCTCCTGCCCGCCCCCAGCATCGCTAAAGGAAAGCGTCTCGCCGGTGACCCGGTCCGGCTCGCAGGGAGCGGCTCGGTGCTCCAGCAGGTCGTAGCCGCGCGTGACCTGCTCGCAGAGCGTGGCATTCCGGCTGAGGTCTACAGCGTCACGTCGTTCCAGCAGCTCCGCGCCGATGGCCTTGCCGCCGACAGATGGAACCGCCTCCATCCCGACAAGACGCCGAGGGTGCCCCTGGTCGCGCAGGTGCTGCCCCCCGACGGAGGCCAGATCGTGATCGCCACCGACTGGATCCGCAGCTATCCGGACATGGTTGCGCCGTGGCTTCCCGCGTCACGCATCGTGCTTGGGACCGACGGGTTCGGAAGGTCCGACACACGCGAGACGCTCCGACGGCTTTTCGAGATCGACCCGGCGCACGTGGCTGCGGCCGCACTCTCCGGTCTTGCTCGAACCGGTCGGATCCCCGCGGTCGACGCGGTGGCGGCGATGCGCGAACTCGGTGTGGACCCGGACTCGCCTGATCCGCTCGATCTCTAGACGGCCCCTGGCGGGCCGCCGTCCGGCGTGGCAACGCGTTGCGCCTCGCGTTCACGGCCGGTCCCGCGTCCTCGCCCTCGCCATCGCCCCGCGGTCGAATGGGGCGGGGGAGCGGTCAGCTCAACCACGACCGAACCGGTCACGTTCACAACCATCGTCCGTCCGACCTGCACCTGCCAGTCGCCGATCGCGGCCATAGGCGTGTGGCCGTGCAGCCAGAGGAGCGGCCGTTCGCGCTCGAGGAACCAGCGGTATCCCTTGAAGCCTCGGTGATACGGATCGGTGGCGACGTCTCCTGCGCCAAGCGGCGGAACGTGGCTCATGACGATCATCGGCTGCGGCCGCCCAATCCGCCTGGTGGCCAGGGTGAGGACCTGACTCCATGCGAGCCGTTCGCTGCGCTGGGCGAGCTTTCCTCTGCTGCCGGGCCATGTCAGGCCGGCGATGGCGAGTCCGGCGCGTCGCATCACCGCTGTCGACACGATGGCGTCCGGGCAGAGGTGGCCGCACGACTTCCACCGGTCCTCGGTGTCGTGGTTCCCGTAGACGTAGACCAGCGGCGCGTCGACCGAGTCGGCGATGAAGGCAAGATCGTCGCAGTCGAGGTCCCCGCAGCCGACGATCAGATCGATAACGCCGAGTGCCGCGCGGTTGCGTGGCTCGACGATCGCAGGATCCAGGCTGTCCGAAACGCAGAGCAGTCTGATCGGCGCGCCGTCGCGGTCACGAAACGGAGCGGGATCGGGCCACTGGATGGTCAGGTGCCGGGTCACTTTTAGTCTCGCGCCTCCGGGAACTTGGACTCGGGCAGCGGGCCCCGATACTCCGCCGAATCGGCCCCGGCGTGAAGGCTTGTCTCGGGGCCTATCTCCTCGGCCGTAGGTTCGGACTGCCGCAGTCCGGTGGCCGGCCGAAGACCCGCCGCGGCGGCCCTCATGTGGCCGGCCTCGGGCTGCAGGGATAGCAGAGGCGTGGGCCGCTCGCTCGTGTGTCCGTCGAGAGGCACGAGTTCGGTGACGATCGCGTCGAGGCCGGCGCCGTTGGTGTAGAGGGTGGCCGCCACGCGATTGTGGCCGTCGACGACCCAATAGTCGCCGTCGAACTTGATGAGGTCCACGGGCGGCAACGGCTGCAGCCTGTCGATCGCATCTCTGATCCGTTTCCAGCGCCCTTCCCAGTTCTCACCCCGGAATGGCTTCAGGGGAAGGAAGTCCCCACCACGCTGCGCGATGCCTGCCACGGCCGTGCCCCGAATGTCCTCGACGGGCACGAATCGCATCCCGAGCTCTCGAGGCGAGGCCAGCCGCGCCTCCGGGTACAGGTCGTACAGGTTGTCCAGACGCTCTCTCGCCATGCGTCGGATCCGCCGGCTCGCCCGCGAGTCCGTGGCGCCCAGGGCATGACTGGCGACGCCGATCATGGTGCCGATGACGTCCGCCACCGGCACGACTATGTGGTCGACTATCGGCGCCGTCATGTTGGCGACAGGCTCGGCAATGCTCTGCAGCTGGCCGACGATTCCCCCGGACCCCGACTCGACGTCGGGCGCGGCCTCCGGCTCGGACTCCGGCTGTATGGGCGTGTCTCCGGAGCCGCCGCGTAGCGGAGCTTCGTCCCACACGCCACCGTACCGGCCGTCGACTTCGATTCCGGCAACCTCTGCGAGCTTGCGGTCCGCAGAATCCGGGTCGTCCACCTGCGGGTCGCCGTGCCGGTCGGTCGTTATCGGGCGTTGTTCCATCCGGCTGAGCGTATCATCGGCCGCCCATTTCAGGGCCCGGTCGCACCCGGGAGGATTGGCTCAGCCCTTGATCTCGGCCCGTTCCGTGGCGATCGCGGCAATCGCGAGGAGTCCGATGAGCCAGGCGATGGTCACGACGAGCGCGACATTTGGATCCAGGCTCGCTGCGCCGAGGCTGGTGCCGGGCTGGCTTCCGAATCCGACTGCATCGCTCGATGTGCTGAAGGGGAGGTACTTGAATATCTCCCGAATCACGGGTATCAGGGTGACGATCGTCGACGCGATGAAGAGACCGATCACGGTGCCCACACCGGCCATCTGGCTTTTCGCAATCATGGACACCGCGTAGGCGACTGAGGCCAGACCGACCAGGGCGATCCACGCGCGGACCAGCTTGGCCAGAGCCCCGCCGAGCGTGGGACCGTCCAGCGTGCCCATCGGCAAGCCTGCGATCAGACCACCCGCCACGGCCGAGGCAATGCCCACAAGAAACATGATGGCAAGGCCGGCGCCCAGGATGAGTGACAGTGAGGCGAAGGTGGCCAGGGCGTAATTGCGGCGGCTCTCACCTCGGGCGACGGCGATCTTGAGCGTCCCCCAGGTCCACTCGGATCCGGCCGCCACGGCGACGTAGATGAGCGCAATCAAGCTTCCGAAGCCAAACGTGATGGACAGGACGGCATCGATCAAACCCGGGAACGTAAGAAGCCAGGTGACGGTGTCCTTGGTCAGGCCGTTGTTGGGGTCGTTCGGTGCGGCGCGGTAAGCGGCTCCGACGACCACGAATTCGATGACCACCAGCACCACGGCAACGAGCAGTGACACCAGCGTTGCGGTACGGGTATTGAACTTGCGGATTCCGGCGAGTACGAGTGTCATCGTGCGGCTCCTGCGTACCAGCCGGCGTATGGGCCCGCGGGTTGCTCCGGTGCTGTTGGCTGAGTGAGTTGCAGGAAGAGGGATTCAAGGTCGGAACCGGCCTCGAGTCCCGCGGCGAAGATGCCCGCCTGGGCCAGGACTCGGTTGACCTCGGTCGACCGCTCGGCCGCGGTGCGCACGGTCAGCCAGGCGCCGCCGGCGTCGGTGATCGATACGTGGCCGTCACCGGCGAGCGCCGACAGGAGTTCGAGCGCCTTCGCGCTTTCCGCGGGCGTGACCTTGACGCGAACGATCGCCTGAGTCGCGAGCAGCTCATCCAACGGTCCCTGGCTCACGAGCCGCCCGGCAGCAACGATGCCGATGATGTCGGCCATCTGCTGCACTTCGGGCAGGATGTGGCTCGATATGAAGACGGTCTTGCCGCTCGCTGCCAGGTTCTTGAGCGTGTCGCGCAGCCCCACGATCCCGGCCGGGTCGAGGCCGTTGGCCGGCTCGTCGAGGAGCAGCAGGGCGGGGTCGTTGAGGAGCGCAACCGCTATACCCAGCCGCTGCCTCATTCCGAGCGAGTAGTTGGCGACCTTGTCGCGAGCGCGGTCGCGCAGCCCGACCAGTTCCAGCATCTCCTCCACACGGCTTCGAGTGACTGCCTTCCCGGATGCGCCGATCACCCGCAGGTTGTCGCGCGCCGAGAGGTGCGGGTAGAAGGACGGAGATTCGATCAGAGCTCCGACGTTGTAGAGCAACTGGCGATTGGCGCCCGTGAAGCTCTCGCCCATCAGGTAGATCGCGCCCTGATCGGGACGGATGAGACCGGTCAGAAGGCGCATCGTCGTCGTCTTCCCGGCGCCGTTGGGTCCGAGGAAGCCGTACACGATTCCGGTGGGCACTTCAAGGTTCAGGCCGTCGAGCGCCACCTGACTGCCGTAGCGCTTCTTGAGGTCCTTCGTCGAAAGCGCCAGGGTTGCGGATGCTGTCATTGTTCCCCCTGACTTGCGAGACCACTTCTAGGTCGCGATTATCGCCTGAGCCGCGCGCCGCCGCTGGGCGAAATATGCCGAGCGAGTCGGGCAGACCGTGCGCCATCCGAACAGCGGGCGCTAATCTGCGTCTGCCGCATGAAATGGACGCCACCGACAGCGAGAGGGCCCAAGATGACAAGCCAGCCCAGGAAGCCGGCCACGCCGCCGGCACCGGCCGCCACGCCGCCGGCACCCGCGGCCACGCCGCCGGAGCCAGCCGCCACCACGCCGCCGGCACCGGCCGCCACGCCGTCCAGCGTGGATCGGTTGAACCGGGCGTGGGCGGATCAGACGGTCCGCCTCGGGGTTCTGGCAATCGCAGTGATCGTGGTCCTGTGGCTGGCTCGCGGGATCATCGGCCCGTTCGTGGTCGCGGCCATCCTTGCCTATGCGTTCTCGCCCGTGGTCTCGGCCGTGCAGGAGCGGACCCGCCTGCCCCGGGCGGCCGTCATCGGTCTGGGCTACCTGGTGCTGTTCGCCCTCGTGGCGGTCCTGGCCTACGTCGCCGCCGAGCGCGCCGGAAAGGAATTGAACGATCTGTCGTCCAACGGCCACGACCCCATCCGGGCCGGCCTGCAGCGACTCCTCGGAGATCAGGTCGTCGTGGCCGGCAACACGATCAACGTGCGCGATCTGGCGGACCAGGTAAGAACCTCTCTACTCGGTCTGGTCAACTCGCCGTCGAGCGCCGTGCAGATGGCCGAACGGGCTGTGTCCGTGGGGCTTCAGGTGATCCTGTCCCTCATCATCACGTTCTACCTGATCCTCGACGGGCAGCGCTTCGGGCGATTCGCCCTGCAGTTCCTCGACCGTGAACAGCGCGCCGACGCCCTGAGGCTGGGGCATCGGATCCACGTGGTTCTGGGCCGCTGGCTGCGCGGGCAGCTGCTGCTGATCGGACTTGTCGCCGCCGTGATCTACGTCATCCTGGGGCCGATCCTGCACGTCCCGTACGCCCTGGCCCTGGCGCTCCTCACCGGCATACTCGAGATCATCCCTCTCGTCGGACCGGTCATCGCGGCGGCGCTCGCGGCGACCGTGGCCTACTCGGCTCACGGTACCGACACGACAATCGTGGTGCTGGTCGTGTACTTCGTGGTGCGCCAGGTCGAGGATCAGGTGGTCATGCCGCTGGTGATCGGCCGCGCCGTCCATCTCCACCCTGTGATCACGATCTTCGCGGTGCTCGTGGGTTTGGGCACGTGGGGGATTCTCGGCGGCCTGCTCGGTGTCCCGGTGGCGGCGGCCCTGAACGTGACGCTGCACGAGCTCTATCCCGAGGAAACGGGCGGACGGCCGGAAGATCGGCCGGCGGCGACGGCCGGCGAGTCCGAGGGTCTCTTCGCCCGGATCCGGGAACGCCTTGCCCGAACCTAGCCGGCGGCCGCCGCCGCTCTGCCTCTCGACCGCAGGCCCCCGTCCCCGTCGATGGCGGCCGGGGGAGCGGGCATCGGCGGCAGCATGTCAAGGTGCACAAGAGGTGCCGTGACCCATCGACTCGCCGGGGCATCCGTCCGACGCCAACGGTCGACGACGCCGCGGAGCCAGAGCGGCCAGAGCGCGACGAGCACGGCCAGTCGCGTGAGCGAGAAGATAGGCATCGTGGCCGTGGCCGCGATGAAGGCCAGCCAGTCGAGCCGCCATCGGATCGCAACCAGGATCAGGGCGGCGGCGATTGCCGAACGCGCCGCGAAATCCAGACCGCCGTGGTCGGGGAAGATCGCATAAACGAACATGGCCCGCATCTGCGATTCGGCTTCCCAGCCGAACGTGCCCATGTAGTCGTTCCACGCGTTCGGGGCGATGACGAACGAGGCCAGGCACGCGGCGGCAAAGATGGCGCAACCCGTGACGATGGTGCGCCTCGTCTCCGGTCGCGTTGCCCATATGTACGGGATGAGCAAAGCCGGCCCGAACTTCATCCCGGCGAACCAGGGCAGCAAGTACAGGGCCCGCCGATCGTAGAAGGACCACAGGCACACGGCCCCGAGTTGAAGCGTCACGTTGCCGAAGTCGACCTCCGCCCACACCGGCCACTGCAGCAGGGCGACGAGCGCGAACTTCCACGACCCGGCCATGTAGCGCAGGCACAGTACCCCCGACACGCGCCAGGCCCAGTCGATGTACGTCTCACGGAAGAAACCCATCGGAGCGGAAAGTTGGGCGTATAGGGGCGGGTACTTGAAGGCGCCGCTCGTCCAGATCTCGGCCCTGGCGTACAGGGGCTGCCCGTCCAGAATGTGCTTGCCCGAGAGCCAGTAGGCGTTCGTGTCGTATGCGAACCACCAGTTGACTCGCATGTTGTCGTACAGCAGCGCGGCGACCTGGACGCCGATGCAGACGAGGAGGAACCAGGCGACCAGGAAGCCGGCAGAATCGGCCTGCGACCGAGTCGGGATGTATCGCCGTAGAAGGACCGTCACGCGCTCCCCCGAGGGTGTTCTTGTCGGCGACGTAGAGTCTACCCGTCCGCTAGATCGGCCGACCCCACCAAACGCTCGCCGCCAGGATCACGTAGAGCCCGACGAGCGCGACTCCCTCCAGCCAGGACGATTCGCCGTCCATGACCACCAGGGCTGTGAGCAAGGCGGTCAACGCGAGGGCGGCTACGAGCAACGGCGACACGACCAGCGTCAGCGTCGCGCCGCCGAGGAAGAGGCTGGTGAGAACCAGGACCGGGGCCAGCGCCAGCGCCACCTGCAGGCTCGAGTTGAGGATGACGCTGATCGCGAGATCGCCCCTATCCGCGAGCATGGCCCGGACGCCCACGACGTTCTCCACGGCGTTCCCGGCGATTGCCACGACGACGAGACCGGCAAACGCCTCGGACATTCCGAGCGTGGACATGGCCGGCTTGAGCGCCTCGACGAACCAATCGGAGACGAATGCGGCTCCGATTCCTGCCACGGTGAGGACCGCCGCCGCGAGGGCTACGGGCCACGCGGCACTGCCCTGGGCGGGGCCTTCCTGAGACCCGACGGCGGCGCCGCTCCGGATCGAGAACGGGATGCTGGCGGCGAACACCACAAGAAGCACGATCGAGACGACGACCGAAAGCTCCACTTCGTGGCCGCTGTCCGGTCCGCCCGGAGAGGTTGCGATCGTGGGGATGGCCATGGCCGCAACCGCGAGGACGAGCAGCGTGGCCATCATCTTCGTCTGGTCCGCCCCGAACTTCTGGCGGCCGTGGCGCAATCCGCCGGCGATGAAGGCCAGCCCCAGGACAAGGAGCGTGTTGGCCAGGATCGAGCCGACCAGTGCGGATCGCACGACGTCGACCAGGCCCGCCCTCAAGGCAAATATGCAGATGAAGAACTCGGGCAGGTTTCCCAGCGCGGACTGCAGCATCCCCGTGGCACTCGGTCCCAGCCGCCGCCCGAGTTGGTCGGTTCCCTCGCCGACGAGGGCCGCCAGGCCGGCCAGACCGGCCGCCGACGCCGCGAACACCGCGACGCCGCTCGCCCCGAACAGGCGCAGCATGAGCGCGCCCAGGCTGGCCCCGACCGCCAGAAGCGCAATGACGCGGGTCTGCGTCTCGAAGTATTTCAGCACGCGGCTACCTCCTCGGTCGATTGTGCGGGACGCGGTGGGGTTCCTGCGCGGCGTCTCGGAAGTCCGGGCTCAGTAGGGCGGCCAGGGTACGGCCGGCCGGTTCGGATTCGGGAGGGGGAGGCGACCGGCCGAAAGAAGCGCGTCGATGCGTTCGGCTGTGACAGATACCTCGGCCTTGTCGAGCAACAGCCGCAGTTCATCCCCCAGCGAGCCGTCCAGCTTCCGGCGCAAATCCCGGAGCGCGGCGCGTTCGTCTTCCTGGAGCGGCTGGCCGCGCCAGCGCCACAGGACGGTTCGCAGTTTGGGATCCGTGGAGAAACACAGCCCGTTGTCACAGCCCATGATCCGGCCGTCGGGGAGTGGCAGGAGGTGGCCGGCCTTGCGATCGGCATTGTTGAGCACTACGTCCAGGACGGCCATGCGGCGCAGCGCCGTGTTGTCCGCCGACAGCAGCTCGTCGAGTCCTACGGACTCGTCCACTTCGACCCACAACTGGACCATCCCCGGCCCGAACGGTCCATCGCGCATTACGGTTGGCGGGATGACCTCCCAGCCGCTCGCCTCGGAGACGGCGAACGCGGCAACCTCCCTGCACGCGAGGGTTTCGTCGGGGAAGTCGTACAGCGGCCGCTCGCCGCGGATCGGCTTGTAGACGCAGCTCGCGACAACCGGCCGGCCGCCTTCCTGTGCGGAATCCGCCACCAGGCAGAAGAACGTGGCGTTGGACGCGCTGAGAAGCCTGCCCACGACGACCATCTCCCCGGTTCGCAACAGGTCGAGCGCGACGCCCTTCGCGAGCGGCCCGGCCACCTGGCGGCCGGACATGGCCGCCGTCTCCATCTCGGAGCGAGTCATGCCCGCGAACCCGGCCAACGAGGAATCGGGCTCTGGTTGGGTCGGTGGCTTGGACTCGGTCGGTGGTTCGGGCGCGGGCGCTATCGCAACCTCGTCATCCGGCACCGGATGCGCGTCCTCGCGTGCCATTCGTCAGTGCATGAAGCCGTTGCGCCGGACGCAGATGTGGCCCTCCGGGTTGAGGGGCTGTCCGCAGAACGGGCACGGCGGGCGCCCTGAGGCCACCACTTCCAGTGCGCGCTCTGCAAAGGCAAGGGCCTTGCCGGGCGTGAGGTGGACGCGCATCAGGTCGGTCTCGTCGTCGGCCTGATCCTCATCGGTCTCGACGGCTTCGTCTTCATCCTCGTCGGCTTCGGTGAGCTCACGGGCCTCAACGACCATAACCTCATCCTCCACGTCCCAGACGATCGCCATCGTCCCTACGCGAAGCACCGGGTTGACCGGCTCCTCGAGCGGTGAAGTGTCGCGGTCCGCAGGGGCCGGCTCGTCCGGCACTCCCGCACCGGCGGCGCGGAGTTGCGTCAGCAACTGCGTGAGCCGTTCGGCAAGCAGCGCGACCTGGACCTTCTCGATCAGCACTGAAACTGTGCGGCCTCCGCCGCGGGCCTGGAGGTAGAAGGTACGACTTCCGGGCTCGCCGATGGCGCCGGCGATGAACCGGTCCGGTTCTTCGAAGTTGTAGATGCGTCGAGCCATCTGGCCTCCCGGAGAGTGAACGATCTGGCGGGCTGCCGTCCCGCACCGCGAATCTATACCCGGCGGCCATATCACCCCATGCGGCCGGCCGGGGAGTTGCGAGCCGCCCGGCTCGGACACGGCTCCGAAACCGGCAGCGGTTCGGCCGTGGAGTGCCAGACCTCGAGTGGGCTTAACCGAGAATTCATAAATTGGGTCCCCACAATTGACAAATAGCAATTGGCGGTGGCATAGTGTGAATACGAGCTTGCACGGTGCCTCCGGCAGACGAGAAGTTGCCGCCGGTAACATCACCGCAGATGCCTCGGCAGCGCCGAGGTGGACGCGCAGGAAGCTCGATAGCGAGGCGACCGACTACAAAATGACACGCGACGTCATCTCCACCTGTCCCGTCTGCTCGAGCGAGCTGGCAATCACCCGGCTTCAATGCCGGGGTTGCGGCACGGCCATCGAGGGCGAGTTCGGCGTGGGGCGATTCGGGCGGTTGAATCGTGAACAGCTCGCCTTGCTGGAGAGCTTCCTTCGGGCCCGCGGCAACGCCAAGGAGCTCGAACGAGAGCTCAAGGTTTCCTACCCAACCGTGCGGGCGCGGATCGAGGCTCTTGTGCGGGCGCTGGGCCTCGCCGACGACATGGCAATGGGGGATGACGAAGACGGAGCCGTTCGACCTTCGGACCTGGCCGAACTGCGCCGTGATGTTCTGGAACGGCTGGCGCGCCGTGAGATCTCCGCC
>Ga0302323_100001732_pt1 | contig 17710 bp, 15 predicted proteins | sample Fen_T0_3_FD_201950 | JGI IMG/M metagenome (GOLD analysis project Ga0302323, IMG submission 201950) | Peat permafrost microbial communities from Stordalen Mire near Abisko, Sweden - Fen_T0_3 | ecosystem: Environmental > Terrestrial > Soil > Wetlands > Permafrost | place: Sweden: Abisko... | reverse complement strand
GCGGGCCTCTGGGCGCTGCTGCGGGACCGCCGGCTGCGGGACTATCGGGCGTTCGCCGTGGCCTATCTGCTGCTGTTCGTCGTCCTCCTGGTCGCCATGGGCGACCGGCCCTACTACCTGGGGCCGCTGTACGTCGTGCTGCTCGGCGTCGGGGCCGTGATCACCGGCGGCGTGATCGAAGGATCGCGGCGCTTCTTCTCGGAGCAGCCGGCCGAGGTCCGCTCGCCCCGTTCGATGTGGCGCTCACCGCCGGCGGCGTACACGTGGATCGTCGTGTACGCGGTCATCTTCCTCCCTCTCTCGCTGCCGGTGCTCCCCGCGCACTGGCTGCACACGGTCCCCCTTCAGAAGATCGACTACAACCTGGGTGAGGAGATCGGCTGGCAGGACCTCACGAGGACGGTCGCCGGCGTCTACGGGTCGCTCCCGGCCGGCGAGCGGGCGCACACCGTGATCATCACCGGCAACTACGGGGAGGCCGGCGCGCTGCAGCGCTACGGGCCGGCCCACGGTCTGCCACCCGTCTACTCCGGCCAGAACAACTTCTACCTGTGGGGGAGGCCGCCGGCCCGGGCGACGACGGTGATCGCCGTCGGCATGGGCGAGGACCCCAGCAGCTGGCTCGGGCAGTACTTCGGAGAGGTCACCCGCGCTGCCGGGATCGCGAACGCGGCGGGCGTGGACAACGAGGAGCAGGGCCAGTCGGTCTGGCTGTGCCGGCAGCCGCTGCGCCCTTGGCCAGAGCTGTGGCCGCAGTTCCAGCACTACGACTGAAGGCCGAGGGCCGGCCGGCCGGGTATCCTTGGTGACGTGAACTCGTTCGCCGTCGTCATCGCGCTCCTCGCCGTGGCCGCCGTAGGCTGGCTGCTCACGGCCGCCGCCCGGCGCATCCTGCGCCGCCACGGCATCCAGACCGACGAGCGAGATCGGGACGACGACCGATGAAGCGCGGAGCGTCCGTACGGGCGTAAGGGCCCTGCCGGGCGCCCATCGGGTACGCTGCGGCGACCCGTTCGCTCCCACGGAGGACCATGCTCACCGGTGTCGTCGTCTATCCCGCGGCCGCGCTACTGGCCGTGCTCGTGGCGTGGCGGGCCGCACGCAGCGGCCAGCCCGCCTTCGTCGTCGCCATGCGGGCGCTCTTCGTCCTGTACCTCGGCTGGGTCGTCGGCGCCACGCTGTTCCCGCTGCCGGTGCGCCCCGGCGTCGCCGAGCTGGAGGCCGCGGGCCGGGGTGTCACGGTCGATCTCGTGCCGCTGGCGTCGATCCGCGACGTGCTGCTGCACGGGACGCTGTTCGCGCAGGCCTGGATCCTCGGGGGCAATGTGCTGACGCCGGCGCCGTTCGGCTTTCTGCTGCCGTATGCCGCGCCGCGGCTCGCGACCTGGCGGCGCATGGCGCTGGCCGGGGTGCTCTTCCCGCTCGCCATCGAGCTCAGCCAGTTCGCCATCTCACTCGCGCTCGGCTACTCGTATCGGGTGACCGAGGTCGACGACGTGCTGCTCAACTTCGCCGGCGTGCTGCTCGGCTACGCGGTGTTCGTCGTCGTCCGGGGCTTGGTGGCAGGGCCCGCCGAGGATGGCCCGAAGCACGCAGGCGCGTAGCCGGCTCGACCTGCCGGCCCGCTATCTCCCCGGCGCCGCCAGGCGCTCGCTCACGAGGCGCCTCTTGCAGCCGTCGCAGAGGCCGTCGTTCTTGTCCGGGAGCTCGGTGGCTGCGGCTGTCGCAGCCGCGTGTTCCCTGGTCGCGATCGGCCTGCCGCAGCGCTCGCAGGCCTGGAGATCGAAGGTGCGGCCCCAGATCGTGCGCGTGGTGGCTGTGTCTTCCATGGCGATGCAATCGGTGGGACACGCCTCGACGCAGGAGCCGCAACCCACGCAGTCCTCGGCCGCCGCCTGCCCGAAAGGCGGCCCGATCCGCTTGTGCTCGCCACGGCCGATCGCCGCCAGTGCGTCGTAGCCCAGGGCGGAACAGACGCGCACGCAGAGCTCGCACAGGATGCAATCCTGCAGTGGCGCGTCCGTGACGGGGGCGAACAGCGGCTTCGTCACGCCGAACTCCTCGGCGAGCCGCCGGAGGACTGGAGCATCCGGCGCGCGCCGCAGCAGCAGCTGGAGGTTCATGGCGCGGTGCTTGCGGATGCGCGGCGAATCGGTCACCACGACGAGGCCGGCCGACACGGGGTAGTCGCACGAGGTCGTCAGCTGCACCCAGTCGCGACCCGGGCGGCGGACCTCCATGAGGCACAGGCGGCAGGACGCGATGGCCGGCACCGCCTCGTGATGACAAAGCGCCGGGATGTCCACGCCGGCGCGACGGGCGGCGTCGAGCACACTCGCGCCCTCCGGAGCCGTGACCTGCACGTCGTCGATGATCAGCTCAACGTCCACCACGGCCTCCTAGTGCACCAGTACTGCGTCGCGGTTGCAGACGTCCTTGCAGATGCCGCACTTGATGCAGAGCTCCTGGTCGATCGCGTGCAGTTGCTTCTTCTCTCCGGTGATGGCGTGCTGGGGGCAGCGGAGCGCGCAGAGCGTGCAGCCGTTGCAGCGCTCCGCGTCAATGCCGAAGGTGATGAGCGCCTTGCACACCGCCGCCGGGCAGCGCTTGTCGTCCACGTGCGCAAGATACTCCTCGCGGAAGTAGCGCAGCGTGGACAGCACCGGGTTGACCGCGCTCGTGCCGAGCGCGCAAAGCGACGTGGCCTCCACGGTGTCGGCGAGCTCCTCGACGAGAGCGATGGTCGTGCGCGTGCCGCGGCCCTCGGTGATGTCGCCGAGCAGGTCGTGCAAGATGGCGAGGCCGTCGCGGCAGGAGGTGCAGTTGCCACACGACTCGGAGGCCAAGAAGCGCAAGAAGTACTTGGCGACGTCGACCATGCAGGTGTCCTCGTCCATCACGATCATGCCGCCGGAGCCCATCATGGAGCCCTCGGCCACGAGCGTGTCGAAGTCCACCGGGACGTCGAGCTTGTCCGCCGGCAGGCAGCCGCCCGAAGGGCCGCCGGTCTGGACGGCCTTGAACGCCTTGCCGCCGGGGACGCCTCCGCCGGCGCCGAAGACGATATCGCGGAGGGTCGTGCCCATCGGTACCTCGACGAGGCCGGTGTTGTTCACCTTGCCGACGAGCGAGAAGATCTTTGTGCCCGCGGAGCCTTCGGTGCCGACGGAGCGGTACCAGTCGGCGCCTTTGAGCGCGATGTGCGGCACGTTGGCCCATGTCTCGACGTTGTTGAGGTTGGTCGGCCGCCCCCACAGGCCCTTGTCGGACAGGTGGATGAGCCGCCGGCGAGGCACCCCGCGCCGGCCCTCGAGCGAGGCCATCATGGCGCTCGCCTCGCCGCACACGAACGCCCCGCCGCCGCGGCTGACGCGCAGGTCGAAGCTGAGTTCGCTGCCGAGGATCGCCTCGCCGAGCAGGCCGAGCGCGCGCGCCTCCTCGATCGCGTGAGTGATGCGCTCGACGGCCACCGGATACTCCTGGCGCACGTAGACGTGACCCTCGCGCGCGCCCATGGCGAACGCGCCGATGATCATGCCCTCGAGCACGCTGTGCGGGTTGCCCTCGAGCAGCGCGTCGTCCATGAACGCCCCGGGGTCGCCCTCGTCGGCGTTGCAGACCACGTACTTGAGCTCGCCCTCCGCCTTGCGACACGCCTCCCACTTGCGTCCCGTCGGGAAGCCGGCGCCGCCGCGGCCGCGCAGGCCGGAGCGCTTGACCTCCTCCAGGACCGCGTCGGACCCCATGTCGAGGGACTTGGCGAGGGCCGAGTAGCCGCCGAGCGCGATGTAGTCGTCGATCGAGTTCGGGTCGAGGAGGCCGTTGTCGCGCAGCAGCGTGCGTTGCTGGTGGCGGTAGAAGGGGATCTCCTCCTCCCGGCGACACTGCAGGTCCGTCGGCGGGTCGACGTACAGCAGCCGCTCGACGAGCTCGCCGCCGAGCACCGTCTTCTCGACGATCTCGGGCACGTCCTTGACGCGCACGTGCTGGTAGACGATGCCCTCGGGGAACAGGAGCAGCAGCGGGCCGCCCTGGCAGAAGCCCTGGCAGCCGGTGGCGCGCGACTCGACGTCGCGCGCGCCGCCGTGCGCCTCGACCTCGGCGCGCAGGGCTTGGTAGACATCGATGGCGCCGTTCGCGCGGCAGCCGGTGCCGACGCACACCGCGACGACGCTGCGCTCGGAACTCCGGACGGCGGCGAGCGCCTCGCGATGGCGCGCAAGCGCGCCCGGGTCCGCGAGCCGCGCGGTCATTCCGGCCCCTCCTTCTCGAGGAGCTTCGTCACCAGGCGGGAGAGGTTGTCGGGCGTCATGTGACCATGCGTGTCGCCGTCGAGGATGACGAGCGGGCCGATGGCGCAGGCGCCCACGCAGCTGACCTCTTCGACGTTCAGCGAGAGGTCCGCCGCCGTGGCACCCGCGGCCACCCCTGTGTCCCGTTCGACCTGTTCCAGCAGCCGCGGTGCGCCGCGCACGTGGCAGGCGGTGCCCATGCAGACGGTGCAGGTGTGCTCGCCGCGGGGCTCGATGTGGAAGCCGTGGTAGAACGTCGCCACCCCGTAGACCTGCGCGCGCGGCAGGCCCAGGTAGGCAGCCGTTTCCCGTAGCGCCGCCTCGGGCAGGTAGCGGAACTCGGCCTGCAGGTCGTGCAGGATGTTCACGAGCTCGCCCGGGTCCTGCTCGGGATAGCGCTCGAGAATAGTCAGCGTCGCCGAGATATCGAGCAGGGCGCCGGAGGGGCGCCGCTCCATGGCCGCCGCGCGGCGCGCCTCGCTGCTGGCCTCACGCTCGCTCACGCTCGCTCCTTCTTCATCCGCCGGCCACCATCGGGAAGATCGAGACTTCGTCGTCCTCGGCCAGCGGTGCTTCGAGACGGCCGGAGTAGAGGACGTTGCGCCCGTTCACCAAGATGATGATCTCGGGATTGAGCTCATCACCGGCGAACACGGCGCGTCGGAACGGCCTGCCGTAGCGCGCCGCCAGCGTCTCGAGCAGCGGCCCGAGCGTCGGCGGTGTGTCGTCGACACGCCGCTCGCTCTCTCCGGTGTAGGTCCGGATGGTCGCGAAGTATTTGACGATCATGGTGCACGCTCTGCGGCGGGGACGCCGGGGCCGGCGAGGGCTGCTCGCGCAGCTCGCCGGCCCCGGCTCGTCTCCCGTCAGTTCAGAGCGAGTTCCTTCAGCTTGGCCTTGCCGGGCACGCCCTTCTCGTCCCACCCGCGCAGCGAGTAGTACTCGGGCAGCATCTGGTCGAGATGGCTCACCTCGCCCTTGGCGGGGCCGGTCTTGATCGGGTCGTTCAGCAGGCGATCCGGCAGCGTGTCGTCCGCCGTCGTGTAGCCCTGCTTGAGGTTCCAGAGGCGCTCCTGGTTCCAGATGCGCTCGCCGATCCTGAGGAACTCGTCCAGCGAGTACTCGACGCCGGTGAGCGCCGAGAGCATCTCCGCCAGCTCAGCGCCGCCGATCCCGAACGTCGAGAACAGGCAGGCGCCGCTGGAGTCCAGAGCTGCGGTGAGGTTCTGGAACAGGATGTCCAGGCCGGCCTTGCCCTCCGTGACGCGCGGGTCCATCACGGCGCCGTTCTGCAGCACCTCGATGGCGATGGTGTAGCCGCGGACGTGGCAGCCACCGCGGTTGCCGGTGGCGTAGTTGAGGCCGATGCCCTGCACGCCGCGCGGGTCGTAGGCCGGCATCTCCTGCTTCTTGCAGGTCATGGAGAGCTCGGGGTGACCGTAGCTCTCGGCGAGGCGGTACGAGCCCTGGGCGAGCTTGGCGCCGAACCCCTCGTTCTTGCCGGCCTTGCGCACCATCTCGACCATCGCGGCGGTGTTGCCGAAGGTGAGCTGCACGCCGTCGGTGTCCTTGGCCGTGATGGCGCCCATCTCGAAGAGCTCCATGGCGCAGGCGATCGTGGAGCCCATGGAGATGGTGTCCATGCCGTACTCGTTGCACAGGAAGTTGGCCTTGGTGATGGCGTCGAGGTCGTCGATGCCGCAGTCGGCGCCGAACGACCACGCCGTCTCGTACTCCGGACCCTCGCCGAAGCCCTTGTAGTCCGGATTGTCGACCTTGCTGACCCGGCCGCAGCTGATGATGCAGCTGAAGCAGCCCTTGGGGCGGACCAGCTGCTTGGCCGCCAGCGACTCGCCGCCGATCTTGTCGGCGGTGGGGAAGTAGCCGTCCTGGAAGTTGCGCGTGGGCAGGGCGCCCGTCTGGTTGAGGATGTTGACGAGCACGTCGGTGCCGTAGGCTTTGAGGCCGGCGCCGCCGACGGGGTGCGCCTGGATGAGCTTCCGCGCGTTCATGACGGCCGCCTTGAAGCGGTCGGGATCGGCGACCTGCACGGAGCCCGTGCCGTAGACCGCGATCGCCTTGAGGTTCTTGGAGCCCATCACGGCGCCGACGCCGGTGCGGCCGGCGGCGCGGTGCATCTCGTTCATGATGTTGGCGATGAGCGAAAGATGCTCGCCGGCCGGCCCGATGCAGGCGACCTTGGCCTCTTCGTCGGTCTCGGCGCGCACCAGGTCCGTGGTGTCGGGGGTGTCGTGACCCCAGATGGCCGCGGCGTCGCGGATCTCGACCTTGTCGTCGCTGATCCACAGGTAGCTCGGCTTGGCCGCCTTGCCCTCGATGATGAGCGCGTCGTAGCCGGCGTACTTGAGCTCGGGCCCGAAGGCGCCGCCCGAGTTGGAGCACGCGATGACGTTGTTGAGCGGGCCTTTGGTGATCACTTCGTAGCGGCCCGCCGACGGCGCGAAGGTGCCCGTGAACGGGCCGGGGGCGAAGATGAGCTTGTTGTCCGGGCTGAGTGCGTCGGTCTTGGGATCGAGCTCGTCGACGATGATCTTGCCGCCGAGGCCGCGGGCGCCGAGGTAGTCGTGAGCCATCTTGACGTCGGTCGCCTCACGCTTCACCTTGCCCTTGGTGAGGTCGATGCGGAGGATGGTGCCGGTCCAGCCGTACATCTCAGCTCACCTCCTGGAAGGCGTCCTTGAACTTGGCCGCGTAGGCCTTCTTGCGCGAGCGCACGTGCTGCTCGTCGTCGATGAACTCGAGCGCACCGCTGGGGCAGAAGGTCACGCACTCCGGCGCGCCCTGGCAGGTGTCGCACTTGAAGATGCTGCTCGAGGCCGCGTCGTAGCGCGCGTTGCCGAACGGGCAGGCGATGGTGCACATCTTGCAGCGGATGCAGGTGGCGGCATCCCAGTCCACGAGGTTGGCCATCGTGTTGCTGCGGTGCATGGCGCCGGTAGGGCAGACGGTGACGCAGGCCGCGTCGTCGCACTGCTGGCACATCATCGGCACAGACATGCCTTCGCGCTCCCACGTGTACGCTTGCACGCGCGCGGCGCTGGGGCGGAACTGGCCCTCGTGCTCGAACGAGCACGCCAGTTCGCAGTTCCGGCACCCCGTGCACTTGTCGGGATGGATCATCAGGACCTTGGCCATGGCATCCTCCTATGAGGGGAATCGTTGCCGCCGGCACGGCAGAGTCGCGTCGCGGTCAAATGGTGGCGGCAGACCGTCGCCCCGAAGGATGCGGCCGGCCGCCTTGAGCGTCGAGTCAACCCGTGACCACTCTTGTCGCTTTCGGAATGGTCGCGTGCACAAGTCACCGCGGTTCGCGTCAGCGGTCCGTGCACGAGTAGCACGGGTCGATGGACGCCTGGATCAGGGGGGCGTCCGCGAGCGTCATGCCGCGGACCATCGGTCGCACGGTCGGCATGTTCTGGAACGTCGGCGTGCGGATGCGGACACGTGTCGGCACGTCGGAACCGTCTGATGCCACGTAGTAGAAGACCTCGCCGCGCGGGCCCTCGATACGTGCGCACGCCTCTCCGGCGGGGATGCGGGGGAAGTCCCCGGAGCTCCACGGCCCCTCGGGCATGCCTTCGACCGCCTGCTCGATGATCCGGCAGCTCTCCACGATCTCGAGCGCGCGCACGGTCACACGGGCCAGGACGTCGCCGTCGGTGCGGACCGGCACGTCGAAGTCGAGCCGGTCGTAGATCTCGTACGGGGCCGACCGGCGGATGTCCTGGCCGAGGCCGGAGGCGCGCGCGGTCGGACCTACGGCGCCCAGCGCCAGGGCGTCCTCGCGCGTCAGCAGGCCGACGCCGGCACAGCGCGCGTGGACGGTGCGGTCCGTGGTGAGCACCGGGATGAGCTGACGTTCGGTCGCCGTGCGGACGTTGCGCGCGGCGGCGAGGACACGGGCCGGGTCGGCGATGTCGCGGTTCACCCCACCCGGCCGGTTCATCGCGTAGTTCACGCGGTTGCCGGAGATGGCTTCCAAGACGTCCATCACCTGCTCGCGGAGGGCGAAGCAGGTCATGAACAGGGTCTGGAAGCCGATCAGCTCACAGGCCACGCCCGCCCAGAGCAGGTGCGAGTGCAGGCGCTCGGCCTCGGCGACGATCACCCGGATGTAGCGGGCGCGCTCCGGGACCTCGAGGCCGGCGATCGTCTCGACGGCGCGGGAGAACGTCAGCGTGTGCACGTTGGAGCAGATGCCGCAGACGCGCTCCACGAGCGTCAGCGCCTGCACGTAGTTCTTGCGCTCTGCCAGCCACTCGATGGCGCGGAAGTTGAAGCCGACCTCGATGTCCGCGTCCCGGATGGTCTCGCCCTCGCAGTCGAGGGAGATCTTGTACGGCTCCTCGAGCGCGGGATGATACGGGCCGACGGGGATGACGGGGCTCACGGCCGGCCTCCTTCGGGGATGGTCGGCCGCTCGTCGTACTCGGCCGGGTCCACGTCCCGGCCGAGGTCCTGCGTCCGGCTGAAGAGCCCGGGCTCGTCGTCCGGCCGCAGCATGAGGGGCGGCGTCTCGTCGCGGCCCAGGAACTCGAGCGCGTAGTAGTCGTGCATCTCGCGTTCGACCCACTCGGCCGCCGGGAGCAGGTCGGCGATCGTCCGGACGCTGGGTCCGACGATGGTGGTCGCGATGTTCAGGAGCTCGCCGTCCAGGTCCCAGTGGTAGATGAGCCGAAAGCCCGTGCCGGCGGGCATGACCGTGAGCGTCACCCACCGCGCCTCCGCCTTGCTCAGCAGGCGCGTCATCGCCCGGGGATCGAGATCGTCGACCTCGGCCCAGCATCCGTCGCGCCGGCGTTGCCAGCCGGTCTCGGTCTCGAGTCCCGTGAGGAGGGCCTCAGCATCCATCGCTGTCCCTTTCGTCGTCGTCTGATCCGTCGAACCCCTTGCGCAGCGCCGCTTGTGAGCGGCGTCGCCGGCAGCGATCGCAAAGCCTCGCCCTGTCGCGGAGTTCCTGGCTGACGTGGTCGTGGGCGCGGGCGAGCAGGCGCTCGTCGAACGGGGGCGCCGGCCGGCCGCACCGGGGACACACCGGGTAGGCGATCGAGATGGCGGTGTCGAGGGCGCCTGGGCGCCGGTACGCAGGCGTCGGGTACTCAGCCTGCTCGAGTGCTCTTCCCGGGCAGTGGTCGACGCAGCGTCCGCAGAAAGTGCACCGTCCGGGGTCGTAGCTCCACTCGCACGCGTGCTCGTGACTGACGACCGTGATGGCGCCTGAGACGCAGACGTAGTCGCAGATGCCGCACGTCAGGCACCTGTCGGCGTCCATCCGGACGAGGCCACGGAAGTGCTGCGCCGCCGCCGGCGCCTCGGGGAACCGCAGGGTCTGCGCACCATGCGTCGCGTTCCTGCCGATGATGTTCCAGATGTTCATCGCGGCCTCCTCACGGGGCGATCATCGCCACGACCATGGCGAGCAGACCGATGCCGAGACCCCACGACCAGTAGACGCGGGCCGTCTGCAGCAGCTTGAGGCGCGCCGTCGCGGCGGCCACGGTCGCTATGCCCAGCACGAGCGCGAACGAGATGACCAGAAACACGGCCACGTGGACCGGCCACGTGGTGACCACCGGGAACGCCAGGGTGGCCCAGAGGCCCGTGAGCACGACCCACTCGAGACCGTGCGCGAGCTCCCACAGGGCCAGCCGGATCCCCTCGAACTCAGTGGTCGACCCCGCGTAGATCTCTTGCTCCGCGTTGGCTACGGAGAAGGGATTGACGCGCAGTTTGACCGGCAGGCAGATGGCGAGGGCGATGAGCGCCGGCGCCCGGACCAGCCACGCCGGCGTCTCGGCCAGCGCGCTGAGCGAGACGCTGTCGGCGGCGGTCGCCAGCGCGAACAGCGCGGCGAGGAACGGCAGGCTGTAGGCGATGCTCAGCACGGCCTCGCGCGTCGCCCCGAGCTCGCCGTACAGCGAGCGAGTGGCGAAGCCGGCCAGCACCGCGCACAGCGGCGGCAGCTCGAGCAGCGCGACGAGCAGGATGAGGTCGCCGCTGAAGCCGCCGGCCGAGGGGACCACAGGCAGGAGCGCGAGGGCGCCGAGCGTGCTGGCGACCGCGAGTACCGGCAGCGCCGTCAGGAGCATCGCCTGGCCACGGGGTCGCGGCAGCGACCTCTTGGCCAGGAGCTTCACGAAGTCGAAGAAGGGCTGCAAGAAGGGCGGTCCGAGACGGTTCTGCAGGCGGGCCGCCGTCTTGCGCTCCAGCCACACCATGAGCCAGGACGCCGGGACGGCGAAGAGCAGCCCGGGGAAGACGAGCAGTTGGAACAGGGCGCGCGCTATGGTCATTCCGCGCCTCCGTTCGCGAGGATGGCGACCGCCTGGGCGATCCCGGCGATGATCGCGTGGGGGGATGGCGGGCAGCCGGGGACGTAGACGTCCACTGGGATGATGCGGTCGAGCGGGCCCTCGATCGTCGGGCTGCCGGCAAAGACGTTGCAGCTCGCCGGGCACGAGCCGAGGGCGACCACGACCTTGGGCTCGGGCACCTGGGCGTAGATCGTCTCGACCGCGGGCCTGGTCGTGCGCGTGACCGGCCCGGAGACGACGACGACGTCGGCGTGCCGAGGGCTGGCCTCGAGCCGGATGCCCAGCTGTTCGACGTCGTACCGCGGCGTGAGAGCAGCGACGAGCTCGATGTCGCAGCCGTTGCAGCTGCCGGCATTGAGGTGGAACAGCCAGGGCGACCGGCTCCGGGCCTTGCGTACGAGCCTGTCGAGCAGCGGGATGGTGGTCATGACTCAGACACCTCCCATCCACACGCCGGTGGCCAGTACCACCACGACGAGGGTGACGATGGCGACCGCGAGCGGCCAGCGCTCGCTGCGCCAGATGGAGCGGCCCGGCGAGGACGGAGCCTCGCGCGCCGGGCCGAACCACACGAGGGCGATGACGCGCGAGTAGGCGAGCACGCCGAGCGCAGTGGCGACGATCAGCAGAGCGAGGTAGATCCAGCTGCCGCCGAGCGCGGTCTCGTAGATTCGCCAGTGACCGGCGAACCCGACGAGCGGCGGAACCCCGAGTACGGTGAGCGTGCCGGCGACGAAGCCTGCAGCCGCCAGCGGGTGGCGCACCGCAAGGCCGCGCGACGCGAGCGTCACGGGCGCGTCGCGCTCCGCGCCGGCGACGCACGAGAAGAGCAGCGTCTTGCCCAGCGCGTGCGCGGCGGCGGCGAGGATGGCTCCGGCCAGGCCGAAGCGGCCGGCGAGCGTCACCGCGAGGACGATGAAGCCGGCGTCGGTGACCGACGAAAAGGCGAGCAGGCGCTTGACGTCGCGCTGTGCGAGCGCGAGGCCGGCGCCGCCGACCGCGGAGAGCAAGGCGACCGCCAGCCACGGCCACGCCGGTGAGAAGAGCGACGGGTCGGAGCTGCGCATCGCGACGAGCTCTGCGACCGCGGTGACGTCGACGACGGCGATCACGACGCCGACGAGCAGGGCCGGCGTGCGTTCGGCGACGGAGGGCAGCCAGAGATACGCGGGCACGAGCGCCAGCTTGACGGCGAAGCCCGCCAGGAGCAGGGCGACGACGAGGGCGTGCGGACCGGCGTGGAGCAGGAGCATGCCGGCGATGAGCGTGCCGGCGGAGAGCGTCAGGGCTACGAGGTAGGCGGCGCGGGCGTCGCGTCCGACGCCGGCGAGCAGCAGCAGCACGAATGCGCCGGCAGCCGCAGCCTCGAGCAGCAGCAGGCGACCGAGCCCGGGTTCCATCGCGCAGGCGCCGGCGGCCAAGGCCCCGATGAGAGCCACGAGCCAGGCGAGGCGACGCAGACGGGCGTCGCCGCAGGCGGCCAGAACGAGCGCGGCCGCGGAGCCGGCGACGGCCGCCGTCAGCGGCCAGACGGCCACGGCGGGGGCGCCGACCGCCCGACTGGCCTGGCTGGCGCCGAGGCCGGCGACGAGCGCCACGGCCAGGGCGAGAAGCGGGAGCGCCGCGAGGGAGCGCCGCTCGAGCCACTGCCCAGCATGCGCGGCGACGGCGCAGACGCGCAGAGTCCCGTGCCACAGGGCGAGGTAGTACCGGTCCGGGTCGGCCCACTCGTAGAAGGGCGCGAGGGCATGGCGGATCGTGACCGAGAAGTCGCTGGCATGCAGGCGTGTGTGCGGCAGCAGAGGTTCGCCGCCGGTGAACGGGGCAGAGCCGGCGCCGACGGCGACGGCGGCGAGCGGGGCGAGCGCTGTCGCGGCGGGGCCTCCGGCGCCGCGCGCGGGCCTGCCGAGCGCCGCGGGGGCGCTCACGACGGCCGCGGCCAACGCCGGGCGCGGCCGTCGCGTCGAGAAACGGTAGAGCAGGAACCCGCCGGCGACGGCGACGAGTGCCAGGACCAGGCCGGCGGTCGCGTACCAGGTGGCGCCGCCCACGCTGAGGCCGAGCCAGCTGACGTGAAGGTCGGACGTCAGGCCCATGCTGGCGAGCGCCGGCGCGATCACGCCGTCGATGGCGAGCTGCGGCGCGACGCCGAGGACCACGCAGAGCGCGGCCAGCACGGCGCTGCCGGCAAGCATCGTCCGTGGCGACTCGTGCGCGCCGGCGGACGCCTCGGTCTCGCTGCCGAAGAACATCCCGCTGCTCGCCTTCATGAACGAGAACATGGTGAAGACGCTGACGACCCACGCGAGCAGCGCCGGCACCGGGAAGCCGGCGTCGAGCGCGGCCACGTACAGCAGCCACTTGCTCACGAAGCCGTTGAAGAGCGGCACCCCTGCGATGCTCGCCGCCGAGATCAGCCACAGCACCGTGGTCCGCGGCATGTACTTCGCGAGGCCGCCCAGCTTGTCCATGTCGCGCGTGCCGGTGGCGTGCTGCACGGCGCCGGCGCCGAGGAACAGCCCGCCCTTGAACAGCCCGTGGTTGAGGCAGTGCAGGAGCGCGGCGATGATGCCGAGCGGCGTCCCCAAGCCGAGGCCCAGCATGATGTAGCCGATCTGGCTGACGGTGTGGTAGGCGAGCAGCCGCTTGGCGTCGTGCTGGACCATGGCGAACAACACGCCCACCACCATCGTCACGGTGCCGATCCAGACGACGGTCGTCTGCCAGCCGACCGGCCAGACGGTGAAGCTGTGCATGCGGGCGACGAGGTAGACGCCCGCCTTGACGTAGCACGCCGCGTGCAGCAGTGCGCTGACCGGCGTCGGGGCCGCCATCGCCGAGGGGATCCACGTGTGCAGCGGGAACTGCACGGACTTGGCGAGCGAGGCGATCAGCATCAGCGCGAAGAGACCGGTCGTGAACGCTGGTCCTACCCGCGGGTCGGTCCAGACGGTGGCGCCGGTGCGGGTGTACAGGATGAGGATCGCCGCCAGCAGGGCGTACCCGGCGATGTGGGTCATCACGAGCACCTTGCGTGAGCCTGCGGCGGCCTCGCGTTCGGTGTACCAGAAACCGACGAGCAGGAACGAGCAGAGGCCGACCAGCTCCCAGCTCGCGTACATGAGCAGCAGGTTGGAGGAGAAGACCAGGTTGATGAGTCCGGCGATGAAGACCTGCATGAGGACGTAGAAGCGTGTCGCCGCCGGGTCGTCCGCCATGTAGCCGACCGAATAGAGCAGGATGGCGGCTCCGATGCCCGCGCCCATGAGCGCGAAGAGAAGGCCGAGACCGTCGGCGTGGTAGGTGAGGGCGAGCAGGCCGTCGGGACTCCCGAGGTGCAGGTCAAGGACCGCGCCGCCGTGGATCGCCGGCCAGAGGGCGGCGGTGGCGGCGAACGCTGCGACGGCGGCCGAGAAGGCCAGCCAACCCTTGGCCCGGCCGGAGAGCACGCGCGCCAGCACGAGTTGAAGCGCTGCCCCGGCGAAGAGCACCGCGAGCGGGAGGATCACGAGGTGGTTCATTGCCGTCTCCTGGCGAGCATCGGACCGTTCGTCTCTCGCAGGATGTCCGTGGGGGGCCGCTTACGTCGAGTCGCTCCGCGACCACTCTTTGGAGCTGCGGCAGGTCGCGTGCACAGCGAGGAGAACGCAGGTGTCGCCGCGGCGATCGGAGCCTCGGCGGCGGCGACGAGCTACGCGAGCGGGTCGTCGAGCAGCTCGGCTGCGTGGAGGCCGAGGCGGATGTCGACGATCGTGTCGAGGTCGCTGAGCTCGCTCGACAGCAGTTCTTCCACATGCCCCAGACGCTTCTGCAGGGTGTTGCGGTGGATGTGCAGGGCGTCGGCCGTCTCCTGGACGGCAAGCCCGTGTTCGAAGAGGGCGCGAAGCGTCTCGAACAACCTCGTCCGGTGGCTCGCGTCGTAGTCGAGGACCGGACCGAACGTGCGCCGCACGATACGTCGCAGGGCGTTCTGATCGAGCCCGTCGAGCAGGCGGAGCAGGCCGCTCAGCTCCTCGAAGACTCCGGCGCTTCCCGGCACCTGCTCCCGTCGCGCGGCCATACAGGCCGCGGTGGCCTGCTGCAGGGCCCGCTTGGCGCCGGCGACTCCCGTGAAGGCGCCCGAGCACCCTGCGACGACCTGGCGCGAGGCGGTCGTGTGCATCGTCGCCTCGCGCAGGTCGACGAGCAGACCGCGAGCGGTCGCGGGGTCGGAGTCGGGCACGACTGTGAGTACCACAGCGCGCGGCCCGATCGCGGCACTGAGATACGGCACGCGCCGCGCGCTGAGTGCGGCGTCGATCGCGTGCAGCAGGCTCGCTGCGCGACGCCGCGCTGCCTTCTCGTCATCCGGCCCCCCCGGCGACTGGCCCTGCGGTTCCAGGATCAGGACCCGCAGAAGGTCCTCATCGGCGAATCCCTGCGCCTGCAGGCGGACGCGGAGCTCGTCGGGCGTCCCGTCGCCGGAGAGGGCGTCCTGCAGCAGCCCGCGGCGCAGGCGCCGCCGCATGCGCAGCTCGTCGCGGCCGCGGAGGAGGTTGAGAGTCACCAACTGCTGCAGGTAGAGCAGTGAGGCGCCGGCGAACTCGGACGCGCGGTCTCGCGCGGTCACGGCGGCCAGCACACGCTCGAGGCGTCCCATGACAGAGATGTCGCGGAAGAAGACCCGCTCCCCTGCGCTCGTGACAGACCCCGCGGGGTTGGATCCCCCGTCCTGACTCCTGTATGCCGTCCACAACCGGCTCGCGAGCTCGGGCGACGCAGGGACGGCATGCGAGGCGCAGACGACGTCTCCTGCGGGGTCGAAGAGCACGATCGGGACGTCGAGGATGGTGGCCACTCGTTCCACCAGCTCCCCTACATCCTTCTGTCGCACGACGAGTTCGAGCAGCTGGATCTGCAGTGCAGCGGTCCGGCGCAGCGTCTGCATGTCGCCGGCCGCCGCAGTCTCCGCGTCGCTTTCGTCGTGTTCCTGCTCGCCCAGCGACGCCTCGAGCTCCGCCGCGTGCAGGCGAACCTGGTCCTGCAGCATGATCGTCGTCTGGAACAGCCCGAAGTCCGAGCCATGCGCGTTGGTGCTGGCCTCGACTCGGTCCATGAGCGCGTCGACGACCTTGGTCAGGCGGACGATCTCAGCCTCGAGCGCCGTCACGTCGGCGGGGCGCTCGTCGTGGGCGGGCTCACCCATCCGTGACCTCCGTGCCGGGCGGGCCGTCGTCCCAGCCGAGAGCGATCGCCGTCAGCGTCTGGTTCACGTGCACACCGCAGAACTGCTCGCCGTACGTGTTGAAGCCGACGGCGTTGTGGCGGAGAAGCACCTCGCCGACCGCGTCCTGCAGGCCCGTCTGCGCGATCTCCAGCTTGCGGAGGATGCAGTCGAACGTGAGGACGAGCTGCGGCGGCCCGATCTGAGCGCTCACGCGCTCGAGGGCCGTCTCGAGGTTCTGGACCAGGTCGACGCCTTTCGCGACCCGCAGGACGACACCGCGCTCGATGGCGCAGTAGAACTTGAGGCCGCCATCGGGTTCGACGCGCTGGATGGAGCGCACGTAGTCGGCCCCGTCGATGAGGACGACGACCGGCGAGGCCGCGAAGTGCGCCGGCCCTAGTGCCGCCGCGTCGACTCCCAGAAGCCGCGCGTACTCCTCCGCTGCCGGAAGGCCGTTGATCTCGTGCACGAGCCGCCGCTCCGGATCGGCGGCGGTGACCACCAGGCGCTCTTCCGTGGCCGCGAAGTGCTGCGTCTTGAACTCCTGGAACGGCAGCGGCGTCGCGACCAGCGCGAGGACGGCCGCGTCGGGGGTGAACCGGCCGTCCCAGTACACGTCGGTACGCTCGAAGCCGAGGCAGTCGCCGGCAGAGCCGCCGACGACGGGCAGATCGCCGAGCCCCTGCTGCAGGGCGTGGACCACCTGCTCCTCGTGGCCGAACAGACCGTCCACGAGCAGGAGCGCGAACGTGTGCCAGTCATCGGGGACGAGGCTCTGGAGGCGCCGTAGCAGGTCCTGGGCAAAGGCAACGCCGTCCGCGCCGTGAAATGAGCTCAACCGGTCCAGTCGGCCGACGACCGCGGTGCAGGCGCCCGCGGAGAAGCTGACGCCGGCGATGCTGTGATCGCGGCAGCCGAGCGGCCCGATCTCCCCTGCCGTCGTGCAGCCGACCACCGGCACGTCGGCGAAGCGGTCGGCTATCTCGGCGGCTAGCGCGTCGCGGTCGTACTCGCTGGAGCAGAAGAAGAGCACGAGAGAGGCATCGTCCCGGTGGAGGCCGTCGTGCAGCTCCCCTACAGCCGCGGCAGGATCCTGCGCACACGATTGCGCGATCCGGATGGTCCGCTCCTCGCCCATAGACAGTCCCTCGTCGCCGTCGCTCGCGGGTGGTCACGTGCACACCGCCGGACCCATGATACTGCGTGCGCCGCAGGCACGGCGCCGTGCGTCTGCTTCACGGCAACGGGCGCGGCGGGCGACGCAGCGGCCGCGCGCGTGTACACTAGAACTGTCCGCCCGGCCGGCGCAGCCCAGCCGGGCGTTCGGGCGTCAGGCAGCTGCCGCTGGCTCCGCCACCATCATCAGCCACCCCGACAGAGAGAACCCCTCGTGCACGCCGTCGACAAGATCCGCAACCTCGCCATCATCGCCCACATCGACCACGGCAAGACGACGCTGATCGACAGCATCTTCCGCGCCGCCCACGTGTTCCGGGAGAACGCGCACGTCGACGAACGCGTGATGGACAGCAACGACCTCGAGCGCGAGCGCGGCATCACCATCCGTTCCAAGCACTGCACTGTGGAGTGGAAGGACTACCTCATCAACATCATCGACACCCCCGGCCACGCCGATTTCAGTGGCGAGGTCGAGCGGGTGCTCAGCATGGTCGATTCGGTGCTCCTCCTGGTGGACGCGAACGAGGGCCCCATGCCTCAGACGCGCTACGTGCTCATGCGCGCGCTGAGCTTCGGGCTGCGGCCGATCGTCATCGTCAACAAGGCCGACCGGCCCAACGCGGATCCTTCCGGCGCGCTGGACAAGACCTTCGACCTCTTCGTCGAGCTCGGCGCCAGCAACGAGCAGCTCGATTTCC
>Ga0302323_100001730_pt1 | contig 17733 bp, 14 predicted proteins | sample Fen_T0_3_FD_201950 | JGI IMG/M metagenome (GOLD analysis project Ga0302323, IMG submission 201950) | Peat permafrost microbial communities from Stordalen Mire near Abisko, Sweden - Fen_T0_3 | ecosystem: Environmental > Terrestrial > Soil > Wetlands > Permafrost | place: Sweden: Abisko... | reverse complement strand
CCTGAATTCGTGAAACCAACAAGTGTTGCAAGTTTATTACCCGGATGAATATAGGCCTGAACATGTGGTGCTTCGATTTTTTCATAATATGAAAGTTCTACTTTTTCACCAATGATACCTAAATACTCAACGATCTTTGAAGAAACAGTACCGCCATCGAGTGGGAGAGATTTAAGTTCTTCAAGATCAGCTGGTTTTTTAGCGAGTGCGAGATCGAGAATTTTGGTGGCAAATGCAATAAAATCTGCATTTTTTGCGACAAAATCAGTCTCACTGTTAAGAACGACAATAGCTCCCATTTTCCCTTCGGGATTCACTTTTGAGAATACAACACCTTCTGTGGCATCTCTGTCGGCACGTTTATTTGCAACTGCCTGTCCTTTTTTACGAATTATTTCGATTGCTTTATCAAAGTTGCCTTCAGATTCTTCAAGAGCCTTTTTACAGTCCATCATTCCTGCAAGGGTAACTCTTCTTAATTTAGCAACATCAGCAGCATTTATAGCAGCCATAGGAATATCTTTATATAATTACAAATATTATTTTTTACAACTCTTCTTCTGTTTCATCAGATACTTTAACGATGTCTTCATCTTCTTCGGACTCGTCTATAACATCATCATCAACCTCAACCTCTTCCTCTTCTTCAACGATTGCTTCGATAATTGCAGCAGGAATATCTTTGGTTTCAAGTTCTCTCCTCATTATTTTCTTATCTTTCTGCTGAGGCTCTTTATCTTTTTCAATTTTCCTCTCATTCAGACCTTCCTCAATTGCCTGGCAAAGGATTCCGATAATTAATGAAATAGACTTTGATGCATCATCGTTTGCTGGAATCGGAAATTCAATATCTGAAGGATCAGAATTGGTATCAACCATAGCAAAAACCGGAATTCCGAGTCTTTTTGCTTCTCTGACTGCAATGTGTTCTTTGGAAACATCGACAATAAAAAGTGCTGATGGCAGTCTGGTAAGATCTATTATGCTTCCAAGAGTTTTTTCAAGTTTTGCCCTCTGCCGTGTAACCTGTAATCTCTCACGTTTTGAAAGGTTCAAAAAGGTTCCGTCTGTAGCCATCTTGTCGATGGATGACATTTTTTTCACGGCCTTACGGATAGTCGGAAAGTTCGTAAGCATACCTCCTGGCCAGCGTTCTGTCACATATGGCATATTAACCGCTTTTACTTTTTCGGCAACGATCTCTTTTGCCTGTTTCTTTGTAGCAACAAACAGTACTTTCTTACCTGATTTGGCAATATGTTTCATTGCTGAAGCTGCCTCATCAATTTTTACTGCTGTTTTCTCCAGATCAATAATGTGAATACCGTTACGCTCCATAAATATATAAGGAGCCATAGCTGGATTCCATTTTCTTTTAAGGTGTCCGAAATGCACACCGGCATCGAGTAATTCTTTGAAATTTGTTCTTGGCATTTTTTGGTTTTTTAAGTTTACATTCTTTCAATCAATTGCAAAGTAGCTCCAGTTAAGGAAGTCTTTACAATTTAGATACTAAACTTGCATCTATTGCGACTGACTATTATAATTTCTAACGTTTACTGAACTGGAATCTCCTGCGTGCTTTTGGCTGACCGGGTTTTTTCCTTTCAACTTCACGCGGGTCGCGTGTGACAAATCCTTCAGCCTTAAGCTTGGATTTGCATTCAGCATCAATCATGATAAGAGCTCTTGTAATTCCCAGACGGAGAGCTTCAGCCTGTCCTTTTACTCCACCACCATCGAGATTGACATTGATATCATACTTGTCAACAGCATTCATGAGAACAAGCGGCTGCGTAACAACATATTGAAGTGTTTCAGCGCCGAAATATTCTTTATAATCCCTGCCATTGACAGTAATTTTACCTTTGCCATCGCTTAAATATACGCGGGCTACAGCTGCCTTCCTTCTTCCAAGAGCATTGATGGTTTCCATATCTGTTGCTTAATATTTTTTAAATTTCAATTTTTTTAGGTTTCTGTGCTTCATGCGGATGTTCTGTTCCGGCATAAACATGTAAATTTCTGTAAAGCGCACTTCCAAGCCTGTTTTTGGGCAACATGCCTTTTACAGCTTTCTCAACCAATCCGATTGGATTCTTTTTCAAAAGGGCTTCAGCAGTTGTAAATCTCTGCCCTCCCGGGAAACCAGTATGCCTTACATATACTTTATCTGACCACTTTTCACCAGTCAGGTCGATCTTTTCGGCATTGATAACAACTACGTTGTCACCACAATCAACATGAGGAGTAAAATCCGTTTTGTGCTTTCCTCTGAGCATTGAGGCAACAACTGATGCAAGCCTTCCAAGAACCTTGCCTTCAGCATCAATAATTACCCACTCCTTGTTTACAGTAGCTTTATTTGCCGAAACTGTTTTATAACTTAAGGTGTTCACTAGTTCTTATTTTTTAATTGATACACTTATATTTAATGTAATTACCCCATTATTTTGGGGTCTGCAAAAATACAATATATTTCCTAAAAAAAAAGAAATCTGTATAGATTTTATTTTTGTTATGCGAAAGTAGGTTAATTTTACCTCTTGTAATAATAAAAAAGGTGATGTTTTATTATTCCTGAATTAAGATTCTTTGTGAGCCTTCGTGCATCCCGATAGGTATCGGGACTTTGTGCACCTTTGTGGTTAAATTTCTTTTAACACTAAGGAACACAAAGTTCATCACAAAGGAACGCAAAGGGCTATAACAATATAATTTGACACTCATTATTCAGCATAAATGGGAAAAGACAGAATATTTCTTTCAAAAGCAATTGAAATTGCCTCAAATGGTATTAATGTTGGAGGAGGACCCTTTGGTGCAATCATAGTAAAAGATAATAAAATTATCTCTGAAGCCTGTAACAGGGTTGTTTTGAATAATGATCCAACAGCTCATGCTGAAATACTTGCTATCAGGCAGGCATCCTTGGTTCTAAAGTCACATGAGTTGAATGATTGTACTTTGTATACCTCATGTGAACCATGCCCCATGTGTCTTGGTGCAATTTACTGGTCAGGAATCAAAAAGGTTGTTTACTCATGTGACCGTGCCGATGCCGAAGAAGCTGGATTCAGTGATAAACTGATTTATGACGACATTATGTTAGATCCTTCAAAAAGAAAGATTTCATTTATCAGAATAAGTGATTCCGGTGGGAAAGAGGTTTTCAGAAAATGGGACAAACTGGAAAATAAAATTAGGTACTGATAAAATGAATTCAGCGAAAAGATTATCCAGAGATTTTTATATAAGAGATGTACTTGATGTTGCCCCGGAAGTGCCCGGAAAGAATATGGTTATAAAATTTCCGGGTGGATCTCAGGAAAGATTCAGAATCACTGAAGTTGAGGCTTATCGTGGCTCAGAAGACAGGGCATGCCATGCTTTTAAGGGTAGAACTGCCAGAACTGAAGTTATGTTTGACCAGGGAGGAAAGTTATATATTTACCTTATCTATGGGATGTACTGGATGCTCAACATTGTTACCGGGGAGAAAGATAATCCTCAGGCAATGCTGATTCGCGGGGTTGAACAATATCCCGGCCCCGGAAAATTAACAAAATCTCTTGGGATCGATAAGTCATTTTATGGCGAAGATCTTGTATTCTCCGAAAGAATATGGTTAGAAGATATCGGATTGGTCCAACCCGTTAAATGTAGCCCGAGAATAGGTATAGATTATGCCGGTGAATACTGGATGTCGAGACCGTGGAGGTATTATATATAAAAATTTATATCTACTGTTACTTCCTCATCACTGACATACAAATTCCTCTTTCTCCATGGTTTTCTACTCATCAACCCCTTTTTAGGGGGGCAGGTGGGCGAGAGGCTTGTTAAAGAGATGTTAATTAGAATTGTAAATGAGTTCGTCTGATTATTTTTTACGTTCTTTGTTCCTTTAATTAAACAAAACAATCATTTATGAATTCAATTTGGGGCAACTGGCGTCGCTGGAATAACCTGACAGGATGGTTTATTTTTATTTTTTCTACAATAGTTTACCTGCTTACGCTCGAACCTACTGTAAGCTTCTGGGATTGCGGTGAGTTCATTCTTGCAGCTTTTAAACTGCAGGTGGGGCATCCTCCGGGAGCTCCCCTGTTTCTTATGATGGGAAGAGTCGCTACTCTGTTCGCGGGAAGCGACACCAGCAAAGTTTCAGTAACTGTAAACACTCTGTCAGCCATATGTAGCGGTTTTGCTATAATGTTCCTGTTCTGGACCATTACTCATCTTGTCCGTAAAGTCTTTGCAAAAGGTAATGAACCAGAATCAAAGCATATTCCGGCTATCATCGCCAGTGGAGTATTGGGTGCTTTAGCTTACACATTTTCAGATACTTTCTGGTTTTCTGCAGTAGAAGGAGAACTCTATGCACTCTCTTCCCTTATTATTGCTCTGGTATTCTGGGGTATGTTAAAATGGGAGGAAGAAGAAGAGAAACCATATTCAGGCAGATGGATAATACTTATTGCCTATATTATGGGACTCGGACTCGGGGTTCACCGTTTGAATCTTCTGATTATTCCCGTGCTCGTTTTTGTTTACTATTTCAAGAAATATGAAGTTACAACCAAAGGTTTGATCAAGACAACCCTGGCTTCATTGGTTCTGCTCTGGCTGATGGTTTTTGTTATTATGCCCGGAGTTCCTGAAGCTGCCGGCTGGTTTGAATTATTGTTCGTAAATGTTGTTGGATTGCCGTATAATAGTGGACTCCTTTTCTTTATGGCACTTGTTTTTGGTGGCCTTGCTTTCGGAATATATTACTCCTTAAAACACAAGAGGGTGATTTTGAATTATGTAACAACATCTTTATTAGTAATAATGATTGGCTATTCATCATACGCAATGATTATGATAAGGTCTTCCGCAAAACCACCTATGAACCAGAATAATCCCTCAGATATATTTTCATTGGAGTACTATATTAATATGAAGCAATATGGGGATGCCCCGAAGTTCTTCGGTAATTACTATAGTGCCCGTGCTGTGGATGTAAAAAAGGTTGTTGCCGGATATAATAAGATAGATGGCAAGTACAAACCGTACTATCATCCGGAATATTCTTATGATAAACAGTTTGAAACAGTTTTCCCAAGGATGTATGAAGGTCAGGATCCCGATCATGAAAGTGGTTACAAATACTGGGGCAAAGTTGTGGGCAGGAAGTATTCAGTTGGATCAGGAGACAATAAAGAAACAATTGTTTGTCCTACTTTCGGTGAAAACCTTCGTTACTTTTTCAGGTATCAGATAGGATTTATGTACATGAGATATTTTATGTGGAATTTTGCGGGCAGGCAAAACGATATTCAGGGAAATGGAAACCCAATATACGGTAACTGGATAAGTGGGATAAAATTTATTGATGAAGCCCGTTTGCAGAATCTCGATAAAATACCAAAAGATCTGAAGACTAATCCAGGCAATAATAAATATTACTTTCTCCCTCTGCTGATCGGACTCCTGGGCATGTACTGGCAATACAAGAGAAATAATTCAGGTTTCTGGCTTGTAATGGTGTTTTTCATAATGACCGGACTGGCCATTATAGTCTATCTGAATCAGTATCCTAATCAACCGAGGGAGCGTGATTATGCCTATGTAGGTTCATTTTATGCGTTTGCAATATGGATTGGAATTGGATTTATGTTTGTTTATGAAAAACTTCAGAAATTACTTGGAAATAAAGGATCATTAGCTGTTACTTTCGTACTTCTTATTGCTGCTGTTCCTGCTTTAATGGGAGCCCAGAACTGGGATGACCATAACCGGTCAGGGCGCTATACTGCCAGGGATATAGGGGCAAATTACCTGAAATCATGTGCACCTAACAGCATTCTTTTTACATATGGTGATAACGATTCTTTCCCGGTATGGTATAATCAGGATGTGGAAGGAGTGAGAACTGACGTTCGTGTTGCTAATCTGAGCTATATTCAGGCAGGCTGGTATATTGACATGATGAAGCAGAAGGCATATGGTTCCGATCCCTTGCCTTTTACGCTAGGCTCTGAAAAATACATTGAAGGTCTGAGAGAACAGCTTCCGATAAATAACAGGGTAGATAAACCGGTAAACCTGAAAGAGATTGTCCAGTTTGCTGGGCAGGATGATAACAAGTACAAAGTTGATCTTAGTGGCAGGGGTGATTATCTGAATTATCTTCCTGCTAATAAATACATTATCGATGTTGATTCCTCAAAGGTGCTTTCGAATGGCACGGTTAAGAATTATTATAGAGACAAACTGATTTCTCCGATTATATGGGAATATTCCGATGCTGATGCTTTTAAAGGGGATCTTGCAATAATGGACCTTCTCTCTACAAACAAATGGGAGAGACCGGTTTACTTTTCAACGACAGTACCTTCAACCCAATATAAAGGACTCGAAAAATATTTTATCCAGGAAGGCCTCGCATACAGGGTGGCTCCCATTAAAACCGATAAGCCTGATCAGGGCGAATTCGGAATGATAGATCCACTTGTGATGTACGATAATATGATGAATAAGTTCTCCTGGGGAAATGCAGCAGATCCGTCAGTTTATCTTGATGAGAATAATAAACGGATGTTCAGTAACTTCAGAAGGATTTTCGGAACACTCGGAAAAGAATTGCTCGTCAGGGGAGATACTTTAAAGGCTGTTGAGGTAGCTCACAGAGGGCTGGAAATTGTTCCTGCCAGCAAAATGCCATATGATTTTTTCACTGTCGGAATTGCAGAAGTTCTTATCAGCGCTGGCAAAACAGCTGAGGGTGAAAAGCTGCTGAATGATGTTATTAAGTACTCCAAAGAATATCTCGATTATGCAATAAGTCTAAAACCTGAAGACAGGTTTGGACTTGAATACCCGACAGGGATAAATATGCAGGGGTTACTAGATATATATAACATGGCCGTAAGGCTGAAACTGAACTCTATTACTCTTGCTATTGAGCCGGAGATTAACAAGTATTACGGAAAACTTTATTCCGCAAAATAATTTTATATGAGGCTTTTCAGGCCATGCTTTTTAGCTGGTTGGCTTTTTACTGAAGCAATTTTCAGGATAAAAACAACTGAAAAAGTTCTATACCTGACTTTTGATGACGGTCCCGATCCTGTCTCGACTCCTCAATTGCTGGAAATTCTTAAAAAATATAATATCAGGGCACAATTCTTTTGCACCGGTAAAGCAGCAGAAAAACATCAGGACCTGATGACTCAGATTATTGCCGGGAACCATCTTATCGGCAACCACAGCTATAGCCATTTCGATGGGTGGACGACAGGCACCGACGAATACATTAATGATATAATAAAGGCGTCAGTTCTTACCTCAGGAAAAATTTTTCGTCCGCCATTCGGGCACTTAAGGTTCAGACAATACAAGATACTTAGAAAGAAAATCAAGATTGTCCTATGGGACGTGATGCCATATGATTTTGATATCACTTTCGGCAGTGAGAAATCCCTTGAAATACTTAAAAAGAAAATAAAACCGGGTTCAATTATTGTTTTGCATGATACTATTACTTCTTGTGCAAATAATATCGTTGGAGAATTTATTGCATATTCATTGAAAGAAGGTTATAGATTTGAATTATTGGATTAATGGGTTAAACTTTCAAATTCAAACACATCACTAAACTTCATGAACTCACCCCCCGTCCCCCTCTCTAATTCTTAGAGAGGGGGCGTAGTGCATTGAATACTAGAAACTTCCCCCTCTTTACGAAGTAGAGAGGGGGATATAAAGGGGTGAGTACATTAGATCAGAGGGTAAGCATGTCTATGCCAGAAAAACCGTAGCTTCCTCAAACACCTTCTCAAACCAGTAATCAACTTTTTTTGAAAGAGGAGAATCGAAAACCGGGAAAGGATTTTCGTGGGTGTATGCATACGGAAAATCCCAGATATCGACAATTTTTTTCTTATTAAGATTACCAAGGGTTGAAATTACTCCTTTACATGGTATCACAGAGTCTTTTAATAGCGATAATGAATGAATTTGACCCTTCAGGTTCTTGAGGATATTTTCCCGGAATATTTTAAGTCTTCCAAGATCGATCATTGATCTGAAAGCCATTCCGATCTGACTCGTCAGGAGAAAATCGACCAAAGGACTTTTCCCTGTGAGAGTTTTTTCAAAATCATTAAGGTAAAAATTATATACCCTGTCAAATGCCAGGCTATCCATTATTAATTTTGAAGAGCCTTGCATATTGCTGAAAACCGACCCGCCACAAAAAATAAAAAGCTTTGATTCTGAAAAGAGGTTTCCGGGATTTCCCATCAAAATTATTTCGCCAAGAAAAGCGCCTATTGAATAGGCAAAAATATTGAATTTGGTGGTTCGGGGAATAATCTCATGATCGCCATTTCTAACGCTTGAGAGTAGTTTTACGATATCAGATGTCGTCTGATATCCCGATTTAAAAAACCTCATCGGATCTTCAGTAAGTCGGTTGCTGAGGGCAATATTGGCAAAACTCGACATGTTGATATCACCTAATGAAGAATTCCGGTCCTTCATAAAATGAATCATCGCCCTCGGATCTTTCCATTTGGAGGGAGACCTGTTTATGTGAAATGAAATAGGAAAAAGAATAACATAACTGTCAGTATGTTCTGCAAGATATAAAGCCCATACCAGGTATTTTACCCAGCTTCTTTCATTTAGTCCGTGTAGCAAAAGAATGACCTTATCACTCTTAATATTTCGTGGAGTAAAAACAGGATACGAAAAAGAACAGTTTTCAGGGATAAGTGTATCGGGTATATTTGAAAACTCATTTACCGGGGCATCAGAGTGAAATCCGATATTATGAATTTTAACTTCTGAACCAGGTATGGAAATTTTCTGGTTCTCAATTGTGAAGATAGATTTAAGCTCATTAAATGTTTTTGTATACTCCATAGGTTCAGATCTGGCCATTTCTATACAAAGGAAGTCACGACATTTAATGCTGGCAAATTTATGTGGCAGATACTTGGATGTTGTGATAAAATGTCTCAGTGAGGGATATAATTCGATTATCAGTGACGGAATTCTTATTATTGTAACCAGGCAGAGTTTATGTTATTGCGATTTAGAGTGAGAAAATACTTAATTTTACAGATAGTAATCAAAGCACAAATGATCGATTTCAAAAAACCAATTCCTCCTTATTTGAATGAAAAGCAGAATATCATACGTCTGATACTTTTTACTTCACTTTTTGCATTGGTTTTTATTAATGTTTATTCTCCGTTTGGTGCCGACAGGTGGTACAATCTTACGAAGCTTGAATTTTTCACCTATTCGAGTCTTACCATACTCATTGGGGTGCTTGTTGTTGTAATAAGCAGGATTATTATGTATCATATAAGTAAAAAGGGCCCTATTAATATATGGCAGTATCTGCTTTGGATACTTGCCGAAATATTCTTTATGGCTCTTACATATGCATTATTTGAAAAACTTATTCTGAAGGATGCCCGCCTGTTTACAGATCTTGTTAGAAATTCATCACGGAATACCGCTATGGTTCTGTTATTACCATATTCAATTTTATGGCTTTATTTTTCATGGCAGGATAAAAAGGAACAGATTGAGCGACTGGCAGAATTCCCCGCTTTTTCTGAAAACACCAGGAACATGATTCCTTTTTATGATGATAAAGGGATACTGAAGTTTTCATTAAAGAAGGAGAATCTGCTTTATCTTGAATCAGCTGAAAACTATGTGAACATATGCTATCTCAATAAGGGTAAAGTATCAAAATACCTGCTGCGTGATACTCTGAAAAAAATGGAGGAGAACTTATCAGGTTCTGAAATAATAAGATGTCACAGGTCATATATTGTAAATTTTGAAAAAATCAAAGTTATCCGGAAGGATAGGGACGGTTTAAAGCTTGAATTTGATAATCCTTCAGTGACAGATATTCCTGTTTCCAAAACTTATGTCAATGCTGTTATGCAGACTTTCTCAAAATATTGCCAGACTGTCGATCTCAGCTGATGGTTTTCATATAATAGATTTTGTTTATCAGAATGAAATGTTACTTTTGAAATGATAAAATATTTCCTGAAAGATGAATATTCTCATTCTGGGATCTGGGGGCAGGGAACATGCACTTACCTGGAAACTTGCCAAAAGTAAAAAGGTCAATAAAATATTTATAGGCCCGGGGAACGCCGGAACTTCAGGTTTAGGAACAAACCTGAAACTCGATCCTGAAAACTTCTCTGAGGTCAGAACAGCCGTTCTTGAAAATAAGATTGATATCGTAATTGTAGGTCCTGAAGCTCCGCTTACAATGGGTATTCATGATTTTTTTCTTAGCGATAATATACTTAAAAAAATACCGGTAATTGGTCCCGATAAATCTGCTGCGCGGCTTGAAGGGAGCAAGGAATTTTCAAAAGAATTTCTCACAAGGCATAAAATTCCCACTTCTGCCTACAAAAGCTTTGATAAGTCAAATGTGCAGGAGGCTCAGGTTTTTCTGAGGACTCTGAGTCCCCCTTATGTAATTAAAGCGGATGGTCTTGCTGCCGGAAAAGGTGTTGTTATAGTTGATGATATTTATAATGCTGAGAAAGAGGTCGTTGCTATGCTTAACGGAAAATTTGGCACTGCCGGCCAAAAAGTTGTTATTGAACAGTTTCTAAAGGGGATTGAGCTATCGGTTTTTGTCATTACTGACGGGATAACATATAAATTGTTACCCGAAGCTAAAGATTACAAAAGGATTGGAGCGGGGGATACGGGGCTTAATACAGGCGGAATGGGAGCAGTTTCACCGGTACCTTTTGCGGATTCTGACTTTATGAAAAGAGTGAAGAAGAGGATAATCGATCCTACTATGAAAGGACTAAATGATGATGGCATAGTTTATAAGGGGTTTATCTTCTTCGGTCTGATAAATGTTGAAGGTAACCCATACGTCATTGAATACAATTCAAGGTTGGGCGACCCTGAATCGGAAGTAATAATACCAAGAATAAAAAGTGATCTCTTTGAGCTGATTGAAGGTGTAGCTAATGGGAATCTGGCTGAAAAGATAATTGAGATTGATGAAAGATTTGTAGCCACTGTAATGCTTGTCTCAGGCGGCTATCCTGGGGATTACAATAAAGGCAAATCTATACATGGACTTGATCTTACAAAAGGGAGCGTTATATTTCATGCCGGCACTAAGAAAGAAGGCGACAAAGTTGTTACCTCCGGTGGACGTGTTCTTGCTATAAGTTCATGGGGAACTTCAATGAAAGAAGCTCTTGATACATCGTACCGGAATGCCGGGTTATTGGATTTCGAGGGAAGATATTACAGGACTGATATTGGATTTGATCTTTAAATCGTATGCTTTTACGTATATTCAAAGGAACGGGTCCCGGAGTAATATTTATGATAATTATTACTCTTTTTGCTGTCTGGATCAGTGCTATTCTGAATCAACGGTTGCACCCACGCTTTATCTATGAAACAGACCCAATGCCTCTTTATGGGCTTCTGAAGCTGGTGATCAGGAATAGTCATAATCTTGGAGTAATTCTTTCTTTTTTGATGGTCTCCCTGATGGCTTTTCTTATGGTAAATTTCAACACTACCAATTTTTTTATTAATGAAAGGACTTTTCTACCTGCACTGATTTATATTTTATTTGGTGGGTTTTTCCCTGACCATCAGCTACTGAATCCTGTAATACCGGCTTCCATTTTTCTTATGCTGGCAATGTACAGAATTATGGATGGTTATCATAAAACAGGAACTGCATACAATTATTTCGATGCAGGTATTCTTATTAGTACAGGCAGTTTGTTCTATGCGAACCTGATATGGTTTGGATTATTAGTAATAATAGGGATTGCTATTATGAGGACTGGAAATCTTAAAGAGATTTTAATTTCAATTCTTGCACTTCTGACTCCTTACTTCATCACTTTTGGTATATACTATGTGATCGGTAAAGACGTAGGGGCTTTGATGAGGCTTCTTAGAGACAATCTGTTTGACAGGTCAATTTATTACCCTTTCCCGAAAATAACTATAGTGGCTTTGATCTTTAGCAGCGCATTATTAATTGTAAGCATTATCCAACTGATGCAACGAATGAATACTAAAAAGATAAAGTCGCGTAAAACATTTTCCTTATTGCTTTGGACCTTTATAATCGCTGTAATAGTATATTTTGCAGTTCCTTCGGCTTCAGTTGAGTTAATCTGGCTGATGGGTATACCTGTCAGCTATATCATGACTCACTATTATGTATTTGTAAAAAAGAAACTGGTACCTGAAATCCTGTTTTACGTGTTTGTGCTTTTTATTCTTCTTATACAGATATGGTACCTTAAATGAAGCGATTATTTTATCATTGAAACTACACCCACGCCTGATCCCTGTTGCCCGTTAATAAAATCATAGCTGATCTGATATATACCGCTTTTCTGGCATTCAAAATCAACGTAAGAAAATATCTTGCCGGTTTTTTTATCGAATGATGAAAGGATTTGTTTATTTGCGTCATCTTTGATAGAGAGAATCAATTGGCCTTTGGAATTCTCTGCATTGCACATTGTAAATCTGTACTTGGTATTTTTCCAGAGAGACATATTTGCTTTGTATCTTAATTCATTTTGGACAGCAGCTTTCCCGAGCTGTATTCTGAAATCCTTCAGGTATTTGGCATCTGGACCAGCATTAATAGCACAGCTACTTATGAGGGGATCCGTGACCTGTCCAAAAGACAGGAAAGCGATGGTAAATAAAAAAGTCAGAGTTATAATGGTCTTTTTCATACTAATTATTTAAAATTAGCTTGTCCCTTATATTCTTTGTAATATCTATAACGCTTTTTAATTGTTCTTTAGACATATTGACAACACTTGTTTCAGTTTGTTTTATGGTAAGCCCTCCGTCCTTTTCCACACTTACCGGATCGCCTTGTGTATATGTTATTCTGACGTCGCGATATTTATCTTTAATGTCTTGCATATCTTTGCATAAGCTGATGAATTCCGGATCGCGTTTGCAGTAAGGACTGATAAGAAGGAGAAGATCATTTAAAATTATTTTCTGCTCCCCGATTCTGTCGCTCAACATTTTATTGGGATATTGACTCACAACCTGAGTTGCCAGATACTGTCCTTCGAGCCAGACACCTACTATCATAAGAGCAGATAGTTGACCGCGATCATTACTCCGCAGATAGGTATCTATTTTATTATACGAATCAATTGAAATGAAAAGGAGCGAATCAAGGTTTGATTTATTTTTTGATAGTCTTTTTATTGATTCAAAATCAAAAAACTGACCAACTTTTATATCCTCGGCAATTTTCCTGATAGATGTTAAAACGTCAAGGGATGAACCGGTTTTTTCGTACATGTTAAGATACCCAAGGTCAGCCCCAAGAATACCCAGTTTCAAAGCCTTGTCAAAACTGGTACCCTGCTTGTTTGGATCAATTGATTCCGCAATATAGTTCTGAGAGAATGGAACCTGCAAAGTCTGCAGAAGATTTGCTATTTCAACGGGAGAAGAAATGTTTTTTGATATGTCAGCAATAGCTTCAGGACTTAATTTCTCAGCTTCTGATACCGGAACAGAATCAGATTGGGGAAATACGAACTCCGAGGGTTTGCTTTTCGAATTTCTGCATGAGAAACCAAAACTCACAATAATCAGCAATAAAACTACTCTTCCTTTCATTTAGTATGATGGATAAGTTAAAACAAAAATACAAAAAAACTTATTAACAATCTATTAATTATTTATTTTCGGAATTTTAATTTTTCGAAAAACCTGACTGTTTTGCCAAGCAACTCAAAATATAGGACAAGATAAAATAATATTGTGCTCAAAAGCACCAGGGAAATATTGAATATGAATGTGTCGGTTTTCATCCCGAAAATATATTTCGCAGGGGCATAAAAATGAGTCCGGAATTTAAGAAATCCCTTGTTGTAAGGGTCAAGGTAAATCGGATCAATATTTTGAACGAGTGAGTTATTATAAATCAGGAATTTTTTACGCTCATAACGTTTAGTCACTAATTCTTCAAGTTTATAATTATAATAATCATCCTCTAGTTTCTTAAGTTTTAAATCATTCATATTGTAAAAAATATCCTTTCTGTCGCTCACAGTATTTGAAATTCTATTGAATGCCTTATCCATCCTGTCGAGGTATTTGGTCAGAGAATCAGCGACACCAGGATTAAATTCATACGGTGTCAGGTCTGAAATATAATTGAATGCGGGAACGTGATATACTGCAGCCATCTTTTCCAATTCATTTTTCATAAGCTGAAGCTTGGTGAACTTCCGGGTTGATTTCCTGACAATAAGATCCTCGCTGTTACCTATATTCTTGGGGTTACTTCTGAATTCAAAAAGAGTAGTCTCAAGAGCATCCCGTAATGCTTTAATCCTGTGAACCTTATTGAACTCAGCTTCACTTCTTTTTTTTTCAAGGTCGTAATATGTCTCGCCTTCTTTGGTAAACTGAGTCTGGCTGTATTTGTTATCCTTGAACTGAGACACAATCAGCGCTTCATATGTCCATCGTGTAGGCATCATCTCAGCAATAAGAGGGACTTTTTCTACATTGCCAATTTTCCTGTTTAGCTTGTCAAAGGAAAACATTGCTCCGCTGAGTACCATCATTGGAATGATAAGAAGCGGTATAACTATGTAGATAGTAATAGCTGAATTAAAAGAAGCTGAGATATTAAGCCCAAGCATATTAGCACAAAAAGAAGTAGTAAATAACGCGAGCCAGTAATGGAAAAACATACCCTTTATGCCAAGAATAGGGTTAGCTATTGAAACAAACAGAAGAGTCTGAAGCGCAGATATGAGAATCAATATTGCAACTTTTGAAAACAGATAACTGTTTCTGCTTAAATTCAGAAAATGTTCCCTTTTAAGTATCTTCCTGTCCCTGAAGATCTCTTCAGCGCTGATTGTCAACCCGAGAAAAAGGGCTACAATCAGACTCATAAAAATATAAATAGGGATATTTTCATTTTCAGAAAAAATGTAAATATCAGAATCGGGGTCAGGAATATACCTGATAATAAATGAAAGAATAAAGCCAAGGATCGGAGCTTCAAGCAGAGTCAGCAAAACATACTGACTATTAGAAATCTTACTCTTGAGATCTCTCGAAAAGTAGATAAGGAACTGTTTTAAAAGACCCGGTCTCTGGAGATTCTTATGCGGAGGCTCTTTTATCTCAGGTAATTTGACAAATGGATGTTTTGAAGCAAAGGTATTTGACCACTCATTTGGTCTGACTTTACGCTTTTCAGTATATTTTCCGAACTCATCAACAACCTGTGTTTCAATTATATTAAAGATGGTTTCAGGATTCACATTCCCGCATTGCGGGCACTCTCCCAGATTTGAGTTGATCTGGGCATCGAGGGTTTTGAAGTAAATAACAGAATCGACAGGATTGCCGAAATATGCCATACATCCTCCCTGATCGAGGATAATTACTTTATCAAACATTTTGAATATCTCGGACGATGGCTGATGAATGACCGTAAATACCAGTTTCCCTTTAAGTGTAAGGTCCCGCAGAAGATCCATCAGATTTTCGGAATCCCTTGATGATAAACCGGATGTTGGTTCATCGAGAAACAAAACCAATGGCTCCCTTATCAGTTCCAAAGCTATATTCAATCTTTTTCTCTGACCACCGCTAATTACTTTATTAAATGGAGAGCCTACCTTTAATTCTCTCTTTTCAAGCAAACCGAGATTTGACAGAGTGTGATCAACCAATTCTCCTATCTCTTCCTTGTTTTTGTCTTTGAAGCACTGACTGGCAGCATAGAAAAGATTCTCAAATACCGTCAGATCTTCAATGAGAAGATCATCCTGGGGGACATAGCCAAAAACTCCCTCAAGTGCTATATTATCCTTAGCTACATCTAAACCGTTTATTTTAACACTACCGGAGGAAGGTTTCTGAATTCCACTCATCAGATTCATTAATGTAGTCTTTCCCGATCCGCTGGCTCCCATAATTCCAACCAGCTTACCCTCTTCCACTGAAAAGCTGACATTATCTACTGCTGCATGTCCTTCCCTGAAATGATAGGAGAGATTTTCAACTGTAAATGAAATCTTATGGATAATTATGTCTGAAAGAAAACTGGAACTGATGTCACTATAATAAATTGAATGGCCCTGCTGCGATTTAACTGATCCTCCTTTTGCAAAGGTGTAGACCTGGCCTGATCTTATCGGAAGACCGTTAAGGTATAACTGGTCATTTGAAATATACTTAATAAAATACAGGTCAACACTCGCTACTCTTATAATAATAATTCTTGTGTTCTGATAACCAGTCACCATCTTTCTGCACAAATCGCACTTTTCATCTCCAGGGGAGAGAAACAGAATTGCAGGATTGATCAGGTCTTCAGGATTGTCATTTTTCACAAATTGCTCTATGGCGGCAAATTCAATGGCAGATATTTTGAATACTTCAGCTACAGTATTAATTATATTCATTCTCTGAAGTGTGAACTGCCGGTCGGTATTTACCAGTTCATATAGACGCATAAGTACAACCACTTTTTGCTCCTGGTTAAGTGTTCGGTTTATCTTTTTACAAATGCCTAAAATCTTAACAGAATCTTTTACGGATGGAGCGGATGGTTCATTTATAATTGATCTTTGCATTACCGGGCCGGCATGCTCATCAAAAAGCGCAAGATATTCTTTAACTGTCTCACTTGTAAGCTGTTTATTCAGAAAGCCGGAAACATACTCACGTTCATTCATAAGAATGCCTCTGTCCTGCTTTACAATCAGGGCAAATAATTCCATTAATGCTTTTAGAATCTCCTCACTCATAAATCAGCTGGCAACGATCATTCATCGTAAACGTACTTATTATTACCCATTTAAACAAAAATATCTCAAATATTAAAGATTATAATATTTTAGTTCAATTACAACCCATAAAATCATACAACTGCGTAAAAATTTCTAATGCAATAATGGTTCTTTTTCTTTATTTTTGATAAATATCCGATCATCTAATACTATCCATATGAAACCTCAGAAATTCATTTTTATTTTGTCATTTCTGACAATAGTTTTATTAAATAATAATAATGTCTCAGGACAACTTGCAGGCAGGGAAGTACAAAATTTTAATTTCGACTGGAAATTTTTCAAAGGAGATCTTCCCAATGGTCAGGATCCGGCCCTGGATGATTCGGGCTGGAGAAAACTGGATCTTCCTCACGATTGGAGTATTGAAGGGAATTTCAATAAAAGTTTTGCAAGTTCCACCGGATTTTTGCCGGGAGGCATCGGTTGGTACCGTAAATCTTTCCTGATTCCAGCTAATGAGAAAAACCGAAAAGTATTTGTAAGTTTTGATGGGATTTACAATAACAGTGAAGTCTGGATTAACGGTCACTATCTCGGTAAAAGGCCAAACGGATATATCTCCTTTCAATATGATATAACCTCCTATATTAAACCCGGGGAGGAAAATCTTATAGCTGTCAAAGCAGACCATTCAAAATATGGGGACTCCCGCTGGTATACCGGTTCTGGTATCTATCGCGACGTTAAGCTTATATTTGTCTCTCCGGTACATATTAACCATTGGGGAGTTTCTACGGTAGCAAAGAATGTATCAGTCGAAAAGGCATCACTTTCTATTGAAGTCAGCATTAGCAATGAATCGGGGAAGATATCGGATGTGACAGTCTCA
>Ga0302323_100001729_pt1 | contig 17735 bp, 13 predicted proteins | sample Fen_T0_3_FD_201950 | JGI IMG/M metagenome (GOLD analysis project Ga0302323, IMG submission 201950) | Peat permafrost microbial communities from Stordalen Mire near Abisko, Sweden - Fen_T0_3 | ecosystem: Environmental > Terrestrial > Soil > Wetlands > Permafrost | place: Sweden: Abisko... | reverse complement strand
GACTTCATCCGCGTCAGGCCGTGCGCTTCATCGCGAAGCTGTTGAGGTAGGCATCCGGCTTGGTGGGGTCGAAGTCCTTGCCCATCACGCGGATCTTCTTGTAGTTGCCCTCGGGCACGGCCTCGTCGAGCTGCTTCATGTATTTCTTGGCGTCGGTGAGCAGGAACACCTTTTGCGCGATGTCCTGGTAGTTGATGTCGCCCTTGACATAGCCCCAGCGCTTCATCTGGGTGAGCATCCAGATCGCCATCGAGTGCCAGGGGACCGGGTCGAAGTCGGCGCGGTCCGGCACGTTCTTGATGTTGCCTAACCCGTCCGCGAATTTTCCGGTCAGCACCTGCGAGATTACCGTCTCCGGCTGGTTCAGGTAGTTCTGCGGCGCGATCACCTTGGCGATCAGCTCGCGGTTTTTCGGGTCGCGCGCCATTGCCGCGGCGGTCAGCACCGAGCGGTACAGGGCCGCGTAGGTGTTCGGGTTCTGCTTGATGAAGTCCTCGGACATGCCGAAAGCGCAGCAGGGGTGGCCGTCCCACAGTTCCTTGGAGAGGATATGGATGAAACCGACTTCGTCATACACCGCGCGCTGGTTGAAGGGGTCGGGGCCCAGAAAGCCGTCGATATTGCCGGCACGCAGGTTGGCCACCATTTCCGGCGGCGGGGTGACGCGGATCTGGATGTCCTTGTCCGGGTCCAGGCCATGCTCGGCCACGTAGTAGCGCAGCAGGAAATTGTGCATCGAGTACTCGAAGGGCACGGCGAACTTCATGCCCTTCCACATCTTCGGGTCGCGCTTGTCCTTGTGCTTGACGGCCAGGGTGATCGCCTGGCCGTTGGTGTTCTGGATCGTCGCCACCCGCATCGGCTGGGCCACCGAGCCCAGTCCCATCGAGATGGCCACCGGCATCGGCGACAAAAAGTGGGAGGCGTCATGCTCCTTGTTGAGCATCTTGTCGCGGATCAATGCCCAGCCCGCGGTCTTGTTCAGGGTCACGTTCAGGCCCTGCTTCTTGTAGAAGCCCAGCGGGTCGGCCATGATCAGCGGGGTCGCGCAGGTGATGGCGATAAAGCCTATCTTGACGTCCTTCTTTTCCAGGCTGCCGCCTTTTTCCTGCGCCATCGCCTGCATCTGCTGGATCGGCAGCAGGCTGGAGATGGCCGACATCGCGGTGCCCGCGCCGACCGCGCGCAAGAACTTGCGGCGCATCGAGTCCTGCGGGAACAGGGCGCGCACCAGGGTGGCTTCGACAAAATCCTGGCTCAGGGTTTCGGGGTCGGCGGCGCGTTTTTCAATGCGCCGCGATTCTTCCGCGTCGTGCTGTGCCTGGCTGGCGTGGGCGCCGCAAGAGCAGGCGCTGGAAAAGGAAGCGTCCGGATCGTAAGGCTTGTAGATCGACTGCGACATGGCTGACCCCTCGTAGGTATGGAATCGACTGTAGCTGCCGCAAGCTTTCGCAAACATCGCGCCAGCCCTGAAAAACGCGTAGTGCCAGCACTACATGCTGGGATGCACCATGGGTAAACCCGGGGTTGCCCGTCGGGATTGCAGGTGCGGCGCCCTTACAGGGTCAGGAGCCCATGCTTGACCGCGTACATGGCGATGCCGACGTCGTTGTGGGTGCCGGTCTTTTCCAGGATGCGCGCGCGGTAGGTGGACACCGTGTTCGGCGACAGGCTCAGGCGGTCGGCGATGCCGCCCACCGAATCGCCCGCGGCGATCATCTGGAACACCTGGAACTCGCGCTGCGACAGCGCCTCGTGCGGCGCGCCCTGCGCCTTGAGCGCCAGTTGCCCGGCCAGGGCCTCGGCCAGCGCGCTGCTCACGTAGATGCCGCCGGCGGCGGCCTTGCGGATCGCGCCGGCCAGCTCGTCCGGGTCGGCGCCCTTGTTGAGATAGCCGGCCGCGCCCAGTTTCAGGCAGCGCGAGGCGTACTGCTTTTCCGGGTAGGTGGAGAGCATCAGCACCGGCAGGCGGGGGAATTCATCCTTCAAGGCCTTGAGCACGTCCAGGCCGTCGCGCACCGGCATGGCGATGTCCAGCAGCACCAGGTCGATGGCCAGGCTGCGCGCCCCGGCCAGCACCGCCGGGCCGTCGGCGGCTTCGCCCGCCACCTCGATGTCGGCCGTGTCGGCGAGGATCTGTTTCAGTCCCTCGCGCACGATGCGGTGGTCGTCGCACAGCAGCACGCGGATCATGGCCGCACCTCCTCCGCCATCGCGGCGCAAGGGATGACCAAGCGCGCGCTGGTGCCTATGCCGGGGCTGCTGACGATGGCCACCGTGCCGCCGAAGTGCCCGGCACGCTCGCGCATGCCCATCACGCCGTAGCGGTCGGCACGCTCGAAGGCGCCGGCGGGGGCGCCGCAGCCGTCGTCGGCCACCGCCACGGCAAGCGCGTCCTGGTCCAGGGTGATGGCGATACTCACCTTGTTGGCATTGGCGTGGCGCGCCACGTTGGAAAGCATTTCCTGGAATATCCGGAACACCGCGATTGCCAGCGCCCCGCCCGGCGCGCTGACCCCGGCGGCGATGTTGATGCGCGACTCGCACTCCATCTCGGTGGCCTCGCGGAATTCCTGGATCTGCCATTCGAGCGCCGCCAGCAGGCCCTGGTGGTCGAGAATGGAGGGGCGCAGGTCGGTGATGATGCGGCCGACGTTTTCCACCGCGCCTTCAATCGAGCGCGCCATCGCGTCGCACTTGCGCGCCAGGTCCTCGCGGTCGGCCAGGCGTCGGCGCATCCAGTTGACGTCGAACTTGAGCGCCACCAGCAGGCTGCCGAGCTCGTCGTGGATTTCGCGGGCGATGCGGGTCCTCTCTTCTTCGCGCACCCCGTGGGTGTGGGCCGAGAGTTCACGCAAACGCGTCAAGGCGGCGGAGAGTTCGGCGGTGCGGTCGGCGACCCGCGATTCCAGTTCGTCCTTGGCGCGCCTGAGCAGTTCCTCGGCGCGGCGCCGCTCGGTGATGTCCAGAAAAGTGATCACCGCGCCGGTGACTTCGCCGTCGTCGACAATGGGGTAGGAGGAGTACTCGACGTCAAACGCCAGCCCGTCGGCGCGCCAGAACACCTCGGAATCGACCCGGCAGGGCTGGCCCTGGCGGAAGGCGCGGAAAATCGGGCAGTCCGGCTCGTCGTAATGGGTGCCGCCGCGGTGGCTGTGGTGGATCAGCTTGTGCATGTTGCGGCCGATCGCCTGGTCCGCCGTGTAGCCCAGCATCGCCGCCCCGGCGCGGTTGATGAAAATGCAGCGCCCGTCCAGGTCGATGCCGAATATGCCGTCGCCGGTGGACTCCAGCAGCAACGTGAGCTTGTCCCGCCAGGGTTTGTCGGTGGCCAGGGGCAGGGGAGGCAGGCTCAACATTGGGGCTAGTTCCGGGAGTTTCCCCGAAACGGTGCAAGCTGTGTGCCACGGACCGGAGTGCGCCGCGACGGGCCGGCAAAGTTGTCCCGGTTTCGCCTCTGGCATCGGCCCCGCCTAGGCAGGGCCTGCCCGCATGCGACTGGGTTAGCCCCGGGGGAGCGGCCTCAGGCACATTTGCGCATAGTCAAATCTTATGGTGTTTATAGGGTTTCATGCACAATTAGTGTGCGTTTTTCGCCTTGTGGTGCTTGTAGGATGTGCGGCGGGGTGTATACAATCGCAGGCAATGTTTTTCAGGGGGGCTCTTTCAGGCTCCGCATGCAGGAGTTGTACAGGGTAAATACAGGGCAAATGCAGGAGGAAATTCCAGGCAAAGCCCGCCGGCGAACGCAGTCCAGGCATGTGCAAGGCACAGACAAAAGACGGTAAACCCGGGTGAGCGGCGGCGTCCGTTCCCCAAGGAGAATCAGACTTGAAGCCCACCGATATCGGCCAGCCGGACTATTTCCACAAAGTTGTCGATTGCCAGTGGGCGTGCCCGGCCCACACCCCCGTTCCCGAATACATCCGCCTGATCGCCGCGGGCCGCTATTCCGATGCCTACCTGGTGAACTGGGAATCGAACGTGTTCCCCGGCATCCTGGGCCGCACCTGCGACCGCCCCTGCGAGCCGGCCTGCCGGCGCGGCCGGGTGGAAGACGGCAAGAGCAAGGAACCGGTGGCGATCTGCCGCCTGAAGCGCGTCGCCGCCGACTACAAGGACGACATCACCGAGCGCCTGCCCAAGCCGGCGGCTAAAAAGAACGGCAAGCGGGTCGCCCTCATCGGCGCCGGCCCGGCCTCGCTCACCGTGGCGCGCGACCTCGCGCCGAACGGCTATGCAGTGACCGTGTTCGATGGCGACAATCGCGCCGGCGGCATGATCCGCAGCCAGATCCCGAAATTCCGCCTGCCCGAGTCGGTGATCGACGAAGAGGTCGGCTACGTGTTGAACCTGGGCGTGGAGTTCCGCGCCGGCCAGCGCGTCGACAGCCTGAAAGCCCTGCTGGCCGAAGGCTACGACGCGGTATTCGTCGGCTCCGGCGCGCCGCGCGGCCGCGACCTCGACATTCCCGGCCGCAAGGAAGCGGCCAAGAACATCCACATCGGCATCGACTGGCTCTCCTCGGTTTCCTTCGGCCATATCGACAAGATCGGCAAACGCGTGATCGTTCTGGGCGGCGGCAATACGGCAATGGACTGCTGCCGCTCCTCGCGCCGCCTGGGCGGCGACGATGTGAAAGTGATCGTGCGCTCCGGCTTCGAGGAAATGAAGGCCAGCCCGTGGGAGAAGGAGGATGCGCAGCACGAGGGCATCCCCATCATCAACTACCTGGTACCCAAGGAATTCAAGCATGCCGACGGCAAACTGGTCGGCATGGTCTTCGAAAAAGTAAAACCCCTGTATGACGACAAGGGCCGCCGTTCGCTGGTCAATGCCGGCGAGCCGGACCAGCACTTCGAGTGCGACGACGTGCTGATCGCAGTCGGCCAGGAAAACGCCTTCCCGTGGATAGAGCGCGACATCGGCATCGAATTCGACAAGTGGGGCATGCCGGTGGTCGACAAGGTGACCCACCAGGCGACGCTCAAGAACGTGTTTTTCGGCGGCGACGCGGCATTCGGCCCGAAGAACATCATCTGGGCGGTGGCCCACGGCCACGCGGCCGCGGTGTCGATAGACCGCATGTTGTCGGGTGAGGACGTGGCGGTGCGCCCGCCGCCCATGGTCCACCTGATGAGCCAGAAGATGGGCATCCACGAGTGGAGTTACGACAACGCGATCTCCAACGACCACCGCTTCAAGGTGCCGTTGAAAGACATCAAGATCGCGCTGAAAAACATCAAGGTCGAGGTCGAGTTGGGCTTTGATCCGGCGCTGGCCTACAAGGAAGCCGAGCGGTGTCTCAACTGCGACGTGCAGACCGTGTTCACCGCCGGCCAGTGCATCGAGTGCGACGCCTGCGTGGACATCTGCCCGATGGACTGCATCACCTTCACCGCCGACGGCGAGGAGGCCGAGGTACGCACCCACCTGACCGCGCCGGCCCTGAACCTGGCGCAGGACCTGTACATCGGCAAGGGCCTAAAGACCGGGCGCATCATGGCCAAGGACGAAGATGTCTGCCTGCACTGCGGCCTGTGCGCCGAGCGCTGCCCGACGGGAGCCTGGGACATGCAGAAGTTCCTGCTCGACACCACCAAGGCCGGCCCGGGTTGCCGCGACCGCCAGGCGCCCCTCAAGCGCGCCGCATAAAGGAATAGACCAGCATGAAAAAGATTTCGGCCATCAACGACTTTGTCGTCAAGTTCGCCAACGTCAACGGCTCGGGCTCGGCCTCCGCCAACGAATTGTTCGCGCGCGCGATCTTGCGCATGGGCGTGCCGGTCAGCCCGCGCAACATCTTTCCCTCCAACATACAGGGCCTGCCTACCTGGTACGAGGTAAGGGTAAATGAGGCGGGTTATTTAGGACGGCGCGGCGGCTGCGACCTGATGGTGGCGATGAACCCGCAGACCTGGGACGCGGACGTGAAGGAAATCGAGCCCGGCGGCTACCTGTTCTACGACAGCACCCGGGTTCTGCCCAAGTCCAAGTTCCGCGACGACATCACGGTGATCGGCATGCCGCTCACCCAGATCACCAACGAGGCCTACACCGATGTGCGGCAGCGCCAGCTGTTCAAGAACATCATCTACGTAGGCGCGCTCTCGGCCCTGCTGGACATGGACCCGAAGGCGGTCGAGCAGTTGTTCGGCGAGCAGTACAAGGGCAAGGAAAAGCTGATCGATTCCAACCTCAAGGCCCTGCACATGGGCCGCGACTACGCCTTCGCCAACCTCAATTGCGGCGAGATGGGCCTGAAGGTCAAGCCCGCCAACAATGTCGGCAAGAAGATCTTCATCGAGGGCAACAATGCCGCGGCGCTGGGCTGCGTGTATGGCGGTGCCACGGTGTGCGCGTGGTATCCGATCACTCCGTCCTCGTCCCTGGCTGAGGCCTTTCAAAAACACTGCAGCAAGTACCGCGTCGATGCCGTCACCGGCAAGAACAATTTCGCCATTATCCAGGCCGAGGATGAGCTGGCATCGATCGGCATCGTGATCGGCGCCGGCTGGAACGGCGCGCGGTCGTTTACCGCCACTTCCGGCCCCGGCATTTCGCTGATGACCGAGTTCATCGGCTTGGCCTACTTTGCCGAGATCCCGGCCACCATCATCAACGTGCAGCGCGGCGGCCCGTCGACCGGCATGCCGACCCGCACCCAGCAGGCCGACATCCTGTCCTGCGCCTATGCCTCGAACGGCGACACCAAGCACGTGCTGCTGTTCCCGGAAGACCCCAAGGAGTGCTTCGACTTCGCCGCCGAGGCGCTCGACCTGGCGGACCGGCTGCAGACCCCGATTTTCGTCATGACCGATCTGGACATCGGCATGAACACCCGCCTGTGCGAGCCGCTCGAGTGGAAGGAAGGCCGCGAGTACGACCGCGGCAAGGTGATGACCGCCGAGGAACTGGAAGCCGGCAAGGACTTCGGCCGCTACCTGGACGTGGACGGCGACGGCATTCCCTATCGCACCTACCCCGGCACCCACGCCAAGCGCGGCGCCTACTTCACCCGCGGCACCACCAAGGACCGCTACGCCCGCTACAGCGAAGAAGGCCCGGTGTACGTGGACAACATGGAGCGCCTGGTCAAGAAGTTCGAGACCGCCAAGAATCTGGTGCCGCTGCCGCTGACCCGCAAGGCGCAGCGCGCCTCGAAATTCGGCGTGCTGTATTTCGGCTCGACCAGCCCGGCGATGAACGAGGCGCTCGACGTGTTCGACGAAGAAGGCATCCATGTCGACGCGATGCGGATCCGCGCCTTCCCCTTCCATCAGAGCATCATGGACTTCATCGCCGCCCACGATCACGTGTTCGTGGTCGAGCAGAACCGCGACGCCCAGCTGCGCAGCATGCTGCTCACCGAGGGCAACCTGAATGCCGCCAAGGTGATCCCGGTGCTGCACTACGACGGCACGCCGATCACCGCGCGCTTCATCGTTTCGGCGATCAATGACCAGATGGCCCTGTTCAATGTCACTCCGCTGAAAAAGGTCGCGCAATGACTTACCTGACCAAACCCAAGCTGCACCATCCTTCGCTGGTCACCAACAAGCTGGGCTACACCCGGCGCGACTACGAAGGCGCGATCTCGACCCTGTGTGCCGGCTGCGGGCACGACTCGATTTCCGCCGCCATCATCCAGGCCTGTTTCAATATCGACCTGCAGCCGCACCGCGTCGCCAAGCTCTCGGGGATCGGCTGCTCCTCGAAAGCGCCGACCTATTTCCTGGGCGGCTCGCACGGTTTCAACACCGTGCACGGGCGCATGCCCTCGGTGCTGACCGGCGCCAACCTGGCCAATCGCGACCTGATCTATCTGGGTGTCTCCGGCGACGGCGACTCCGCCTCGATCGGCCTGGGCCAGTTCGCCCACAGCATGCGGCGCGGCGTCAACATGGTCTACATCGTGATGAACAACGGTGTGTATGGCCTGACCAAGGGCCAGTTCTCGGCCACCGCCGACAAGGGCTCCAAGTCCAAGCGCGGGGTGATCAACACCGACTCGCCGGTCGACATGGTGGCCCTGGCCCTGCAACTGGGCGCGACCTACGTGGCGCGCAGCTTCTCCGGCGACAAGGCCCAGCTGGTGCCGCTGATCGAAGGCGCGATCGCCCACCAGGGCGCCGCCTTCATCGACGTGATCTCGCCCTGCGTCGCCTTCAACAACCACCCCGGCTCGACCAAGAGCTACGACTACGTGCGCGAGCACAACGAGGCGGTCAACCGGATCGACTTCTTCCATCATCGCGAAGAGATCACCACCGACTATGCCCCCGGCTCGGTGCAGGAGGTGGTGCAGCATGACGGGTCTGTCCTACGTCTGCGCAAGCTGCACGACGACTACGATGCGCACGACCGGATCGGCGCGATGAACTACCTGCAGGAGCACCACGCCAAGGGCGAGGTGGTCACCGGTCTGCTGTTCGTCGATCCGGAGCCAGACGACCTGCACTCGCATCTGAACACCGCAGAGGTGCCGCTCAACACCCTGAATCGCCCCGCGCTTTGCCCGGGAGCGGCGGCTTTGGATAAAATCAACGCCTCACTCCGCTAGTTCCGACAAAGTCGCCGGTGACTTTTTGGTAAAAGTCGCCGGCTTCTTTTGTCGGGCTTGGCTTGCATGAAATCGCTGGCCGGGTCTTCGTGGCGCGGCAGACGATTTCATAGGGTAAGGGCGGCCAAAATGCGGCCGAAGTTGGCGATCGTCCTGCGCCTAATGTAGGATGTAATCACTCTGATTCACGTGGCCGGGCAGATTGCCCGGCCACTTTATTTTTGCATTTCACTCCCAATCATTTGCGAGACTCCATGCCCAAGAAAATCGACGAAGCCGCCGCGCGCGCGGCGTTTGAAGGCGCGTTGGCCGATTACGACCAGGCCTTCGGCACCTTTTTCCTGGCCCGCCTGCTGGGACTGGAGATCAGCTATCCGGATGCCGACACCTGCGCGGTCGAGATGGAAATCAAGGACTTCATGTTCAACCCGCAGGGCACCCTGCACGGCGGGGTGATCGCCACCATGCTGGACATTTCGATGGGTCACCTGCTCAAGAACACCGTCGGCCCCGGCATGACCCTGGAAATGAAAACCCAGTACCTGCGTCCCGCGAAGAGCGGCCGGGTGCGCGCCGAGGGGCGCTTTTTGAAAAAGGGCAAGTCGATCAATTACGTCGAGACCCGCCTGTACGATGCCCAGCGCAGCCTGCTGGCGGTGGCCAGTTCGACCTGGCAGCTGCTGGCGCCGAATTGATTCCGGCAATCCCGGGCAGGCCCGGAAGGCGGCAAGTACCGGCAGAAGAAGCGGAGGCGGCGCGAGCCGTAGCAGTGATGAAAACCAACCAGATGGGCCATCCGTGAGCCTGGACCACAATCCCTACGCACCCCCCAAGGCCAGCCTGGAGGCGCCGCCCGACGAGGGCCTGGAACTGTGGCGCGCCGGCAAGCTCCTGGTGTGCCGGCACGATGCCGCGTTTCCGGATCGCTGCGTCAAGTGCAACGCCCCGGCCGAGCCGCCGCCGGTGCGCTACAAGCTGACCTGGCACTCGCAGTGGTGGTACTTGCTGATCCTGGTTTACGTCCTGATCTATTTCGTGGTCGCGCTGATTGTGCGCAAGCGCGCCGAGTTGCATGTCGGCCTGTGCGCAAAACACCAGCGCCGGCGTGTTCTGTCGCGCTGGGTCGGCTGGGGCGGGCTGGCGGCGATCATCGCCTCGATCTGGCTGGGCATCGCCTACGACATCGGGTTTCTCGGGGCCGGCGGCATGCTCGCGATTCTGCCCTGGGCCTTCATCGCCATCATCCTGTCACCGCAGTTGCGCGCGGCGCGCATCGACAAGGAATACGTGCGGGTGCGCGGCTGCGGCAAGGAGTTCCTGGCCAGCCTGCCGGAGTTCATCGAGTAGGGGCCGCGAGGCAGGCCGGCCCGCAAGCGCGGGCACCGCGGACCGGGCGGTGCGCGTCGGCGCGTGGTGTCGTGGCGCCCCGGGCGCCAAGCCGCCCCGGGTGCGTCCCGTAAACCGGACGGCGCGGCTTATTCGAACAGTTGCTCGGCCCAGGCCAGCGCTTGCAGGTGCGCGCGATTGATCTGGTCGTTGGTCAGTTGCAGGGCGCGCGCCAGGGCCTCGATCTCGCCGCCGTCGCTGCGCTCGCAGGCTTCGACGATTTCCAGGAAGGGGGCCAGCATGCCGGCACGGTCGAGCAGGGCTTCGGAGACGTCCTGCGGCAGCACCAGGTTTTCCAGCGCCTGTTCCATCGGGATGCCCAGCATCACGTCGAGCAGGGAGAATATGCCGGTGACAAAGGCGTTGTCGCAATCCTCGCGCGCCAGGAACTCGGCGGCCAGCAGTTCCATGAAGCGGCCGCGGGTGATGGCCAGGTTGGCCACCGCCGGCGGCGCGGAGCCGCTTTTCACCGAGGTAAGCAGCAGGGTGGACCAGCGGAACAGCTTGTTCAGGCCCAGGATCATCACCGCATGGCGGAACGAGGTGACCTCGCAGCCCAGGCCGAAGCCGGCCGAATTGATGTAGCGCAGCAGCTTGAACGAGAGCGTAGGGTCGCGTTTCAATACCTTCTCGATCTCGCTGGCGTCGGCCTGCTGGCCGACCAGGCTGATCAGCTGCAGCACGTTGGCGTAGGCCGGGCTGGCGACGCGCGCGGTAACCGAGGTGGGCCGGGCGAACAGGAAGCCCTGGAAAAAGGTGACGCCGAGTTTTTCCAGCGCTGCAAATTCCTCCAGGGTCTCGACCTTCTCGGCGACCACCTTGAGGTTGGGGTGGGCGGCGGCCAGCTTGACCACCGTCGGCAGCACTTCGGGCTTCAGGGAGCGCACGTCGATCTTGACAAAGCTGGCCAGCGCCAGCCACGACACATAGGGCCGGGTCAGGGCGAAATGGCCGAAGGCGAGGCGAAAGCCGCGCGCCTTCAGGCGGGAGATGTGGTCCGACAGTTCGGAGATCTTGGCCGCGTCGTTGCCCGGCACGGCCGGTACTTCGAGCACGATGCGCGGCGGGTGCACCAGTTCCAGGTGCTCGCCGTAGATGCTCTCCAGGGTGACGTTGACAAACGCCAGCTTGGTGCCGAACAGCGCCTCGGCGCCGATATTCGAGAGCGCCGAGAACAGCATGGCCGCGTCGGAGTCGGAGTTGTGGGAAATATCCGAGCTCTCGGCCGACGCGCTGCCGCGCTGCAGGAGTTCGTAACCCATCACATTGCGCTTGGCGTCGACGATCGCCTGGCGGCCGATGACGGCCAGATGCTGGGTGGTCAGCATCAGCGCCTCGGGCGTGGTTTGCGGTTCGTAGGTGATCACTTCCATGATGGGCAATCCGGATAAAATTTTTCTAGCTGCAATCTTGCCCGGAAAGACGATCGCGCCAAGCCCCGGATTGCGGGGCGAATCGGCCTCTGTTTGCGCTTTGGCCGGCCGCGGTCCGGGCGCGAGCGGAAACGCCGCCGGCTTCAATCCACCTTCGCGCCCGAGGCCTTGATCAGCGCCGGCCACTTCGCCAGGTCGTCGGCGATGAGTGCCGAGAAAGCCGCCGGCGACTGGTCCGCGGCGATCTCCACGCCCTGGGCGGCGAGCTTGTCGCGTATCGCCGGGCTCGCAAGGGCCTTGTTGCCGGCCTGGGTCAGCCGGGCAATCACCCCGGGCGGGGTGCCGGCCGGCGCCACGAAGCCGAACCAGGTATTGATCTCGTAGCCTTTGACGCCGCTCGCATCGACCGTGGGCACCTCCGGTAGCAGGGCCGAGCGGGTCAGGCTGGTCACCGCCAGCGCCCTGAGCTTGCCGCTCCTGATCTGGCTGAGCACGGTAGGCGTGTTGTAGAAGCCCATATCCACCTCGCCCGCCATCACGGCGAGGATCCCTTGCGGCGCCCCCTTGTAGGGAACATGCAGCAACTCGCTGCCGGTCATCTTGCCGAACAGCACGCCCGACAGGTGATGGCTGGTGCCGCTGCCCCCGGAGGAGAAGGTCAGGCCGCCGGGTTTGGCCCGGGCCGCGGCGATCACCTCGGGCACGCTCCTGGCCTTGCCGGCGGGCGGCACCACCATCACGTTCGACACCCCGCCCAGCAGCAGGATGGGGGCGAAGTCCTTCGAGGAGTCGTAGCCTGGCTTCGAGTACAGCGAGAGATTGAAAATCAGCGTGCCCTGCGAGGCGAAGCCTATGGTGTAGCCGTCGGGCGCGGCGTGCGCCAGCTCGGCCATCGCGATCGAGCCGCCTGCCCCGGTCTTGTTGTCGACCACGAAGGCCTGCCCCAGCTCGCGGGCGAGTTCTTCGCCGATGGCGCGCGACAGGATGTCGGCGGTGCTGCCGGCGGCAAGCGGCACCAGGATGCGGATCGGCCTGACGGGATAGGCTTGCGCCATCGCCGCGTCAGCCCCGAGCAGCGCGAGCGAGAACAGCATGGCCATGCAGATTCGGGAGGGTTGCCGCTTCATGATGGGCCTTTCGGAAAAATGACAGAGGATGGCAGGCCCCATTGCAACCATTATGCCGCCTTTTTGCTGGTTTAATGCTATATAGCTCTAAAGCCATTGACGTTGCGTTTGGCGGGCCCCTATACTGCATCCGTGTCTCTACGACCCTCACCCATCGTCGTGCGCTTTCATGCCGCTTCGGCCCATCTGACCAAGCACGAGCGTCTGCGCGCGGCCATCGTCGGCGCGGTCGAGGCCGGCGAATTGCCCGCCGGCACCAAGATCAGCGGCGAGCGCGAACTGAGCGCGGCGCTGGGCCTGAGTCTGGGCACCACCCAAAAGGCCCTGGGACGCCTGATGACCGAAGGCTTCCTGGTGCGCAAGCAGGGGCACGGGACGTTTGTCGGCAGCGAGCGCCGGGCGATCACCGGCACCTGGCATTTCCGCTTCGTCGCGCCCGAGGGTGGGCCCGAGTTGCCGGTGTACGCCACCATCACCGAGCGCCGCCTGGTGATGGAGCAGGGCGTCTGGACCAACGCCCTGGGGCCCGACCCCAAGGGTTACGTGATGGTGCAGCGCAGTCTGGACATCGGCGGCAAGCTGACCTGCTCGAGCCGGCTCTACCTGCCCGCAAGCCGCTTCGGCCGCCTGCTGCGCATGGCCGAGCGGCGCCTGGCCGACATCAACCTGAAGGCCGTGCTGGAGAACGAGTTCGCCGCGCCCACCCTGCGCTCCGAGGGCCTGGCCAGCGTGGTCGCCCTGGATGCCGAGGAGGCCGCCACCCTGGGCCTGCCCGCCAACACGACTGCCCTGCAGGTGAACATCGTCAGCCGCAGCTTCGGCCCGGCGCCGATCAGCTTTCAGCGCATGCTGGTGCCGCCCACCCGCTATGCACTGAAGCTGGACTTCAACCCGCCGGGCGCCGGCGCGGACGACGCGCCCGCGCAAACCTTTCCGGTCCCGGCTGGAAAGCGCTAGAGACGGTGCCCGGGGCAACGTGCCCAAGCAGGGCGTGAATCCAGCCCTCGCTTCCGTTTCCCCCTATGTCTTCGGATTTCAAGGATCAGCCACCATGCACAACAACGCCTTTCACTCCACCTATCTGAACGACCGGATGGGCCAAGTCGCCCTGGTGCCGAACCCGCCCTGCGAGGCCGGCAGCTTCGCCTCCTACACCTACACCTATACCGCGGGCTATTTCGGCATCGACGACACCGGCGGCTTGAAGATCGTCCACCGCTTCGCCAGCGACATGGGCAAGTTGCAGTTCACCGATCCCAGGGGCCTGAACTACGTGAGCGCCGAGGCCAGCAATGGCGCGGTGCTCGAACTGCGCTATGACCCGAAGAGCAATATCCGGCCGTGGGACAAGACGCTTTCGGTGCGGGTGCAACGCGGTTTCCTGCGTGAAGGCGACAGCATCGTGGTGCGCATCGGCGACATCCGGCAAGGCTCGCCCGGCATCCGCGTCCAGACCTTCGTCGAGCCGACCTTTGAATTCAAGTTCCTGGTCGATGCCTTCGCCACCTACAACTTCGTCGAACCGCCGAACCAGCCGGCGATACAAATCGTCGCCGGCCCGCCGGTGCTCTACAAGGCGATCCTGCCGACGCAGCGGCGTGCGGGCGAGCCTTTCATCCTCGGCTTCAAGGGCGAGGATAAATGGGGCAACCCCAGCCACCTGGTCGAGGGTGCGTTCACGCTCGAATCCTCGATCCCGGTCGAAGGCCTGCCGGCGGCCATCGAGATCCGGCCCGGCGTCAGCGCGACTATCCTGCGCGACCTGAAGGTCAGCCGGCCGGGCGAACTGATCGTCACCGTAAAAGATGCGGCGGGCCGGATAATCTGTTCATCCAACCCCCTGCGGATCGCCGATGCTCTGCAGCTTTCGCCCTACTGGGCCGACCTGCACGGCCAGTCGGAGGAGACCATAGGCACCAATTCGGCGCGCGAGCTGATCGAATTCGCCCGCGACCGCGCCTTCCTGGACGTGATGAGCCACCAGGGCAACGACTTTCAGATCACCACGCCGTTCTGGGAGGAACTCAACCGCCTGACCGCCGAATACAACCAGGACGGCCAGTTCATCATCTTCCCCGGCTACGAATGGTCGGGCAACACCGGTCTGGGCGGCGACCGCAACGTCATGTTCCGGCACGAGGGCCGGCAGATCCATCGCTCGCATCACGCCCTGGTCGAAGACCTGGGCGACGCGGCGACCGACGCCAACAGCGCGGGCGACCTGTTCAAGGCACTGGCGCAGGAAGACTGCGTGGTGTTCGCCCACATCGGCGGGCGTTACGCCGACATCGCGATCGCCCACGACGGGCGCATCGAGCGCTCGGTGGAAGTGCATTCCGACTGGGGCACTTTCGAGTGGCTGCTGGAAGACGCCTTCAACCAGGGTTACCGGGTCGGCGTGCTGGCCAATTCCGACGGTCACAAGGGCCGGCACGGCGCCAGCCATCCGGGCGCCTCGCTGTTCGGCGCCTACGGCGGACTGTCCTGCCTGCTCGCCAAGGAGCTCACGCGCGACGCGCTGTTCGATGCGCTGCGCCACCGCCATCACTACGCCACTACCGGCACCCGCGTCTATCTGGATACGCGGGTGCGCTTCGACCATCCCGCGGCGCTATACGGCGACGATCCCAACATGGGCGGCCAGGTTACTGGGCGGGTGGGCGAGGCGATGATGGGCGACATCCTGCAAAGCGATGACGACACCGTGACTTTCGAGATCGAGGTGTCGGCCGGCGTGCCGATAGAGCGCATCGAGATCCGCAACCGCACGACGGTGCTGGAAACCTGGCGGCCGTACACGGCCGAACAGCTTGAAGGACAGGCCGGCCGGCGCCTGCGCATCATCTGGGAAGGCTCCGAATACCGCGGCCGCGGGCGGCAAAGCGTCTGGGATGGCAGCGCCACGCTGGCGGGGAACGCATTTGCCGCCGTCGCGCCGATCAACCTGTGGAACATCGACAAGACCTTGCAGCACGAGGCGCCCGGCAAGCTCAGCTGGCAAGCTCTGACCACCGGCGGCTTCGGCGGCGCCGACGTGCTGCTCGAGCAGGCCCGCGCTGGCACCCTGCGCCTGGACACGGCCCTGGTCAAGGCCGAACTCAAGCTCGCCGATCTCGGCCTGGAAGACGTGGTGCTGCCGACCGGCGGCGGGATCAAGCGGCAGATGCGGGTGTTCCGCCTGCCCGAGCACAACGAGGTGCGCAGCGCCAAGATCACCCGGCGCATCAAGCGCAACGCGATAGGCGAAGACGCCCTGATGGTCTGCATCACCCTGGAAGACGGGCACCTGATCTGGTCCAGCCCGACCTACCTGCTGCGCTGATTCCTGTCCGGCAGCGTGCTTGCCACAGGACAGGAATCGCATTGCGCCCGTTACCGCGCCGGTGCCGGGCCCGACCCGGGCTCCATCAGGTTGCTTCCCGGCGCAGTGCCGGGCGCTGCCAGTGTGCGCGGCGCGACGATGGCCGGCAGGCGCACATCGGCGATGGATTTTTGCTCGGCGGAAAGAGTCTTGTAGAGCGCCTTGGCGGCGAACTCGGTCTCCTCGAGCGCGGCCAGGCGGTTACGTGCCGCATCCACCGCCTTGGCGATATGTGCCAGCCCCTGGGCCGGCCCGGTATCGGCGCCGGGCCGCAGATCCATGCTGCGCCCGCTCTCGCGCGACAGGTCTTCCGCGTAGGCCCGCACCTTGGCGGCGAATGACTGCCACAGGGCGCCTTGCTCGGGCGTCGGTTTGAGGGCTTCCTGCAGCTGCGATAGCCGGAAATCGATTTGCACGTAGCTGTTGGCATCGGGCATCGTCGCCGGGCGCTCGACCCGGCCATCCGTGCCGCGGCTGCCGCCATCGCTACCGTTGCTGCTGTCGCGGTTGCCGCGCCGGCCGCTGCCCATGCCACCCATGCCACCCATCCCACCCATCTGCGCAAGCGCGTCGTTGGCGAGCAGAGCGCCGCAGGCGACGATGGCCAGCGGCAGGATCAATGAATGCATTTTCATGGTGCAGGTACTTTCGACATGGATGGCAAGGAATGATCGAGCCGCCCGGCAGCAGTTCGAGCAAGCACCCGCACCGCGTCCGCTGCGTAAATCGACCTGCGCCCGATGGCGCGCGTTTTTCATTTCCAGGTCCGACTGCAATGACCAGCGGGGCCTGCTTGCACGCACCATAGGGCAGATCAGCCCGGGCATGTGTAAAGGAATTGCGTCAAAGGCAGCGTACTTTGTAAGCAAATGTTCGGCGGCCGGGGGCCGGCAGCCTGCTTACAACCATGCAACCCCGACCAGGGCCGCGCTGCCCCAGGGCTTGCTGCCCTACTCCGCCGACGCCCCGCTGCGCTTGATCACCGGGGTCCAGCGCGCCAGTTCGGCCTGCATGAAGGCGGCGAACTCGGCCGGGGTGCCGGGCGCGGGGTCCATGTACTGGGCGCGCAGTTTTTCCGCCGTCGCCGGGTCTTTCAATGCCGCGACGAACTCGCGGTTCAGGCGTTCGATGATGGCCGGCGGGGTCTTGGCCGGCGCCACCACGCCGATCCACGCGGTGGCTTCGACGTTGAGGATGCCGGCCTCGCGGAAGGTAGGGATGTTCGGCAGCAGGGGCGAGCGCTGCGGGGTGGAAATGGCCAGGGCCTTGAGCCGGCCCGCCGCCACCTGCGGCATGATCGCCAGCGGCGCGAGCGAGGCGATCTGGGTGTCGCCGGCGATCAGGCTGGTGACCGCGGCCGGCGAGGAGTTGTAGGGGATGTGGACGATGTAGGTGCCGGTCTTGTCCTTGATCAGTTCGACGGAGAGGTGCGACAGGCTGCCCGCGCCTATCGAGGCGTAGTTGTACTTGCCGGGGTTCTTTTTCAGCAGGGCGAACAGCTCCTGCATGTTGTTCACGCCGAGTGCGGGCGAGACCGCCAGCACATTGGGCTGGTGCACGCCCAGCGTGATGGGCGCGAGGTCGCGGAACGGGTCGTAGGGCAGCTTCTTGTAGAGCACCGTGTTGTTGACCAGCGGGCCGGTGATCGAGGCGCCGATGGTGTAGCCGTCCGGCGCCGCCTTGGCGATCATCTCGGTGCCGACGTTGCCGCCGGCGCCGGCGCGGTTCTCTATCACCAGCGGCTGCTTGATCTGCTGGCTTACCCTGTCGCCGACGATGCGGGCGAACACGTCGGGCGTGGAACCGGGTGCGAAGGGGACGATCAAGCGGATCGGGTGGTTGGGGTAGTCCTGCGCCGGGGCCGGGCTAGCGCAGAGCAGCAGGGCGGCTGCGTTCAGGAACAGCGCGACAATGCGCCCTGGCGA
>Ga0302323_100001728_pt1 | contig 17737 bp, 11 predicted proteins | sample Fen_T0_3_FD_201950 | JGI IMG/M metagenome (GOLD analysis project Ga0302323, IMG submission 201950) | Peat permafrost microbial communities from Stordalen Mire near Abisko, Sweden - Fen_T0_3 | ecosystem: Environmental > Terrestrial > Soil > Wetlands > Permafrost | place: Sweden: Abisko... | reverse complement strand
TGATGAGATAGGTCTGTGCGAAAAAGGTCTGCTTGATGACATCCGTTACGTCGTTCGGGAGGAACAGCAGGTACGCGCAGGCGAGCAAGAGGAGCTGGACGCAGATGAATGCGGGTGCCAAGCGTCTGAACCTGCGCAGGTAGAACATCCTGAGCGAGAACCGTCCCGCCTGGAGCTGGGTCCAGATGAGTGACGAGATCAGGAAACCGGAGATGACGAAGAACACGTCCACGCCGATGAACCCCGCCCTGCCGACACCGACGAGGTTGAAATGAAACACGAGGACCAAGAGAACGGCGATGCTCCGGAGGCCATCGATATCCGGGCGATAGCCAGCTGCGTTCTTGGTCGTTGGCTTTTCCACGAGGCAACCTAGCGTCGGAATCTCAAGACGTAAAGCGGTGTTTGGGCACAGACAGTTGTTCTAGGCAGCGCGGCCCAGCTACGGTATCTGTCTGGGTCGCAGCCATGCCCCCAGCGAACTGCGATAGAAACACGGCGATGACCCCAAGGGCATCGCGCGCGGGTGTGGAATATGAACGCATCGGTAGTCCTCCGGTCTGTTCGATGCAGGATCTTCCGATGCCGATTCTCGCGCGGTCGCCGACGAACCCTACCCCTGTCGCGGCGTAGAGAATCGTGAGAGATTCGCACAATGGCGATCGGTACATCGACGACTCCACTTGGCTACGTTCGGAATCTCATTCTAGTCCTCGTCTTGTTCGCGACGCTTGCGCTGGCGGCGGTGGCAGAGGGCTATGTAAGCCAGCTGTCGCCCATGTTCGTCGCGCTTCTGGCAGGCGGGCTGGGCCTCTCGCTGTGGCTTGGCGTCCGCACGACCACGGCTCGCCTGCTGGCCTTGCTGACGGTGGTCTTCTTCATGGAATACGCCGACCAGACCATCGGTGTTGCCTCCGGCCTTTGGCGATACAACGGCGGCGGATACATGTTCGGTGTCATTGCCTGGCTGGTGGCTGCGTGCTCCACGCAGGCGCTGTCCACCGGTGTGGCCGTTCCACTTTTGCAGCGTCTGCACCTTCGCGCGCCCCACTGGCTGGGCCCGGCGCTCGTGCTTGTTCTCGTCGCTCTCATACCTCTTACCGCTGGCCGCAATGGCCCGAGCATGGGCGTGGCGTTTTGGTGCTACGTCGGGTTGGTCAGCATCATCGCGATGATCGCGTCTTTGCGAATGCCGATCCACGTCTTCCTCGGTGTGGTGCTCTCGGCCTGTTTGGTCGGCAACGTCAGCGAGTACGTGGGCTCGGTATCCAGCGGGTGTTGGACGTTCCCCTACGACTTGACCTATCCGCCCCTTTATCTGGTGATGGCCTGCTGGCCGCTCGAAATCTTCGTGCAGTTCTCCTTGTCGGCGTTCCTGGCTGACGAGCCTTTGGCTCACCAAGCATCGCTGCCATCGCCAGCGCAAGCCTTGCCGCCGGTCGCCCACGATTCCACGCCCGCCCCAAGCCAGGCGTGCGACGACAGCGATTCTGACAAGAAGAACCGCCAGCTATGCCTCTTCCTCATTGCGAGTGGCCTTGCCTATCTACTCGTCGGCTTCGCCTTCGCCATCGTGCCCGACCCGATTCTCGCGCTTATCAACCAGTTGTCGAATTGGCTGGGCGTGGGGCTGCCACCCGCCCCCTTGCCGGGCGAACGCTTCTGGGTCTCGCTTTCGTTCTCCATGATGATGACGATCACCGCACTATGCCTGATCGGTGCGGCTAGCGTCCGTCGCAACAAGGGTTACCTCTTCGCCCTCATGGTCGCAAAGTTCTCATCCGTTGTCTCGTCGCTTGCCTATTTCGTTTTTTTTCGTCACCACTTGGCAAGTCTGGTCATTGTCGTCGTCGACGGCTCGATCTTTTGCTTGACTGCAATTTTTGTATTTCGCGCCTTGAAGTCATTCTTTCAGCAGCAAACCGCCTTCTACTACAGCAAATTTCCTCCTCCACGCAGCTCTGGTCCGGCGACTGTGGTCTCCCTGCGTGGACAGGAAGGAGGAGCCATTCAGTGCTTGGACGCTGTCCTGGATAGAACCGACTTCTTCGGTCTGCTGGAAAAGCGTCTGGTGGATTCCGGTAAGACGCGCGAGAGCTTCGGTGTCGTCATCAAACCCAACTTCATGTTCATGCACTCGAAGGCGGACCCGTCGACGTACACCGATCCACAATTGGTAGAGGCACTGGTCGACCGAATCGCGGCGAGGGGCTTCAAGACAATCACCTTGGTGGAGGCGCAAAGCACCTATGGCAACTACTACGCCAATCGCGAGGTCGTCGAGGTCGCCAAGTACGTCGGGTATCACCTCGACAGGAATTACAAGATCGTGGACCTGACTGCAGAGATGGAGCCATACGATTACGGTGGCCGATTGGGCAAGCATTGCGTCGGTCCGACCTGGAGAGACGCCGATTTTCGCGTTTCCTTTGCCAAGAACAAGACGCATGTGTTTTGCAACTACACCCTGACTCTGAAGAATATCTACGGTACCTTGCCCATGCAGGACAAACTGTGCGAGTACCACACCGAGCGCGAATACGATTGGCCGACGATCGAGTCGCTCAAACACTTCCCAGTGCATTTCGGGCTGGTGGATGCCTACCTCAGCGCTGACGGGCAATTCGGCGTCATTGCCGATCCGCATCCGCCAAGGACCCAGACCATCATCGGCGGAGAGAACCTGCTCGCCGTCGATTGGGTCGGTGCCACCAAGATGGGCCTCGACCCCGACGATCCGATGGTGGGCCGATTTCTACCGTTGGCCATGCAGGCCTTTGGAAGACCGGAAGTGCAGTGCAACGACCTGTCCGTCTATCGAAATTGGAAAAACGTCTCGCGCTTCTTCATCTACAGCCTCGATCTCTTCGAAGAAGCCTACGACTTCAGTAGTTGGTGGTTCTCGGTGCTTAGCGCTCAGGATGCCTTCTTCGCTTTCATGAAGAGGGACTGGCCGACGCTTCTGATGCGAAGGTTGCTCGCCCCGCTCAAGCGCTTGCTCTATCCTCATGATGCGCTGTAGGTAGGCCATCGACGCCGCTAGCGTGGCGCTAGTCTGCGTCGTCGACCGCCGTGACCGCCATACTGCGTCCGCTATGCTTGCTCCCATGGCGACGAAGGATCGTGAGAAGCATGGTGGAATGAATGTGGCGCCGGTGGCTGCCCCTGGAGACGTCATTTTGGTCACCGGCGGCGGGCGAGGTATTGGCGCTGCCACCGCGCGGCTGGCGGCGCAGCGGGGATATGCCGTGGCGATCAACTACTTGGCTAATGCCGAGGCTGCTGAGCGGGTGGTGCTGGAGATCCGCTCGGCGGGGGGCACGGCCATCGCGATCGCGGCCGATATCAGTCGGGAGGTCGAGGTTCGCCGGCTGTTCGAGAGCGTCGACCGCGAGCTGGGACGGATTGCAGTGTTGGTGAACAACGCCGGTATCGTCGATCGCCAGATGCGTGTCGATGCGATGAGGGAGTCCCGCGTGGTGCGGATGTTTGCGGTGAACGTGGTTGGGAGCTTTCTGTGCGCGCGAGAGGCTATCCTGCGCATGTCGCCACGCCATGGCGGCAGGGGAGGCGCCATCGTCAACGTGTCGTCGGCGGCTGCGCGCCTTGGCTCTCCCGGCGAATATGTCGATTACGCTGCTTCGAAAGCTGCCATCGATACCTTGACCTTGGGCCTGGCCAAGGAGGTGGCGGCGGAAAGCATTCGCGTGAATGCCGTGCGTCCGGGCATCATCGATACGGAAATTCACGCCGACGGCGGCGATCCCGAACGCGTGCGGCACATCTCAGCTGCCCTTCCGTTGGGTCGCGCCGGCCGTGCGCACGAAGTGGCGCATGCTATTCTCTGGCTTGCTTCGCCCGAGTCGTCCTACTGCTCCGGCACCATCTTGGACGTCGCTGGTGCTCGCTGAGATCGGGCGAACCCACCCCTTCGAGCTTCGCCTGTTGCGTCCGGGGTTTGCAGGCATCCGGGCCGCCGCAGGTGCGAGGCTAGATCCGGTGTAGGTCCCGCTCGCCGATGTGCTCGTCGATGTGCTCGTCGACGTGCTCGTCGACGTGTCGATGTGGTCGGAAGCCACGCCCCGCAAGGCGCGATAGCAGGACCCTCGTGGTACGATTGACGAATGCGCGCAAGACGATGCCTGGGTCTAGTTGTTGTGCTTGTGGTTGGATGCGAGGGATCGAGTGCCAATAACAACGGTACCGGCGGCGCGGGCGGAGCCTCCTCGTTGGGCGGAAGTTCGAGCCCGGCAGGCGGCGGTAGTACCGGTAGCCCTGGAACGGGCGGAAAAGGCAGCGGAGGAACTGCCTCGGGGGCCGGGAGCTCCGGTAGTGGCGGGGTGGTGGTCGCGACGGGCGGCAGGAGCGGCGCCGGCGGCGTTGCCGGGAGGCAGACTACCGGCAGCGGCGGCAGGATTGGTACGGGCGGCACGGCCGGAAGCACGGCTACTGGCAGCGGCGGCAGGATCGGCACGGGCGGCGCGGCCGGAAGCACGGCCACGGGCACCGGGGGAACCGCCACCGGCACCGGGGGAACCACCGTCGGCACCGGGGGAACCTCAACGGTAGGCTTGTGCGGCACCGACGGAGGAGCCGCGACCAGCAGTGCAGGGAATCCCAACGGATCATGCAAGACCGGCGTTCCCGCCAAAGGCCAATCCGTCGACACCTCGAATCCGACGACGGTGGTGGGAACCGGTACCGCGGCAAGCTGCACGTTCAGCCAGCTGCAGGCGGCGGCAACCAAGGGCGGTATTGTCACCTTTGACTGTGGGGGCTGTCCGGTCACCATTCCAATCACTGCCACGCTCAACCTGCCGACCACCAAGAATACGGTCATCGACGGTGGCAACAAGATCACCCTCGACGGTGGCAATGCAGTCCAGATCCTCAGGTTCGACGGCGCAGACTTTCAGAAGAATACCAACGGACTCACCCTCCAACACATCACCCTGAGCAACGGCAAGAGCTCGCCTACCGCGGCCATCCCGACTGCCCCGGCGCCTTGTTCCCAAGGTTGGAACGACGGCCAAGGCGGCGCCCTCTACATGCGGGACGGCAACCTGACCGTGATCGATTCGATCTTCACGAACAACCAGGGCGCTCCGCTTGGGCCAGACACTGGCGGCGGCGCCATCTATGTCGTTGGCAGCAAGAATGGGGTCTTCATCGTCGGTAGCACCTTTAGCAAAAACTCGGCAAGCAACGCAGGTGCGGTCGGATGCCTATTCGCCGAGCTGGACGTCTACAACAGCCTGTTCTCCGACAATACAGCGCTCGGCCACGACGCCAACAATGACGACGCAACCCAATGTTCGGTCATTAACAATGGTCAGCACGAGATTGGGTCGGGCGGAAATGGTGGCGCACTCTACAGCGATGGTCAGTCAGTAAATATCATCCTTTGCGGGGACGCCATCCTCAATAACAAAGCCGGGCAAAAGGCCTTTGGCGGTGGTCTGTTCTTTACAAGCAATAACTGGGATACGTCCCAGGGCGGGACGCTCTCCATTGTGGACACTACGATGACGGGAAACACTGGGGGCTCTTGGACACAGGTAGCGAGCGGCAGTGTTAGTAGTGCGGGCTCCGCTGTGGGCACGAACGCCAGGAGCATCACGGTTACGAACTCGACACTTCAATGATCAGAATCCATTGACCAGTGTCGTGCCGACTAGCGGTAGCGTTGTTGGTATCCGGTTCCCGTCCCGCCCTTGTTGGCACAGCCGGGTATGGCAGCCAGCCAAGTGCAAGAAGGCTGACCAATGTCGCCGATGTCCCCGCACGGGGACGCGGCCCCAGGCTACCTTCTTACACCGGACGCGGTGACAGCCCGGCGGCTTTGACGATGCGAGGGACGATTTCTTCCCAGGCGACGGCCATGATGTGAACGCCGCGAACGCCGGGGATCGCGCGCAGCTGTTCGATCAGCTCGACGGAGAATTGGGCGCTGGCTTCGCCGGCGTCTGCGCTTTTTTCCATGCGCAGCAACAGCTGCTCGGGGATACACAGGCCGGGGATGCCTTCGCGCATCCGGCGAGCCATGTCCAGCGACTTGATAGGCAGAATGCTGGCCAGGATGTGCACCTTCTCGTGCAGCCCTTGGGCGCGCACCTGGTCCATCCAGGCGCGGAATGCGCTCACATCGAAGACTGCCTGGGTCTGGATGAAGTCGGCGCCAGCGGCGACCTTCTTGCGCAAGCTGATGAGCCCCATGCCGGTGGCGTCGCCCCGGGGATTGGCGACAGCACCGATGTACACGGGCACCTCGCCAGAGACGCTTTGGCCGTTCATCAAGCGATGCTCGTCGCGCAGGCCTTTGAGCATCTGAATCAAGTGAATGGGGTCGATATCGTAGACACCCATGGCCGAGGGATGGTTACCCAGCTGCTGGTGGTCTCCGGCCAGGCACAGGACGTTGCGGATGCCCAAGGCAGCCGCGCCCAGAACGTCGCTTTGCAGGGCCAGTCGATTGCGGTCACGCAAGGCCAACTGCAAGACCGGTTCAGCGCCCGCCTGCTTCAGCAGAACGCATCCGGCGAGGCTGGACATGCGTACCATGGCAATCTGATTGTCGGTGACATTGACGGCGTCGCACGCATCTTTGAGCAGGTCACCCTTCTTGAGCATGACCTCGGCCAAGCTTCCCCTTGGCGGTCCGGCTTCGGCGGTGACGGCGAATTGGCCACTTTCGAGAACGCGCTCCAGCTTGCTACCTGACTTCACGAAATGGATTCCTCTTTCGCTTAACGATAGAGCGTCCGTCGCAAAACGGATAGTCAGATCCTTCCCCGGCGTGACCTTTTCGCGCCTACCAAGGGGAAAATCCGAACGGCCTTAGGGCTAGGCGCTTGTCGCCGTAACCTCCGCCACGCTCGGTCTGGGTTACTAGCGTCTGGGCATGCGATGGTCGCCACCGTCGCCGCGTGGTGCTCCGCCACGCGCAGGCGGTGGACGGGAGGGGGCCGGGCGTCCGCCGCCGCCTGGTGGCGCGCCACGTGCAGCTGGCGGACGGGAGGGGGATGGCCGCTCGTAAACGCGGGGTGCGGGACGCTGAAGTCTCGGCTGGCTACGGTACTGGCGCAGGGGCGCCGGTTCGGACCGGTAGTATCGCCAGTGGTTGCCGTCGCGATAGTGCCAGTGGTCGTGGTACCAATAGACGGGCCGTCCTTCGAAGTAGTAGGGCTCCGTCGTCACGACAAAGTCGGGTGGCAAGTCGTCGTAGTCGCCGCCCACCGCATAGCCAGTGCCGGCATAGCAGCCGGCAAGGGAAAGCGCCGTCGCGCACAGGGTGCCCACGAGCGCCGACTTGCGTAAGTAGCTAAGCAATCGAGTCATGGCATCACTCCTTGGCTTGACCTTCATCGTGGTCCAAATGCTCACGCAGCAAAGCGACCAGCTTCTGTCGCTGCTCGCCCGTGAGCATGGGATTGACCACTTCGCAGAAGCGGGCCAGCCGGGTCGCGCCCCACTCCGCCAAATGGCGATTGGCGCCGCTCGCCGCCTTCAGGGTACCCGCATCGAAGGTGTCGGCCCTGAACGCGTGCGAGAAATCGCGGAGATAGTCCTGAATCTCGTTTTCATGCTCGGATGGTGGCGGCGTCTGCGCATCAAGCTGGTTCTGCACCCGTCCGATTTGATCGGGTGTCAATCCGATCTCCTGCCCGATAGCAACCGTCGGCCTTCGCTCGCCCGTGTTGGCTCGTTTCCATAGTTGCCAGTGACCCTCCAGCTTGTCCACCAAGGTTCCCCTCTGCGGCGGGGTCAGGACGGCGTGAAGCTGGTTCAAATCACCGATGGCAGATGCATGGACGGCCTCGGACGAGGTGGCCATTTGGGCAATGGCCCCATTCACCTTGGTCGGATCGAGCGAGGATTCTTCCAGCCCGTTCGCCAAGAGCTCAACCAGCTGCAGCTCGTCGCTCCTGGCTGGCCCCATTTTGGCGACGAGGTCCGAGCGTATCTCTTCTATTCGGGCTTGCTCTTCGGGGGACAAACCCAGTGTGTCGAGACTTATCGTGATGAGCATCAGGACGCCACCGTGGTGGTGATGGCGGTGATGTTGCAAAAGGTCCGTCACCGGTGACGATTCGACGGTCGTATCGCCCACCGTCTGGGGTGGGGGGCGTGTCGCTTTTCCCGCGCATCCGCTGAAAGACGCGAGCATCCACATTCCCATCCCCATCAGCACTGCAAGCTTCCTCTGCCGTGAGCGCATGCCTTCTCCTCCCGGGCGAAGGTATAGCTTGGCGAGAAAGCGCGTGCCAGGCGGCTACGTTCTTTCAGCGTCTGGTCTGCAAATCGTTAGGGCAAATCGTTAGGGGATGACGAACGGGACGATGGCGTGGCAGGTCAAGTCGCACGACGAGCCGCCGTCGCATACCTCGCCAAACTGCGCTTGCACGCGGCCGTCACCGCAGTAGGGTGCCCACGTGCAGGCCGTGGTGCAGACGCTTGCCCCGTAGGCCGTGGCGTAAGACACGTTGGCCGCACCCAGGTCGCACTGCTCGGGGCCGTTCTTGCTGCCGTCGCCGCAATAGGAGGCCAACTTGCAGTTGGGCATACACGTGCCGTAGCTTCCGTCGTTGACGCCGTTGTCGCAGTCTTCACCAGGATCCTTCACGCCGTTACCGCACTTGAAGCGACAGTGGGCATCACAGGTGCTGGTCGCGGTGCCGTTGTTGGCGCCTTGGTCGCATTGCTCGGGCGCTTCGACCACGCCGTTGCCACACGACTGCAACGGGATGAAGCTCTTGCAGTCGGTCGCGCACGAACCGGGTAGGCCGCTGTTCACACCGTCATCGCAGACCTCACCGAACTGCCCGTCCACTTGCTTGTTGCCGCAATAGGGTGCCGGCGTGCACTGGTTGGTGCATTGGCCAAGACCGTAGGACGAGGCGCTGTTCTTGGCGCCCAGATCGCAAAGTTCCGTCCCGTTGACCGAGCCGTCTCCGCAGTACGGAGCGAGGACGCAGCCGGCCGCGCAGGTGCCATAGGTACCGTCGTTCTTGCCGTCGTCGCACTCTTCGCTGCCATTCTTGCGGCCGTCTCCGCAGTACGGTCCAAGCGTGCAATCGGGATTGCACTTGCCGTAGCCGCCGACATTGGCCGCCGTCCCGTTGTCGCATTGTTCACCCGGGTCTATGGCTCCGTTGCCGCATTTCAAGGTGCAGATGGCGGTGCAGTTGCTGCCGCTGGTGTCGTTCTTGATGCCGTCGTCGCATTGCTCGGCACCGTTGACGATGCCATCGCCGCAGCGTGGGCCCAGGGTGCAGGTGGCTGAGCAGCTGCCGTAGCCGGCGCCGTTGGAGATGCCCTCGTCACACTGCTCGCCGTTCGAGACGATGCCGTCGCCGCAGTAGGGGGCATACTTGCAATTGGCAGCGCAGGCCTTGGACGTTCCACCGTAGATCGCCAGGTTCACGCCGTCATCACACTGCTCGGGTGGGTTCTGCACCAACGAATCGCCGCAGCGAGGGGGCAGGGTGCAGTTGGCATTGCAGGTGCCGTACGCACCAGTGTTCTTGGCCGTCCCCAGGTCGCAAGCTTCTCCACGCGAAACGATGCCGTCACCACACACGGGGTTGCAGACACTCTTCGGAGCATTGAATCCCTTGAGGGTCAGCTTGTAGTTGGAGGCAACGACGTGTCGTTCGGCCTGGAAGACGACGATTTCGTAGATGTTGCCCGCGACGAGGCCGAAGCCGCCGGCAACGGTAGTGCAATTGGCGGCCAAGTAGGCAGCATTGCACACCGTCGCTCCAATGCACGAGCTGTCCGTCGTGTTGTCGAAGCATACTTGCGTACTGGCTCCGTTGAGGGTCACCTTGCCCCGGAGCTCGGTATGGATGCCACCGAGATCCACCGCCAGCTGGCCGTTCACGAACACCCAAACGTCATCGTCACCGCGGAACTCGAGTTCTTCACCGCCATTGTACTGGAACCAGTAGTGGCCTTCGCTCGTGAAACCGAAATTGTGGTCCAGCGTGGTACTGGTCGCGGGGTACTTGATGTTGCCGAAGCCAAGACCGTCGAGCGGGAAAAACGTTGAGCTATAGTATTGGTACGTCCCGGCGACTTGGGTGAGCGTCAGTGTGCTTTGAATGGTGATGCGGGAAACCGCTGGGTTCGCCGCGTCCACCGCAACGTTGCCCGTCGCATTCGGATCGTCGGTGTACCACTGGGCGTAGTTCGAAGCGATTTGGGCAGCGCTGAGAGATGCCGTGTTGCTAGAAGTCTTCGTGCGGAAGGTGGCTCCCGTGGCATCGCTCATCAAGGTGCCAGCGGTGTCCATCGCCGGACCATCCATGGTCCAAGGTCGACCAAGTGGTGCGACTGCGTTGTTGCCTCCCATATAGGCCGGGTTGTAGACCGGCTTGCCGTTAACACCGAGAGCGTTGCTGGCAATCCCTGCTTGGCGCTGACCGTTGGTGTCTGGATTCACCTCGAACTGGGGGTGGTGCCAGTTGAAATCGCGGTAGAGGATGGGCACGGTCAGGGTTGTTCCAAGCGTCGGCGCCGAGAACGGGCAGGCGTAGCCGGGTTCGATGGTGCAGGTCGAGGAACAGCCGTCGCCGTTTTGCGTGTTGCCGTCGTCGCATGCCTCGTTGGGCATCTTGATGCCGTCGCCGCACACCGAGAAGCACTGGTAGGGTTGGTTGGTATCGTTGTTCGGGTAGCCGCACTTCGGTTCGTTGGTGCAAGTCGCCGAGCAGCCGTCGAAGGGCCGCGTATTGCCGTCGTCGCACTGTTCGGTGCCTTCCTTGTGCCCGTCGCCGCACACCGTCTGGTAGCACTGGGTCGACGCAGCGGTGGTGTGCCACTGATTGGGCCCGCAGGCATAGCCGGGTTCGATTTGGCAGGTCGAGCTGCAGCCGTCGCTCGAAGCGGTGTTGCCGTCATCGCACTGTTCGGTCCCGGCGATGATGCCGTCGCCACAGGCTTTGGCGAGGCAGACAGAGTTTACGACGGGGCAGGTCCAGCCGCTCTCGATGGTGCAGGTGCTGCTGCAGCCGTCGCTTGAAAGCATGTTGCCGTCGTCGCACTGTTCGGTCCCGCCAATTTTGCCGTCGCCGCAGCGGACGGTCGAGACGCAAGGCTGGCCGGGGGCCGGGCACACGAAGTCCGGCTCGACGCTGCATTTCGGGCTGCAGCCGTCGCCGCCTGTCGCGTTGCCATCATCGCAGGCCTCGCCAAGGTCCAGGTCGACCACGCCGTCGCCGCAGAACCTGATGCGCTTGCATGCCTGCCCAGGCGTAGGGCAGGTCCAGCCAGTCTCGGGGATGCAGGTCGCCGAGCAGCCATCGCCCGATGTCGTGTTGCCGTCGTCGCAGCCCTCGCCGGTGCCCAGAATGCCGTTGCCACAGACGTTCGCTGGCGCCACGGTACAGGGGCCGCCGACGCCGTTGGCTCCCTTGGGGCAGGTCCACCCCGGCTCGACCGTCGTGCAGTCGGCCGAGCAACCATCCGTGCCTGTCGTGTTGCCATCATCGCAAGCCTCACCAGGATCGACGACGCCGTTTCCGCAGACCCAAATCAGCGTGCAAGCGCCGCCGGCCGGAGGGCATTTGTAGCCCGCCTCGGTGGTGCAAATGCCGGTGCAGCCGTCGCCCGGGACGGTGTTTCCGTCGTCGCACACTTCGCCGCGCGCGCTTTGGACGACGCCATCGCCGCAGTACTGGATAGGCGTGCAAGGTTGGCCGGGGAGGGGACAGGTCCAATGGGGCTCGAGCGCGCAGTTGGTGGCGCAGCCGTCGCCGCCTAGCGTGTTGCCATCGTCGCATTGTTCACCGGACTCGACGGTTCCGTTGCCACAGACGCTTTGTTCGACGGCCTTGGTGCAGGGCTGGTTGGGCACGCGGCAGGCCCAGCCTGCCTCGACCGAGCAAGTCGACGAACAGCCGTCGCCGTCATGCACATTGCCATCGTCGCACGCTTCGTCGCCTTCGATTTTGCCGTCGCCGCAAACTTGCGTGACGGTGTTGATGCACAGGCTCCCCGGAACGGGGCATACGAAGCCCTGCTCGATGGTGCAGATGCCGGAGCAGCCATCGCCAGGCACGCTGTTCCCATCATCGCATTTTTCGCCTGCTTGAAGAACGCCATCGCCACAGACGGCTACCTGGGGCGCGTCGGTACTACAACCATTGCAGGAAGCTCCATCGCTTGGCGCCGCCCCGTCATATTGTACGGGCGCGGGAGCGTCGGGCAACGTAATCACGAAGGCATCCTTGCCTGCAATCGCTGCATCGTTGCTTTGCACGTTGGGAAGAGAGCCTTGGCCCTGGCAACCCGATGCGACCGCGAAGAACGTGCAAAGCATCGCGATGGATAGCGATGAAACGACAAATGAAACTAAGGGATGTGACGACGACTTGCTATTCGACATGGACTGTCTCCTGCGCTGCCCGAAGCAATGATTAGATTCCACCGGCATAGTGTGCTCCGAAATACCATTCGTGCCTAGGTAGAGGCATGGGGATTTATAGACCTATGGCGGCCTTTGTGGTGACATTCTTGCGCCTGGGTGAGGCCGCGCACAGGGCTCGGGCTAGGCTGGTGATTCCTGTCGCCCTTGCCGGACCGGGTCGTCGGTTGTCCCAGGGTTGGCGCACTCGGATCGCGGGGCGCAGAATGCGCACAAGGTCCGCGCGAGTGGACGGCCCGCCACGACGCGAGCACGGCCAGTTTGCGCGTAGCTTCACGCTCCCCGAAAACGTTGACGGGGACAACGTCCGCGCCAACTCCGGGGCGATTGGCCGGCGGCTTGCGGTGCCGCCGGCCCAGATTGTGGCGTTGCGAGGGCGCCTCAGCGCCAGGCCGCTAGGCTGACTTCAGCTTCTGGATTTCGGCGATCAGTTGGGGAAGCGTGCTTTCCCAGGTGGCAACCAGGCCAAAGTCAGCCACCTGAAAGATGGGGGCTTCGGGATCCTTGTTGATGGCCACGATGACCTTCGAGCTCTTCATGCCGGCCAGGTGCTGGATGGCACCCGATAGGGCGATGGCAAAATACAGCTCGGGGGCCACGACTTTGCCGGTCTGTCCGACCTGCAGATCGTTGGGCACCATGCCGGCGTCGCAGGCAGCGCGGCTGGCACCCAGCGCGCCGCCCATGAGGTCGGTCAACTGTTCCAACAGCTTGAAGTTTTCGGTTGCCTTCATGCCCCGGCCGCCGGAGACCACGACCTTTGCTTCGGTCAAATCGGGGCGGGCGCTGGTCGTGGCGTGCAGAGCCACGAACTCGGAACCCAGGGCATCGATGGCGCCCGGAGCCTTGTTTTCGACGGAACCCGCGCTAGGCGCGGGGGCGGCGGGCGAAAATTCGGTCTGCCGTGCGGTCAAGACCACGGTGCCTGTGGTGATTTCGACGTCGGTTTGTGCGTTACCGGCGTAGGTGGGCCGCCGAAAAGATTTCGCGCCGAGGACCGCCACGACGTCGCTGGCCATGCCTGCGCCCAGGAGGGCGGCGGCGCGCGGCAGGATGTCCTTGCCGGTCGAGGTGGCCGAGGCAACCAGGGCCGTGGCCCCGCTGTCCTTGACCGCCGTCGCAAGCAGCGGTGCCCAAGTCTCGGCCAAGGCGGCGGCGAGCGCCGGGTTGTCGAAGCACAGCACTTTGTCTACGAAGCGGGCAGCGTCTGCCGCCGCAGCGCCGACACCGGCACCGATGACGACGCCGATCACGGGGCCGCCATGGTGCTTGGCCAGCGCGCGCGCTGCCGACACCGCCGGCAGCGATGCCGAACGAAGGTTGGACGACGTGGTTTCGAGAAGAACGACAGTGGCAGACATCAAATCACCTTTGCTTCTGAGTGCAGCTTGGAAACCAATTCTTCGACCGAGGCCACCTTGATGCCGGCCTTGCGCGATGGTGGGTTTTCGTGGCGCACGGTCTTGACCAGCAGACCGCCCGAGACGCCAAGCGACTCGGCCGTGATCTCTTTCAGCTCCTTCTTCTTGGCCGCCATGATGCCCTTCAGCGAGGCCAGACGTTGGGTGTCTTCCCATTCCGTCTCGGGACCTGCCAGGGCCTCATTGCGCACGGCTTTCTTGCCGATGATCCGCAGGTCGACTGTGGCGACGGCCGGCAGGCGCACGCGGCGCTCTTCCACGCCCGTGTCCACCTCACGCAGCACCGTAGCCGACTTGCCGTCGGCAGCCAGGGTAAGGGTCGACAGGAAGGTGGCTTGTGGCCAGGCGAGGTAGCCCGCCAGCAGTTGGCCCACCTGGTTGTCGTCGCCATCGACGGCTTGCTTGCCCATGACCACGAGGTCGGGCTTCTCGCTCTCCACCACCGCCTTCAGCGTGCGCGCCACCAGGTCGGCGTCCAGCGTGGCGTCGTCGCCAGCGACCAGGATGGCGCGATCGGCGCCCATGGCCAGCAGCTGGCGCAGCTGGGTCGCAGTGTCCTTGGGGCCGATGCTGACCACGACCACTTCGCCCGAGCGTTCGCCGCCCTTACTCTTCTCGGTCAAGCGCAGCGCGGTTTCCACCGCGTACTCGTCGAACGGGTTGACCTGCCAGGTGGTGCCGGCCAGTTCGACCGCACCGCCCGCAATCTTGAGCTTCAGCTCGGGGTTGGGAACGCGCTTACAAGGTACAAGGATCTTCACGCAAACCTCCTTAGGGTCAGTTCTCTATCGCTTCCGCGCCGTCGAAGTCACGGCATCGTTGTCTGCAGCGCCTCTTCCAGATAGGCGAGCATGTCGTCGTTCAGATCCACCAGCCACACGGTGGAAGGGTTAGGCTGCCTGTGGGCGCGAAGCTCGTTGACCATGGCGCGGGCGGCGTCGGCAGGATCGGCAGCCCCCAGCCCGGTGCCCAGGCCCGGCATGGCGATGACGGCAAAACCACGTTGGCTGGCGGCCAGCAGGGCGGCACGAGCGGCGCGCCCGACGTTTTCCACGCTGACCTTCATACCTGGCTCTTCCATCGTCGGGGCGTGAATGATGTTCTTCGCCCAAAGATGGCCGGCGTTGGTCACCACGGCGGCGCCGACAGCGATCGGGGCCAGCGACATGGCTTCGCGCTGAATCAGGGGGCCCCCCTTGCGCGAAAGGGCTGCGGCCACACCTCCGCCCATGATGCCCAGCGAATTTGCCGGGTTTACGATGGCATCAACTGCCATCTCGGTGATGTCGGACTTCGCAAGATGGATTTGCATAAGGCAGAAAGGCCGGCCTACGTGGAATGCGGCCCACCGTAGCATCAAGCTCGTTCGACCTTCAAGAGGCTGCGAACGTGCGGCGAGAGATCTTCTCTCTTTGCGCTCCTGTTAGCCTCGAAGGCGCAGTGCGCCTTTCAGGATTGCGAAGCTGGCGGGCAGACGCCCGGGCGTTTCGCCGTCGATCTCCACGGGAATTTCCCCCTTGGGATCGGCGGCCGTGACGTGCAACTGGCGGCAGCGCACCGATTGCACCTCCTTCATGGACAGGTGGTTGCCCGAGTAGATGCGGTGAATTTTGGCCAGTACCTCCAGTCGGCCGAGGTAGCCCACCGTCACCAGATCGAAGTGGCCGTCGTCCAGAATGGCTTCCGGGCAAATCTTCATGCCACCGCCGAAGAAGCGGCCGTTTCCGACGGCGGCCAGCAACACGGTCATCCGCCGCGCTTCGCCCCCGTCGACCGACACCATGACCTCGGCATTGTCGTAGTCCACCAGGGAGCGGACCACGGCGGACAAGAACGAGACGCGACCGCCCAGCCTCTTCGACGTGTCGTTGGCACGTTTGGCGACCGTACTGGAAAAGCCCAGCGAGGTGACGTTGATGAAGTGGCGCGACGAGGGCGTCCCGTCGTGGGTGACGAACGAGACCCGTCCCATGTCCACCTTGCGCGCCTTGGTCTTGCGCACGTGCTCGGCCGCTTCGAACAGGTGGTTCTCGATGCCCAGGCTGCGGCGAAAGTCGCCGCCGGTGCCGCGCGGAATGATGCCCAGCTCGGCGCGGCCACCCGCCGTCACCAGGCCGTCGGCCACCTCGGAAATCGTTCCATCGCCGCCCAGGGCGACCACCAGTTGCCGGCCCGCCGTCGCTTCCTCGAGGGCAATGGTGCGCGCGTGCCCAGGCGATTCCGTGAAGCGCGTGTCGAAAGCCCCCAGCCCATCGGTGATGGGGGCGACCACGCTGGCCCAGCGTTTCTCGCTCAGCCCGCCCCCCGAGCGCGGGTTGACGATGACGACCGGTTTTTCCACGGGTCGCAAAATAGCACACGACGGAATGGGGACACATCCCTGTCGGGGCCGGTTTCCCTCTCAACACACGTGACGGCAGAAAATCATCAGGTAAACTGCGCGCCCCATGGCTCACCAGTATATCTTCACGATGCAGGATCTCCGTCGCGTTCACCCGCCGAACAAGGAGGTCTTGAAGGGCATCTACCTTTCATTCTATCCGGGCGCCAAGATAGGCGTCATCGGGGGCAACGGAGCGGGCAAGTCGACCCTGTTGCGCATCATGGCTGGCGTCGACAAGGATTTCTTCGGCGAGGCCAAGCCCGCTGACGGCATCAGCGTCGGCTATCTGCCGCAAGAACCGCAGCTGGATGCCAGCAAGACGGTGCTCGGCAATGTGGAGGAAGCGGTGGCGGGCACCAAGAAGCTGCTGACGCGCTTCGATGAGGTCAACGCGCGCCTGGGCGAGGACATCACGCCGGCCGAGATGGACAAACTGCTGGAAGAGCAGGGCAAGCTACAGGACGCCATCGAGGCGGCCCAGGGTTGGGATTTGGACCGCACGCTGGAAATCGCCATGGATGCCTTGCGCTTGCCGCCGGGTGATGCCGACGTGACCAAGCTGTCAGGAGGCGAGCGCCGCCGGGTCGCTTTGTGCAAAATCCTGCTTCAGCGGCCCGACCTGCTCTTGCTCGACGAGCCCACCAACCACCTCGATGCCGAGAGCGTGGCGTGGCTCGAGCACCACTTGCAGGAATACCCGGGCACCATCGTGGCTATCACCCACGATCGCTACTTTCTCGACAACGTCGCCGGCTGGATCCTCGAGCTCGATCGCGGCGCTGGTATTCCTTGGGAAGGCAATTATTCGTCGTGGCTCGAGCAAAAGCGCAAGCGGCTCGAATCGGAAGAAAAGGCCGAGTCGGCGCGCCAGCGCACCTTGGCGCGCGAGCTCGACTGGGTCCGCGCCTCGCCCCGCGCCCGCCAGGCCAAATCCAAGGCCCGGTTGGCGTCGTACGAGGAGATGTTGGCCGAAGAGTCGCAGAAGCGCGAAGACAACATCGAAATCAGCATTCCCCCCGGCCCGCGCCTGGGTGACGTGGTGGTCAAGGCCGAGAACCTGTGCAAGGGCTATGGCGATCGCGAGCTGATCGAAAACCTCAACTTCAATCTGCCGCGCGGTGGAATCGTCGGTATCATCGGCGCCAACGGTGCCGGCAAGACCACGTTGTTCCGCATGATGGTCGGCCTGGAGAAACCCGATAGCGGCACCCTGCGCATCGGCGACACAGTGAAACTGGCGTACATGGACCAGTCACGCGACGCCTTGAAGGGGGACAACACCGCCTACGAGGAAGTCGCCCAAGGTGCCGAGTTTTTCGAGGTGGGCAAACGCATGGTGAACGTGCGCGGCTATGTGTCGGGCTTCGGCTTTCGCGGCCCGGATCAACAAAAGCGGTTGAAGGATCTGTCGGGCGGTGAGCGCAACCGCATCCACTTGGCCAAGCTCTTGCGTAGCGGCGGCAACGTGTTGCTGCTCGACGAACCGACCAACGATCTCGACGTCGA
>Ga0302323_100001727_pt1 | contig 17742 bp, 11 predicted proteins | sample Fen_T0_3_FD_201950 | JGI IMG/M metagenome (GOLD analysis project Ga0302323, IMG submission 201950) | Peat permafrost microbial communities from Stordalen Mire near Abisko, Sweden - Fen_T0_3 | ecosystem: Environmental > Terrestrial > Soil > Wetlands > Permafrost | place: Sweden: Abisko... | reverse complement strand
AAAACATTCCCAGCCACGTGCAGTCCGCACGTAGGCTCCGGCTTCGGTGCCTGCGACGGGGCGGCCGTCCACGTTGGAAAAGGCGTTGACGAACACACCTTCCGGACTGTCGAGTTCAAAGCGGACGAGCCGCTGGTTGTGGTTGTACACCGCCTTAGAGAGTCGTCCGTCAGCCATCAGCCATAGGTGCCCGTCGATACGAAAGGGGTGTGCCGAGGTCAGACCGTTGGCGAGGAGCGACTCATAATGGGATAGATTCGAGGGAAATTTCACCCGCAGGATGCCGCCGTCCCACAGGCCCCAGATCACACCGCCGCGGCCGGCGACCAGTTTTTTCACGCGTGTCAGACGGTTGTCGATCGTGCGATCCAGGACCTGCACGGCCTGACCATCCTCACGAAAGAAAACGATGCCGTAATTATCCAGTGCAGCCGCGAAATAGCCACCCTCGGTGCGGCAGAGATCGTTGACCCGGGATCCCTTGGAAAATAATTCGTCCGCCGCAAAATCGGTGACTTTTCCGCCCTCGAAAATCCGGAGGCCTCGGCCGTAAGTTCCCACGAGCGTGCGCTTGGCGTCCAAGGCCAGCGAACAGGTAATTGCGGTGAAATTGCCCTGGGCCATCAGCGGGATCGACTTGCCCTTATTATCGGCCTTGAACAAGGCGCCATCGGCCCGTTCACAGAGATATAAATCATCACCCGATTTGAACACATGCTCGATTGTATCGATGTATCCGCGCAATCGCATCTTGCTTCCGGGACGCCACGAGAACAAGGGGCCGGTGAGTGAGTGCCAAATCCATTCATCAGGTACAAATTCGACGATGGCTTGCGGCATGGGTTGGGGCAAAGACTGCATGGCTTCGGACCAGGCAGCTTGCAGATGAGGGTGCCAAAAACCGTCCTCGCCGAACTCCACCCGGGCCACACCTTGATTCAAGCCGACGTAGATCGCCCCCTCCTCGTCCACCGCTGCGCCAGATACTTGGGCTTCATGATCGGAGCCGTTTTGTGCAAAAACATTCCAGCGCACGCCATCGCCGAGGGCGAGCTGAGTCCCCGCCACGAGGAGAATTCGACCATCCGGGAGTTCGCGCAGATCCGTCGGTGCGGAATTCAAGCCCAGCGATTCCAGCCCGAGAATTTCGTAAGCAGGCGCCCCGCTCTCATTGGTTCCCGCTGCTGCGGATTCAATAATACAAACCGCAGTTGGCGTCCCGTGTGCGCATAGACCGAACCAGGAAAGAAGCACAAAAAGCACCTGTGTGCGAAGGAGGCCTATTCTGTTTTGCTGGAATGGAAGCTTTTGCTGGCCCAGGGAACACATGAGAACGAAGTCGCAATAATGTTCGGAAACTTCATTTAAAGCATCCGCGACGAGACGTAACTGCAAGGTAAGAGATTGGGCTCGTGCGTTTTCATCTCGCAGGATGCGGTGAATACCTCAAAGCACCAGGGGAAGGCTGGGGTGCGGTGGGACACTCCCGAGGATGAAGCCCGTGCCCTTATCCTTGTAGCCGGCGCTTTCCTCCTTTGGTCAAATTGTCATCGCACTCGCCAAACTTTATGCGCGAACAATTGAAGGATTCGCACCGGCCCAGCAGTGGGTTGGGGCAACGCTCCCAAAAAAAGTTGTGCAAACGATTTTGCGTTAATTTGCCCACAATTGCGGCTAAATGATCCGGTCCATCTCCTATTTGCGAAAAGCAATTTGATTCAAGCGGCCCGGAGTTTCTTCAGTTATCGGTTTATTATTACGATAGGCCTCTACGCTGCGATGATTGCAGCCTGTTTCGATTTGGCCTTCGAAGTGCGTTTTGCTTTTGCGGTTGCGCCGGAATACTAGGCGGATCGTCTGCGGGTTCCGTGGTTGCTACTGGGCATCAAGCTGGTTGCGCTAATCGTCTCAGGCCAGGCGGGCAGTATGCTGACCTATTTCAGTATCCCGGATTTTATTCGACTTGGGCTGGCACTGATCATTTCCAGCGCACTGATGATTGTTCCGCGCTTGGCAGGTTACCCAACCTTTACGCCGCCTCGGCGGGTGCTGCTTGTGGATCTTTTATGCTCTACGGCTTGCTTTTGCACGTTTCGCATGGCGCTTCGGCTCTATCGAGAGCGCATTATGATGGGGAAGAAGTTTGGCGGACGGCGCGCAGAGAAAATTGCAATTGTTGGAGTCGGGGATGCGGGCGCGTCGCTCGCGCATGATCTTCTTAACACCTCTGGGCGTGGTCTTAATCCGGTCGTTTTCCTTGACGATGACGAGAGCAAGCACGGCAAGCTCGTCCACGATGTGCGCGTAGCAGGACCGGCGAAAATGGTGATTGCTTGTAGCACCGGGTTCGAGATTGAGAATCAGAGCGGTACACGAGGACCAAGATCGATGTCGGAGCGGCACGCCGGCGAGCAGCGGCCCTACGATACGGGATCGAGGTTCGTGTAGGGTCGCACCTTGTGTGCGCACCGGGTTTGAGATCGGAGTTGGAGCGGCACGCCGACGAGCGGCCGCCTTACAATCGGCGGAGGGCTGCGGCGAAGTAGCCGTCAGTGTCGTGCATAGAAGGGAGAATTGTTAGGCCCGTTGGGCTGGTGATAGCGCCGAAAGCGTGCGCGAAAGGCGCGGTGGTGAACTCGGGGTGCGCGGTGAGGAAATCGGCAATGACGTCGTCGTTTTCAACGTGGCTGAGCGAGCAGGTCGCGTATACGAGCAGGCCGCCTGGGCGTACGTGGCTTGCGTAGCGGGCGAGGATTTCGCGTTGGCGCTGGGCGGCGGTTGTGATGTCAGTCTCAATGGTGGACCATTTGAGCTGCGGGAAACGCCGCCACGTGCCAGTACCGCTGCACGGTGCGTCGACGAGAACCCCATCGTAGAGAGCATCGGGCGCGGGCGGATGCTGGCGTATGGTGATCTGCGACAGGCGCGCCCGGTTGGCGCGGAGCTTTAGTTCGGCCAAGGCGGCCGAACGTGGATCGATCGCGTCAATGTGTCCGTTGGGTCCGACCAGGCGCGCGAGTTGAAGCGTCTTGCCGCCAGCACCGGCGCAGGCGTCGAGCCAGCGAGAGCCGGGCGCTGGGCCCACGGCTTCGAGCAGGAGTTGCGAGCCGAGATCCTGGACTTCGAATTCACCGCGCTCGAAAGCATCGGTCTTGGTGAGGTCGGACTGGGTGAACGTCTCGACGGCGGTGGTCAGGACATCGGCGGCTTTCCACTTCCATTGGCGGAAGGTGAACTCTTCGAAGACGGAGCGGGGATCGTCGGTTTGCAGGCGCAGCCAGAGCGGTGCGCGGGATGCAAGGACGTCGATCTCGGGTGACTCGAAGGCAGCGGGGCAATGCGAGCGGAACCACTCGGGTAGCAGTGACTCGGTGACGCCGAGGTGGGTGGCTTTGGCCGCGACCGTCTTGGAGAGCGGAGGCCAGTCGGTCGGCAGCGCTTGTTTGAGCGGGCGTGTTTCCGGAAGATCTTCTGCCAGCCAGATGACCGCGTTGAGTGCCTCTTCCTCGGAGCGGGCGAGCAGTGTCTCGACCCAGGGCAGGTGACGGACCGCGGTGTAGGTGAGTTCCCGATACAGCCGGCGATCGCGTGAGCCAAAGCGTTTCTCCTTGGCCAGCCGTTGTTGGATTCGGGCGGGCAGAGCGCGGTCGTTGCGCAAATAGGGGCGAAATTCAGCGAGGAGTCGGAGGAAAGTCCGGCCTTGGTTAGCGGCGACAGCATTCATATGGGGATTTTGTTTTACCGCAGAGAACGCGGAGTGCGCAGAGGCAATGAAAGACGGAAGGATTCGAAATCGGATTTAGGCACAGAGGGCCACGGAGCTCGGACACAGAGTACACAGAGGACGGTAACGGGGAAGCCATCAATCGCCTAAGCTCAGCGATCTCTGTTTTCTCATGTAGAATGATATTGATTTAGCTGCACGGAGACGGAGTTTTTGAACACTAAGAGCGCGAAGGAACGCGAAGGTCTGAGTGTTTGCTTTGTGATCTTTGCGTCAGGGTTTTTCTTCGCGACCTTTGCGCTAAAATGGATCGGGGATGCGTTTTTTTGAGAAATGGTATTAGCCTATATTCCGCAGTTGGAATTGAACTGCCAAGAAGCAATGAATCGAAGGGCAATCGGAGTTCCCGCTTAGCTCTAGGCACCGCGCCTAAATGGACGCAGCTACATCATTATCTCGAAATGCGCTAGAAGCCGGCGAGGCGGACTTCGATGCTGAAGCCGAAGTTGCTTTCTCGCGAGCGGCCTTCGTAGAGGCTTACGCCGTATTGGACGGTCCAGACGTTGTCGAGGTTTTGGCGGAGTGCGATGGACCGTTCATTGAAACGATTCTTGCGCGCATCATAGTGGAGGCGGGCGACGGTTTGGTAAACTTCGTTGATGCGATAGCGACCCTCGGTGATGTATTCGTCAATCTGGTGTTGGAGGTAGTGATTGGACAGGCTGAGCGACCAGACCGCGCCGTCGTGGATGGCGAAGCGGGTGTTGAGTTCGCGCAACGTCAGATTTTGCGGCGCGAAGCTGTTGTAGACGTCAAACTGCATCCAGTTCGAAGGCATGAAGCTGATGCCGGTGTGGATCTCGGAGTAATCCTTGGTGCCGTCGGTGTGGTGAAAGTAAAAATCCTGCGCGAGGTTGACGGTGAGCAGGTCGCGAGAGCCGTACTTTTTGTCCCGGGTCTGAAACGTATTGTCGAGGCCGAGGCGCAGGGTGTTGGTGGCGCTCAGGTTGTCGATATTCCGCTGGTCACCGAGTTCGAGCGGAGGCAGGGCGGTGTCAAAGACACGGTTGTCGATCTGTGGGATGTACGGCTGGCCTTTGTCGGCGGACGGGATGTAGCGGTAGGAAAGTTTCGGTGTCACCAGATGACGGATACCCTCGATGCCCCAACGCTCGTTTTTGTAATCGTAAACGCTGCTGGCGCGCAGGCTGGCGTCGACACCGACTTCGCCGAGCGTGCGGACGTAGGTGCTCTTACCGTTGATAGCATCGAGATAGTCGGTGACGCGTGCACCGGCGACGGGATCGATGACGAGCCAGTCGCGCGGGATGATCGGGCGGGAGAGACCGTAGAAGGCATCGAGGCGGTTGCTTCTGATCGTGGGTGCGGTGGTGAGCAGGCCATCATCCATCGAGAATTCGCGTTCGCGCAGCGACACCGCGCTAGCATTGAAGCGTTCATAAAAGCCGTTGCCGATGGCGGTCGGTAATAAATCGAGACGAAGCTCCGGCAGGCGTTGCTGCACGTGGTAGTAGGTGTTGGGTTGTGCGCGCACAAAGAGCGACGTGACGGAGTTGGCGCTCGTATGGGTGGCATCGACAAACGAGTCGGGTTGTTGCACCGGGTAGAATTCGTTGGCGCGGAAGTCACGCATGATGCCGGAATCGCTCCAATAATTCAGTTGGCTGATGATCGTGGTGTCTTGAGCGAGGAACGTGTGCGCGTTGTCCCACTGGACGAAGCCGCGGTTCTCACCGATTGGGCGGTTGAGGATATCAGTTTTTTTATCGCCGTGATCGTTGATGTACCCGGTCTGCAGCGATCCGACGTCTTCATGGTCGGCATTGGCGATATGGTAGGTACCGGAGGGCCCGAGGAGTACTCCACGCGCGGTGTAATAACCGATATCACCGCCTAACTTCAGGCCGGGCGCGACGGGCAGATGCAGGCCGAAATCGGCGAAGGCACCAAGTGACTTTGAAAAACCGAGCTTTGCGCTCATGTGCGAAATGAGCGGGTCATCGACGCTTTGGTTGATGCGATGAAACGGGAAGATGGGAGTCGCACCGAGGCCGAGGCGGGCTTGATCGGCGACGAACCGATCGCCAGGAATGATAGTGAGTTCTTCGGCGGTGAGGGTGGGCGCGAGGAGGCCGGGTTCGTGGTAGGCGAGTCTGGCGTGTTGAAGTCCGATCGCTTTGGCCGTCCCGTTCACCAGGTCACCGGAAGCGTAGAGTGGAGACTGCCCGAAGCGCAGGCGGTTAACGCGGTAGGTTTTGTCGGCGAGCCGGTAAACGATTTCGTCGGCGAGCAGCCGTTGAGCTCCGCGGGTGAGAGAAACATGGCCGCGGGCGGTCGCGGTTTGTTTGGCGATGTTGTAGCGGATTTCGTCGCCGAGGAGCAGCGCACCCTCGTAGTCGAGCCGCGCATGGCCGACAAAAACCTGATCGCCGGTCGCGGGGTCCGTGTCGGTGCTGGCGGCCGACAATTCGGGCATGCCGGCTGCTTTGAGGGAAGCCGTGGCGAATGCCAGAACGAAGAGAATCAGCAGAAAACGACAGGTCACGATGCGCGGAGCAAAGTCACGCGTGCGACGACAGGCAAGCCCGTTGGCGAGGGGCGGCGGGTGGATTGTTGCCCGGGCGGGAGAGGATTGGTGCTTTCGCGATAGACGAACTAGCTTTCTCTGTCATCATTTTGGTTAAACACTCTACCCGTGATCATTTCGAAATCCGAGCTGGCGTCATTCATCGAGGCAAAGAACGGCAATCCGCATACCTTTCTGGGCATGCACAAAGTGAAACGGGGACGCGGCCAAGGGCTCGTTGCACGCGCTTTTGTGCGTGAGGCGGCGAAGTGCGAAGTCGTCGATCTGGCAACCGGCAATGCCACGGAACTTGCGTTGCTCGCGCCCGAGGGATTTTTCGAAGGCTCAATTCCTGGGCGGGACGAAGTGTTTCGTTACCAGCTGCGCGTAACCTTGTACAGCGGTGAGATCCGGCAGTTTTTTGACCCGTATTCCTTTCTCCCTACAATCGGCGATCTCGACCTGCATCTTTTCAATGAAGGCACGGATCATTTTATCTACAAAAAACTCGGCGCACATGTGCGTATGATTGACGGCGTGCGCGGCGTGGCCTTTGCGGTCTGGGCGCCGTCGGCGCGTCGCGTGTCGGTGGTGGGCAACTTCAATCACTGGGATGGCCGCTATCATGCGATGAGGCCGCTCGGTGCGTCGGGCGTATGGGAATTGTTCATACCGGGTTTAGGCGAGTGGGAGTTTTATAAATTCGAAATCTATGATCAGGCCGGGCACCTGCACCTGAAGACAGATCCGTACGGCACCTATTTCGAAGCCCCGCCGAACAACGCCTCGGTGGTGTATGACACGCGCAAACATATCTGGCAGGACTCGGCCTGGATGGATGAGCGAAAGGCTCAGGCTGGCCAGCTCGACCGACCGATTTCGGTTTACGAGGTCCATCTCAGCTCGTGGAAGCGCAAGCTTGAGGATGCCAACCGCCGATTCACTTACCGCGAACTCGCGCCTATGCTCGCCGACTATGTGGTCGAGATGGGCTTCACGCATATTGAGGTCATGCCGCTGGCCGAACATCCGTTTGATGGCTCGTGGGGTTATCAGGTCACGGGATTTTTTGCTCCGACGCAGCGCCATGGTTCGCCCGAAGACTTTTCATATTTCATCGATCACCTGCATCAGCGCGGCATTGGCGTGATCCTCGACTGGGTGCCGGCGCATTTCCCGCGCGATAGTTTCGCGTTGGCGGAGTTCGATGGTTCTCACCTCTATGAACACGCCGACCCGCGCCAGGGGGCGCACCAGGATTGGGGTACCCTGATCTTCAATTACGGCCGCAATGAGGTCCGCTGTTTTCTCATCGCGAGCGCGCTGGCCTGGCTCGATCGCTATCACATCGACGGATTGCGCGTGGATGCTGTCGCTTCGATGTTGTACCTCGATTACTCGCGCAAGGAAGGCGAATGGATTCCCAACAAGTTCGGTGGTCGCGAGAATCTTGAGGCGATCGATTTTCTTCGTCAGACCAACGACCTTGTGCACCAGTATTATCCTGGCGTGCGCATGATCGCGGAGGAATCGACGTCATTTGCCGGAGTGAGCAAGCCGACCAAGGACGGCGGCCTGGGCTTCGATTACAAGTGGAACATGGGCTGGATGCACGACACGCTGCGTTTTTTTCAGAAGGAAGCGATTCACCGCAAATGGCATCAGAATGACCTCACGTTCGGCATGCTTTACCAGTATGCGGAAAATTTCGTGACCGTTTTTTCTCACGACGAAGTGACGCATGGAAAGGCCTCGATGCTCTACAAAATGGGCGCGTGGCACATTCCGGAAAAAGCCGCCAATCTCCGCGCGCTCTATACGCACATGTGGACCTGGCCGGGCAAGAAACTGCTCTTCATGGGCAGCGAGTTTGGCCAGTCCAGCGAGTGGAACTATACGACGAGCCTCGACTGGCATCTTTGCCAGTACCTCGACCACGAAGGCATCCGCCTGTTGGTGCGCGATCTCAACACGCTCTACCGTGCCGAACCAGTCCTCAGTAATAATGATTTTAACTCGCAGGGTTTCCGCTGGATCGCCTGTTATGATTCGGACGCAAGTGTCATTGCCTATCTGAGACTCGATCCATTCGAGCAGACGATGTTTGCCGTGGTCGGGAATTACACGCCGGTTATCCGCAAAGATTATCGAATCGGTGTGCCGCGAAAAGGTTTCTGGAAGGAAGTGCTTAATTCCAACAGCCAGTATTACGGCGGTTCTGGTCTCGGCAACGACGGTGGCAAAGCCACGGAGAATGTCTCCGCCGATGGCCAGGAGCAGAGCCTGAACCTCGTGCTACCGCCATTGAGCACGACGATCTTCAAGTGGTCGGCGCAAGGCTGAATGGATTGATGATTACGAGCGAGAATCTTGTTGGTCGTAGAGGCCGGACGTCAAAAGTCAGAGGGCAGTGGATCGTGTAGGGTCGCACCTTGCGTGCGGACCGAGATCGAGGTCGACGTAGGGTCGCACCTTGCGTGCGCACCGGGTTTGAGATCGCGATTCAGAGCGGCACCTCGACAAGCGACGGCCCTACAGGATCACCTGATCAAAACGGACAATGAGTTTTGAACACGAAGATCACAAAGGAACGCAAAGATCTGAGGGGGGATTGTGATCTTTGCTTCTGCGGTCCCTCTTCGCGACCTTTGCGCTAAAATGGATTTCGGGCGGTCGAGCTATTTTGACCACATCGGTAGCCAATTAGGGTGGGATTGATGGGGCCACGCTTTCGAGCGTGACCGCATCAGATTCAACTCACTTCGCGGGCGCAGGTGCCGTTTGAGTAGGAGGCGTTTGTGCTGGAACCGCTACGGGCGTATCGGCTGGTTTTGGTTCCCAGAAATAGTGCCCACGCTGGTTGTGGTCGACGCGAATGCCGATGGCGGCGGCAGCGATGAGCAACAATACGACGAGCAGGATGCTCTGCCGTTTGCGCTTTTGGGCTTCTTTGTCCTCGTAAGGATCGTCGAGCGAACGCTTGGCGCCGGGCGGGAGTTTGGCGATTTCGGTGAGTGCGGAGCCAAAAGGGATGTTGATTTTCACGCGGCCGTTAACCGCCCAACCGTTTCCTTCTAGGATGGGGCCGAGCGTGCGCTGGCGCAGCTTGAGCCAGGCTATGATCATGGAGGGCGTGGAGATAACCAGCATGAGGGCGGCGAAAAGCATCGGCATTTTCCAGGTGGGCATATCCATGAACTTGGTGATAATCACGCCTAGGAAAGTGGCGATTGAGCCCACGGCCACGCCGATACCGGTGATGAGCGCCAGGTCGAATTTCTTAGGTGCTTCGGCTGGTTTTATTTTGTCGCTGTTTACGGCAATTTCGGCCGTGCTCTCGAGCTTGCGATGAGAATCGGCCTCCGCCGCGGCGGCGCGCTTGGCGATTTGTTCCTCGATAAAACGAACGAACTTTTTGTACGGCGACCAGAAGGCCTGCCGAATACTGACCGGGTTGTCGACGATGCTGGTGATGACGGCGTCCCAGTCACGGCCCTGACGATCATAAAAGACGCCGTGGCGACCGACAAACAGGTAGTCGCTGTCGCCCTGAGTAAAACAGGCCGCTATCGTCATCGGTGTGCAGCCGGCCCGGGTGCAAGCGCAGTAGGCGATGTATGCCTTGCTCATCGCGGCCAGGGGATTGGCGGCATCGACGCGAATGCAAAGTTCGGTCGAGCGACTGTCGAGGAAAAGGGTGCCGGCCTGGAAGACCGCCCATCTGTCCCGCGAGTAGAAATCGACAAAATTTACGAAGTTATGCAGCAGCGTGCGCAAGTCGCGGTGATAGCGGGCCAGCCGGTCAACATCGGTCACAGCATTGTATTCCGGCTCAAGTGCTTTGTCCTTGGCAATAAGTTCGGCCAGCACTTCCCGACCTTTGCCAGCGGCGATGACGCGGACGCGGGCCGCGCCGAGTTTCTCGCAGGCGACGGTTGGCTTTGTCGCCGTCCATTTTTCATAAGCGGAAAAATATTCGTTGAGCTGGAGCCACTCGGCTTCAATGAGGGAGGTCTTTGCGCCGCCGAGCACCGGCGTGACAACGAGCTGATAGAAGCGATTCAAAGCAGCGGACCAGGCGGGATTCACGCCCTCGGTCAACGTCAGCGGTTTGCCGGCGACGATCGTGCAGAGGGGGAACCCGCTGACCTCGTCGGAGGTAATCTTCATGTCCTTCGCCGCAAATTCGAGATAGTCGGTTTCCGACCGGTTTAACGCAGCAATCGCGCGGGCGTCGAAAGCGGCCAAGCGGCAGCGGGCGAAGTAGTCGTCGACTTTGGCCCGGACTGTCTTGAGGGCGGCAAAAGCGTCCGCGGTCCCTTCGCCCAGCACAGAAATGCCGGTAGCCACGGGTTGTTCAGTCCAGGCGAGGTAGGCTGCGAGATCCTTGTAGAACGCGTCGACCTGCTCGGTGGTGACGCCCATCGAGCCGGTGTGATCGGCGGTGCCGCCTTGGCAGGCGATGATGTCGGCGATGAGAGCCTTGGTATCCTCATCGGTTGCGGCTTCAGGCGGGATCACGCCGTCGCCATTGATCGGATTGGCGGCAAAGATACGTTTTACATCGCTGCTGTCCGCAGTCGAAATGGTGGTGGCATCTGGTTTTCCGAGGTTCGCCACGATCTGGCGGGCCGAAGCGAGAAGGATTTTTCCTTCGGGGGTTTTGTCGTCGATCGCGTCGAGCGGCAGAGAGTCGCTACCGTTGAGCAACACGCCGGCATCTTTCAGCCGGACCGCCGCCCACTTAATCGCGGAGAGCAGTTCTGGTACGCGGATGCGGCCATCGCCGTCGTGATCGATCAACGCGAGCGTCTTTTCATCCAACTCCAGGCCCTTGACGGGGCAGCTCAACGCGACCCAAAGCTTCTGATCGAGCTGTTCAAGACTTACGAGGTCGGCACCCGTTTCGAGCGCCACCTGATCGAGTCCGCCGGTGCGGATAAATTTCCAGCGGTGATTGGTCGTGGAGGCAGAGTTGGAAGACATGGTTTAGCTTGTCGTTTAACGTTGCGTTCGGTTTTAGGGATAACTTCCCGGTCAAACTTTGCAACGTACAGGATAAAATATCCGGACCAATACTTGCCGATTACTTGCGCGGCCGACTCATTATCCCGCGCCCGAACCAATGATCGACGGCGTACACGCAAAAAGGTAGATCCGCTCCGTGACTGCACCGGCTTCTTATACCCACGGCGAAGAACTCGCCAACGCGATCACGCACGGGATCGGCGTGGCACTGAGCATAGCCGCGTTGGTGCTTCTGATAACCTTTCCGGCACTCCGAGGTGACGTCCGCGGGGTAACCTGCGGCGCGATTTTCGGGGCAACACTGATCATGGCCTACGCGGCTTCAACGGCTTATCACTGCATGCGTTCGGAGTCGGCGAAGAAGCTTGGCCGCAAGCTCGATCACGCTTCAATATTCCTACTGATTGCAGGAACCTACACGCCGCTTGTGCTCGTGAGTTTGCGGGGACCCTGGGGCTGGAGCCTGTTTGGCGTTGTCTGGGGGTTGTGCGTGGCGGGAGTGATTCTTAAGTTTTTTCTCGCAGGCCGGTTTCGCGTGCTCTCGACCGTGATCTTCATTTTGATGGGCTGGCTGATCATGATTGCGATCAAACCGCTGGCTGCTGCGCTGCCGGCGCGCGGAATCTGGCTGCTGGCAGTTGGTGGTTTGTTTTATACAGGCGGCACGGTTTTTTACCTCTGGAAATCGCTGCGTTATCACCACGCCATCTGGCACCTCTTCGTGCTGGCGGGAAGCGGATGCCACTTTTTTTCAATTTTAAATTACGTGCTGGCGGGGTCGGCTTGAGCAGAGGCGTCGTGTTTTTGACAGAATGAACCGAATATTTTTTGGAATGAGGGCTCCATCATTCGGGTGATTTTGTTCATCCTGTCTAAATCCAGCTCATCTTGCCGAAACTGCTTCTAGAGCCTATTCGCCGATGATTTTTACGAGAACGCGTTTGCGGCGCAGGCCATCGAATTCACCGTAAAATATCTGCTCCCAAGGGCCAAAATCGAGTTCGCTTTTGGTCACGGCGATGACGACTTCGCGCCCCATAATCGTGCGCTTGAGGTGGGCGTCGGCGTTGTCTTCACCTCCATTGTGCGCGTACTGCGCGTGGGGTTTTTCGGGTGCGAGTTTCTCCAGCCACTTCTCAAGATCGGCATGCAGCCCGGATTCGTTGTCGTTGATGAAAACGCTGGCGGTGATGTGCATCGCGTTGACGAGGCACAACCCTTCACGCACCCCGCTTTCATGCAGGCAGCCCTCGACCTGAGGGGTGATGTACAGAAAGCCCCGACGTTGGGGAACCTCGAACCAGAGTTCTTTGCGATAGGATTTCATGGCCGAAATAAATAGACGGCCGCGCTGCTATCGCAACCGGAGTCGCGTGGAGATAGCCTTAAGTCGCCGATGGACGGGTGGGCTCTTTGCTCGGCCGGGTGGAGAAGGCGAGTACGGCGGCTACCACCAACATGCAGGCACAGATTTTGTACGCGAGCGTGTAGGAGCCGAAAAGATCGCGAACCATGCCGCCGTATCGCGAACCAAGCACACCGGCGACGCCGAAGCCGGTGAAGACGAAGCCGTAGTTCACTCCCAGGTTTTTCACTCCGTAAAAATCGGCTGTCGCGGCGGGCATCAGCGTGAATATGGTGCCATAACAAAGGCCGGTGAAGGCAGTGCCGAAGATCATCAGCGCCGAGCTGTCGTAGCGGGCGAAGAGAGCCATGTTGATCGCCTGAAGGGCGAAAGCCAGGACCATGGTATTGGTACGGCCGATACGGTCGGAGACAAAGCCGCTCACTACGCGCCCCAGCGAGTTGAAGGCGGCGAGAATCATAACCGCCACGAAACCAGCTTCCCAGGCGGCCTGTTCCTTCGCGATTATCGAGACGTTGGCGATTAGCATGAGTCCGGCCGCGGCAGCGAGGACGTAGATCGACCAAAGCAGGTAAAATTGCGGCGTTTTCAGCATGTCTACCCAATCGAATTCGCGACGGGCGATGGCACCTGGTTTGGCTCCGGTGGCAAGAGGAGTTGAAGGCAGCTTGAATTCTGCAGGCGGGTTATTCAGCAGACGCGAGAGCAGGCAGATCACCATGATCGCGCCGACTCCGAGGATCTGAAAGGTCTTTTCAATGCTGGTGGCGGAAAGCAGATATTGCGTGAGCGGTCCCATGTAAACCGCGGCAAGGCCCACGCCGGAAACAACGATTCCCATGATCAAGCCCTTGCGCGCAGGAGGGAACCATTTGATTGCCGACGGTGTGGTGGCTGAATAGCCGAGGCCGATACCAATGCCGCCGAGCACGCCGAAAGTCAGTGCCATCTCAACCGGGGTCTTGGCGAACGAGGAGACGGCCAACCCGAGGCCAAACAATATGCCACCAACCAGGGCTACACGGCGTGGGCCGAATTTGTCCTGCATCCGGCCGGCAAAGATCATCATCACCGCAAACGAAGCGGTGGAAACAGCGAAGGGCAGACCGGCATCGGCTTTGGTCCATTTCCACTGAACGACGAGCGCCTTGGCCATGACGCCCCAAGCATAGAGCGCGCCGAGCACGAGGTTGATGCCGAGTCCGGCGAGTACGACGATCCAGCCGCGGGAGTTGGAGGAAGGAGATTCAGTCTTCATGATAATTTTAGGCTGGAGCACTTCGCCAGTTTCGAAGCGTGGTTGGTCGAGGAGCGTTGCGGGGGTAAACGCTTGGGGCAGGCGTTTGGTAGGGGAGCCGGCGTTGCGAGTCCATGCGGCGCCACCGCTGACCATCGGTAGGAGCGCGCCTTATTGTAACCAGTGACGGGCTTAATTGACCGGGCCTGCTCGGGAAGGTTGGTAGCCCGTGACAACCCAGACCAGGCCGAGGCCGGAGTAGAGCGCGATCAGACCGGCGATCTCGTGCAACAGATCGTAATGGCGAGGGAAAGTGGGCGCGAGCAGTACGATCGTGGATATGCGCAAGAAATTGAAAACGAAGGCGACCACGATGCAGAGCGGCAACAGAAGAGGATAGCGCCACCAAGTGGCCTGCCGGTAGAGCAGCAGGATCGTGCCGAGCAGCAGGCTGGAGGAGATCAGACCAAAACCATTGCACTCGGTGGCGACGATGAATGCGTGGTCGCTGGTGATTAGTGCCAGTTTGACCGGTGGACCAGCGGTGACAGCGAGATGGGGCGCTAGGCCGAGCACCTTCAGCAAGCGAGCCGACTCGACGCCCGCCATCTGGCGCAACGGCCAGTCAAGTATTGGAAAGAGCAATACAGCCAGGATCAACAGGGCGAATACGGCGAGAAAGGGCAGCGTGCGCTGGAAGGCGCGCCCGCCGAAGACGCAGTTGACGATACCGCCAGCGGCAGCGATCAGTCCGGCCAGGAAGAGGAGCGGGTGCTGGAGCAAGGCGGCGCCCGCCGCCAGCACATACGAAGCAAACAACCAACCGATGGCGCTGTTGGAAAATTGTAGCGCGAAGCGGAGGCTGCGGCGTTTTTCCCAGGCGATCCAGCCGCCGGCGAGCAATACGATGAAGAACGACTGCTTCAGCTGTTCGTGCGCAAAGGCCTGCGACGTCAGCCAGCGCACCGCGGGCCAGAAGATGACGGTGGTCAGCAGCAGCAGGGCAGCGGCGAGGAGGAGGTCCTGGCGGCGTGCGGGAGCAGTTTTGAGAGCGGATTCAGCCATGTGAAATACAGTGTGATCACCACTAGTGAGGCAGTTGTTTCGTGGTTTGTCGAATCAGCGGGGTACAGTGCGCGGTAACGTTCCATCGCAAACCACAGTTGAAACCGCTAATTTTCGCTAATGCCCGCTAATTATAACCCGTCAGAACGAGGGGGCCGATTGGTGAACTAATGTGATCTACTCCCGAGAATGATTCTTCTGTTAAGCTGATCGGTCATTCATCCCTTTTTTAGCGCAAAGATCGCGAAGAAGAACCCTGACGCAAAGATCACTAAGCAAGCCCTCAGACTTTGCGTTCCTTCGCGTTCTTCGTGTGAAAAACGCCGTATCTGTGTTCGGCCAGAACAAAACCATTTTACAGGAGCAAACAGAGGCCGCAGAATTTGGAATAATTGCTTCTCCGTTGCCTCCGTTAACTCCTGTACAAACATCCCCGATCCGTTCTTTCGCTGCCGGCTCGCATCTGACCTCTCCGACATCGTAAGGCCGCCGCTCGTCGGCGCGCCGCGAACATCGGCAACCCAAGACACGGTACGCACGCAAGGTGCGACCCTACACGATCCTCCATCCCCGATCCATTTTAACGCAAAGATCGCGAAGGAAGAATCCCACACGCAAAGATCACAAAGCAATCTTCTGGGCTTCGTGTTCTTTGCGTTCTTCGTGTTACAAATTCCGTGCGGTTCGCCTTCCGTCGCAGCGACCCTTAGCGGTTACCCACCGACACGGGGATGCGCGCGCGGCGAACTGTACTGCAATTAAAACGAATCAATTAAATACCGGCAAAACGATTTACCTACAAGAATTGACTCGGCAAAAACAGGAGAGGAACTAGCGTTTATCGCCGGTCAACAACCACGACCTGCGCAATCAAACCATGAAACCTCCATCTGTTTGTTCTATTATTTCCATCGCCCTTTTGGCTTTTGCCCCGGCTTGGGTGCGCGCCGCTGATGCGCTGCCTGCCGCGGTCGAAGCGGTTCATGTCACCGGGCAGGTGTTCACCTTCACGAACACGATGTCCAACTCGTCGGCCGTCGTTGGTGACGAAGGAGTGCTTCTCATCGATTCCGGAACTTCCACCAAGGAAGCCGAGCAGCGTCTATCCGCCATCGCCAAACTGACGCCGAAGCCGGTTCGCCTGCTGGTCAACACGCACTGGCATTTCGATCACGTCAATGGTAACGAGGTTTTCGGCGCCCAGGGAGCGACGGTCATCGGCCAAACGGCGATGCGATCGCGCATGGTTGCGGGAAAGGTCGGCGCGCCTCTCCCCGGCTTCCCGACAATCACCTATGAGCACGAGGCGCTCGCGGCGCCGGTGATTACGTTTGACCGTGAGCTAACCCTCCATTTCGGCGGTGAAGAAATCCTGTTGGTGCATCCCGCCGCAGATCAGGCTCACACCGACGGCGATCTCGTGGTGTACTTCCGTCAGGCGAATATTGTCCATATGGGCGATATTTATTTCCAGGGACTTTATCCGTACATCGACGTTGGCTCTGGAGGTTGGATCGACGGCATTGTTGCCGCCTGCCGCGGAGTGCTCGCGCGCATTGACGGCAAAACAATCGTGATTCCCGGCCATGGTCCGGTCACCGACAAGGCCCATCTTGAGGTCTACGTTGCGATGCTTTCTGATATCAGCGCCAAGGTGACCGGACTTATTCGTGCAGGAAAGACGCTCGACGAGGTGAAGGCTGCGAAACCCACCGCCGCCTATGACGAGGGCTGGGGAAAGGTCTTCCTCAAGCCGGACCAATTCACGGAACTGGTTTATAACGGCATTGTGAGCCACGCTCATAAGTAAACTTGAGTGCCGCGTGCGCCTTCGACGCAGCGAGAGCAATAAGTGTAGTGTCGTATAAGTATCGTTAGTGATCTGAAGATGTTTTTAATGTGGAACTCAGGAACTCTTGAAACGGAAACTCTCAGGTTCGGTAGGCGTAGCCGCTGCAATTAAGCAGCGGCCATCTTTTGCGGCCGTAGGTTGTGAGCTTGCGCGCAACGTCACACAACCCGCGCGCCACCTACAAACTCCTGGCGTCGAATCACCGGCAAAGTTTTCTGTGTCACGTCAGCGAAGTTTTTTGCATAATCTGCGGTCAGTTTTGCTGCCGCCTGTTGCAGTCGATTCGCAGAAAAATGTGATAAAACATCATTTCGGTTTGGTGGCGCGAGTTCGGCTGACGCGCCGACCTATTTTTTTCCTGCAGGTGCCCAGCGGGTGAGAAAGGCGAGGACCTTCTGAGGAGAATGAGTGTCACCGTCCTCGAGTTCGCCAGTGTCCTGGGTGGTGAGCACCTTGCCGGTATCGTCGGTCACCACAAGCACGGGAAGTCCGTGGGAGATGGGATTGCCGAATCGGTCATTGACCGCAGCGTTACGCGCCGGGCCGTTGCGTTTGTTAACGTCGATGTAGACCAACACAAAGTTGCGTTCGATGGTGGCCTTCACTGCGGCATTGTTGGCAAACACGTCGTGAAGCTTGTGGCACCACGGGCACCAGTTGGCGCCGAAATCCAGCAGCACGTTTTTACCCTCAGCGTGAGCGCGGGCGAGAGCTGCAGTCACGAGCACAGTGCCGTCGGCTTTAGAGTCGTAGACCTCCGGTCCCTGTTTCGGATATTCGGGTTCGGCTGCGCGTGACACGAGGCAGGCGACGACGAGGAGAAGGACGGAGGCAAGTTTCATGAGTGTCAGGCTGTCGCTGCGCTCGGTACCCCATTAATCCT
>Ga0302323_100001724_pt1 | contig 17771 bp, 16 predicted proteins | sample Fen_T0_3_FD_201950 | JGI IMG/M metagenome (GOLD analysis project Ga0302323, IMG submission 201950) | Peat permafrost microbial communities from Stordalen Mire near Abisko, Sweden - Fen_T0_3 | ecosystem: Environmental > Terrestrial > Soil > Wetlands > Permafrost | place: Sweden: Abisko... | reverse complement strand
GCCGTTTTCCTGGCCGATCAACCTGGCGGGCCTGCCCGCCGCCACCATCCCGTGTGGATCCGATAGCGACGGTCTACCGATCGGGTTGCAGCTCGTGGCTCCCTGGCTCCAGGAGCAGCGCATCTTCCGCGTCGCGGCTGCGTTCGAAGCGGCGCGGCCCTGGTTGGACCAATGGCCTGCTTTCGCCGCCGGTTGAGGTTGCAGCCTCCGTAATGCTCGCCGCTGCCTGCGCAGTTTTGGGGTCGGTGCCGGGCTCCAGGCTAAGGTAGTGCGCCAGATAGTCGTGCAACGCCGTGGCCGCGGCTGTGGGTGAGCCGGGCGCGCGATAGAGCAGAAGATCGACTTTAGGGAGCGGCGGGAAATACTCATTTACTCCGATCTGGCGCATCCCGGCCACCAGCGCACTCTTCCCTAGAACAGTCACCGCCATTCCCGCGAACACGGCCGCCTGCAATCCGCCCACGCTCTCGCTTACACAGGCGATGCGCCACTTGCGGCCCGCGCGCTCGAGCCCTTCGATGGCGTGATCGCGATAGATATTGCCGGGGGGAAGTAATGCGAGCGGTACTGGATTGGCACGATGGATGTCGTAGCGCTCCCCCATCATCCAGATTAACTGTTCCTGGCGTACGACCTCTCCGCCGCTGAAGCCACGCATACGCGTAACCAGCGCGATGTCGACCTCACCCCGCTGGACCAGTGCAACCAGCGGTGTCGACAGCGAGCAACGCAATTCCACCTGTATGCGTGGAAACGACTGACGGAACAACGCCAGTATCGATGGCAAGAGATAAGCTGCGTACAGGTCGGGTGTTCCCAGGATCACGTGTCCTTCGAGATCGGGTGAGGACATCCGGGCCAGCAATTCATCGTGCAGCTTCAGGATCGATTTCGCGTACGAGAGCAGCATGTCACCGTCGTCGGTCAATACCGGCCGCCGACACTCCGGCTTGAACAGGATCTTCCCCGTCTGGTCTTCGAGGCGTTTCATTTGCAGGGTAATCGCGGGCTGCGTCCGACCGAGCCGGCGCGCGGTCTCGGTGATGCTGCCGGTTTCGACGACCGAGACGAACGAGCGCAGCACGCGCACGTCGAGGGTGAAAGAACTCATGGGCGAGAGGCTCGATGTGAGGGGGGCGAGGGCAGAATCGCAAGAAGCGTGCTACGCGAACCGCACCAGTTTATTTCTCTAGAGAGTTCCGTCTCGAAAGCCGGAAGCTGCTGTATGGTTGAGATTTTTCGGTCGTTTCGTGAAGGTGGTTTCACCCTCTGGTTGTCGTCCACGAGGCGCATGCGATGCGATCACCGCACTTGTGTGGTGCGCGCTCATTCTCCTGGCACCGCGAAGGGGTGAGACCGATGAGTGCGGTAAACTCTCCTCCGTCGCATGTCATCAAGGCTCAAGAGGAGAACTGAACGATGAACCTACGCCTCACCTGCCTCGTAGCGATCGCCGTGCTGTTGACGGCTTGCGAAAGTGCGCCGGTGACAGGACGCAAGCAGCTGATGCTGGTACCAGAATCGCAGGCGATTGCTGCGTCGAAGGACGCTTACACGCAGACGCTGGCGCCGATCCAGAAGTCAGGCAAGCTCAACGACGACGCTGCGCTCAAGGCGCGCGTAGACAAAATCACTGCGCGTCTGGTCGCTCAAGCCATTTTGTATAGACCCGATACCGCGAACTGGGACTGGCAGGTCGCGGTCATCGATGATCCCAAGACGCTCAACGCATGGTGTATGGCGGGGGGACGCATGGCGATCTACACAGGCATCATCCAGAAGCTGAACCTCACCGACGATGAGATTGCCGAGGTGATGGGACACGAGATCGCGCACGCGCTGGCCAAACATACGGCTGAGCGCATGTCGACGGCGATGGCCTCAGACATGGCCTTGCAGGCGGGCGCAGTGCTGCTGGGTGGAAGCAGCGCGACGACCCAGGTGGCATTGCAAGCGGCAGCGGTCGCCACGACTGTCGGCGTACAGCTGCCCAACAGCCGGCAGCAAGAGGCCGAAGCCGATCGCATTGGCATCGAACTGGCCGCGAAGGCCGGTTACGATCCGCATGCCGCCGTCACGCTATGGAAGAAAATGATTCAGGCCACGGGCGAAAGCGGTAAGTCGGATTTCCTGAGCACTCATCCCGCGAGCGAGAAACGCGTCGATTCGCTCGCCGCGCTCGTCTCACAGATGATGCCCTACTACGAAGACAAAACGCCGCGGCCGGTGTACAAATTCAAGATGGCTTGACGGCGATTTGAGTTGCGCGCTGGTGCAGTACGGATATTTCGTTGCATGACCAGATTCAGGAGGACTCGAAAGCGACGATGATCGATCTTCTCACCGAGAGCCTGAAAGCCTGGATGAGGCATCGGGCGGCAAGTCGTGGCGCGGCGCTGGCATTCTATACGCTGTTCTCGATGGCTCCGATCCTCCTGTTGACGGTCGCTGTGACCGGCTATTTTTTCGGGGACAGGTTCGCTCGAGTCGATGTCATCGCCGAGCTGCAACAACTAGTGGGGCTGAGTGCGGCAACGGAAATTCGATCAGTGTTGGCGTCCGCGCACAACCCTTCGAGCGGAGGCCTGACAACCATCGTGGCCAGTGTCTTGCTGCTGTTTGCAGCTACCAGCGTGTTTGCTGAATTAAAAGACAGTCTGGACGAAATCTGGGGAGTTCCCCAGCCGCTTTACTCGGGTGTCGTGGCGCTCATCCGAACCCGGTTGTTGTCGTTCGCGTTGGTAGTGCTTCTGGCGGCCTTGCTGCTGTTTTCCCTCCTCACCAGCGCAGCCCTCGCGGTACTGGAGAACCTCGCTGCCGAGAAGTGGAGCAACGCTGCTGCCTTTTATGGGGTGATCTCTTCGCTGGCGGCATTTGCCATTATCGCGTGCCTGTTCGCGGTGGTTTACAAAATGCTGCCCGATGCCGTGCTCTCATGGAGCGACGTCTGGATCGGTGCTGCGGTGACTGCGAGTCTCTTCAGTCTGGGCAAGTATGCGATCAGTCTGTACCTGGCCCACAGCGTGGTGGCTTCCACCTTCGGTGCCGCCGGCTCGGTAATTGCGCTACTGCTTTGGATCTACTACTCGGCGCAAATCTTCCTGTTCGGAGCGCAGTTCACCCGGCAATATGCCCTGCGGTTCGGCAGCCATCGATCCGGGGGACACCCGTCGCCCGAGGCCGAGTCGCGTATTGGCATGTCCCCGGATCCCAGGCCGGCCCGCCAGTCTGACGCGCGCTGACCGGCAACGCGGTCCGATTGGCATGGAACTAGCTTCTACAGGGGCTATCTTCTGGGTGCTTGGTTGGGATTTCTGGGCCTGGCGGCGAGCGCCTTCGCCCCACTACACATCGACCCAGCTGCCTCACCCAAATGACCCCCGGTACTTACTGAGCAGCAGCGTGGGTCGCCCCGGTGTGGGCGACCGCTTCCTAGAGGGTTGCAGTTGGAGAAGCGCGTCCCAGTCAATCAACTCGCGGTCGGCATGTTCGTCGTCGAACTGGACCGTCCCTGGTTGGACACGCCGTTTCTGCTGCAAGGGTTCCTCATCGAGGATGAGGCTACCTTGGGTCAGCTACGGGACATATGCGGCCACGTCACGGTAGATCCGAGCCGCTCTATCCTGGATGATCCGGGCGCCGTCAAGGGCGCCGCAACGCAGGCCAAGCTGCCGCACCGAGCCGCGTCGTCTTCAGACTCTCGCGCTACGCCGCCGCCAGCCCCAAAGCGCAACGGGTGGTCGCTGCGGGGCTTCAAGCGTTCAGTGCCTGCGGACCCGCCTCCCGAGGCGAAGGTCCCCCCGCAGCCTAGAACTCCGGCCCCGGAAGTGGCCGTGCCGCCAACACCGGCTTTCAAGCCGTTTGCTCCCGCACTTGATCCCACGCCGTCGGTGTTGCCTCGCAAGGCCCCCACGTCCGCCAACGAGGCTATCGAGGGCCCGAGTTGGTTGTCATCGGTCAATCTCTTCGGATGGCTGCGCGACAATCTGGGCCGGTTTCGTGGCGCCCCTACAAAGGAGGCCGCGTCGGCGCCGGAAGAGGCAGGCATCGTGGAACAGGGTACCGCTGGAAGCAGCCGCACACGCACCAGAACTTATCACGACATCGTCCCGATCGAGGAAGAACTCGGCCCGGCCAACGAGGGCTTCGCGCGAGCAACACAGGTCTTCGAAGGAGTACTCCGCGACATACGGCAAGGAAAGGGCCTCGAGATCGAGGCGGTCGAGAACGTTGTCGAGGACCTGGTCGAAAGCATTATCCGCAACCCTGACGCGTTGCAGCTTGTCTCGCGGCTGCGTGAGTCTGACGAATCGGCCTACACGCACGCTTTGCAGGTAGCGGTTCTGCTCGTGACCTTCGGTCGCGAGTTGGGCTTCTCCAGAATGGAACTCGAACACCTCGGGCAAGTGGGAATGCTGCTGGACATCGGAAAACTGCGCATCCCACGTGAGATCCTGAGCAAGCGAGGCAACCTGTCACCGGAAGAATTCGAGGAAGTCAAACGGCATGTCCAATACAGCCTCGAGATGATCGGGACCTCGGGTCTGGCGCATCCGGACGTGACCGTGGGCGTAGCGCAACACCACGAGCGGATGAATGGCACCGGTTATCCGGGCGGTTTGAAGGACGAGGAGGTCGGGATCTTCGGGCGCATGGCAGGCATCGTGGATTCGTTCTGTGCGCTGACGTCGGTGCGCCCCTACGCTGAGCCACTGCCTCCTTACGACGCGATGCGCTTACTGCAGAGTTGGAGCGAGACCTACTTCAATAGCGGTCTGGTGGAACTGTTCATCCAGGCGATCGGAATCTTCCCCATCGGTTCGTTGGTTGAACTGTCCAGCGGGGAAGTGGGCGTGGTGATCGGACAACACAAGGCGCAGCGGCTCAAGCCGAAAGTCCTCGTCATTGCAGGCCCGGACAAGATTCCGCTCAAGACGCCCATGATTCTCGATCTATTGCAGGGCGTCGGTACTGGAGGCGAGACGCCCCCGTATATCCGACGCGGCCTGCCCACTGAGTCCTCCGGCGTCGATCCGCAGGAATATTACTTGTCGCGCAGCTAGCATGAGTTGCTTTCATGCGTAACAAGCGGACTCAGGATCCGACCGCGGATGCGGGCAAACCGGTGGGGCGATCGCAACTGCTAGGCGTCATCCGTGACGCCGTGCAAGGGGCACGCACGCATCAACGCAGCGCTGCAGTGCTCATGCTCTGTCTCAAACCCAAGGACCGGCTGCATCTTCTCACGCAGGATCGCGTACAAGAACGTCTCGAAGGGGCAATCGCAAAGCTTCCATTGCTACTGCGGCCGGCGGACCTCTATTGCGTGGTGGGTCCGGGGCAGGTATGCGTGGTGTTGCCCGAGCTCGCCAACACGGCACAGGCCCTCCTGGCTGCATACAAACTGTCCCGAGGAATGCACGAGGCGACTGCCGATGGGGCAAGCGATCCATGGGTGCGCGCATTGATCGGTATCGCGTGTTTCCCCGACCAGGCAGAGGACGAGTCGTCGCTTCTGATGCAAGCCGACGCGGCGATGGGAGAAGCCGAAGCGAGCGAGGAAGGCATTTTCCTGTTCCCAGAGGACCGCAGAGTCGAATCGGCTCAGCAGCTCCCGGGTGTGCGCAGTCAAATTCTCGACGCACTTAGATTCAACGACTTTCGCATCGCATACCAGCCGCAGCTCAATCTGGCCAGCGGGCGTTGCGACTCGGCCGAGGCTTTGCTTCGTTGCACATTGCCCGACGGGACTTTGCTGTCGCCACAGCTTCTGGTTGCGGCAGCCGAACAAGAGGGCAGGGTAGGCGCGCTGACAGCCGGCATTCTCAATGCATCGCTGCGGCAACTGAGCGTATGGACGAGAGCTGGCGTGAATATGCATATCAGCGTGAACCTGTCGCCACACAATCTGCGCGATCCCGACCTGCCGGACGTGGTGGCCCGTAGCCTTTCCTCCTGGGGGGTGGACCCCGGCTTTCTCACCCTGGAGATCGTCGAGAGCTCCATGATCCACAGCTTTTCAGAGGCATCTTCCCTGCTGCACCGGCTGAAGCAACTGGGCGTCAAGCTGGCCGTGGACGATTTCGGAACCGGGTATTCCTGCCTGGCATACCTGCGGCAGCTTCCCCTGGACGAACTGAAGATGGATCGGGCCTTTGTGCGCAATCTGCTGCAGTCGAAGAGTGACCGGCAGCTGGTACGGGCCATGATCGATCTGGCGCACAACTTCGATCTGCACGCAGTGGCCGAAGGCGTGGAAGACGAACCCACGCTGCAGGCATTGCAGGACATGGGTTGCGATCTGGTGCAGGGCTACGCCGTCAGTCAGGCGCTGGAGGCGGACGGCTTCGTCGCTTGGTTGAAAGCGTTTCCCGGACAAGAAGCCTCGTACGATGGTGAACCGGTCAGTCAAGTCCTGGCTGCATCGGCGATGGACGACCGCCAGGGCTAACGCCCTTCTTCTTCCCGAAGCGTTTCGTGGGGTGCAATAAGCGAAGCGCATTACACCGTTCGGAAGCCGAGTATGCGGCGGGATACGCTGCGCTATCCCACCCTAGCCCAGACACAGGAACGGGAATACAAACCCCAGCGGCAACCGGGGACAAAGCCTCAGGCCGTCATGCGCGGGCTGTCGAACGGCAATACGCCCTGCGGATCCGAGTGGGTTACCACGCGATTCTTGCCGCTTTGTTTGGCCCGATACAAAGCCTGGTCGGCTCTTTCGAGCAGCATCGCGAGATCCACTCCGCCGGTTGGATGGCTTGCTACGCCGACGCTGACGGTGGTGCGAACGAAGTTGCCGCCAAGATCCAGGCGCGCGTCTTCGACGGAGCGGCGTATGCGTTCTGCCACTTCCACCCCGCCTTGCGGGCCGGTCTCGGTCAGCAGGACAATGAACTCGTCGCCACCGAATCGAGCAACGACGTCCGAGCTGCGCAGACCTTCACGGATACGGTTCACGAGGTGACGCAGCAACAAGTTGCCTGCATCGTGACCATAAGCATCATTGATCGTTTTGAGGTTATCCGAATCGATCATGAGCACCGTCATTGGATGACCATATCGCACTGCTTGCCTGAAGGTGCGCTGCAGGATTACGTTGAAGGCGCGCATGTTGTACACGCCGGTCAGCTCATCGGTGTCCGATACGCGCTTGATTTTGTCCACCGCGAAGCGAATGTCCGCCGAAAGCATCGTGGTGATGTACGCCACCAGGATGACGGGGCTGAGCTGCGCCAACAGCTCGCCGTAGTAGGCGAGCGAGCTCGGCGGGTTCGTGGTTTGGCCCCAGCTCAGTAAAAGGAAGCATGCCGCGACCGCCGCCGTCTCGATCACCGTCATGACCTTGCCGAGGATGAGCGCGCTGGCAATGATTGGCAGTAGATAAAGATTCAACAGCGGACTGTGGATCTTGCCGGTGTGCCATACCACCCAGGTGACGAACGCAATCATGATCCAGGCCTCCACCGCCAGCTTGGCGAGGGATTCCTGCTTGTAGAAGCGCACGTAATGCAAACCTAGAATGAGCGCGGCAAAGAAGAACAAAGCCACATGGAGGGCGGTGCCGGCGGCAATCGATGGCGCTCCCGCGGCCAGGTAGATCAGGACGAGAATGAGCAGCAACCACTCGATTTCGGCAATTGTGCGCGAGAAGCCCTTGATTTCGTCTTGTTCTGCCGCGAGTCCGACCGGAAGCAATGGAAGCACAGGGATAGAGTCCGTTGTTTTATATAGAGAAATATGGGTCCTGAGCTTACTTGAAGTGCAAGATTCAGGCCCGGCGGGAATCCGAACGGACTCGAGGCCGGGTCGCAAGCGCCCGTCTCGCCTGAATCCAGGATCCAAACAGGAGTGGAGGGCTAGCTCACGAACATGACAGAAGCCTGCGCACTACACGGCATTTCTTACCGATGTGCGAAAACCTCTTTGTTTACGACATGATCCATGTTGGGCTTTCCGTCCAGAACATCGAGCAGGTTCTGTGCGGTCGAGACCGCCATGCGATCGAAGGATTCCACGGTCACGCCGGCCATGTGAGGTGCTGTGATCACGTTGGTCAAAGTCAGTAGCGGGTTGTCGGGGGCGGGCGGCTCGCGGTCGAAGACGTCGAGTCCTGCTCCTGCGATGATTCCGTGCGACAGTGCCTGGTGAAGCGCGGTTTCATTGATGATTCCACCACGGGCGGTATTGACCAGATACGCGGTCGATTTCATTCGCGTGAGGCGCGTGGCATCGAACAGGTCGATCGTCTCTTTGTTTTTTGGGCAGTGGATACTGATGAAGTCTGCACGTGGTAACGCAACGTCCAGGTCGGCGACAGGCGTGCAGCTTGCCGCAGTGATCGCCGACGCAGATACGTAGGGGTCATAAACAAGTACCGACATGCCAAGCGCAAGGCAGGCCTTGGCGAGCCGGCTGCCGATCCGGCCGAATCCGATCACCAGGACCGTCTTGCCGAACAGGTCGACCGGCAACTCCGCGAGGCGATCGGCCCAGCGGTTTTCGCGCACCAGGGCGTCCAGGGCCGCGCCACGCTTGGCGAGCGCGAACATGAAGAACAGCGCCTGCTCTGCAACCGACGGAGAGTTGGCGATGCCCGTCACCATGAGCGGTATGTTGTGACGCGTAAGCGCGGGCACATCGACGGTGTCATAGCCTACACCGTGACGAGCGACAACACGCAGGTTCGGCGCGGCTGTGAGCTCGGGCTCGGCGAAGGGCGTAAGTCCGAGGGCTACCCCTTGCGCATCGCGAAGGAGAGCATGAAACGCCGATGTGGGCATGCCGTACTCGAAGGGGATCGCGTCGACGTCCGCGCGTGCTTTGACTACATCCCAGCCGGCACGCGCCATCGTCGACGGCATCAGCAGTTTGAATTTTTCGCTCATGGTTTGCCGCGATCCTTCATACTCAATCGTCCATCAATTCTGAACAGGAGGACACAGAGGAAACGGAAGAAAACGTAATTCTCTGTTATCTCCGTTACCTCCTGTTCAAATCCCTTCTTTACTCCTCGCGGCCTCAAGCCTTCGCCGTGCTCACACCGACGGAGCGCGCGGTGTCGAGCAGCAGCGTCCATGTCTCTTCCGCCAATGGCACTCCGCTGGTGAGGCGCTGCGTGCGCGTTCGCGCTTCGGGCTCGCCCGGTAGGAGCGTTTCCTCGCCGGCCGCGGCGGCTTTCGCTTCCTTGACGTATGCCAGGTAGCGCGTGACATCCGCTGGGAACATTCCGTCCACGTCCATGCGTGCGGGATCGACGTACAGCGAGAACATTCCGTTGGCGAATCGGCGGCCCGGCGACGTGCAACCGGTACCCGATAGCGCACCGCCGAGAATTTCGCACATCAGTGCAAGGCCCGATCCTTTGTGATCGCCGAAAGTGCGCAACGCACCCCGACCGTTGCGGATGTCGCGCTTGCCAATCTTCTTGTACTCGCCGTATAGCAACTCCGGATCATCGCTGGTCTGACCATCTGGACCGATGAGCGCATCGCTCGGAATCGCTTTGCCGCCTTGGCTGGCTACTAACACCTTGCCCTCGGCAACGACGGATGTGGCGAAATCGAGCACGAGTGGAGCGCGGCCTGCAATCGGCACCGCGACACAGTAGGGGGCAGTCGAAAAACGCCGCTCGACGCTGCCAAAGGGCGCAACCAGGATGCTTCCGGAAGCATTCACGAAGTGGATGGACACCAGTCCCTGCGCGGCAGCCATCTCGGCCCAGTCCGCCACCCGGCCGATATGCCCCGAATTGCGCAGGGCCACGGCGGAGAGCCCCATGGCTTTGCATTTGGCTATCCCCACTTCGACCGCTTGCGGCGCAACGGTCTGACCGAATCCGTACTTGCCATCGACGACAGCGAGTACGGGCGTGTCGACCAGCACGTCGACCGTTTGATCGGCGAGAATCAACCCTTCGTTTTTCATCTGGACATAACGCGGCACCCGCACCACACCATGGCTGTCGTGACCGGTCAGATTCGCGGCGACCAGGTGTCGTGCTATGCGATCTGCTTCCTGTCTGGAGCAGCCGGCTGCATCGAAGATATCGGCTACCAGCCGCGCGAGGTCGTCATGTGGAATAGGTTTCATGCCCGTGATCATACCTTGGACTGAGACGGCCGGAGTGCGGCGACGTAGCCGCGATTCCAGGTCGGGCTGACCAGTACCTCGTTCAGGCAAACATGCGCAGGCAGCGTTGCGATATAGCGAATCAAGTCGCCCATATCTTCCGGCTGCAGCATGCGTGCCCGATCTTCCTTGCTCACCGGGACGGGTCGCTGGTCGAGAATTGGAGTCGCCACCTCGCCGGGGCAGACTACCGAAGAGCGGATGCCATTCACGCACTCTTCGCAATTGATACTGTGACTCATGGCAACCACACCGTGTTTGGCTGCGACGTAGGCCGCGCCGGCCAGCGGCGACACGAATCGTCCTGCCCAAGAGGCGGTATGAACCAGGAGGCCGTCGCGTTGCGCTCGCATGATCGGTAGAACGGCGAGCACGCAGTAAAATGCGCTCGACAGGTTGCCGGCAATGACGTCGTCGGCGCCATCGGGTTGCAGCTGGTCCCAGCTACGCTTGAGGATATTCACTCCGGCATTGTTGACCAGGATGTCGATGCGGCCCAGCTTGGTCTGGATCGCCTTGGCGACGCGCGAAGCGGTAGTCGCACGGGTTAGATCTCCTGTCTGGACGAAGGCATTGCCGCCGTCGGCCTTGACTGTGCGTGCGACGTCATCCAGCGGTTGTTTGCGCCGTCCGGTCAGTATCACCGTGGCACCCTCTGATGCGAGCGCTATCGCAGCGGCTTGTCCGATCCCGGACCCTGCGCCGGTAACCCACGCGATTTTTCCTTTCAGGTTCTGCACCTGATTCCTCCTCGGAAGGTTCAACGATTGTTTGATACGAAAGACCTGCAGACTTGACCGAGTCCGAGTCAGAGCACCTTCCCGGATTCGTCGTCGATCAGGTGCATGTTGCCAAGATCGGCGACCAGGCGCATGCGCGCACCTGCGCGTGCCCCGGCGTTCGGACTGACTCTACCGCAGACCTCGACTCCGTTCGCGGTGAAGTAAACCAGGGTATCCATTCCCATTGGCTCGGTAACCTCGAGGGTGACCTCGAAGGCATGCTGATTCGGTTCCATATGAGGACGCTGCTCGAGGATGTGCTCCGGTCTCAATCCAAATAGCAGGGCACCGTTGCCCAGATGAGGCCGATAACGAGCCGTCCGGCTATCCGGAACCGGAAAGGCAATGCTCTCGGTGAACCGCACGAGCAGACCGCTGCCTGCCTCTTCGAGTCCGCACGGCACCAGATTCATTGCGGGCGAGCCGATGAATCCAGCGACGAATTTCGTGGCGGGCGAGTGGTACAGGTCGTTGGGTGTACCGACTTGTTCGATCAAGCCAGCGTGCATGACGACCACGCGATCCGCCAGGGTCATCGCCTCCACCTGATCATGCGTGACATAGATCGTAGTCGTGCGGACCTTCTGGTGCACTCGCTTCATCTCGGTGCGCATCTGGACGCGCAGCTTGGCGTCGAGGTTGGACAATGGCTCATCGAACAGGAACACTTTGGGGTCTCGCACAATGGCGCGACCCATTGCCACGCGCTGTCGCTGTCCACCGGACAATTGCTTGGGTTTGCGCTCCAACAACTCGGAGATGTCGAGAATATGCGCCGCGTTTTCGACCCGCGCTTTGATCGTGGCCTTGGCTACTTTCTTCAGACGCAGTCCAAAAGACATGTTCTCGAATACCGTCATGTGCGGATACAGTGCATAGTTCTGGAACACCATCGCGATGTCCCGATCTTTCGGAGGCACGTCGTTGACCAATTCTCCGCCGATCAGAATTTCGCCGCCGGTGATGTCCTCGAGCCCGGCGATCATGCGCAACGTCGTGCTCTTACCGCAGCCGGACGGTCCGACCAGGACCACGAACTCCTTGTCGGATATTTCCAGATCGATCCCCCGTACGGCCGGGGTCTCGTCATAGGTCTTGGTCACGTTGCGCAGCGTTACCTGGGCCATGGTTCGAGTATTCAAAAAGACGATGAAATGTGTACGTGCCGCGAGCGTTCAGTCCCGCTGCGCTATCCCTTCGTGGCTCCCGCGGTGAGACCTGCAATGTAGTAGTCCATCAGGAATGCGTAGATGATCAGCGGCGGGGCGGCGCCCAGTAGCGCACCTGTCATGATTTGTCCCCAGTTGAACACGTCGCCCTTGATGAGCGTCGTCACAATACCCACCGGCAGAACCAATTGATCGGTAGACGTTGTGAAGGCCAGTGGATAGAGGAATTGTGCCCAGGACACGGTGAACGCGAAGATGGTCGCGGCGATGATGCCTGGCAGCGCGACGGGGATGAAGATCTTGGTGAGGAGTTGAAGATAGCCGGCGCCGTCGATCAGCGCGGCTTCGTCCAGTTCTTTGGGGATGCTGCTGAAGTAGCCGATCATGATCCACGTGCAAAATGGAATCGTGAGCGTGGGATAGAGAAGGACCAGGATCCACCAGCGGTTGATGAATTCAATCCCAGTCAGCTCGTGCAAGTAGGCGAAGATCTTGAACAGCGGTATGAAGAGCAGAGTGTCCGGGATCAGGTAGGTCAGGAACACGCCAGTGGCCAGCGTCGCCGATCCCCAGAATTTCATCCGAGCCAGGGAGAAGGCCGCCAGGATGCTCACGAGCATTGTGACGACGACCACCAGTAGCGCGACGACGACGGAATTTCGGAAGAATGTCAGATAGATCGGCGAGGTGAGTAACTCGATATAGTTACCTAGCGTTGGATCGGACACCCACCAAGGCATGCTTCCCGTCGAGATCTCCGCGCTGCTCTTGAGCGATGTAATGAACATGTAGATCGGCGGAGTCAGGAAGAAGACGACAAAGATCAGCAGGAACACGTAGGACCAGATCAGGGCGCGGCGCCGGTCGCGCCGCATGCTCCCGCCTCGTGCGTGGGCGGTACGACCCAGAGTGGCTTGTACGGTCATGCTCACGGTTCAGGCCTCGTTTCCGCGTCGCCCGATGTCGCGCAGGATGAAAATCGCTGCGACCGCGAGGATCGGGAGCATGAACAGCGACACGCAGGCTCCCAGCGGGATGTCGTTTCCCTGAATGCCCAGATTGAAGGCGTAGGTCGCAAACACGTGCGTTTGATCTACCGGTCCACCGCCAGTGAGGACGCGCACGATGTCGAAGTTTGCGAAGGTAACGATGAGGGAGAACAGCGCGGTGATGGCGATGATATTGCGCATCATGGGAAGCGTTACGTACCACATCTTCTGCCACCAATTGGCGCCGTCGATCGCGGCGGCTTCATAGAGCTGTTCAGGCACCGACTTGAGGGCGGCAAGGTACATGATCATGAAAAACGGCGCACCCACCCAGACATTCACCAGGATTACTGCGAAGCGCGCCCAGTAGGGATCGCCCAGCCACGGCACCGGGCTGATGCCGATCCGCTCGAACAGCCAATTGAAAGCACTGTACGATGGATCGAATAGCCAAAGCCACGCCAGCGTGCTCATCGCCGGTGGTATGACCCAGGGAACGAGCAGCATGCCGCGCCATTTGCGCTGCCCTTTTGCCGGTACGTTGTGCACGCAATGCGCCACGAAGAACCCGATCAGGGCTTTGAACAGCACCGCGCTGACGGCGAAGATGATCGACTGCTTGACCACCATCCAAAACGTTTCGCGCTTGAACAGGAAAGCAAAGTTTGCCAGGCCGACGAAGCGCTCCATCGACTTGTTGAGCGTCGCGAGATAGATGGAATAGAACGCCGGATAGAGGACCAGCGATGTGATGACGACGATGAGCGGCAACGCCATCACGAGCGCGATAGTCGACTTCCGCCGCAGGAACCTTTTCATCGTCGGGCGAAAGTCTCAGACGCGCATGAAGCCTTCGAGCTCGGAACTCGCCCAGGCGATGACTTTGTCCATCGGCTCGCCGCCCTGGGTGAATTTGGCGATCATTTTGGTAAGCGTCGCTTGGGAATACATCTGTGTCGCAATGGGAACCGGGGCGGGGGCCCCGGACATGTGGACGATCTGATCGCCGCTGGGCGGATAGTGGTACAGCGTTCCCTTCGGTGGCGCCACCTCGCCCCATATTTTGAAATCGCGCAGGCCCGCGAAGGCAGGAATGTCGTAGCCACCGCTCGCCTGGACGAGCTGCTCCACGGCGCTTCGCTGGGACAGATAGGTGAGCAAGCTCTTCGCGGCAGCTTTGTTCTTGGAGAACTTCCAGATTCCCCAGTAGAACGGGATGTTGGGCTGATAACGCCCTTGCGGGCCCTTCGGGGAGGGAAAGGTCCACAGCTGTTCGGCAACTTTCGGATTGTCGCGCTTGGCGACCGCCCAGGCGCTGGGCGGATTCATGATCAACGCGCCTTTCCCGGAGATCAACCACTTGTTGTTTGAAGCGTCATCCCACGCGAAGACGTCCGGCGGGAGAAATTGCACGAGCTTCTTGCAGTACTCCAAGGTCTGCCGTACGGCGTCCGAGTTGACGGTGATGTTGCCCTTGGGATCGACAAGATGTGCGCCATGCGCAGCGAAAATAGCGCCCGCAGAGTCGGCTGAGTCGGCTGTCTGTCCCATCCCGATGCCGAACGGGAACCCTGCCTTGTGGCACATCTGCGCCGCGACGAGGAAGGCGTCCCAGGTCCACTTGTCCGCGAGGGTCTTGTCGGGCGGCGCTCCAGGTGGATACATTTTGGTGAGATCGATCCCCGCGTGCTGCTTGAACAGGTCGATACGCCCGCAGGGTCCCTTCATCTGACTGCCGGCGGTTGCCGGTACACCCAGCCAGTGGCCATCTTGTTTCCCGAGGTACTCCACCCCTGCACCAGCGCTGCCGTACTGCGCGATCAGCGTCTGCACAATGTCGTCGACCGGCTCCAGATTCTTCGCCTGAGCTGCGGCATACCAGCTAGGTAACGACAGAATGTCATGACCCGACTTCGCTTGCGACTCGGAGGCGATGGTGAGCAGCAGCTTCTGGCTCTGAGAAGTGATGAAGTCGATCTTGAGATCGACCTTCTCCTTTGCTGACCATTCATTGCACAGCTTCGTGAGGCCGTCGTTTGCACCCGGCACCCAATGATCCCAGAAGCCGACCGTCAATGAACCGGCCGCACGGGAGGTGCGAACGTATGGAGCGGCGGAAACAGCTGCGGCTGCAGCAAGAAAACGACGACGATCGAACGTCCCTGAAGTCATCCCGGGCTCCTCCCGTTGGTGTGACTTTGGCTGATCCGGTTTTTTTGCCGGTATCTGTCTTTTGATGCGCTGTGGTCGCGCTGTGGCGGCTATCCTAGACCGGTTCGGCGGATAAGTAAAAGATGGATCCCACGCACTGCAACACGCGGAATCTTATTTGACCTGCTAAGGAGCTAGCGCGCGGGTCAGGTGATCAGCAATCGGTAAAGAGCGCCGAGCAGCTCTGCAATCTCCGTAGAAAGAGTTCCAGCGAGTGTTCCGATTCCAACCACTACGACGCCCCAGCCGGCACGCGCCGTCAATCGCCGCAAGGTCACGGTGCTCAAAAAGCGCAGCTCACGGTAATCTCGATCGAGGCGCTGTTCGGTGAGGGCTTCCGACATCGGTAAGCCACCCAGAGTGGCCAACGGGGATTTATCGCTGTGGAACTCCTGAGGATGCGGTCGGAGCACCGGGGTGCGTTCAACTCTGAGACGAAGCTGCGCCAGGGATCTGACGCCCGTCCACGTCAGCAGGAGTCCCAAGACCTGCAGTGCGAGGCCGAGCATGCGAATGAAAAAATCCAGAAGATCCATGGTTTCAGTTCCCGACGATTGGGTAAGTCTATCCTGTGCGACCGGTTATCGTGCCGAGCGTTCCCTCCCCTTGATGGAAGACCCGGGGCCACGCGGGCTGGCCCTGCGGGTGATACACTCCGGCGCTACTCCTGAACGCGGGACGCAACGCACAAAAAAAGGAACCTAAGGGCAATGAGAGAAAATAACGTCAGGTCGATTTGGAAGCGCGGCGGAGCCGTCATCAACGGATGGTTGGGGATCCCCAGCTCCATCGCGGCCGAGAACATGGCGCAGGCGGGTTGGGACGGGCTGACCGTGGACCTGCAACACGGTCACGTCGACTATCAAGTGGCCGTTACGATGCTGCAGGCGATCAGCACCACCGGAACAACGCCGCTTGCGCGTGTGCCGTGGATGGAGCCGGGCATCATCATGAAGTTGCTGGATGCCGGTGCGTACGGAATTGTTTGCCCGATGATCAATACGCGCGCCGAGTGCGAAGCGTTCGTCGGTGCTTGCCGCTATGCGCCGAGGGGTTACCGCAGTTTCGGGCCGGTGCGTGCTACGTGGTACGGCGGAGCCGATTACTTCAAGCACGCCAACGACACGATCATCACGATGGCGATGATCGAAACCAAGCAGGCGATGGACAACCTGGACGAGATCTTGAGTGTCCCCGAGTTGGATTCTCTCTATATCGGCCCGAACGATTTGGCGATATCACTGGGTTACGCGCCATCCGGGGTGCCCACCGACCCCGTGGTGATCGATGCGATCAAGACCATCGCAGCGGGCGCCAAGCGGCACGGTGTGTACGCGGGTATTCATTGCGGCTCCACCGCGATGGCGAAGCAGATGATCGGACTGGGATTCCAGTTCGTCACTTTGCTGGCCGACAATGCGTTCCTCGCGTCAGCAGCAAAGGGCGCAGTAGCGGAAATGCGTGAGGGGACGGTGGCAGGAAAGGCGAGCGGAACGTACTAGCTGCCCGACGTTGGAAAGGTAGGGCGGGATAGCACAGCGTATCCCGCCGTCGCATCCGAGCGGTGGACTGCGTTCTACTTATTGCACCCTGCGGAATTTCGGGATGCTACGTACGTATTCGTCCTGGCACTCGGAAGGAAGGCTACCGCCGGACCAGCGATCTTTTGCAATGAGGAACGACGGCCGAGTTCTGCCCGGCCGGCGTTAACCGCCGATGATTCCCTGCAGCTTGGAGAACTCGTCGGCCGGCAGTAGCTGCTTCCACTGCAGCGCGAACTGACCGCGCTCAGCGCGTACGATGTCGATCGGGATGGTGATTCGCTGACTTGGCGTCGCGCCCGCGGCAACCTGCAGAACACAGGGACCTGGGAAGTAGACACGCCGCTGCATCGACTGGAACAAAGCGCCGCCCGACGATAGGTTCAGTAACTTGCCCCGGACGGATTGCTTGCCTGCATTTACCACTGCACCCACGCTCAGCTCGATGCGGGGCGATTGACGCCGGCCAAGCGGCGGCTGAATTGGTTCGCTCATACTCCCTCTGATAAAGTCGGTGGTCTGTCTTGCCGGGCAATGGAGCGGGCCTCAACTCTGGCCGCCTGTGATCATAGCGTGCTGCTGCCACGAACGGGTGCTCTCACACCGAACTGTATCCAGCGGTGCAGCTAATGGCCAACTTTTTTCAGAAAAGTGTCAAACACAAGTTGATGTACAACGTGCACTGACTTGTGCAGGCGATTGTTTTACCCCGCCTTCTTTTCTTTCGCCGCGTTTTCCTTCACCACCCGCACCTGACTCCCGGCCGTTATCGAGTCGGAGGGATTGACGATGACTGCATCGGTCGGCTCGAGGCCAGACACCACTTCGACTTCGGTGCCGAAGTCGCGGCCGATGGAAATTTTCTTGAGCACGACGCGTTGATCCGGTCCGACGACAGCGACTTGAATTCCTTCGGATCGGAAGATGAGAGTGTTGACGGGAACCAGG
>Ga0302323_100001721_pt1 | contig 17795 bp, 16 predicted proteins | sample Fen_T0_3_FD_201950 | JGI IMG/M metagenome (GOLD analysis project Ga0302323, IMG submission 201950) | Peat permafrost microbial communities from Stordalen Mire near Abisko, Sweden - Fen_T0_3 | ecosystem: Environmental > Terrestrial > Soil > Wetlands > Permafrost | place: Sweden: Abisko... | reverse complement strand
ATCGACCCCTTTGCCCATTTATATCCGGTTAACATTGACTTAAATGCATTGACACCCGTTGCCATTGGGTAAAATCCAATGTGTTTTTTAAATGCAGCAAAATAGAGAAGCCTTCCATTTAATCTGAATGAGGGCATGCCGTAACTTATAACTTCCTCCGCTTCAGGAGCTGCTTTTTTGACAGTCTCACGAATCTGCCTGAGGTATTTCTGTGAGTCTTCAGGAAATGCCATGATATATTCATCAATATTTTTTGGTCTGGCTATTGTAGTATCCATAGATCAATACTTTCATATAAGCAAAAACAATCAAACCCTTAAATAAGTTTAAAATAGATAACCGCCCGGAAAAACTTTCAGTGTAGGAAACAATCCGGATTTATATTTGTTTTATTTTAAATGTATTAGGATAAACAAATTTATGTATATTTTAACAATGTAAAATTTAATTGATTAAATGCTATGAGTAAACATTATGCAAATGCAAACTGGGAAGGAAACCTGGTACAAGGTAAGGGTAAATATTCACTTAAGACAAGCGGATATGAAGGAACGTTTAAATTTACTTCACGATTTGAAGATGACAAAACATCATCAAGTCCCGAGGAATTGGTTGGAGCTGCCCTGGCAAGCTGCTTTTCAATGGCATTGGCACACGCACTGAGCCAGGCTGGCAATATCCCCGATAAGATCGATACTACTGCTGAAGTTACACTTGAAAAAGTCGGAGATGGATTCGGAATCACAGGGATTTTATTAAAAACCAATGGTAAGGTCAAGGGCATTGCCAATGATAAATTCCAGGAAATAGCATTGGCAACTAAATCAGGCTGCCCGGTCTCTAAAGCTCTTACTGGCACTAAAATCACTCTGGAAGCTAAGCTTGTATAAATAATGACGTCTGGGTTTCCAGGGTTAACTATATAGTTCCCGCCGATCATGCAGACACATCTTATGAAGTCTGCTTAATCGACGGGAATTGTACATTATTTCCCTATCGCATTGCTCTTACTGTCACTCTCCACCTCAACCTTGTGGTCGAGTTTCTTTACATTCTTTCCTTTATTGAATTTATATGAATAGGAGAACTGAATAAAATTAGATGCATTGAACCCGATAATGTTCTTTGAACTGAATCCTGATGTTTCAGTTTCAGTCCGGCTCAGATTTACCTTTCCGGAAAGAGGTAGAAAATAAAATATCCCGAAACTGTGATCTTTCAATTGCTTCTGCCCCCCGAAACCCCAGAAGGGTATCGTGTAAGTCTTTGATTGTGCGTTCCTGCTTACTCCGTTCCAAGATAAAAACGTGAAGGCGGTTGCTGTCTTCTTCTTATCAAGCTGTATAAATGCATAACTGGTTAAAGCGTAAGAGAAATAATCTACAGACGGGATAAAAATATTTTGACCTGTATACTCATTGAAATGGCCCTTGTAGATACGTGCGTTGATGTTTACATACCAGAGCATAGCGTTAACACCGCCTCCCGACTCATATCCTGTCAGAAGATTAAATGGTTTATTAAATGTTGTCAGATTTCCGCTTATCGGCGAAGTTATTATCAGGAACTCCTTTCCCACCTTGTCGGTAAAATACTCCTGGTAAACATATGGTGAAAAATAGTTACTGCCAAAGTTCCATGTGTAAGTCAGCTGTAACCGATCGCGATAATCGGGCTTAAGATTTGGGTTTCCCTGGGTAACGTCATAATTCTGACCAACTTTAAAATAAGGGTTCATATCATATATTCCCGGACGGTTGATTCTCCTGTTATAAGTGAACTTGAGGTTATGCGATGCTGAAAACTTATATTGCAGGTTGGCCGAAGGCAGGAAGCAGGTATAATTTGGTGAGGTAACCGAATCAGCCTTAATATGGCTGTTTTCAATTCTAACCATAGCCTGCATTCCCAATTTCTTCAGGTTATAAGTTATTCCGCCATAAACCGAATTACGAAATTCGTTGTATTCAAAGAGATTGGAATTTTCCTGGTTATCAATATTAAAATCATAGCTCATCTGCTGGCTATACAACTGGTAGCCGGCTTCAACCTTGGCGGACATTCCGAGAGGATAGACGTAGTTCAGCTTAGACTGGAAGTAATTCCTTTTATTAAGATCAATCTCCAATCTGCCGTAATCTGTCAGGGCAACATCAGAATTATATATGAATGTGGTATTGGTGAAGTTATTATGGTCGTTGGAGTTAAACAAATAGTAACTTGCCTCTGCCGTGAATTCCTCGATGGGCTTTTTAAAGGTCTTCTTGTAAAACAATGAAAATGTAGCTTCATTGCTTTTAGTAGAATTTGCTGAAAGTGAGGTAATGGTGTTAAGCGGATTTGAACCCTTAAGAAGATATGTTGTACCATCTACATCCACTGTCTGATTAGTTGGTTTGAAACTGACATTGAAGCTCAGGTTGTTTTTATCATTCATATAATAGTCAAATCCTGAGTTAACTGACGATTGCCCCACCTTCAGTTTCCCGTTGCCTGACATGTTTGTGGTGGAATCTATTGTAAGGAAACGCGTTTGGGTTGTTGTACTTATATCCAGTTTCTGAATAAAAGCGAAGGCTGTCACATAAAAGGTTATCTTACCCAGTGCATAATCAAGACTTACACTGCCAGAGGTGGTAGGCTTGTTAAACGGTTTAAGGCTGAGAGCTACATTACCATTCATTCCATACCTGGCTTCTTTTTTCAGGATAATATTAATCACTCCGTCGATATTCCCTTCGTATTTTCCCCCGGGGTTGCTTATAACCTCAACACTTTGAATATCGCCGGGCAAAAGCTTGGCAAGGAACTCTTTGTCACGCTGCCTTCCATCGACCTGGATAATAAAGTTGTTACTGCCGTTGAGGGTGACATTATTCTGAAAATCAACATTCACCTGAGGTATTTTCTTAAGTATGTCATACCCGTTATTAGACGACTTGGCAATTACAGCAGGGATTGCATATACAGTCCGGTCAACCATTTCCTTACCTTTTATACGCTCCCCGACTACAGTAACTTCATTTAAACTGGTAGTGATCTCAGTTAAATAAATTGTGTCAACAACAAATTCCTTGTTCCCATCCCCAATATTCACCTGTTTGCCATTTGGTTTGTACCCAAGAAAACTTGCCTTCATAAAGTAAGTGCCGGGTTTCACTTTTTCGAATACATAGCCGCCATCCGTCAAGGTAATCACTCCGGTAACTGTATTTGAATCAGGCAGTTGGACCAGGGCTACTGATGCAAACTGTACAGGCGACTTATCCTTCTCCAGGCATACTTTCCCCTTTATGTTTTGGGCGTGAGCAGTTATTGAGGTTACTAAAAGTAACCCGATTAAATAATTTTTCATTTTAATTTAAATTCAGTTTTATTGTATTGCTGTAACTTTTGTTTCACCGTTAATATCCATGGGCATTTGCATGCTGAAACCAGGACCGCTGATTCCCAGCGTTCCTGCTATCTGAGATTTTCCTTTTTCTTCAATGAGCAGGCCTGTACGCGTATCGATTACAAGTGTTGATTTTACTAGTCCCTTAAGATCATCATAGGTTACTTTCGCCGGGCCCGAAACCATTGGTTCTGCATTTGGAGAGGCCTTAATATCTGAAGTGGCGGTAATATTCGCATTATTACCCTTAATACCGTCAAGATGATATTCGGTTACTATATCGAGACTCATTCCATTTGCACTGCTTCTTTGAGTTACAGTCCATTTATCTCCAACGGAAACCTCTTTACCGGGGAGAAGGTTAGTAAGCCCCTCAATCTGAGTAGTTAATTCTTTACTGCTTATTGCATTTTCAATCTGTTTTTTTATACCTCCTCTCATCATTCCTGTCAGGGTAATAGAACTGGTATCCTTTAGAACAATATCTGCCAGCATTTTGGCATTCGCTATTTCGATTACTTTTCCGCTGAAATCCATTTTTACATAAAGAGCATTTTTGCTCAGACGGTTTTGGATACATGTTATGACATCAGTTGCCTCTGACGATGTGATATTTCCTGCATTTGCTGAGCTTATTAGAGTTGTTTTCCCCATCGCATTTGAATTAATTGAAGTCGTATCGAGATGCACTTCGGTGATTATGAAACCTGCTGTCGCATCTATCATTTTAATTGATACGCTGTTATTAATTTTTGTATCGGAGGTCTGGGTGTTTCCGTTGATTGTTTGATTTGCAGTCTGTTCTGCAGTATACCTAAACCTGTAAACCTTGTTTTTCTCGAGGTTCAATTTGAGGTTGGCGCTGTTTTGAGCCATTATGGAAATACCGAACAGAACGATTACTGACGATAAAAAAAGCTTTTTCATTAGTTAAGTTTTAAATGTTTTGGAATTATATACAAAATTAAATAATAGGATACAACTAAAAAATTAAAATCGGCGAATGGTTGAATTGGATCGACGAATCGCATATTTCAGGAGCGCGATCGGGTAAGGAATGTATTATGTTTGATTTAATACTAGCGAATTAGGGATGAATGGGAGAATGGGAGAAGGGGAGAAAGGGAGAAAAGGAGAATGGGAGATTGGGAGAAAGAATAGGGTGAAGCGATAACACCTCACACATTATTCGTAATCCGTGCTCCTAATTTCTAATTCTTAATTCTTAATTCGAAATTCCTAATTCCTCATTTGAAGTGCCAACATTCTGGCCACGGGTTAGAAGCCATACCATGAAGATAACCTCTCCATAGAATGTATATCTCGCAAAATCGGTATTTATGTTAGCGAAAAGATAAGGGTGAAGACTTTTCATGATATATCCCAATCCGGCAACAATAAGAAGTATACCCATAATTTTTGGAATATATGCTGACTTAAGGACCAGATATCCTAATAATCCAAGATGAATACCAAAAAAGACGAGTCCGAATGTCCAGTCATCCCTGAATGCATTCAAAGAAAGGTTAATCAGGTTATTCACCTGCTCCGGCATGATGTTTTTTAACTGGTACGGAGTACTGATTAACTTCAGTATGCCCACAAGGTTAAAGAGAGCTATTAAGAAAATGATAGCATAGACGATTCTGAATAATGCTGCAATTAATGAAAGATTTTTGCTTACAGGCTTCAGGAAAACGTAGAGAGCCCATGCCACCAGCAAATCACATACAAAGGTAACAAGGTATCCAAGAATGCCAGAGCGGAAAGAAGAGTCATCTGCAAGAATATTTTTTACTATATCAGAAGGGTTGGCACCTACTACAAGTTTATGACCAACGATAAATTCTGCATAGGGAGCAGAAATTGCAATGACAAGCAGTGCAAAACCGGCTATTAAAGCGAATCTGCCGGGCGAAGTCATCTTAAAATGATTTGTCATTTTCTTCAGTTTAGGTTATCTCTGGTTATATTGCTGGCGGTTATACGGCCAGAATTAAGATAAGGTTACATTTTTATGAGATATTAAGATGATCAGGATCCAAATCGTAACCTTTTGAACCTTTTTCTTAAGAAAATATTCGACAATAAGCTCTGTATATTATATATAGTTCATAATATTTTGTTATTTATTTCACGGCGATAATCGCAGATCATTAAAAACAGTGAGTGAAAATTATCTTTATCAATTTGATGATCCCTATTATTTACCCATTGTGTATTTTGTACTATCCTTTGTAACCTGGGTGGATAAATTCTTGTTTACAACATATGAACACCAGGGTAACACCAAGTAGCACTAAGGATTCAAAAAGAGAATCCTTAAACAATTACCAGATTAATATTGTTAAATTCTATCCTAAAACTTTATCGAAGGGGCCTTTGAAGTATTCGGATCATTATTGAGGCCATGCTTATAATTGATCACCTCAATAGATTTTGGTACAATTTTAATCAGTACAAATATATTTTGCCAGTTTGGAATGCCATTCCAGTAATCGCGTTTCATTTTTACCAGCAAATCTTTGTCATCAATGACTTCAGCGGTACCGTTTATATCGACATAGCCTTTGGCATTAACATGATCTGCGAAATAAACACATACTTTAGGGTTATTTTTTATTTCCCTAACCTTCCGGCTGGTACGTGAAGTCGCAAACCAGGTGATCAGATTGTCATTAGCCGGAAAAGGATTCATTGTGCGAATCTGTGGTTGTCCGGTTGAATCAATTGTAACCAGACCGCAATAATGGGTGGCATCAATTATCTCCCGGGCAGCAACAATCAGTGTATCTCTGTTGACATTAGTTTGAGCATTTAATTTCAGTGGATTGATCAGAATTAAAAATGCAAAAACGGAAACAGTTAAAAAAATGAATTTCTTTTTCATGGATTTAATTTTATGGTTAAGGTATAATTTGTTTGATATAAGATCGACAAAAAGCAATTTACCCTATGCTGTTCAATAGGAAATTATCAACACTATTTGGATTGTTAAGAAATATGCAATCAGACAGGATTTCATATCCGCATTACCTGATCCTTTTATAATATTTTGTGGTTATGAGATCATCATATCCCCCTGTTGAGAAAGTTGTAATCAGGGTATCAATATGCGGATTAAAAATCAGATATATATAGGGCTGGGGCGTTTTTATGGCATCGGGATAAAAGTTCACAAACAAATAACCAAGCGAATGGCTGACGGTATCAATTGTTCCTTTTTCAATTATTTCTCCCAGCATTCTCTGGTCATAATTACCGAAGGGCGTTATACTCAGGTAAGGCTCATTTTTATTAGTCTTAGTCGAGATACCTGCATATCCGCCTCTTTCCCAGGTATACAAATATTGCCAGTTTCCATAAATTAGAGTATCAGCACCGAAGAATATTTCCGAATTGTGATTGATATATTCGGTTTTTTCTTTTTTGCATGATCCAAATACAAGAAAAAGTAATAAGAAGATCAGGTTAATTTTCATTATCAGGAATAATTTGTGGTTATCATTCTATTTGACAGGTATTTACTACAAAAAATGTACCAAATACGTATTACACCCAGACGCAAATAAAATATTAAATATAATATGCAATATTAGAAGCAAGAATAAAAGGATCTTACACAACTTGTAAAACGATAATGGTAGACCAATAACCGGAAACACAGCAACTCAGTAACATGCAGGAGCATGATGTATTTAATTATTCTTCTTCAGGTTTGGCCCAGAAGAGTTCCGGATTGGTGGTACATTTAGGCTTATTCATTCTGGTTCTTGGTATAATACCCTTATATTCAACAGGTAGCAGAAGGTTCGATTTGCTTTCCCCACCTCCATCTGTAAAGCATTGAAAAGCATATAGATTCTTTGCCATATATTCATATAGATAATCCTTTTTAGTCCTGGAATTCACTCTGTTAATATTAGCATCCGGATTAAGTATAAGAGGTTTATTGTTGATTAAACGATCCCTAACCTCAGCAATGCTTAATAAATCGCCTCTTTCATTCATAACATAAGCGTTATTTGTAGGATCCATCCATAACCATTTATTAAGAGTTTTTGAATAAACCGTATTTATTGAATGACAATCAAAATCTGTGGAATCTTTAGGCAAACAAACAACTTGCCTTGATTTCAAACCCATTGACAGGTAACAAACGTTTAATACTCCTGCAAGAGCCCCACAATACATCGTATTTTTGCTTTTGTAGCATTTGGTCATTAAGTCAGCTAAACCATCATATACAGGCAATTCATTCTGTCCGTTAAAAGTAAATGAATCATGTACCCAATGTAATAAATTTAAAATTCTTGAAACTTCATCACCACCACCTGATATTGAATCTAATTTAAATTTATCCCTAATCTCCCTCAGGTACTGAGTTTGTTCCGGATCATACATAAACCTCAGAAGTGCCCTGCTATCATATTGATTATATTTATTGCCTTTTTTCAGAACAGCCAGATAAGAGGGTTCTTTTTTTTCAGCCTGGTATTTAATTTGTGTATAAGCGGAATCCTTTCCGTTTAAAAGAATTATGAAGTTGTATACTTTATTGCGTCTTATGTTGAATGAAATAGAATCCAGACCGGTATAAAATGTTACTTTTTTGCCCGTTGTTGTATATAAATCAGGTTTTGCTTCAGGAACAATTGTCCAGGCGGCTTTTTTAAAAGTATTCCCGTCTCTTATATCAATTTTTTTTACGTTTGATTTTATTACTGGAAGTTTTTGCTGGCCGGATAATGCTAATCCAAGCATAGCCAGAACAAAAATAAGGTTTACTTTTCGGGTCATGATATCGCAATTTTAGCTACTATATAGAGTAAAAATTAAATGTTTCGGATGATCTGACATTTTTCAGAATGCAGCAGATTATAAAGATACCAATATATTGTTTCTTCTTCAGGTAGAATTGCCAAAAAATTTAAGCTATTGTTTGTAAAGCCATAGGTTAAAATCTAAGGAACAAAGACGTATAAGGTTATTTCAAAGGCCTTAATCGGGTGGTCAGTTCCTGATCTATTAATTATCGAAACCTGCTATAAATATATAAATTTATTGAACAACATTTGATATTTATTGTTTATCGATAAATATTTATTTATATTTGCGTCGTTAATAATTATTAACTCTAAACACTAAGAACATGGCATACAAAACTAAAACGAGAACAGAACAAATTCTCAAAATCCTGAACATCCTTGCTTGGTTGGCTTTCACAGGTTTTATGATAGAAGCCGGATCTATTGTGGTTTCTTATATTGTTAGCATTATAAATCCGATGGCCGCACAGAAAATGTACAAAGCACTTAATCTGGAAAGTCTTAAACAGTTCAGCTTAATGCACTATACTATTCATGTCTCCTTTATGGTCCTTTTGCCCTTACTAAAATCACTTGTGTGGTTCATGGCAATTAAGGCGATATCAAAGCTAAATATGAAGAATCCATTTAAAATGGAGGTAGCGCTTCAGCTGGAAGCCATCAGTTATGTTCTGCTGGGAACATGGATTATTGTAATGTTAAACACTGCACACACAGAATGGCTGATAAAAAATACGGGTGAAAAACTTGTAAATGGGGACTCAGGTGAATTTATATTTGCAGCAGGACTCGTATTTATCATTTCGCAGGTATTCAAGAGGGGCGTAGAGATCCAGAGAGAAAACGAACTAACTGTATAAGCTATGCCGATAGTAATAAATCTTGATGTAATGATGGCAAGGCGAAAAATGTCGCTGAATGAACTTTCAGGAAAAGTGGATATGGCGCTTGCTAACCTCAGTATACTCAAAACCGGAAAAGCAAAAGCAATAAGATTCAGTACGCTGGAAGCTCTCTGCAAAGCCCTTGAATGTCAGCCGGGGGATTTATTAGAGTACACGGACAGTTAGTAAACTGTAGGTTAAATAAGCTAAACCAGTAATAAAGTCGCATAATTGTTTTGTGTTGTTTTTATGACTATTTACCAAGCTCTTTAGGAGAAACAGCCCTTTTAAACAAAGTATAGGATATTCCGGCTCCCAAACGAACCCCTGACCAGTTTGCCCGGGCCAGCCTGTTATCTGAAAGCTGAAGGTGGATCTTACTATTATCTGATTTGGATAAATTTTCTTCTGATAAGTCAATATGGTAGCCCAAAACCAGGTCAAATCTGAAAGCTGCTAAAGGGTATTTAATTTTTAATGCCGGCTCATAATATACATTGACCGACTTGAAGATGTCATTTGTCTTTTCAATTTGCGTCCCAATCCTTAGTAATTCATTAAAGTCAGCAGTTGAGGATTCAATGCCAACTTCATTGCTGAATGCTATTCTGAAAACTGTTACAGGATATGAAAATTCCGCAATCACAGCAGGGGAGGAGGACCGTATTCTTGTGTCAAAAGCATACTCGCCCGAATAATCAACCAGCGATATCCTGGATCCTGTTGAATGATACGACCATGCTATACCAAGTGATATAGCGGAAGAAATAGAAAACATAAGTGATGGTTTGTAATAATAGTAGAGTGGAAAATTGTCAGTAACCCTGGCATCAAAGGGCAATGAATTCAGATTATTATCATTTATCTCCTTCAGATCCTGCATCTTGTAAGAACCCAACCCAAATTCAAACCCAAGATTTAATTCCTGAGAAAATAATTTAGCAGTTATACTAAGAAGCAGGAAGAATAAAATTGTTGTTCTTTTCATATCTCAGAATCATTTATTGCTCCTCAGAATAAATTTATAATCGCATCTGAATATAGTATTATTATTAAGCAGGGTATAGTTTCGATCACCACTCATTCCGACAACGGATTGAACAAGGTTTCCGGTATAAAAATCATAGATATTGAAGGTAGTGGCATTACTTGCAGTGAGTATTTTATGCGTTGTGAAGTCGATATTAAACAGCCATGGACTGAGCTGCATATTTCTGACTATTGAAAGGTCCCTGGAAGACATCACAAGCAGATTAGGGCTCTCATATAAGTAGATATAATCAGGCTGATCGGGACAGAAATCATAGTCCTCGTCCCAGATAGCGCCGTTTGGTTTTTTATGGCCCGCCAGAAATGTTATCGAATTAGAATTTATCTGATAGACCAGAAGTGAATCATACCTTGTTATGCAGAAATATTTTCCATCAGCTGAAATTTTTAATTTAGCAGGATCCATTCTCTTAAATGAGATTTGCTTATTGTTGAGCAAGTCGTAAGCGTAAAGTGTATAATTGGCGTTCAAAACACAAATACCATTATCAGAAACTTTCGGAGAACCAGTTGATTCAAAATATTGTGACAACTGCTTCAGGTTGATTGACTTTACTATTGTATAGTTTCCTGTTTCATAGAGATCAAGCATGGAATCACGCGGTACCAACATGTAGTTTCCATTCGGTGAAAAACTGGTACAAAAGACATGATTCATGATTGACACAACCTTATCAGTTCCTGTTTGATATTTATAAAGGATTTCTTTCCCGGTAACTTGATTATAGCTTTCGAAATAGAATCCTGAGGCGCTCAGTCCTTCCCAGTTTATAAAGTACGGGCCGGGTAAAACAATTTTTACATACTCAAGATAAGACCTGAATGGTGAGGTATCCGTGATATAGGATGCGTTTCCCGGCACGCAATACATGTAATAGCTTCTCAGCGGACCGAATGAATTTGGCAGAAGTGGAATAACAAGCGATGTGTCGTTGACTGACAGAGTGGCTATTAATTTGTACGATGTCATTATATCGCTTTCAAAAATCTGATATTCAGCAATTTTGTCCTTAAAAATGCTTTTATTCCAGGTGAGGATAACATTATTATTTATGCTCCCGATCTTTAATGCGGGAAGACTTTTGTTCAGAGTGCATCGGCCCCATAAGTGTTCGGTACCGGCATTATCGACTACATATAAGTTACAATCACCGCTTTCCCCCACATAGGACGATAGAATAAATGATGTTGTTGTAAAATCATATGTATTGCCGCTCGAGACTTCTCTGAACCTGTAATTCTGGTAATCGGGACCGTCATAGACAGGCCAGGAAAATTCAAGCTGATTATTAACAATTTTCGCGGTCAGATTTTTACTTATGTATGTTTGTTTTCCGACCAGAGTCCAAACCCGGGATTCAAATTTATACCCTTCAGCATTAAGCTTATCCGCAAGACTGCCGGTGCCTGAATTAATGAAAATAGTGAATCTGAATTTATGTATTTCTGGCTTGTTAAAGCTTAGGAGGACGGAGTATTTGCCGCCTGTATGAGTACCCGTAATTTCATTTTCATCGAGATAATACTTCACATACAGCACCTTAAGCTTTCCAGGGTCGATTATCATGTTGAGGGAGCTTGACCAATAATAATTTATTGTATCGGTCATCAGGTTCAGTTCTATATTAACAGGCGCATCTCCCGCAGGTTTTTCCACTGTGTCAAAATATTTCCCGACCGGTTCAAATTCGCATGAAGAGAGCATCAGAATACCAAGCAAAAAAGATGCTGCCAGACAGAGCTTAGCACATAAAATTGGTAGTTTCATAACATGAGGATCTTCTAATTCTACAACAGGTTCAGGTCGTATCACAGGTAAACAGGTCAAAGATATAAATTCAGTTCTTTTCTATGAAGGACTAGTCATTTCTTTTACTTCTATACGAACAAATAATAAATTTGTTATTATTTTCTTTTATAGAATGTTTCTAACCTTTTACAAATTACAAACCTTTTGAGGGAAAACACATGATAGCGCTTAGTGAGCCATATACTTAAAATTTGATGCCCAAGATTACCACGGCGTTTTTTAACGGATAAAACAAAATCAACTGCATGTTGTTTTTACCATTGAATTTAAGGCGCGTTCCTCTAATGGCCAGGAGATCGGTTTCTCAATCCGAAGATAGCAGTTCGATTCTGCTAAGCGCTACTAATTTCCCGGATTAATGTATAAATTACAATTATTTTAATTGTGTTTCAGTAACATGTTTCTCTTTGTAGGGGAATCCTTTTTCAAAAGCTTCAAGTTCTTCATTTTCAATTTCAAAGACTTTATCTTCATAGAACTTCCCTTTTATTCCGGTAAGGCTGTTCCGGTTCATTTCCAGTGCCATGAAGGCATCAAAATTATACCCGGCGGATGTTGTAATTTGGTATTCCCCGGCATTTTCAAATCCAAATCTTAAATAATACTTTGGATTCCCATAAATAATTACAGCTTTATATCCCAGGTCTCTGGCTGCCTGCAACGTTTTCTCCATCAATTGAGAGCCAATGCCCTTATGTTGATACTGTGGCAATACGCCAAGGGGTCCCATACACAATACCTCATAACTCAGATTTTGATCGTTAACAATTTTAGCTCTCGAATAAATTATATTGCCAACAATTAAATCGCCGTAACATGCAACATAGCTTAACTCTCTTACAAAAGCTGGTACCTTCCTGATTTTATGGACCAATAAATGTTCGTTGCATCCTGGTTTATAAAGATCCCAGAAAGCTTCCCTCGTAAGATTTTCTACTTCTTTAAAATCACTCTCTTGTTCAAGTCTGATTAAAATTTCCATTTTAATAATTTATTTTCTTTCATTATATATTTCGTACTGGACCACAGCTCATCGGATAAAAATCAATAAGATGATTTGATAAGCTATCATTCCGGTAACTCCTAATACTACTGAAGCCGAAGAACTTGTATTGTGAACTGATTTAACCCCTTTAATAAACAAAATCATTAATCCTGCCAGATAGAAAAAAGCGAGTGTCCACCATAAGGATCGCCAGAAAGTTGGAGTGTTTAGTGCTATTTCAAATTCGTGCATATCAATGACATGAATGTAACTCAGAAAAGCATCGGTTAAGTCGTGCAGGAGAGTGGCACAAGTTGCAATCGCCGAACCAAAGGAAAAGACAATAAATGTCTCCTCAAATGTGCCGGATCCCTTAAAGAAATGAGATAAGAGTTGAACCATACCCGCAGCAATAACTAAACTTATCAGGATTCCCGGAATTGACAGGAATATATCATATCTGAAATATTCTTCAATTGGCAGTGCAAGCCATGGCTTGAAAGTTGAGGGGGCACCTCCTGCATTGTATGCCAGGTAATAAAAAACGGAGTATCCGATTGCCGGTATAAGAAAAGCAAAGAATCCGTATTTTAATCGGTGTTCATTTTTAAGGATAAGATTAAAGGTCCGTGATGGCCTGATAATAGTTTTAAAGTAAAGAGACCAAAAGTGATTGTTACTGACAGTCATAGATCGGTTTGGAAAATTATTTAAAATAATGTTCAAGATCCCAAATCTATAATTTTTTATCGAAAAACTTAACAGTGTTTTGTATCTTAATCCTGGGTTAATTGTTCATTGTTATTTGCTCATTAAAGATCTGCTCAATCCCTTGTTTATAAGTTGTAACTGTAAAATCAGGAAATCTTTGTTTGAATTTCGACGAGTCAAATATATTATTATGTTCGTAGCGTGGTAACAATTCCCGGATTTCCTTTAATTGTTTGTTGAAAATACTCCCGATTTTTAATGTCAGTTCATTCAAAACATTATACTGAAATTGCTGACCATATACTTCAGATATTAATGCTATAAAGTGCCTGTAAGTCAGTCTGTTGTCATCGCATGGCAGGTGCCATGTCTGTCCAAATGCGTCTGGGGTATTCCCAAGTAATGCCGTTGCTTTGCTGGCATCCGGAGACCAAATTAGAGTTCTTAATGTGTCTGCATTTAAAAGCACTTTAAGACTTTTACTTTTCCTTATATTGACAAATATCAATGAATTTGTAATACTTTGAGTTTTTCCGGGTCCATAGAATTCGGGTGCACGACAAATTAATGCCTCAATATTTTTTGATTTTATTTCTTCCAGGATCATCGTAGCAATGGACGCACGAACTTTTCCTTTCATTCCAACCGGGGCAAATGCTGTTTGTTCGGTAAGAGTATTATCATTTTGAGGATACATATAAGTATTGTCAAAATAGACCAGTTTTGCTTTGTGCTTTTTACATGCATCTATCACATTTTGAACTATCACAGGAAACTGATTTATCCATGTTTCTGTATCAACTGGCAGTCCAACCGTGAAATAAACGATTCCACTGCCCTTAATAGCTTCATCAGCTTTTTCCGCATACATTAAGTTTGCAGGAAAAAGCATATCAGTGTCATTAACCTTTTCAGGATTTCTGCTGACAAGCCTGATGTCCTGGGTATATCTACGTCTTAGTTCCCGTGCTAATTCTATTGCAATTTGTCCATTAGCTCCAAGTATAGTCTGCATCAGTATAAATTATTTATTGCAAGCATATTTTCAGAATATTGTTCGTCAGAATCATTTATCCTGGTATTTGCAAGACCCTTCAGGTGTTCATTAAAATATGTACTCAAACAAGGAGAGATAACTTCGATCCCGTGTCTGCGACCAACTGGAATTTTCTTCACTTTCGGCTAAGTCTGTTTTCGATTTTTAATTGTTTAACTCGCTGAACATTCGATGCCATCTACCTTCTTAAAATCTTCTCCATTGTCTTCCCTTTAGCCAATTCGTCAATCATCTTATCTAAATAGCGAATCTTTTGCATCAGCTGGTCTTCGATTTCTTCCACACGATATCCACAAATTACGCCGGTAATTTTTGAAGCATTTTGATTTATTTGTGGTGCATGTGAAAAGAAAGATTCGAAATCAATGTTATTGTCGATTTGTTGCTGCAATAATTGTTGACTATATCCGGTTAACCAACAAATGATAGCATCAACTTCTTCTTTTGTGCGGCCTTTTTTCTCAGCTTTTTGAATATAAAGAGGATAGACATTTGCAAAAGGAGTTTGAAATATTCTTGGCTTATCCATAATTCTCTGTTTAGATTCGTTAAGGGCATTGTCCAAATGTATTCAATTTTCTATATCAAAAGAAACCAGCCCTGGTTTTCGCGAATATTGTTGACAGTAAGATAAATGTTACATTATTTCTTAGGTAACCGGGTGCTTGAATTTTGACAAATATTCTGTTAATCTAATAGATAATCATCGAATTAGCCTGCCTGTCTGACAGTTTAGTTAGCCTTGATGGTAGATAGGTAACGAAACAGTCCGTCCTTTTTTTATTGTCTTTAACTTACTTTTTTAGTTATTGTGCACAAATTACCATGGGCTTGGCTGAACTTTCCCTGTCGTTATCAGCTTTTGTAAATTACCGTTTACAAGCAATCCCCATCCATTGGAGCAATCGTCATAACATTCGTTAGCCTGAGTCAATCCAATGTGAGTGAAGCGGACCTCTGTTTTGTTTCCATTATTAACAATTTCAAAAACAATGTCAGTGTCTTTCCATTCACTCTTATCCTTTACAAAGCTAAGTGAGGCGTCTAGCACATGCCACACGATTTTTTTGCCAGGAATGAATTCAGTTATCTTTTGTCTGGAAAGATGAATATCCGGAACACGGTATGTGAATTCGGCGCCTGCCTTGTCTGTTTCACCTTCGATTTCTCCTGACCACCATCCACGAACATTATTGATGGCAGCAAATACTTCAATTGGGTTTTGTCCTACTAAAAAGGAAGTCGTAAAATTTTCACTTTGCATTAGCTAAATCAATTTTAATAGATATAATGAGTGACACATTTTTTACAACAAATGTATTATCAAAATGTTTTACCCACCCGCAATTGGCATTATCTAATAATATTCGGTTTACGCGTGTCTGTTTAATCAGATTTGGCGAAGTTGGAAGTCAAAAGCTGGAGGCAATTAACTAAACCGTAAGAGTTAACTGCGGTGGGATTTTCTTATCTTCTGATTTTGTATTGATTCTCTAAATAATTAAACTTTTTTTTATATGATGTGTTTTACCCTTAGTCGATAATTAAATTATAGGAGAGTGAATATGTCAAACACTATTGATTTTGAAAAAGTATCTGTAATTGGGCTCGAGTCTTCACCCGTTTCAGAAGCGCTTGCCGGTTTGCGTGCTAATGAAACCAGATACTTTAAGAACAAGTATAATCATGATTTTAGTGTCACTGCCGCAAAGGAAAGCCAGGGAACCCTGGACTATGTAACCCGAATTCTAAAAGAAGAACGTGGGATAGAGATTAACTCAAAACCTCTTGAGACTTCTTCGTTTCAGGTAGAGAATTTCAAATTTTCTTACGTATTCTATGAGAGTGGGCTGGCTATCAACGTGATGTACTCTATTGCTGATCCCAAAAAGAGAGCAGTAGGTTTTAAACTTTCAGAAGGGATGGAGGAACCAAAGGAGTTGTCAAAATTTAAGTTTGCAAAACAGAAGTCTAAACTTGCAGGAACAATTCGAGGTTCATTTTTTGTGATTAAAGGAGAATATTAGGATAATCCCTGACTTTTCAGAGTTCATGAAAATAGTATTTTCTATTTAGCTAGGTATTATACACTTACAGCTAATTGGCTCTTTAGGATCATTCAATTTCTTTTCAAAATTAAGCTCTCATGGCCGATTTTCATGGCAGCAGAGGCAACAGGCAATTAATTAAATCGTCAGAGTTAGGTTATGTTACAATTTTAAATTGTTCAGGGTTTCAACAATTGATTACCAAATATATAGCTGCATGATTATTTATCAGGAATCTTTGCTAAGTTAAATGACATATTACGACTTGCCTTAAATACGAATGGTAAATATGAGATACTTCCAGGATTATGGACTGAATCCGGGTTCCAAATAAGATTGTAAAATATTTTTCCTGATTCATTCACCAACCCAAATCTTAAACTTTGAAAATATTTCTGAAATCAAGATGATTGATTACAAGTCAGGATTGTTAATTATAGATCAGTTGAAGTTTTTCAGAAGATTGATTCTTCAAGTGATTTTATTTTTTAGTCTCCGGCGCCTTAAAGTTTTTCAGGTAGATTAAAATTGCCCTTTTAGCAAGTGGATGACCGAATGAATCTGCTTTTACCAGATCAGAATATGCCTCATTTAATTTATTCAGCTTTATGTTGATCAGTCCACGGGTATATAAAGCTGTCACATCATTCTTCCTGATAGCAATTGCAGATGTGAAGTCGGCTTTTGCCTGGACAAAATCCTCTTTGCAGTAATAGCATAATCCCCTGTAAATAAGGGCTTCAACATGCTCAGGATTGAATCGGATAACTTTATTGAAATCAACAATCGCAGAATCATATTTTGTATAGTAGAGATTGATTGAGCCCCGCAGTACATGACATTCTTCGTTCAGAAAATGGAGTCGCCCGTATATTTCATTTAAAAAGTTGTATGTGCCTAGTGTGTCTCCAGATGAGTATTTGCATTCTGCCATAAATGAGATTGTCTCTGTGTTTAATGGTTTGTATTTCAGGATATGCTCACAGTCCTTAATTGCATCGGCAAATCTTTCCAGTTTTTTAAAGCA
>Ga0302323_100001719_pt1 | contig 17810 bp, 12 predicted proteins | sample Fen_T0_3_FD_201950 | JGI IMG/M metagenome (GOLD analysis project Ga0302323, IMG submission 201950) | Peat permafrost microbial communities from Stordalen Mire near Abisko, Sweden - Fen_T0_3 | ecosystem: Environmental > Terrestrial > Soil > Wetlands > Permafrost | place: Sweden: Abisko... | reverse complement strand
TGGAACTTGACGAAGTCATTCAAGTTGCCGACCGCCGCCATGCTCGAACGCTTGTCGATGGCCTGCTCGACCTCAGGCGGCACCGAGACGTTCTCGAGGATGAAGCTCGTCATCTCAAGGCCGTACTTCTCAGCGATCACCGGGTTGATCACAGGCAGAAGCGCCTGGCCCAGCTCCGTGTACCTCGTGGCCACGTCGAGCACCGGCACCTTGGAGGTGGCCAGTGCTTCGCTGAAGACGCTGACGATGCGTGAGCGCATCGCGTCAGCGAACTCGTCGAGCCGGAAGTGGTCGTCCGTGCCGGCGACCTCCTTCAGGAACTTCGGTATGTCCACGATGCGGAAGTCGTAGGTCCCGAAAGCGCGCAGGCGCACGATGCCGAAGTCAGAGTCGCGCACCATGATCGGATTCGAGGTGCCCCATTTGTTCCCAGTGAAGAGACGCGTGACGACGTAGTAGACGTCGGCCTTGAACGGCGACTGGAAGCCGTACTTCCAGCCCTTGAGGCGCGACAGGATCGGGATGTTGTCGGTCGTCAGTGTGTGCTTGCCCGGAGGGAACTGATCGCCGAACTGGCCGAGGTAGACGAACTGCACGACCTGCGACTCGCGCACGATGAGCTGCGCGCCGTTCTTGATCTCCTTGTCCTGATCAGGGAAGCGGTAGGAGAGCGTGTCGCGCGAGTCGTCGGTCCATTCGATGATCTCGATGAACTGGCCTTTGACGAAATCGATCAGTCCCATGCGCACCTCCGTGAGCGAAACATATCGATTCTGCCACAACTGCGCCGACAAGAGCGTCCGCGCGCTTGTCGGCGCGATGCGCGCGTCTGCCGTTACCCGTTGCGGCACTCTGATGGACCGGGTCGGATCCCCCACCGAAGCCCGCACGCCCTTCCTTCGCCGGCCCCGGCCGCTGCCGATGGTCGTGTCAAGGCGCAGCGACAATCGCTTGGTGTATTCTGGCCTGTGGTCGAACCCAGAATGTGACCGTTGGCGTCAGTCCGTGGCATTCTTCGTGTGAGAGAACAGAGCGAGACCATGGCGACTCGACTCCCACAAGGCGCGTTCGGCTGGACTCGCTGGCTAGGGGCCATCTGGACTCTAGTGCGGACGGATTTCAAGGTGCGCTATCACGGCACTGTCGGAGGATTCGTCTGGGCGCTCCTGAAACCGCTGAGCATGTTCATCGTGCTGATGGGCATCTTCTCGTATGTCTTTGCCAGCAGCCGGGACTACACGTTGAATCTCGTCGTCGGGCTCTTCTTGTGGGACTTCTTTGCCGAATCGACCAGGGTGGGCATCATCTCCCTGCACTCCAAGGCGTTCCTGATCGCCAAGACGCGTTTCCCGCGCTGGATCGTTGTTGCGACCGCCGTGGCCAGCCCCCTCGTGACCCTGGCGGTCTTCTCCGCTGCCGTCGTCCTCGTGCTCTTTCTCCTCGGCCGCGGCCCGAGCCTGGCCGCACTCGCGCTCTACGGTGTGTACCTGCTCTGCTATGTACTGATCGTGCTCGGCATCTCCCTGGCGGGTAGCGTCCTCTTCCTGCGCTACCGCGACCTGAACCAGGTGTGGGAGGTCGTGATCCAGGGCGGTTTCTTTCTCGCTCCGATCATCTACCCGCTCACGATCCTGCCGGAGAAGGTCCATTTCTACCTGTTCCTGTGGCCTCCGACGCCCGTCGTCCATTTCACGCGGATGGTGCTGATCCAGGGCGTGGCGCCGACGGCCAAGGGCCACGGTCTTCTGCTGCTAATGACCTTCTCGATCGTGGCGATCGGTGCGCTCGTCTTCTGGCGTCTCGCACCCTCGGCTGCGGAGAAGCTGTAGATGTCTGAGACCATGCTCGTGGCGAGGGACATACGAAAGTGCTTCCGCATCCCGAGTGTGAGGCGCGAGACCATCCGGGAGCAGCTGCTCCACCTCGGGCGTCCGCGGCAGTACGAGGAGCTCCGCGTCCTCGATGGCGTCAGTCTCGAGGTCCAAGCAGGGGAGACGCTTGGGATCATGGGACGCAACGGCTCGGGCAAGAGCACGCTTCTCAAGATCCTGTGCGGGATCTACCGGGCCGACTCGGGGCAGGTCTTTCGGCACGGCGGCATCACGCCGGTGCTCGAGCTGGGCGTGGGCTGGAACCCTGAGCTGGACGCTATCGACAACATCCTGTTGGTGGGCACCTTCATGGGCCTGGCGCTCAGCGAGGCCAGACGCTCGGTGGACGAGGTCCTGGCCTTTGCCGGTCTCGAGCGGTTCGCGAATCAGTACCTCAAGTACTACTCCAGTGGCATGGCGTCGAGGCTGGCGTACTCCTTGGCCTTCAGGGCAGCGCGCGACGTGGTCGTCCTGGACGAGGTCTTCGCTGTCGGCGACGCCGAGTTCAAGGCGCGCTGCGAGAAGCGCTACGCTGAGCTCCAAAGCGAGGGCCGCGCGCTGATCCTGGTCAGCCACGAGCCTGGCATCATCAGCCACTTCTGCGGCCGGGCACTCTTGCTGGAGGGCGGGAAGGTGCGGCTCGCCGGTGAGGCGGGCGCGGTGGCGGCCGCGTACCTTGACCTGCTCGGCGCCAGGGCTTGAGTGCGACCAAGATGGACGCTGACGATGCGGCCGGCGGGGACACGCGCACCCCTCGGGACCGACTTGAGCAGGTCTTGGTGGACCATGACGTGTCGCGGTTCTATCCGGCCTCGTACGGCCGTGCGATCTGGAATGCGGTACTCGGGCTGCGGCCAACGGCGATGGTCGAGTTCGGCGTTCACCGTGGCTACTCGGCTATCGTGGCCGCGCTGGCGATGGAAGAGATTGGTCTTGGGCATCTCAAGGCCTACGACTGGTGGGAGGACGGCCGGCGGGAAGGCTTTGACGAAGAGCGAATCGCGCTCGACCATTTCGCGCGCTATGGCGTCGGGCATCGCATCACGTTGCGGGAGATGGACTTCTATCAGTGGATAGGCAGCGCGGAGGCATGCGATCTGCTCTACTTCGACATCGACAATGACGGCGACAAGATCGAGGCCATGTTTGCGGGGCTGCGGCCGCAGATCGATCGTGGGTTGACGGTCCTCTTCGAGGGCGGCAATGAAGAGCGCGACCGCCACGAGTCAATGGTCGGCCGCACGCCGATCAGGGCAGCGCAGGAGCTCACGGGATATCGGATCATCGTGGACGACTTCCCGTCGCTGTCGATCATCTCGCGGGATCATGGCGCGAGCATGGAGGGTCCTTGTGGACGAGGACTTGCGTGAGGGCCCGGCCAAGCGCTTTGGCTTCACGGCCATCCTGGTCCTTTGGGGATTGATCGGGGCGTTTCTCCGTCTCTACCTGATCGCCGATCAGGTGCTTCTTGACGACGAATGGCACGCCCTCTTCACGGCCACCGCGCATCCGCTGGGCTACCTCCTCTGTCACGCGAATGGCGCTGCCACCAGCGCTCCTCTGAACGCCTACGCGTGGATTCTGCTCCACACCACGGGCTGGTCCGAGATGGCCTTGCGGCTACCGCCTCTCGCTTGCGGCTTGTCGGCACTCGTCGTCTTTCCGCTGCTGGTCCGGAGAGTTCACGGATATGCGGTGGCAAGCATCTTTGCCGGCTTTGTCGCGCTCTCGCCCTTTCTTACGTACTACAGCCGGATATTCCGACCCTATAGCGCCCTGGCGCTGTTTGAGTTCGCGGCCATCTATTCAGCGGGCATCTGGTTACACACGGGGCAAGGGCGATTTCGCATCTTCTACGTTCTCGCTTCCGCGGCTGCGCTTTGGTTTCACCCCGTCGCGGCGGTCGGCGTGTTTGCGCCCTGGGCCGTGGTCGGCGCGCTTCACGTCTGGAAGACGGTTGCGAAACCCGGCGCATCTATCCCGGACGTCCGCCCCGGCTGGCGCAGCATCGTTCTGACGGCGGGGCTGGTCGCGTTGGCGTTTGTGTCGACACTGCAACCGACGCTCATCGCCGAAAACATGGCACCGGGGTCCTCTCCCGCGATCGAGACCTGGAAGCAGTTCATGCTGATGGTCTTCGGCACGTCGAGCGTGGCATTGGCAAGCGGTCTCGCACTGTTCTGCCTGGCTGGCCTGTGGGCCCTCCTCCGGGCGGACTTCTTGTGGGGTGCGATTTTCGCGCTCGTGGTGCTCCTCAATCTCCTGATGATCGCGGTGTGCGGGTTCATGGGCATCGATGTGCCGATCGTTTTGGCGCGCTACTTCACGATTCTCTTTCCCCTGGGCCATGTGTGCACGGCGATAGGGTTGACTGGGTTCGCTGTCCGCATCGGCGGATTCGCCGTCCTCCGGAAACCGGCGGTGCGCGGATTGACCGTGGGATTGGCGATGCTCGTCTTCTCGCTATTGGTTCTCACGAATCCACTGTTGTCCGCGTACGCCGCGCCTAACAACTTTACGAGTCATTCGGCGTTCATCGAATGGGGTCAATTCGGGGGATGGGAGGGGCGCTATCGATCGGGGTTCCTGCCGAACGATGCCACGATCGGTCCGCCACGCATGTCCTCCTTCTATCGGGACCTGCCGCCACGAACCCGACGGCTGATCGAGTATCCGATGATGCTGGGCGATCACTACAACTACTACTACCTCTATCAGCATCGCCACGGCAAACAGATCGTGATCGGATACACGGACATAGTCGACGACATGCCGGTCGACCGCGACGGCGTCGTTGCGGAACACTTCGTCAATCATGTGATTCGCGCGGTGGACGACAAGCGCCGCCTGCGCTTCAGAAACATGGTGGATATCCTGGATGTCGAGGCGGTTCGCCGTTCCCATGCGGACTACCTGATCTGCCATAGGGATCTGGTCGGAGAATTCCTGCCTGGCGCTCGGGGGCTCCGGAGGATCGTCACGCCGGGAATGAAGGAATGCGTCGAACGGTCCAGGGAACATTTCGGTCCGGCGGTGTTCGAGGACGGAACCATCGTCGTGTTCGACTTGCGCAATTCGCCGCCGGCGGGGCGTTGAAAGGCGATATCGACGCGAGGGCTGGCCAGTGAAACAGACTGATCGACCGCGCACCATCATCCTGGGCGGCGGCATAAGCGGCCTTTCTCTGGCGTGGAGACTCTGCGAAGGCGGTCAGAGAGTTACGGTCGTCGAGAGTGAAGGATCCGTCGGGGGCCTGGCGGGTACACACTCGGCGGACGGCTATCATCTCGACTTCGGGCCGCACTCGTTCTTTTCCGAGGACGAGGAAATCCTCAAGACCGTTCTCGACCTCTTTGACAGTGGCCTGGAACCCCGACAGCGCGATGTCAAGTTCTACTTCCGGGGGAGGTACCTGGACTACCCCCTGACACCGGGTGGCGCGCTGATTCAGATGGGCCTGGTCCACGGGATACGCGCGGCCCTGAGCTTCCTCGTGCGGAGGTTGGGCTCCACGGTGAAACGCCGCGCCGTTTCGCCGGAGGACATGACGGTCGAGGAATGGGCACTGGAGAGTTTCGGCGAGCACCTGTATTCGTCGTTCTTCAAGCCCTATACCGAGCAGTTCTGGAAGCTGTCATGCCGGGAGCTCTCGGCGCGGGCGATCCCTTCTCACACACGCACGAACTTCACAAACACCCTGAAAGCGATGTTGGGGAGGCGGGCGACCCGCCACGGGGACTCCCTCGTGGAGCGCGAGCAACTCCCAACCTACTATCCCGTCACCGGTTTTGGGGAGATCGCTCGCCGCATCGCCGACAAGGTCCGCGCGGCCGGTGGGACCATCCTCACCGACGCCCCAGCGTGCGAGGTGGTGCTGGACGGAGATCGAGCGGTGCGCGTTCGTTACCGCTCTGCGGCTGAAACCACCACACTGGAGTGCGAGCGGCTCGTATCCACCATTCCGCTGCCACTGTTCGTTGACATGCTACGGCCGCAGCCGCCCGCAGACGTCAGGGCATCGGCAGCGCAGTTGGAGTTCCGAGGGCTCCTGGTGCTTGGGATGGTCACGGAAAGAAAGAACGTGCTCGGTGCCAGCTATGTGTACGTGCTTGACCGTCCGTACAATCGCGTCAGCGAGATGAGCAAGTTCAGTCCGGGGACCAGCCCCCCAACGGACAACATCATTGCTGTCGAGATGCCCTGTCTTGGCGACGCCTCGACCTGGAACGCCTCGAAGGAAGAAATCTACCAAATGTGCGCCGGAAGCCTCGCGCACGATGGAATCCTGCTTCCCGGCGACGTGAAGAAGCTCCTCCTCGTCAAGGCCCCTTACGCGTACCCGCTCTACCGAAAGGGCTACGCGCCGCACCTGGAGAAGGTTCTCGCCCATGTTCGCTCACACCCGCAGCTGGAGACGCTGGGCCGCTCCGGCGAGTTCTTGTACACGGATGCCGACGTGTGCATGCGAAGGGCATTCGATCTCGCGGCGAGGCTTCTGGGATCCGAGGACGATTCTCGTGGGTGATTGGTCGGAGATGCGCCGGTGCGAGGTGCGCGCTGGCGTCTGTCAGGACAGGTTCAACAGTCGATGAAGGCCGAATTGTTGAAGAGGCTTGCGCTACTCTCTTGTTCCACGCTGTTTGCCCTCGGGCTGGGAGAGGCGTACCTGAGATGGAATCCGCCTCGATGGCTCTACTTCGAGACGAGAAACATCGTCCAGCAGGATTTCTCGGAACCGGGGCCGGGTGGCTCGCTGCCCTACCTTCCCGAGGCGAACGCCGAAGGCCGCTTTCGCAATAGGGAGTTCGACACCCACATTAGGATCAACTCGCAGGGTATGCGAGCAGACCGAGACTATTCCTACTCCAGGTCGGCCGAAACCAAGAGAATCGTCGCGGTCGGGGACTCGTTCGTCTTCGGGTGGGGCGTCGAGGTGCGTGAGACGGCGATCTCGCTGCTCGAGCAAGACCTCGCTCCCGGGGTCGAGGTGCTCAACCTCGGCGTGTCGGGCTATTCCGCGAACATCACCTGGGAGAGATTGCGATATGACGGTGTCTTGTTCCATCCGGACTTGGTCTTGTTCTTCGTGTCCCAGTTTCCGTGGGTCGCGAATGAGTCCTATGCATTCGTGGATGGGCGACTCTACTGGAACGATGACATTCCCAGGAACTGGCAGCAGAAGGCGGTCTCCTTTGCTCGGCATCATTGCTATCTGTTCTCGTTCCTTCGCGAGGCGCCCAGCCGAGTCAGGGAAAGGAGCCCTTCTCGATCTCCCGTGGAGCTTCAGAGGTCTCCTTTCCTCCCGGAGACTGCGGAGGTGAAGGCGGGGCTTGGTCTGCTTGAACAGCTTCAGGTGCTGGGAAGAAGCAAGGGGTTCACGCCGATCGTCGTCTTGGTCCCCGAGAAGGAAGACGTTGAGGCGGTTCTGAACGTCGACGGGGTTCGCGGCGAGACGAAGAAGCTTCGAGAGTACTGCAACTCTCGGCAACTCGGCCTCGTTGATCTGACATTGCCTCTGCGGGACTTCTGGAGGCGGGAAGGAAAGTGCCCGTACTTCGACCTCGACGACCACTGGAACGTGGAAGGTCATCGCGTCGCGGCCAGTGCCATTGCGACCTTTCTTCACGAGAGAGGCTTCTTCCCTGGACGCGGAAGGGAAGCGTCAACCCATGATTGACCCCCGCTGCGGATCGCGTACAACGATGAGACTCCGACTCGGCAGATGCCTGGCTGGCCTGCCCGTATCCAAGGCGGTCCTGGTCGTCCTCTTTGTCGCCGCTGGCCTCTACCTGCGGCTCGACTCCCTCTCCTCCCAACTGTTGCTGGACGACGAGTGGCACAGCATCGGTGTTGCTCGCCACCATTCACTTGCCTGGCTTTGGACGAACTATTGCGGGCCGGGCGCAACGTCTATTCCCGTGAATGTCTACCAGCGCGCAGTGCTCTGCCTATTCGGATGGAATGAGTGGCTGATCCGTCTGCCGAACGTGGTCTGCGGCGTGTTGATGATCCTTGGTCTGCCGTGGCTGCTGAGGCGACTCGTCGGCTTCAATGTGGTTCTGTGGTTCCTGTTCTTCATGGCGACCTCGCCATTTCTGATCTTCTACAGCAGGAGCTCCAGGCCATACGCGATCTTCGCACTGCTCTCGTTCCTCTCGATCCTCACGCTCTGCCTGTGGATTCGCGACGGCACCACCTCAGCGCTGATCGTCTTCGTTGTCTCGGCCGCTCTGGCCGTTTATGTCCATCTGTTCGCTGCACCTACGATCGCGGCTTGCTTCGTCTACTGGCTGGCCACACTCTTGCGTAGACGGCTTTGCAGCCAGCGCCGGTTGGGGATGCGCTCCGAGTGGCGTGGATTCCTGGTCGCTGCCGTCTGTACTCTGCTGATCGTCGTAGTGTTGTATTGGCAGCCCTATCGCAACGGGATGATGGCCAAGCTGCTTGCTGATCCCTCTCTCGCACTGGAGCAGTACCCGTGGTCGGGATTCTACGAGTACCTGTGTGGGACGGCTAGCGTAGCCTGGCTGTGTGTCCTCGGCGCCTTGGCGGTGACGGGCAGCGCAGTTCTGGTGTCCGGCGGGGGCATCGGCCTCTTGGTCCTGCTGGGAATCGCCGTGGCAGCCAATGTCGCCGCTGTGCTGGCGACCCATGCCGAATGTGTTGACGTCCCCGTCGTATTCACGCGTTACTGCATCGTGTCGTTCCCAGCATTCTACGTCCTCTGCGCCATCGGCGGCGAGTGGCTGCGCTCCTGGATCTCCAGGCGCTCCCAGTGGCCGCTCTCCGGCGTTATCGGCAACGGAGCTCTCGCTCTGGCGGCGGTTGGCTATCTTTGGGCCACACCCAACAGGGCCTTGCTCACGCTGAAGCCGAACAGCTTCGCAATGCACTCGGCATTCATCGAGTCGTACCGCGAGACCGACTGGGAGAGGCCGTATCGGAGTCAGGTCTGCCGGGAGTTCGCCATCACCGAGAAGGACGTCCCGGCTTTCTACGCAGGCATTGCAGGCGACAACGCCGTCCGTGCGATCGTCGAGTATCCAATGCCGATCGAGGATCACTACAACATCCACTACTACTATGAGCACTTTCACAAGAAACGAGTCTACGTGGCCTACGTGCCGGGCGAGCAATCCTACCCGGCCTTGGCGGGGCAGGCGTGTCCGCCGATGCCGCCCGTTGGGGCTTTCCTCTATCACGCAGACGGTAGGCAGCAGGACGTGGACTTCACCAACCTGATCGACATCTGGAATCCAACTGCAATCCGCCGGACCGGCGCATCGTGTTTCGTCGTCCACAAGAACTATTTTGCAGAGATCCGCGCGGAGAAGACGGTCGCGATGGCACCGCAGGCCCAGGCGGTATCCGTCTACCTACGAGGATTGTTCGGGGAGCCGTGCTACGAGGACTCGCGGCTGTGGGTCTATGCGATCGGTGATGCATCACGGGCGGCCTGCGCGGCCCGTCGATGAGAGGTTGAGGATGGACATAGTCCGCACCAAGAACAGACGCTGCATCGAGATTCTGCTCTGCGTCTTGGCCCTCGTTCCTGTGGCCGCGTGGCTCATTCCCCGGCCGAAAGAGGCGGCCATTGCAGGCAGGCTGGACTATCTGGAGTTCTTGCTGCTGATCGCGACCATAGCGCTTGCCGCTACCGTGGTGGCCCTGATAGTCGCCGGAGAATCACGGCGCCGAGCGTGGCTGGGCAACATCGTCTTGCTCTGGCTCGGAAGCAGCTCGGCGCTGGGTATCGCGGAGGCGGCCGCTTGGGCTTGGCCCACCCGCCACCTGATGGACAACCCCTGGTACCAAGCGACCGGGGAGGCGATGACAGCCGCGCGGGACCTGCCGTATCAACGCCCCCCTCATCTGCGGTGGGCTGGGCTCTCGCGGGGCGATCTGGCCATGGATGACGATGAGCTGGATCCGAGCGCACGCACGGTCACGTTCGCAACGGACTCCGAGGGCTTCAGGAACGAGGACGGCGCGGGCCCATCCGACATCGTGTTCCTCGGGGACTCGTTCACTGAGGCAGGGAACACGCCCGTCGGAGAGACGTTCCCGGCCCTGGTGGGCAGGCGCACCGGGTGCCGGATTCGGAACCTTGGGGTGGCCGGGTTCGCCCCACCCACGGAACTGATCGTGTTAAGGAACTCCGGGCTGAAGCACATGCCGAGCGTGGTCGTGTGGCAGGTCGCCGAGTCGAACGACCTCTTCGACTCCCGGGAGTTCTCGGAGTGGGTCAAGAAGGGCCGGCCCGACTTCCGAGGGGACCCTCAAGACATCCCCACGCGCCTTCAGAGCTGGGGGCGACGCTCGCCCACGCGCCGACTCTTCGATCTGCTGCGCAGGCCCAAGCCTTGGCCAGTGCGGGGCACCTTCAAGGACGCGTCGGGAGCCGAGCACGACGTGCGTTTCGAAGAGGCGTTCCCGGGTCCCGAGCAGTCTCCTGCCGCGCATCCCGGATGGCCGGTGATGAGGGCTGCTCTCCATGACGGGGGGCAGATTCTGGCCGAGCGGAAGATCGACTTGGTCGTGGTCATGATTCCCATGAAATTCCGCGCCCTGGCTGAGTCGATGCGCTTCGACAGGCTACCCGTCGACCGGCCGGGAAAGGGACGCGTTCTCGTCGATGCCTGGCCGGCTGAGTTCGACCTTCCCGTCGAGCAGTCCATGGCTTACCACCTGGACGAGGTGTGCCACGAGGTGGGTGCCACCTTTGTCGACACCACGGCCGCCTTGAAACGTCAGGCCGCCGCAGGAGAGTTGGGCTTCCTTCCCATGGACACCCATCTGTCGCCAGCGGGGCATCGGTTGGTGGCGGCGTTGATTGCAGACGCGATCGCGGGCAGGGGGCACGCGTGCAAGTCTGGCGCACCTCCTCGCGCAGAGGCCGACGCTGGCCCCTGACGCGCCGGGCGTCGCGCACCGTTGGTCTCCAAGGCCGCGCCGCATGCGGTCGGGGCGGATCCGTCGCGCGATCAGGCCTCGTCCCTGACCTGGGTGCTTCACCGCCGGGCTCGGGGCTGACGCGCTGTTGACCTCCCGCCGGCGCCCCGGTACTCTGGCCAGAGAGCGTCGCCGGGAGGCGGACGCATCATGATCCAGCTATTCAAGCCGTACGTCAGCAGGCGCTGCGTTGGCGAGCTGAAGAAGGTCCTCTACTCCGGCTACATCGGGGAAGGCCCGAAGGTCAAGGAATTCGAGAAGCGCCTTAGCGAGCACCTCGACGGCTACGTCGTCCTCGTCAATAGCGGGACGTCGGCGCTGCACCTGGCTCTGCACATCAGCGGCGTCAACGAAAGGGAAGTGATCTCGACGCCGATGACGTGTCTCGCGACCAACACACCGATCCTTCAGAACGGCGGACGCATCGCGTGGGCGGATGTCGACCCCTTGACGGGAAACATCGATCCAGCGTCCGTGTCCAAGCTGATGCGCCGCAGTACGAAGGCGCTGATGATCGTGCACTACGGCGGGAATCTCTGCGACCCGGCCTTGGCTAGGATGTGCAAGGAGAAGGGCGTGACTCTGATCGAGGACTGCGCTCACCTCAATGGGCCAGGCCTGGGCGGGTTGCAGTGCTACTCCTTTCAGGCCATCAAGCACCTCACCACGGGAGACGGCGGCTGTCTCGTGACCAAGGACAAGAAGGTCTATCAGCGTGCGAAGCTCTTGAGATGGTACGGTATCGACCGCGAGGCCGGGCAGAGCATGCGCAGCGCGGAGCCTGTTCACGAAGCCGGCTACAAGTTCCACATGAACGACATCGCCGCCACGATAGGACTCTGCAACTTCCGCGAGCTGCCGCGGATCGTATCCAAGGTCAAGAGACACGCACGTTACTATGACCGCGCCTTCGCTGGCCTTCGAACGGTGCGGCCGGTCCCGACGCGCTACCGCAACGACTACTGGCTGTACATCATCCTGGTCGAGAAGAAGACCGGGTTCGCCGACTACATGAAGGAGCACGGGATCGAGACCTCGCCGGTCCACAGCCGGAACGACGTCCACCCGATCTTCAGAGCCGCGAAGCGCAAGCTGCCAGGACTCGAAGAGTTCTGGAAGAGGCAGGTCTGTCTCCCGGTGGGTTGGTGGCTGACCGACCGAGAGGTGTCGTTGGTGGCAGCGACCGTCAGGCACTTCGATGAAGTCTGCTCTCGTTAGCTTCGGGAACGAAGAGAGCTACGGGCTCCTGTTCGTGGGGACCGAGCTGAAGAAGCACGGGGAGATCCGGTTCTTCGATGCTGAGATGGCTGATCCTGTCGAGGAGATCGCCCAGTACAAGCCCGACTACGTCTGCTTCTCGCCGCTGACCGTCTTCTACCCAAAGGCCAAGCGCATCGAGGAGTCGCTACGGCAGAGGCTGGACTTCATCTCGGTCTATGGCGGCCATCATGCTACCCACTGCGGGGAGAGTCTCGGGGACATCACGGTCGTTGGTGCGGTTCACGGCATCGATTTGAGTCGGCGCGGAATACAAGAGAGCGGCCCGACCCGACCGGAGAACCTGAAGAGCCCTGCCCGCGAGGAGTACTTTCGCGACATTCCTCGGTTCAGACAGCGGTATCGCAAGGTGATGCTCTCGGTCGCAGGTTGTCCGTGGTGCTGCACGTACTGCTCGTCGTCGGCCGCGGTCACGCGGAAGGTCTTTGGAAAGACGACGAGTCACTTGCAGCATCGCCACATCGAGGACGTGCTCGCCGAGGCCAGGTTCATCAAGGGCTGTACTGAGGAGATCGAGTGGGTCGACGACGACGTATTCGTCGGGGATCCCGAATGGCTGGCGACCTTTTACCGAAGGTGGGTCGAAGAGATCGGCCTGCCGATGTACGTGTCTGGCACGTCGGTCAGCGCCCTGAAGGCGTCTCCTGACCTGCTGCGACTGATGCGCCCGGCAGTCAACGTCGTCGGACTCGGCGTTCAGGCCATCGCGCCGGAGTCGCTCAAGCTCCTTGGGCGGAGCTGGGACAGTGAGGACAGGATCAAAGCCGCTTATGACTACCTGACGGGCTTTGGTTTCAGGGTCAATCTGCAGTGCATCATCGGCTTGCCTCTGGCAGATCCGGTGGCTGACGCGCTGGCGACGATCGAGGGGATGAAGCGCGTGGGCGCCGGCAGCGTCGCGTCCTGCTACCCGCTACAGGTCTATCCGGACACGGCCATGGAGCGGTACGTGAAGGACAGGGGCTATGCGCTCAACGAGGAGTGCACTGGCGATACGAGCAGCGGCCTGTCGGCCATCGACTTCGGGCCGGTCGTCAACAACCGAATTCGGAACATCTGCAAGCTGGCCACGCTGGTGATCAGGTACGACATTCCCACGCGCTGGCTTGAGGCCATGATCGACATCGAACTGGGTGATTCCAGCAAGCCAATGTCTCTCGTCAGATACTACGAGTGCATCAAGGACAGGCTGCCCAGCAAGGCCGACGTGATCTACGGCGACATCGTGGCAGGCATGAATCTCAGGTACTAGCGTCCGGTCTCGTACGCGGGGTGGGCTGTTTGGTGAAGCTGAATTCGATCTTGCGCAGGGCGCCGGTGTTCGGCCGAGCGGTCGATCGCCTGGCCATACTCGAAAGTGGCCTGTTCGACGTCGGGTACTACCTCGAGCGCTATCCCGACGTCACGTTGGATCCGATCGCTCACTACCTCCGGCACGGAGCGTCTGAGCGGCGCGACCCATCGCCGCATTTTCGGACCGGCTACTACCTCGACAGGAACCCCGACGTCGCAGCGGCGGGCATCAATCCGCTCGTGCATTTCATCCTGTGGGGCGGCAGGGAAGGCCGCGATCCGAATCCGTACTTCAAGAGCCGTTTCTATCTCGAGTCCTACCCCGACGTGCGTGAGTCTGGAGCCAATCCTCTCACGCACTTCCTGGTGCACGGGCGTCGGGAAGGTCGCGATCCGTCTCCACGCTGCAGCGCCCGGGTCCACCTGTACGCGGACTGCTGGAACGAGGTGCGGCTGCTGGACTTCTTCTTCCGGCACTACGACAGCGTCGTGCAGCGCTACGTGATCTACGACGATGGCTCGACCGATGGGTCCCTCGATCTCTTGCTGGGGCATCCCAAGGTCGAGATCAGGAGACTCGTGCGCCGGGATCCGGACTCTTTCGTCCTCTCCGAGTTGGACCTTTATAACAACTGCTGGAAAGAGAGCCGCGGTTTTCGAGGAGGTCCGCTCGCAGACTGGGTGATCCTCTGCAACATCGACGAGCACCTGCTGCATCCGGATCTGGGGTCATACCTGTCACGCTGCCAGCAGGCCGGCGTGACGGCGATCCCCGCGCTCGGCTACCAGGTCTTGAGCGAGGAATTTCCCGCGCGCGACGAGCGGCTAAGCAAGACCCGGCGGCAGGCGCTGCCCGAAATGGACGACTGCAAATTGATCCTCTTCTCGCCGCGAGACGTCAAGGAGATCAACTATCAGCCGGGTGGGCATGTCGCACGGCCGGAAGGACGTCTGGTTGCACCTGCGCGGGACGAGGTCCTGCTCCTCAACTATCAGGTTCTCGGGATCGACTACACGTTGGAGCGCTTCGCCGAGCTCAAGACGGGCCTCGGCCCCGGTGATCGTGCGCGTCAGTGGGGCTACCACTACGGATGGAACCGCGAGGAGTTGGGCCGTCTCTTCGCCCCGCTCGCCGAGCGGGGGGTCGATACGGGGGTCGTCCTGGCGAGGCGGTGGAAGAGCTGTCCTCGTCCGGAGTGGTGGCAGGGCATGGCCCGAAGGCGCGTCTCTTCTGAGCCCCTGCTGTTGAGCATCGTGACCACGGTCTACGATCGAGTAGATTGCCTCGCGGCCTGCATTCGGTCCGTCAAGAACCTGAATGTCCAGGACTACGAGCACATCATCGTGGCCGATCACCCGCCGTCGGACGATCTCTCGAAGATCGTGAGCGTAGTCGAGGCCGCTGCTGACGAGCGCATCTCGCTCTACAACCTGCCGAGCCGTACCAACAACTTCGGCATAGCTCCGGCAGAATTCGGCCTGAAGAAGGCGAGTGGCGCGTACGTCGCCTTCCTGGACGACGACAATGCGTTCTTGCCGAATCACTTTGACGCGCTGCTGGACTGCCTTGAAGACGATCCGAGCATCGGATTCGCGTACAGTTCCTGCCTTTTCAAGAACGAGCGGGTTCTCAATTCTTCAACGCCGGCGTTCGCTGAGATCGACTTGGGCCAAGCTCTCTATCGCAGGGCCAGCTTTCGGGAGTGCCTCAACGATGAGCTACCCTATTCGGAGTACGCCTGGGACTGGCGAATGATCAGCGACCTCATGGCTGCGGGCCTGACCTACAAGCACGTTGACCAGGAGACGTTCGTCTTCGGGCTCAAGGAGTACCCGCACCTGACGCCGCGCTGAGGTGGCTTCCGCGTTGTCTGCCGCTACTGCGGGCTGCCGACGAGAATGAAGGCGGCCCAGAAGAAGGGGTTCGGCTTGTCCTTCATCAGCTCGAGCTTGGACTGCCTGAGCGCCTCGGCCTTGGACTGGCCTTCTGCCATGCGGCGATAGAAGCCGGTCATCAGCTGTTGGCTCTCCTCGCTGGGGACGCTCCACAGGCTCAGCACCACCGTTCTGGCTCCGGAGAGGATGAACGCGCGCTTGAGCCCAAAGACACCTTCGCCGCTTGTGACGTCGCCCACGCCCGTCTCGCAAGCGGAGAGCACGACCAGGTCGGTGCCGAGGAGCCTCAGCCCCATGAGCTTCTGAGCGCTGACCAGCCCCTCGTCCTTGCCTTCCTTGAGCGAAAGGTTGACGCCGGCCAAGGCTAGGCCTGAGCGGAACATCGGGTCGTCTTTGAGCAGCGTCTGATTCGAGCCGTCCTTCAGATCCTCGCGATCGATGAAGTAACCGTGCGTCGCCAGGTGGAGGATCCTCGGCGACTGGGCCGCGAGCAACACAGCCTCCACAGCCTTGTCATCCTTGAACGCTTTCACCACGAGGTGCATGCGTTGCGTCAGGATGCGCTCGATCTCGTCGGCTTCCACACGCGTGTCCGGGAGTCGCGCAAACGAAGTCAGCCCGCTGCCCCTCGTGCTCGCCGCGCTTGTCGCCGATCTTTCTTGCGTGCTCAGGCCGAAGTCATAGTCAGGGTCAGCGAGGATCAGCGCGTCCGGGCGCTGCGCCGGACGCGTACCACTGTTCTCGAATCTCACGATGTCCCTGCCTGCCGCGACGTAGCTGATCGGCACGCTCTCGATCAGGTACTTGCCCTTGGCGTCCCTCAGGACCTCGAATGGGACCAGGTTGAGGTTGCCGTCCGGACTGACGTAGAGCTGCTGCCGGCCTGCCATGCGCGCCTCGAGCGGCTGCACCAGGAGCTTGTAGAGCTCTGCGGCCGTTTCGTCGAGCGCCTTGCGCTTGGGCACGTAGCCGACGCGCGACGCGTTCATCGTCTTGAGGTAGGTGGCGATGGCTGCGTCGACTGCGGCTGCCGGTCCAGCGTCGATCAGGGCGAGCGGCGCTGAGCTACCGGGCGTGAGCACGAACGCGAGATAGTGCGCCTCGCCCCAGGCCTGCTTTTCGAAGTCGCGGAAGGCGACTCTGGCAAAGTCCAGATAGATCGCAGTGTCCGAAAGGATCTGCATGATCCTGGACGTGTCGGCCCGGCCGGCCCTCTTCTCGGCGGCAAACTCGCGGCTCAGACTCGAGAGCTTCGCCTCCTCGACGTCCTTGAGCTTCTCGCGCGCTGCCAGCGTGGCCTTGACTTCCGCGAAGGCCGGATCAGAGGGGCGTGTCGCTTGCAGCTTGGCAATCTCTCTTCGGAGTCGCGTCAGCTCGTCGAACAGTTCCTTAACCTTCGGATCGCCCGAAGCCATGGCTGCCTGAAGCGGCCGGCCCTGGGCCTCCATGACGGCGCCCTTCCAACGCAGCCAGGCGTTCAACGTCTCTGTCAGCGCCTGCTCGTCTGTGGCCAGATACGTGGCCGTGTGGCTCAGTAGCTCGTGCATGCCGCGTTCGGTCTGTTTCACGTAGTCGAGCTTCTCCCGCTCGGACAGCAGTAGGAATACGTCCTCGCGTTCGCGGTCTTCCGTGTCGACGTTCTGCTGGAGCAGGCGGTGAGCCTCTTTGTGCTGGCCTTGATACGCGTACAGCACGCCGAGCGCTCGGGCCGTCTCAGCGACCCTGGGATGGCCTTCGTGAAGCCCGCTCGTGCGGTTCGCGAGCGCCTTGCGTAGTGCGTACCCGGCCGGCTCGTAGCGGCCGGTCTCGCGATACAAGACGCCGAGATTGTGCTGGCTGTCCGCTACGATCACGCTGTCCTGGCCGTACATCTTCTCGCGGATCTCAAGCGCGGCCTTGTAGCGCTGCTCGGCATCCTGGAATCGTCCCTTGGCCATGTCCAAGCCCGCCAGCGTGTCCAGGCTGTCGGCCACGTCCGGGTGTTGCTGGCCGAAGGCCTTCTGACGGATCTCGAGCGCGCGCACGTAGCAGCGTTCTGCGTCGGCCAGCGCGCCTCGCGCCTGATACAGGGCGCCGATCCGACTGAGGCTGCGGGCCACCTCCAAGTGGTCCGCGCCCAGGGCCTTCTCCTGAATGGCGATCGCCTGCAGATACTCCCTTTCGGCATCGAGAGAGCGGCCGCTGTTCTCGTAGAGCGTGGCCAAGGAGATGCGCGTTTCCGCCGCCGAGGGGTGGTCCTTGCTGAAGACCGTCTCGCGGATCCCCAGCACGCGTCTCGCGAGCGGCTCGGCCTCGGCGTATGCGCCGCGCTCGATGTACAGATCGGTCAGCACCTGCAAGCTCCGTGCAGTCGCTGGGGTTTCCTTTCCGACCTTCTCCTCCTGGATGCGAATGGCCTTCTGCACGAGCTTCTAGGCCTCGTCGTAGCGGCCCATCTTCAGATAGAGGCCTGCCAACGCGGTCATGACCCGCGCCGTGCTCGGATGCTCGCTCCCACGCGCCTTGGTGCTGATCTCGAGC